>Ga0268257_1000266_pt1 | contig 77757 bp, 72 predicted proteins | sample AgamicAtPrz_FD_200249 | JGI IMG/M metagenome (GOLD analysis project Ga0268257, IMG submission 200249) | Agave microbial communities from Guanajuato, Mexico - At.P.rz (v2) (version 3) | ecosystem: Host-associated > Plants > Phyllosphere > Phylloplane/Leaf | place: Guanajuato, Mexico | collected... | reverse complement strand
GATTGATATAACGAACTCATGTGAACACCTTTTAGTGTGCCGCTTCGATGAGCGACAGAGCATAGTCCAGTACTTTATCGCCACGCTGCATGCCGTAGTCCATCATATCGATGGGCTGGACCGGAATGCCTTTCGTGGCCGCCTTGTCTGAGAGTGTCTGTAACATGTATTTCACTTGCGGTCCGAGAAGCACCACCTGATATTGCGGAAACTGCGTATCAAATTCGGAAACGCCGTACGCATCAATCTTCACCGGCAAACCGCGTTCTTTCGCCACATCGACCATTTTGCTGACCAGCAGGCTGGTGGACATCCCGGCAGAGCAGCAGAGCATAATCTTGAACATCGACAACCATCCTCAAAATGTAAATAGATATTGCGATGATGATTGGATATCAGATGGAAACCGGTTTCCATTTATAAAAGACAGAAGTGTGACAACCATCAAGATCCCTTATATATGAGGCTAATTAACCCGATGCGCGTCACAAAATTTGGCTGTTTTGACATCATTTTGAGTGGAAACGGAAAATCGGTTTCCATGGAAAACGGAAACGGATATACTCCCTTCTGGCTATAATGTGAGCCGTAGCGGTAATGGATTTTGCAGGCGCGAGGTAAGCCTGTCAGGGGAAAAAGATGTCGACAATCAATGATGTATCACGTCTTGCCGGGGTATCGAAAGCCACGGTATCGCGAGTGTTGAGTGGGTCGCGTGGCGTAAAGGAAGCCAGCCGTCAGGCCGTTCTGAAAGCGGTAGATGAACTGAACTACCGGCCCAATGTGATTGCGCAGTCGCTGCTGAGCCAGTCGACGGGCTGTATCGGGGTCATCTGCGCGCAGGAAAATATTAACCAGACCACCGGTTATCTCTACGCGCTGGAAAAGCAGCTCAGCCAGCATCAAAAACACCTGTTGCTGCGTTTTGCGCACAGCAAAGCGGATGTGCTGCATGCCCTGGAAGAGCTCTCCTGCGGGCTCTGCGATGATATTCTGGTGATTGGCGCGCGTTTTCCACTGGATATCGACATGGATAACGTCATCCTGATTGACTGTATGGCGTCAGAAAATCCCAACAGCATCCAGTTCGATCACGCCTTCGCCGCCGAAACCGCCTGTAACTACCTTACCAGCCAGGGGCGTCGCCAGATTGCCCTGATCCATCCGCACGGTAGCGGCTTTGCCGATCAGGTGCTGCTGGGCTACAAACATGCGCTGGAGAAAAATTTCCTGCCCTTCAACCGCAACCTCGTGTTTATGGACGCCACCTCCTCGTCCGTGGCGCTGCAGGAGCTGCTGAATAACGCCAGCACGCTGAATTTCAACGCGTTACTGGTGGCGGACGAACAGGAAGCGCAGCGGGTGATCCCGCAGTTGCAGGCGTTTAATAAATCGGTGCCGGAGGACATCATGGTCTTCAGCCTTGCCGGATCGCTGCATCTGCCGGGCATTCCGGTGATCCCGGCCATTGAGTATTCCATGGACGCCATGGCGGCGCGCATCGTGAGCTGGTTGACGGAAAAAACACAAATGCTCGGGTCGTACGTGCTGCGCGGGGATTTGATCATTCCGGATGTGCGTAAGCGTTAAAAATGTTGTGCAGGCCGGGTAAGGCGTAGCCGCCACCCGGCGAGAAGCACGTTTCCAGCCCTCAATAATCCTCCATACAATCCACCTGACTCACCGCATCCCAGTAGGCCTCCAGGTTGTCACGCTTCACGGCGGTGATGGCGTTTTTGATCAGCAGCTGATTAGCCTCGGACGATAAAATCATGGCCTGCCAGGCTTTATCGCTCTGTTTTTTCTGGGGCGTACAGGCTTTTTTTACATCTTTGAGTACCTGCTGCTTAATTTGGGCCTCCCGCGCCGGGTCGTCCTTTTCCTGAGCATGGACAAACGCGGCGAAAAGCAGGCAGACCAGCAGGCAAACCAGGTGTGCAGATTTCATCGAAACCTCCATTAAGAGACACGTGCTTCCCCAGAAATATATCGTTACATTCAGTGTAGCGACGCCAGCCGAAAGTATGAATTTTCTCTTCACCGCGTATCAGGATTGTCCCGGACGCGTTACTCAATCCCGCCCCCGAGCGATTGCCACAGGGTGATACGGTTTTCCAGGTCGGTTTGTTGTAACGCGATAAGCGACGACTGCGCCGACCACAACGATCGCTGCGCGGTCAGTACCGTCAGATAATCCCCGGCCCCCGCCTGATAGCTGCGGGTCGCCACATCCAGCGTTTTTTGCTCGGCTGCCACGTATTCACGCTGGGCATCAAGCTGCTCGCTGAGCGTTTCACGACGTGCCAGCGCATCGGCCACGTCTTTAAACGCGCTCTGGATGGTTTTCTCGTAGGTGGCGATCAATCCCTTCTTCTCCGCTTCCGCGTAGCGCAGCTGGGCCAGATTGTTACCGCCACTGAACAGCGGCAGGGTGATGGACGGTGCGAATGACCACACTTTCATCCCGTGGCTGAACAGGGACGAAAGCGAATCGCTGCCGACGCCCGCACTGGCGGTCAGTGAAATGGTCGGGAAGAAGTTGGCGCGCGCGGCACCGATATTGGCGTTGGCGCTCAGCAGGTTGTGCTCCGCCTCCTTAATATCCGGGCGACGCAGCAGCGCGTCTGAACTCACGCCTGCCGGGATCAGCGTGATGGCGTTATCGCTCAGGCTCTCCAGCGTGCCCGGCAGCAGGGTGTCTGGCACCGTGTCACCCGCCAGCAGATTAAGGGCGTTTTTGTCCTGTACCACCTGCGTTTGATAGCTCGCCACGCTGGCTCGCGCCTGCTGGTAAACCGCCATCGCTTCGCTGACGTCCGTAGCCGCCGCCACGCCAACCTGCTGCTGACGCTTCACGATCCTGAGCGAGCTGGCGGCGCTCTCCATCGTCGATTTCGCCAGCGCCAGGTTGCTGTTATCCGCCGCCAGGGTCACCCAGGCGGTGGTTAACTCGCTGACCATCGTCAGGCGGGTATTCTGGGCGGTGAACTCGCTGGCAAGCCAGGTTTCACGCGCTGCGCGTGACAGGCTCTGGTTACGGCCAAACAGATCCAGCTCGAAGCTGGAGACCGTGCCGTTGGCCTCATCGCTGGTCGCGACACCGCCTGCCAGCGTGCGGCTGCGGGTGTGGCTCAGCTCCGCGTCCACCGTCGGGAACAGGGAGGATCGCGTTTCGCCGTACTGGGCGCGGGCTGCATCGATATCGGCAATCGCTTTTTGCAGGTCGCGGTTGCTGTTGAGCGCCATCGTCACTACGCCTTTCAGGCGCGCATCATTCATCACCTGTTGCCACTGGCTCACCACGGCGGTGGCTTCGCCGTGCGCACCCGGCAACGTCGCCGGGACGGGCGCAGCCGGGCGCTGATACGTGGGATCTAAAGAGACGCAGCCCGCGCTCATCAGCGCTAACACGAAAACAGATAAACGAAACATTATGACCTCCGGTTGCTGTGTTTACCGGAGAACAGACGTTTCACCAGTACGAAGAATAACGGAACGAAGAAGATTGCCAGCAGCGTGGCGGCCAGCGTCCCACCGATAATGCCGGTCCCGATCGCTACCCGGCTGTTGGCCCCTGCACCGGTGGCAATCGCCAGCGGCGTCACACCTGCGATAAACGCCAGCGAGGTCATGATGATGGGGCGCAAACGCGTCTGGGCGGCACGCAGCGCCGCACGCGTCAGGGAGTAACCTTCGGCGACTTTTGCCTCGGCAAACTCAACAATCAGAATGGCGTTCTTTGACGACAGGCCGATGGTGGTCAGCAGCGCCACCTGGAAGTAGACGTCGTTGCTCAGGCCGCGCAGGGAGGCGGCAATCGCTGCGCCCAACACCCCAAGCGGGATCACCAGGATAACGGAAATCGGTACCGACCAGCTCTCATACAGCGCCGCCAGACAGAGGAATACCACCAGGATCGAGAGGGCATAGAGGCTCATTGCCTGGCCGCTCGCCAGTTTTTCCTGTAAGGACAAACCGCTCCACGCCCAGGTACTGCCGGACGGCAGGTTGTTTGCCAGTTGCTCCATTTTGCTCATCGCCGTACCGGAACTGGCGCCACTGGCGTTCTCGCCCTGAATTTCATACGCCGCCGAGCCGTTATAGCGTACCAGGCTTTCGGGGCCATACTCCCAGCGGGTGGTGGCAAAGGCGGAGAACGGGGTCATGGTGCTGTCGCTACCGCGCACATACCACTTGTTGAGATCGGACGGCACGGCGCGATAGTCGCTGTCGCCCTGGATATAGACCTTTTTCACGCGGCCGCGATCGATAAAATCATTCACGTAGGTACCGCCCCAGGCGCTGGAGAGGGTGTCGGTGACGTCACTCAGGGAGAGCCCCAGCGACACGGCTTTATTGTTGTCGATATCCACCTGAAGTTGTGGCATCTGCGGCAGATCGTTGGCGCGAACCGCGTGCAGGGAGGCATCCTGATTCGCTTCGCCAATCAGCTGGTTACGCAGCTTGAGCAGCGTGTCGCGATCGGTGCCGCCGCTGGCCATCAGCTCAAAGGTAAAGCCGTTACTCTGGCCCAGACCATCCACCGCCGGTGGCGTCATGGCAAAGATGGTCGCATCGCGGAGGGTGCTCAGCTCCTGCGTGGCACGCAGGGCAATGGCCTGTGCGGTATTTTCAGCGCCCTTACGTTCGGACCAGTTTTTCAGGGAGACAAACGCCATCCCGGCGTTCTGGCCGCTGCCGCTAAAGCTGAAGCCCTCAATGGTGAAGATAACGTTGGTGTTGGCTTTCTCTTTGGTGAGGAACCACTCGCGCACCTGACGGCTGACTTCGGCAGTACGGACCGTCGTCGCGCCTGCTGGCAGGGTGTACTGCACCATGATTTCGCCCTGGTCTTCCGTTGGCAGGAAGCTGCCCGGCAGTTTCAGCATCGCGAATCCCATCGCGCCGCAGAGCAGGGCGTAGATGACCAGCATGCCACCGGAGCGGCGCAGCGCGCGCAATACCTTGTTCTGGTAACCCTGCTCGGTCTTGCTGTAGAAGCGGTTAAACGCGCCGAAAAAGCCCTTCTTATGTGGGGCGGTGTGGCTCAGAATCGAGCCGCACAGCGCAGGCGTCAGGGTTAATGCCACTACCACGGAAAGGAGCATCGCCGAGATAATGGTGACCGAGAACTGACGGTAAATCACCCCGGTGGAGCCACCAAAGAAGGCCATCGGCAGGAACACCGCAGAGAGCACCAGCGCAATGGCGATCAGCGCACCGGAGATTTCGCCCATCGATTTTTCGGTGGCTTCGCGGGCGGGCAGCCCTTCGTCGCGCATAATACGTTCGACGTTTTCCACCACCACGATGGCATCATCCACCAGCAGCCCTATCGCCAGCACCATCGCAAACAGGGTCAGGGTGTTAATGGAGTAGCCGAACAGCGCCAGTACGCCAAAGGTGCCCAGCAGAACCACCGGAACGGCCAGCGCCGGGATCAGCGTGGCGCGGATGTTTTGCAGGAACAGGTACATCACCACGACCACGAGGATAATGGCTTCGAACAGGGTCTGAATCACGTCCTCAACCGAGATCTTAATAAACTCGGTGCTGTCTTTCGGGTAGGCCACGTCGTAGCCTTCCGGCATCGACTTTTTGAATTCGGCGATTTTCTCTTTCACCGCCGTGGCGGTATTGAGCGCGTTGGCGCCCGGCGAAAGCATCACCGCCATCCCCGCGGCCGGATGGCCGTTCAGCTTCGCGGTGGCGGTGTAATCCTCACTGCCCATCTCCACGCGCGCAACGTCGCTGATGTGTACCACCGCGCCGTTAGACTGGCTCTTGACGATGATATTTTTGAACTGATCGACCGTCTGCAGGCGCGACTGGGCGCGCACGGTGGCGGTCAGCTGCTGGGCGTTCGACGAAGGCAGCGCGCCGATTTTACCGGCGGAAACCTGCACGTTCTGCGCTTCAATCGCACTTTGCACATCTGACGGCATCAGCGAGTAGGACGCCAGCTTCGCCGGGTCGAGCCAGATACGCATCGCGTATTCCGCGCCAAACACCTGCAGACTCCCGACGCCATCCACGCGCGCCAGCGGATCCTGCATATTACTGACCAGCCAGTCGGCGATATCCGAGCTGCTGGCGGTGTCGGTTTTGTCGTACACCCCCATGATAAGCAGGAAGTTGCTCTGCGATTTCTCGACGGTGATCCCGGACTGCTGTACTTCAGTCGGCAGGCGTGATTCCGCCTGCTGGACTTTGTTTTGCACCTGAACCTGCGCGGTGTCCGGGTCGGTCCCCTGTTCGAAGGTGACGGTAATGCTCACCGAACCGTCCGAACTGCTGGTGGAGGTGAAGTAGAGCAGGTTATCCAGCCCGGTGAGCTGCTGCTCGATCACCTGCGTCACGCTGTTTTCCAGCGTCTGCGCGGAGGCACCGGTGTAGGTGGCGGAGATCTTGATCGACGGCGGGGCGACGTCCGGGTACTGCGCAACTGGCAACGTGCGGATCGCCAGTATCCCGGCGAGCATAATCAGAATGGCGATCACCCAGGCAAATACCGGGCGACGCACGAAGAAACGGGAAAACATCAGGCATTCCCTCCGCTGGATTTCATCTCTTCGGCCTTCACCTGTTGGCCGGCAGTGACTTTGTCGGTGCCTTCCACAATCAGCCTGTCGCCCGCCTTGAGACCGCTCAGCACCAGCCATTTATCGCCGTAGGTGTCACCCGTTTCCAGCTGACGCTGCTCCACCTTGTTGCTGGCGTTCACCACCAGCGCGGTGGCTTTGCCTTTGGCATCGCGGGTAATGCCCTGCTGAGGGGCCAGGATCGCATCATCCATGATGCCCTCGTCCACTCTGGCGCGGACAAACATTCCCGGCAAAAGCTGGTGCTGTGGGTTCGGGAAGACGGCGCGCAGGGTGACCGAGCCGGTCGATTCATCCACCGCCACTTCGGTCAGCGCCAGACGACCCTTTTCGCTGTAGGTGCTGCCGTCTTCAAGCTGCAACGTGACGCTCAGCGTATCGCTGTTCGAGGCCAGGTTTTGTTTACGTAATCGCAGCAGATCGGCACTCGAACGCGTCAAATCGACATACATGGTGTCCAGCCCGCGAATGGTGGCCAGCGCGGTGTCCTGCTGGGCGGTGACCAGCGCCCCGGGCGTGACGGAGGAGATGCCGATGCGTCCGGCAATCGGTGCGGTCACGGTGGTCCAGTTGAGGTTAATGCGCGCGCTTTCCTGCGCGGCCTTCTTTGACTCGACGCTGGCCTTGTCCTGTGCGCAGGTGGACTTCGCGTCCTCTGCGTCCTGACGCGACACGCCGTCGTCTTTCACCAGCTGTGCATAGCGCCGGGCTTTCTGGCAGTCGGCCTGCACCAGCGCCTGCGCCTGTTTCAGCGCCGCGGCGGCTTCATCAAACGCGGCGCGGTAGCTGGAGGGATCGATCTGATACAGCGCTTGTCCGGCTTTCACAGTATCGCCTTCGGTGAACAGTCGTTTCTGGATAATGCCGCCCACCTGCGGGCGCACTTCGGCGCTCATTGCGGCGGTGGTACGCCCGGTCAGTTCACTGACGACGGACACCGGCTGGCTCATGAGTGTGACAATCCCCACTTCCGGAAGAGGACGTTGGGGAGCAGATGTTTGCGCATTATCACACCCTGTCAGGAGGAGTAATGCGGCGATGGAGGTTGTTATGTTTTTCATCATCTTTTTCCAGGGTGAACGATGCCCGCCCTGTTAATGGCTTAACAAGGAGGAGGGCGTTTTAAAGGCACAGCGATACCGCATCTCTGGCTGAGCCAGAAATGGTAAACCGGGAAATTACCTGTTCCCGTTAATTATTCACATGCGATTACTTTGCAGTGAAAAGCATATTTAAAATATTCTGATAAATCGGCGCTAATTGTTCTGACGGCACATTTAATGGCGTAAGCCGACGGTAAATAGTGCCTTCGATCATTACGGCGGTAATCTCCACGCAGCAGCGAATATGTTCATCACTTAAATGAGGAAACTGCTTTTTCAGGTGCGCACAGGCGTTGCTAAACATACGAGCCTCGGCCGCGGTTAACATGGCGGCCACCTGCGGATTACGCGTCGCCTCAGCGGACATCTCGAGCATCAGCGCATCGTCGTCTTCGTTAATCGTCTGACGCCAGGCGAGCGCCTGCGGCATGCCTTCCACCACCGTTTTGTCCTGCATTCCCTCGATACGGGAATCGATAATCCGGCGGATCATCTCTTCAATAATCGCGTCTTTGTTACTGAAATAACGGTAAATTTGCCCGACGCTAAGCTTCGCCTCGCTGGCGATTTGCGACATACTGGCCGCATGAAATCCGCTGGCGCGAAAGCAGCGGCGCGCGGCGGTAATGATCTCGTCCTGACGTTGTTTCTGCCGTTCTTCCAGTTTTGTGCTCATCGTCGATTACCGGGTAAAAGTGAGAATGATCGTTCTCATTATACGTTTTGAGCACCTTTTGGAAAGGCTTTTTTTATTTACATATTGAATGAATATTTCTGGATGAAAAAAATGGAGGAAATAAGGAGTTTTTATGAAGCTTAACCTGTGAGATATTCAGATTGCGTGGAAAATAAGGAGAAAAATATGCACCTGAGCATAACAGAAAAAGTCACACCCGCAGAAAAAGAAGAGTTATTTGTGGGATTAAGAGCTTACAACGCCCAGTTTTTAGATATGACGAACTTCAGTGGTGATATTGGCGTTTACATGCGAGACGAAAAGGGCGTCATGCTGGGGGGATTAATCGGCGTGCGAAAAGGTGAATGGCTGAATATTGATTATCTCTGGGTGAGCGATACCGTGCGGGGAACCGGCGTGGGCAGCCAGCTTATCAAAACGGCGGAAGAAGAAGCCAGACGTAAAGGCTGTACGCATGCGCTGGTGGATACGGTCAGCTTCCAGGCGCGTCCATTTTATGAAAAGCAGGGGTATCAGCTGCAGATGTCTTTGCAGGATTATCCGTATCCGGGGATGCAGCGTCATTATCTGGCGAAAGCGCTTTAAGTCCGGCAAGCATCAAGATTCATCGCCCGGTGGCGCTACGCTTACCGGGCCTACACGTCCTCCGTCAGTTAGGCCGGGTAAGCGCAGCGTCACCCGGCAATAGACCGCATATAACCTATCCTTCTTATTGATTCCTTTTCGTTTTTTATTTCACCGCCTCGTTGCCGATATAGTCAGTGAAACGTTCATCAAAAGGATAGGTCTTGTGAAACTTCGATTGGGTGCTCTGGTTCTCGCGGGTCTGCTGCTGGCAGGATGCGATCAACGTGGCAGCGATGCCAAACACATTAAAGTCGGCGTGATCAACGGCGCAGAGCAGGATGTGGCTGAAGTCGCCAAAAAAGTGGCAAAAGAGAAATACGGTCTGGATGTGGAGCTGGTCGGGTTTAGCGGTTCGCTGCTGCCCAACGATGCCACCAACCAGGGAGAACTGGATGCGAATGTCTTCCAGCATCGTCCGTTCCTCGCAGAAGATAACAAGGCGCATAACTACAAACTGGTTGCCGTGGCGAATACCTTCGTCTTCCCGATGGCCGGTTATTCCCGCAAAATCAAATCGGTGTCTGACCTGAAAGACGGGGCGACCATTGCCATCCCTAATGACCCCACCAACCTCGGTCGCGCGCTGCTCCTGCTGCAAAAAGAGAAGCTGATTACCCTGAAACCGGATGTGGGTCTGTTGCCAACCGCGCTGGATATCACCGCCAACCCGAAAAAGCTGAACATTATGGAGCTGGAAGGGGCGCAGTTACCGCGCGTACTGGATGACCCCAAAGTGGATGTAGCCATTATCAGCACCACCTATATCCAGCAAACCGGGCTTTCCCCGGTGCACGACAGCGTCTTTATCGAAGATAAAAACTCGCCGTACGTGAACATCGTGGTGACGCGCGAAGACAATAAAGACGCAGAGAACGTAAAGGAATTTATCCAGTCCTATCAGTCACCGGAGGTGGCGAAGGCGGCGGAGACGATCTTTAACGGAGGGGCGGTACCGGGCTGGTAATGCCAGCGCAATTTACGCCGTCACGCTGGCGTCTATCCGGCTTTCCGGCCAGAGAAAGCCCTGGCCAAACCGTGCCCCCGACGCGCAGGCTCGCTGTAAGTCCTGCGCGGTCTCAATCCCTTCTACGACGACAGCGCGGGCAATCTTCTCTCTGACGAAGCGCACCAATGCGTCAAACCGGGCAGGGGTGTTCAGCTCTGAGCGGTCAAGTTTAATGCCGTCTACCGGCAGGGCAAGACGCGCATAGTCATCCGCCAGATCCTGAGTCAGATCATCCAGCCAGATTTTCCAGCCAGCCGCTTTTAGCTGAAGCAGCGCGTGATGGATGCGGCGTTGCTCAGTGGCACTCATGCGGATCAGGGTTAACGGATCCTGAATTTCTATCGTTAAGCGTTGCTGGTGACGTAGCGCAAGCAACAGCCCGATGGCTTTGGCATCAAGCAGCTGGTCTGCCGGGAGATTAAGCCAGTACTGGCCTTTGTCCGGCATCTGCAACAGCGTGTTGGCCTGCCAGAAAAAGATTTGCAGCGCACAGCGGGTGGGGAGCGAAGCGAAGAGTACGTCAAGATTCACGTTGTGGATCTCTACCAGCACCTCATGCGCCACGGCCTGGCCGGAATGAAAATCGACTAAAGGCTGAAACCGCAGTCCGGTAATGGTATGCAGCATGGGAGAGGGAAGGACGGTGTACATGACGAGACCTGCAGAAAAAAAGGTTCCCGCGGACACGGGAACAAAGGCAAACGACACACGGTCGAAGAGTCAATTCAATATCCAGCGGATACTCTGATAGAACGAAGGGCCCCGGACGGCCTTGAGTTTATTCATGGCGTTGTTTTTGTAGAAGTAAACCAGCCTGACGTTGCAGCCTAACTGGCGGGCAATTTGCTTGGTTTTCAGGTTACATGAGTAACCCCGCAACACGCTGGCTTCCTCATTGGAGAGCCTTGCAGGACGCTGCCGTGTTGTAATGCTCACGTTGTAGTGGTTTAACGCTTTTGGCGTCTGGCTCATCAGGATTTGCCACATCGCCTTGATATCACCCAGCGAAACGCGCTTATTGATGACCCCATCCACATGCGCAAACTTCAGAAAACCGACGGATAACGAATAGATGTAGATCCTCGCCTTTGGCTGCTTTTCTTTAATACGCAGAATATCTTCATTTGGCGTAATCATAAAACTGCCGATATTCAGCGGATCATAAATAACGATATCCCAGGTACGTTCGCTGAGGAGAAAGTCTTCAATATTGCTGAATCCATGGAAAATAACATCACGATGCGCGTCAGGTTCACGGTTGCCAAGATATTGCAGGCCAATCATTGTGAACTCACAACTGTCAATAACGGCCACTTGTATTGTTTCTTTCATGGTCATTCTCCTTAAGTTGAGCACCCGTCCGTGTAAGAAAAGCAGTAATTTGAAATGCGTGGTCACTCATAAAGTCGTGGTGAGACGATACGTAAAATGTATGTCAGGAGAATGCATCCCGTAAAGCCAATCCCTTTTATTGGCGAAAGATAAAATTCAAAAAATATTTTAATGCTGGAAGTAATGTTTTTAATCTTCTTATAACATTAGCATTGGATTTTTATGCTGAAAAACCCCGTATGATAAGGTTTGCTCTGGGCAAAGTGCTCTTTTTTTGACGTTTTCAGGACGATTTTTTGTGCTTTTCCTGGCGTTAAACGTGTCCCACGCCGGATTTTTAGCAGCCTGGCCGTTAAAATCCTGGCGGGAATAAGTTGTGAGTGCGATTTTATTACACTACTATCACCCTCCTTTATTCGTGTTAATAATGAAATAATATGATGTGTACTGAATTCACCGTCAGGATCATTGTGTTTTACAGAATCAATATTCTGCAGGAGATGATAAGTGATGCCCTGCGTAAAATACTGCCTGGATATTCCCTGCAAATAGCAATTGTAGAATCAACGGAGCAGCTCTTTGATGCGATTACTGAACGTCAGGTTGATATTGTCATCGCCGAGTTCAGTTATCTGTTTAACCATAAATCATGGGGAGCGCAAACCAGTAGCAGACTCAATATGTTATGCCAAACATATAACGTAAAACGTGTGCTTTTTGTTCCGGAATTGCAGTACGGATTATTAAAAAAAGTGCTGGAGATGAAATACGATCTGACCCTTTCTCTGCAGGACGAGCCCGGGGAGCTGAAAAGAGAATTACAGACGCTGCTGAAGGCCGGGGAGGCTAAGCCGCGAGTCTCATCGTATCTGAAGGGGATGATGCGCGCCGGTGCGCGCTCGCGTTCGGTGCTTTCCGCCCGGGAGTGGGAGGTGCTGCACCTGATTGTGGAAGGCTACACCGTGACCGAAATTGCCCAGCTGCGAAGCCGCTCGGCCAGTACCATCGCCACCCAAAAGCACAATGCGATGAAGAAACTCAATCTCGCCAACCACAGTGAACTCATCAAGTATCTGCAGATGGCGGGCCGGATCGGAAGTTGAGCGTCGATTCGCCGGAACGACAGCGTCCCGGCGTACGTGCATCAGGGGTAGATAATATTCAGCGTCGCCGTCGTATTGAGCTTACCCTGGCTGACCTTCGCCGGTGCCCAGACATAATAGGACGCCGCCATGGGCAGGGTGAACGTCTTACTGAGTGCACCGCCCGCCGCAACGTTGAACAGCAGCGTGGCATTCCCGCGGCTGGTGGTGGAGGTCGAGAAGACGACCGGCTGTTGCGGGTTATCCCGCTTAAACAGCCGCAGCCCCACGCCCTGCGCGGCACCACTGCTGGTGTCGACCAGTACGGAACTGTCGGTCGACAGCAGTTGGGTGCTGGAGAGGAACATCTCAATTGCCCGGTCAGACGTCCCGTTCGTCCCCAGATTCTGGCAGCTCATGTTGAGCGTAAAGGGAGTCAGCCCTGGCTGCGCGGAGGCGCTCAACTGAGGGATGCCGAGCGTGGGCAAATGAACCGTCAGCCCCGCGTTGTCGAAAGAGCAGGTGGTCAGCTTCGGCGCATATTTGATGGTCATCGGCTGGCCAAACATATCCCGGTTATCGTATGGCCACTTAAAGCCGTTAAACAGCCACTGCACGATTTTCACCAGCTGGTTTATCGGCCAGGTGATGATCTCCCAGAACGACATGCCGCTCATGTCACTGACGAACAGCACATCGCTCATGGTCGCGGTGTCCCCGGTGAGCGTGGTGCCACTCTGGCTAACCAGCGTAAAGCGCACGGTAAACGGCGTATTCAGTTCAGAGGCCGTATGGTTACCGCCCGTGGCGAGCGTCTTGTTGGGATGCGTGCTGGTGATCTCCGCCCGCACCCTATATTTGTCATTACTGAAGCCCAGAATGGTGGCGTACTTACTGTCGGTCGAGAGGATCGGCGTGTAAGAAAACTCGCTGTTGCCGGTTGAGCAGTTAAACGAGCCGCTGTACTGGGTGCTGAAGCTCCCGGTCCAGGTCGGCGTGGCGGGCGTCAGCTTATCCGACAGATCGACGCTGATCGGCGGCCCATAGGAAATACTGCCCCCGGAACAGGTGGCATAGCTTGCCCCGCTGACGCAGGCGAGAAACAGAAAGGTCAGAAACCGTATCATGTTGATGTTCCGTTAGTTATGGCAAACAGAGGACGGGCTTTCCAGTCCCCACGCCGGCGTGGCGATAGTGCAATTTCCGCCACGTAAATGAACGTTAAGCTCGCGTGGCGGGTGTTCCGCACGGATGTAGAGCACGCTGGCCTGGCCAACATAACCCACCGACTCGCCGCGCTCGTTCAGCACGTCGGTACCAAACGGCAGTGGCGCCCCGTCGGGGCGGGTGGCCCGTAACATCCAGGACTGGCGCGGGTCGGTTTCGAAGCGGATGTAATTCACCGCGCCATCGTAAGGGGCGACATTGGCGATGTTACCCAGCACTTCCGCCCCGCGGCTGTTCGCTGTTTCGGACAACGTGATGGCGTTTTTACGGTACGGCGTGGCATAAGGCACCAGCGCCACGCCATCACGGTTGGTCACGATACTTTCGTCGCCATTGACCATCAGCCCTTCCGCCTGCGGCGCATCGACAATGGTCATGGTGCTGCCGGTTTCGTTGGAGGCAAGCAGATGCCACGGCACGGCCACCAGGCTGCCACGCCCGTTCAGCCCTGTCTGGCGGTAGTCGGAGGATTCACTGTATGAGCCGCCCAGCGTGGCGAAGTTTGCACGGTATGCGGTGTTCACGCTGGCGGTGTTGTTTCCGCCCCGCGTGTTGCTGCCGGAGAGCGTATAGCTCAGGCGGTTCGACGCCAGCGCGTTGCCGCTCATGCTGATATTGCTCTGCTCATAATGCGAGTCGCTGGCCGTCAGGCTGGAGGTGATCCACGCGTTGTTATCAAACAGCGAGAACGGCAGGCTGAGGGAGAGGTAAAAACGCGTCTCTTCTTCACGCTCGCTGTTGCGCACCCGGCTGGCGGAGACGGTATAGCTGGCCCGGCCGATGGCGTTGGAGTAGCCGGCCTGATATTCGCGGGAGGTTTGGCTGGAATTCCAGTAGTCGCGTTGTGTACCAGAGATAAACACCGTGCCCCAGTTATTGAGCAGACGCTGGTTCAGGTTAAGGGTGAAGGTATTTTTAGGTTGCGCGGCGCGCAGGGCATCCCAGGTGCTCATCGTCATCTCCGGGGCGACCCCGAAGCGATCCTCATACTCGTCATACTGCGCTTTCAGGCGCTGATACCCTTCCCGGGAGTAGAGCGCATCGCTAAAGCTGTAATAACCCTTAGTGGAATAACGGTAGGCCGCCAGCGTGAAGTTGGTGGCCGTGGTATCGATAAATTTACTGTACGACACGCGAAAGCTTTGGCCGCTGTCGGTTCTGTCCTGCAGGGTGGTTTTCGCGTGGGTAACATCCACAGATACTGCGCCGAACGGCAAATTCCAGCCGGTGCCGATAAGCCCGGCCTGATAATTATCGCTCACGATCGTGCCGGTATAACCGGTTATCAGGTTATTGAAGCCATAGCGCAGCGTGGCCTGCAGGAACGCCGGATCCGCCTCAAGGGTGTTTTGATGGACTTTCCCCGCCACCACGCTGTACTCGCTCACGCCCTCTTTAAGCATGCCCGGTACGGCAGAGAAGGGCACCGTGAACGATTGCTGTGAACCATCGGCTTCACGCACCACCACCAGCAGATCGCCGGCCGACCCGGTTGGCTGAATGCTGTCGAGGGTGAACTGGCCCGGCGGAACGTTCTCCTGATAGATGACGTTACCGTTCTGTATCACCTTCACCAGGGCGTTAGTGCGCGCCACGCCGTGTACCACCGGTGAAAAGCCTTGCTGTGAGTTGGGGCGCATTTTCATATCGGACGCCAGCGACACGCCGCGCACGCGAAGGGAATCAAACATATCGCCCGGAATATAAAAGTCGCCCAGCGTCAGGTTGGATTTCAGCGCCGCCAGCGGGCGGCGCAGGTAGCGGGTGTTATTCTGCCAACTGCTGTCACCACTGGCGGATTTGCGCCAGGTGCTGCTGTCGCGAAACTGCCAGCCCAGCAGGTTGGCGCCGGAATCGAGTCCGGCATAAAAATCGTCGTTGGTCTCTTTGGCTGAGCCTTTTGTCCGCGTGTTGTACCAGGTGGTGTTCCAGGAGAGCATCAGCGCCGGGATCCCTTCGTCCCAGAACTGAGGGGCAACATACCCCTCTTCGGTCCGTAAGACGGCGGCCTGCGGCACGGTGAGTGCCAGACTCAGCGTACTGGTGTCCGTTTTCACTTCGCCACCCTGAACCAGATCGTGCAGTTGCACCTGACCATCAGCAATGGCGGGCGCCGGGATCGCTTTGGTGTTGATCCCCAGCATCATGGCATCTTTCCACGCCAGGCGAGCGTCATCGCGTTGCTCGCCATACGTCACCGTATAGCGTCCTTTCCAGTCCCCGTTGACGTAAATATCCATCTCCTGCGGACCGGCTGGCATGGCGTTATTTTCGTAAAAGCGTGACAGATCGGACTCACCGGATGCGCCAGCAAGCAGGGAGGTATCAAACGATACCGCACCCGATTTATGCGAAAGCAGAAGCGAGCAGACAGCCAGCATACAGAGCCTGTTTTGTTTCAATTTCATGGTGAGTCTTTCCGGTCACTGGCTGGTGAGCGTGCGGGTTTTGTACGCACCCAAATCATCCACATACATCAGCTGGTAGGTTTGGCCGCGTTTCACCGCGTTTTTGGTTGCGACGGTGAGTTGACCAAAGGGCGATACCATCGGTGATTCCTGCAGCAATTTGGTTTTGCCCTGGGAAATATTGGCGACCGTAATATGGAAAGGGCTGTCATTAACAATGCGGAACGCGTTACCGCTGGCAATCAGGGTCAGTTTTTCCGTCGCGTTATCCAGCGTGCCGGTTAACGAGGCCGGGCGATAAAACATTTTGATGCGCGATTTAATCGCCAGCTGAACGGTATTCTGGTTTTGTATATTTTCCGGCTTCGGGGGAATATCGAGCACGTTCAGGAAAAAGACCGATTCACGATCGCCCGGCAAATTCGCAGGCAGCTTTTTTATCCGCAGTTGCTGACCATTATGTTCGCTGACCTTCACCACCGGTGGCGATAACAGAAAAGGAACGTTTGCCGTTTCCGGTGTGGAATTAATATCGCCGTCATCAATCCAGGATTGCACCAGTGCAGGAGCATCACCCGTATTGATTAACTGAACAATTACCTCTTTGTTATTCTCAGGGTAAAGAACACGCGTGCCATTAATCACAATATTGGCCCATGCGTTGCCCGCGCTGAGCAGCAGAGATGCCAGCATAATAATCTTACGCATAATGGTAACCTTAAAAACAGGCTTCGCAGGAACGAAGCCTGATTAACAGAAATTACAGGTAGGAGATGGTGTACGTCACGTTTGAGTTCAACGCACCGACCGTTGCGGCAGCGGCGTTGGTTTTATAGTAATAAACGTCCAGCGTCAGCGTTTCAGAATCTGGCGCCGTTGCGGTACCCATAATGCTGGTGGTGTAAGCCTGGTTCAGCGTAACCGGCGTTGATTTACCTGGCTCAACTAAGGCGAAACCGACATTACGCGCCACGCTGGCGTCGTTTTCATTGACGCTGTTATTCAGCAGGTATTTACCGTCGGTAGAAATATTATCAGCGCTGGAGAAATACACTTTCAGCGGCGTACCGGTCGTGCCTGCTGCTGGCGTACAACCTGAGAAGGTTAACGAAATGGATTTTTTATTTTTCGTAATCAGGCCAACCGTGGTCCCGGCATCCTTAACCGAAATGGGGGAAAGCGCGACGGTCATATCGGCACTTTTTCCACCATTAATGGTACAGGTGGTATCGGTAATAGCACCGGTAAAGTTAATGACGCCACCCGCTGAGTTATCTGCAGCAATAGCCTGAGCAGAAGCAATGGCTGCGCCAAGCACAGATACGGTCATGATCGTTTTGAACATGATAAACTCCATAATATTTTGTTTTATATAAAAAAGAATGTTTCCCGGCTGCGCAACACACTGTGACTGGCTAACGCGCATAGCGACCTGAGTACGAGCCTTGACGATATTATGTTGCATCAAAAAGATACATAACAAAACATTATTCCGATTAATCAATAATAATGAGATTATAATCTTGCTATAATGTTTTTTTAAGGATCATAACCCAAACACCTTCATTCGAAGGTCTTAATTAATGAATTAATAATTGTAAATTTATGAAGTTTTCTATACGCCGTGCTCAAATAATATTTGATGACTTGACCACACCCTCTTTAGACATATTATTGCGAGGGAAATACAGTCGTTTATAACAGTGGTGTAATAATCATATGAAGTATCTTATTGATCTCGCAATGCTTTACGAAGTGGACTCTGGTGTGATCATGATAAATGGAGAAGAGGAATCTTCCATTAAGTTATCAAATCAGGCGGCACGTTTGTTATATGAACTCATCATTAATAATGGTAAAACCCTCGACAGGGACGACCTGATTAAGAAAGTCTGGGAAGACCGCGGTTTTTCCGGCTCCTCGGTCAGTCTTAATGTTGCCATAAGTGAAATCAGAAAAGCTTTTCGTAGTTTAGGACGTGACCCGCTGCTGATTAAGACCATTCGCGGTAAAGGTTTTAGTCTGGCTGCGCATATTGAACATCACACCGTCAGGCCGCCCGTTTCTGCCCCGGAAAAAATGGTGGCGGAAGTCGCGGATATTGTAACGCAGCAGCGAGACCCGCCAGAACGCCTGCGTCGTCGGGACAGCGGCTTTACCACGCTGTGTGTCATGGCGCTGGTGGCGATAATGGGCATCGCTGCGCTGCTGTTCTATCAAAATATGCGCATGACCGAACGCGCGAAAGAGTCCGATATTCATCTGCTGGGCAAAATTGATCGCTGTACAGTTTATCTTATCGACAAGAACATGTATCAGCCGCAGCAGACCTGGTTTAGCCGGGCCAAACAGGCTATCGCTCGTCAACAAATAGACTGCGAGCATCAGGCCGCGGATATGTATTATTCAAAATTCAAAAAGTCACAGCTGGAAAATGATTTCCTGGCTGTCTGTTATCTGCAGGATAGTGGCGATAGCTATAAAAATTGCATCTCTTACAGAAGCCTGACAGGGAGTTAAGATCATGTCGAAGAGAAACCTGAGTCTATTTTTGGGCGTGGTACTGCTGATTTCTGTTATCGCCATTGTCCTGTTTTATCCGCAAAGAACCCAGGAAGAGGGATTTGGTTGTCAGTCTGACACGGTTTCCAGGAAAACCTATTCAACGGGTGAGTCGACAGGTCTGTCGTTAACGACGCTGTTTCTGTTTAACAGTAGCGACATTGTCACCGTGATCCATAAAGGCGTATTTATTCGCGGAGACAAACGTTATTTGATTGACCGCAACTATGTCCTGAATGTAGAGAAAGTTGCTGGCAGTGATATTTACTATATTAAAGGAAAAAAAGTGCACAAATCTGATGATGATGTTGCACCGGACGGCGTAGTTAATGAGCTGCTGCTGGACAGTATCGACTTCTTTTATGTCACCCGGCTCAAGAGTCATGCATGGCTAATTAAAGGGCTGGTTTTGCCAATAATGATGTGCGTAGCCGTGCCGACATCCTGATATTCTGCAGAACATCAAGAATAGATGTTTGTCTATTAGTCTAAAAATCTCAATTTTATTCATTATGTAACAACAAGATGCAAAAGCATTCTGTTATTTTTCATCCTTTCCTGTGAAGCGGATGAAATTTTCTGTATTGCCTCGTTATTTTTGGGGTGACTATACTTCGCCCCGAAAAAGGGGCTCCCCTTTTTTAAACATCTGGATTCTTTTTTGAAGGACTAAATAAATGAATAAACTGAACGCTATCGTTCTGGGCTCACTGCTGTCTCTTTCTGCCCTGAGCGCTGTTAATGCAGCGGAAACTACCGCTTCTGCAACCTGGCAGGCTTCTGCAACGAAAGACAGCGATTCCGATCTGGTTGTCACGCCAACGCGTGCACTGAACTTCGTTTATAGCGCAAGCACCAAAGCGTTTAACACCGACACCGGTCTGTTTGATGTGGCTATTCGTGGTGACCACGCTTCTGCTACCAACTTCAAACTGGAAGCAATCGTTGATGACTCTGACAACACCCTGTTCAGCGTTGGCGGCGAAGCAACCAAACTGAAAGTAGGCGCGCGTTTTGGCGGGACCGATCTGGGCTCCATCGGTGGCACAGTGGGTGCGAAATCAACGGCATGGACTACCCTGGTTGACTCTTCAAACAACACCGGCGTCTCTTCTGGCCTGTGGAACCTGACCACCAGCGCAGGCGCGACGGCGAATACCGAAGTGACCGGCCAGGACAAATTTGTATTCTACGTCGATTCTGCACAGGACAGCACCGGTGCAGCGAAAGAGTTCAAAGACCTGACCAACAGCCTGTGGGAAGGTACTGTGTCCGTTGCGTTCCGCGCAACCTGGAGCTAAGAGCTGACAGTTACAGGGGCGTAAGCCCCTGTTTAGGGAAATATCATGTTTAGCCTTAAACCCATCTTCTTCTCTTTATTATTTATCTCCTCCTCCGCGCTGGCGATTAATGTTGGCAAAGTCACCACCATTATTCCTGCCAATGCGGATTCCATCGCCAAGGAATTAAAAAACGAAGCGGATAGCGTGCGCATTATTTCCATCAGCGCCCAGCGTATCAGCAGCCCGATGGATGAAGGCGTGGTGATTAATCCGGAGAAAATCGACGAGCTGCTGCTGACACCTACGCGCATGGTCATGCCCGCCGGGACCAGCAATATCGTCAAATTTTACTATCACGGTAAGGCCGACGACCGGGAGCGCTACTACCGCATTACCTTCATTGATGAAGGGGTCAGCGAAGATCTTGATAACGGCTCGCAAAAGAATGGCAAAGGGATGACCCGCGCGGTGGTGAGCACCATTCTGGTGGTACAGCCCCGGAAGAAGAATGTCGATTTTGTCTACGTGGCCGGAAAGATCACCAATAAGGGCAATACCGCGTTTCGCGTTAACGCGAGCGGGACATGCCTGAAGCCCAACCCGGAATCGCCGACCACACCGTGCGTCAAAAACTTTTACCTGATGCCGGGGACCTCCCGCGCGATCGACGACATCAACGTTACGGACAACCATTTTCATCTCGGAATTTGGGACCTGAAACAGTTCATTCCTGTTAAGTAAGGATGCATGGTGAAAAATAAATTAGTGTTGCCGGTGATGATGGCGTGCACATCCGGCCTTTTGCCCGCGTATGCGCATGCTGCCTCCAGCTCCGTGGTTATCGCTAATTACCGTTTTCCCGACTCACTCTATGCCCTGCTGGAGCAGGGGATCAAAATCCCCGTTTATTTGGTCAATACCCGCCCGAATGCAACGCAAAAGGGCGGCAGCGCAAGTGATGTGAGCGAATATGTCCGTATTGGCGACGTGACGATCTACGCAGAAGACCGACAGCTTGGGCTGCGCGATGTCCAGGTCCAGGAGTCAGACAACGGTATCCGTCTGTCGAAAGAGATGCGGACGTTACTGCAAAGCATTAATGGCAAGCAGTTTGACGACCACATGCGTATTCCGGTGAGCGCCGGGTCGGCGTTCGAGCTGGATCAGAAAAAGATGCGTCTGTTGCTGAACCTCTCTCAGCGCGATTACGGGGTGAATATTCGTCCGCGTGAGGTGGATATCGACGCCCCTGAATCGGACGACCTGAGCGGCACGCTCTCCTATAACCTCGGTGCGTATCACACCGAGAGCGGCTACGGCGATAGCTGGTCCTCCGGCTATCTCAATGCCAAAAGCTGGATCTCGATGGGGGTCGATCACCTGCTGGTCGATGGCTCGGGCTACGTTAACGAGAACAGCAGCGACACCCAGATGAACGCGGTGATGTGGGAACGCGACTATCAGGGCATGCGCTACGCCGCCGGGATGTTGAACGGCTGGGCGATGCAGTCTCTGGCCAGCGTCAGCGGTATCTCCGGCGGGGAAGTGTACGGTGTCTCCGTGGGGAACCAGGCCAACTCGCGTAAGCGGGACAATACCCTCTCCCTGACGCCGATCGTGGTCTATTTCCCGACCGCCGGGGAAGCCCGCATTCGTCGTGACGGCCAGCTTGTTGGCATTCAGCGCTTTGACGTGGGTAACCACGAAATCGACACCAGCGCGCTGCCCTACGGGATCTACAGCGTGGAAGTCGAGGTGGTCAGCGGCAGCCGCACCGTGTCGCGCAGTATGTACACGGTGAACAAACCTTTCACCAACAACGTGTCGGAATCGCTGCGCTGGCAGACGTGGGGCGGGATCTATAGCCGCGACAAATCCGTCGTCAACTATAAGAAGTACGCCAAACGGAAAAACGAGCAGGACAACAGCTACTACTACGATTACGACACCAAACATAAAGACACCATGTCGCTGGTCGGGGCCTCCTTCAGCAAGCGCAGCGGGATGGTCGACTGGAACGCGTCCGGCTATATGATGCGCGAACACGTGGTCAGCGAACTGTGGGCCTCCCTGAACCTGACCGGCTATTTCTCGGTGAATACCCAGACGATGGCCGCCTCCGACGGAACGTACCGCGCCAACTACGGGGCCAACGTCAGCCTGCCGTGGAATATCGGTTCGGTCTGGTACTCCCACGAGCAGCTCTCCAGCGGCAAGTTCCTCGATATCTATGAAAACAAAGGCAACACGTGGGGGGCATCGTTCAGCCTGCCGTCGTTTGGCCTGCCGTCTGCCGGGAACCTGAGCCTGATGCGGCAGACAGATGACGTATACCGCTACAAACGCTACCAGATTGACTACTCCCAGGGGCTGTACGCCGGTCGTTACGGTACGGCGCGCCTGCGGGTGGGGATGTCGCGCAATAAATACGAAGGCTACTACGAAGAGAAAGACCGCTACGTGATGCTCGATTTCTCCATCCCGCTGGGCAACACCGTCTCCGTGGGCGTTTCTCATAACCGCGATACCGGCACGGCGCTTAACGTCAGCGCCAGCCGCCAGTTCGAAGGGGATTACCTGAAGTCGGTTACCGCCAACGTTTCACGTGCCTTCAGCAGCAACCAGGATCGCACCGTGAGCGGCGGGGGCAGCGTGAGCTTCGACACGCCGTGGAACAGCAACATTCTGAGCGTGCAGAGCGGCACCAGCAAAGGCTGGAACTCCACGCTGACCAGCGACGGCAGCGTGGGCTGGTCGAAGGAGGCGGTTGCGGCGGGTAAAGGCACCCATAGCGCAGGGGTGATCGTCAGTACCGGGCTTAAATCCGACGAGTCGCTCACGCTGAAGCTCAACGGCCGCACGGAGCGCATCAAGGGCGATAAAACCTGGCTGTCGTTGCCGGCCTATCAGGCCTATGACCTGGAAGTGATGAACAGTGAAACCGGCACCGAAAGCTATGACATTGGCGCAAATGCCCGTCGTCATATCACGGTTTACCCGGGGAACACGGTGGTGATGAAGCCGCAGGTGAAAAAAATCGTCACCCTGTTTGGCCGCCTTGTGGATGCCAACGGTAATCCGGTGAGCGCCACGCAAATCAAAAACCACGTCGGGCTGACCCGCACCGAAAACGACGGTCGCTTCGTGATTGACGTGGACAAGAACAATCCGGTGCTCAGCATTGCCACGCCGGACGACAGCGTCTGTGAGGTGCGTCTGGATATTGCGTCCAACCGCGGCGCGCTGTGGCTTGGGGACATCTCCTGCGATAAGGGCGATTTCGTCTGGCAGGAAGCAAAAGGAACACGGGGACGTGACGATGAAAAAGATATTCGCTCTTAATCTGCTGCTGCTAAGCGCGGCGGCGCAGGCGCAGCAGATGCCCTATTTTGCCATCAACAACCCGGACAACAACGGGACGGGCAACACGGCGGCGCTGTTCAGTCTGAACAGCACCTCCACCGCGTTTTTACACGGCTCGCGGGAGTGGCCAACCCTGAGTGCCAAAACCAACAACGGGATTGCCACCTACATACCGGACAACAGCTTTAACGGCCCGGCGGGCAGCGCGCTGACCATCAACTTCAGCGTCACCGGCTCCAGCGCCTCGCCGTTCTTTAAGGGGACCGCGTGTTCGTCAACCTGCGGCACCACGGGCTATACCGCGACGACCAGCTATTCAGACACCTCGATGGTGGTGAAACCGCCGGTCATTGAGCCGGGTACCTCCTATGGCCGCTGGGTGCTGGGGGATCCGTTCTTTAACTATCTGCTCAATGCCGCTCCCGGCAACGAGGTGACGATCACCTCCACGCCGCAGATCTCCTCTATCAGCAAGGTGACCACCACCAACACGCTGCATAAGGTCGGCACGTTGACCATGACCAATTCGCGGGCGCTGGATCTGGGCATTGACCCGATCAGCGGCGAGGTGACCATTGTGGATGGTTCAACCGGGGCGACGTGTACCAAGTACACCCGCAATACGGTGTCGGGCGTACTCTGTGAACTGCTGGAATATACCTTTGTCGGGGAAGATATCACCGGCTACAACCCGGGACTGGCGCTGACCTCCTCCCGTGTGAACGGCGTACTGCAGTCGCACATGAACGGGGGAACGGGTCTGGCGGCGGAAATTACCTTCGATGAGAGCAACTGGTACAGCATCTCCGGGGGTATTTTGAGTGATACCCGCGTGCTGGCGAATACTTTCCTCGCCGCGCCGCAAAAAAATGGCGGTAAGGCGTACCTCAAAATTTTTCTCCCGAAGGCGCTGATTTTGAGCGTGGCGCAGGCCGGGGATGGCAGCAATATCGGCAATATCGTCAGCCTGTGCCTGACACCGGGCAACAGCTCGCTGGCGGCGGATTTCTGCTTCCAGCCGGGGGGCGGGCTGGTGATTAACCCTATCCAGCCAGGGCTTGCTATCGTCCCGGATAACCCGGACTACACGCTCGACCCTAACGGCCTGGGCGGTTCCGGGAAAGGAACAATTGGCGAGGGGCCGATAGAGATCCCCTACACCATTACCTACAGCGGCGCGCAAAAAGATGCGGCGATTGCGGTCACGGTGAAGGTCACCGGGCCGACGCAGAGTCTGAACGGCGTGGACTACTGCGCCTTTAGCGGCAACGGCTTCACGGTGCCGATCCCCGGCAATGTGCTGCTGGGCAAAAGCTACACGCTGAAGGCGCATAACTGCAAAGGTGAAGTGCTGCCCATTCCTGCCCCCGCCACCCATGCGGAAGAGTGGGACAAGATAAGCTCAGGCGTGACGGACATGTGGCTGTGGAAAACCCCGCTGGTATTGCAGTTTGTGATGAATAATCCGGTGTCGAAAACCACCTATGACGGTAATAACTGGTTTGGTGAAGTGACGGCTCAGGGTCGAATTGATGTCAGCGCTTCCTGGAATTAAACGTGTATGACTGGAAAATTCCTGGCTATTTTCGCAATAAATTGCTTCATTTCCGCAAGCGCAAATGCTTTAATTATTGAAAGTCTAAATATTGATTTTCTACCTGAAAAAGAAGTTGTTTTTCAGCCAATAAAAAACGATACCAGCGTTCGACAGAATTATACTGTTTCGCTTATTCAGGTCGACGTCCCTAAAGAACACGGGAAAGAGACTGAAATAAAAGATGGCGAGGTGATGTTCTCGCCGAAACAGTTAACTCTGGAGAGTGGCGAGCAGGCCGGTTTTAAGTTTTATTATACCGGCCCGCACGACAGTAAAGAGCGCTATTATCGCGTTAAATTCACCGAGACGCCGCTACAGGCGCAGGTTGTGATGAGCAAAGGCCAACGCATTCAGTCGGATGTGGTGGTTTCGCTTGAGGCTATTTTAATTGTCCGGCCATGGACAAGACATTTTGATTATACGTTTAGTAACGGGGTGGTGAGTAATACCGGGAATACCTGGTTTAAATATGTTTCCTCTCAGGGATGTAGCTCACAATATAATGATTCAAAATATCTTCCACCGGGTCAACGGCTGGAAATAGATAATTACGCGCAGCCCGCAAAGCGGATGATTATTTACGGAAATAAAATCATCCCGCTTACACGCTGCCCGTAACAACCGCTTTCCTTCATAAAAGGAAATTATCCTTTGGCGCAAGCTGAAGATTTACAACTACAGGAGAATAAAATGAAAGCGATTTCATTCGTAGAAGCGAAAGACATTATCGGTGGTGCATTAAACCCATTCGCTGGCCTCGTTAAAGGCGCACAGCTGGGTTATGACACCGGTGCAAGCATCATGGGCATGGTAGGTGGCGTGGTTGGCGGAATTCTGGGTGGCGCAATGGGCTTCCTGGGTGCGCTGGTTGGCAGCTACAACTAATTCAGATTAACAGGAAGACAAACATGCAAGTTATCGATTTCAAAAAAGCACAGGCCATCATCGGTGGTTGGGATCCGTTTGCTGCTGCCCTTCAGGGTGCGAGCGCAGGCTATAACGCAGGCAGCCAGATGTTAGGCGCGCTGGGCGGCACCATCGGTGGTGTATTTGGCCTGGTGGGCGGCTTCATCGGCGGCTTCTTCAGCGCATAAGTTATCGACCTATGCTTATGGCCCGCTTTGCCGGGCCATTTTTTTATTTCAGCCACGGATAATTATGTTTTCGCTTTTTCAGTATAAAAAAAAGGGTAAGACACCCGTTATTCGCCAGCATGAATTTACCGAATGCGGGCTGGCCTGCCTGGCGATGGTGCTGGGGCACTATGAACACCATGTCTCCGTCAGCCAGCTGCGCAGGGAGCTTACCGTCTCTGCCGACGCGGGCACCTCGATGGCGGAACTCATGACCCTCGCCAGCGATAAAAATATGACGGGCCGGGTGCTCAAGGGCGAAATCACTGAAATTGAAAGTGCCGAACTGCCGCTCATCGCCTTCTGGCGCGGCAATCACTTCGTGGTGATCGTGAAGGTTGACGGGCGCAGCGTAACGGTCCACGACCCGGCCAGCGGCGTGCGACGCTACAGCCTCAAAGAGGCGCAAAAACTCTTTTCCGGCTACGTGCTGGAGCTGAAGCCGACGCCGCGCTTCGACAAAAAATCCCCTGACGAGACGCTCACGCTGGGGCGGCTGGCCAATAAATCCCCGAGCTTATTTCAGCGGCAGGTGCTGCTGTTTGTGCTCTCGATTTTTACCCTCATTACCATGCTGGCCAGCCCCACTTACGTGCAGCTGATCATGGATGAGGCCATCTCGCGCAACGACAACGATCTGGTGATCTTACTTACCGCCATTTTCGCTATCGTCTTTATTTTTGAAGTCATTGGTAAGTTCCTCAAGCAGCTGCTTGAGATCCTGATGCGTAATATTGCCTATGACGACCTCAGCCAGTCGGTTCGCCGCTATATGCTGCGCACCCAGACCAGTTGGTTCCGCAGCCGCCCGCCGGGCATTGTGCTGGCGATAGAGAAATCGCTCCATGCCTGTGCGGAGTTCATCAGCAATGGCTATGTGCAGATCCTCTTTTCCAGCCTGATCGCCTTCACCAGCCTGCTGTTTATGCTGCTGTATAACGTGAAAATCGCCGTGCTGACGATGCTGCTGATGGGGGTGTTCTTCCTGATCCGCTTTTCGCTGATCGGGCCTTACCAGCGCGCGGTGGACGACTCCATCGAGCGCACCGCAAAGTATGAATCGCTGCTGGTGGAGACGCAGAAGGGGATCATCACCCTGAAGGCCAACAACATGGAGCAGGCCCGGGACGCGGTGATGGACAAATCCCAGCGCGAACACATCGCCGGGCTGATGCGCAAAGAGCGCCTGCTGGCCCGCTTTGATGTTGCCTCGCTGCTGGTGATCAACGCCGAGCAGCTGCTGGTGGTCTGCTTTGGCGCGTGGCTGATCCTGGAAGGGCAGATGAGTATCGGGATGCTCTACGCCTACATCAGCTACAAACGCTATTTCTCCGACGCGATGGTGCAGGTGGCGCAAAAGCTGCTGGACAAAAATGCGCTCAAAGGGCCGCTGGATCGCGTGGGCGACCTGCTGTTTGCCCCCTCTGAAGCCAGCCAGTTTGGCCGGAAGATTGTGACTTCACCCGTCAGTCTGGCCTTTGAGGATGTCTCTTTTGCTTATCCGGGACGCGAGGCGACCCTGCAGCACATCAACATGACGCTGAAGCAGGGCGAAGAGGCGGTGATTGTCGGCCAGAGCGGCTCCGGGAAAACCACGCTGCTGCGTCTGATCTCCGGGATGTTGCTCTCCACGTCCGGCAGTTTGCGGATCAATGCGATCCCGATCACCGAGTGCGATCTCTCCTCTCTGCGCCAGCATATTCGCATTGTGCATGCGGACGATATTCTCTTTACCGGCTCCATTCTGGATAACCTTTCCTGCTTTGATAGCGCGCCGGACAAGGAGCGGGTGATTGCTGCCTGCCGGCTGGCGGAGATTGACCACGTGGTTGCGCGCCTGCCGCACGGATACGAAACGGAGTTGTTGCCGGGAAACACCTTTTTCTCCGCCGGTGAGATGCAGCGTCTGGTGCTGGCGCGCGCCCTGTACAGCCAGCCGAAGCTGCTGCTGTGCGATGAAGTGACGGCAAACCTCGATAAAACCACGGCGCAGAAGGTGCTGGCGAACCTGCGTGGGCTGGGGATTGGTCTGGTATTTGTCACCCACTCGCCGGAGGTGGTGGGCTGTCACGGACGGCTCTACACCATGGAAAACGGCACGCTGCGGGAGAGTGAGCAATGATGTTTCTGCCCCGTCTCTACGCCCGACTTTGCGCCCGGCAGGCTGGACGCACGCTGCTCGCAAGCCGGATCACGCAAAACTACAGCCAGTTTATGCGCTGCCCGGAGGCTGACGTCCCGCCCGATTTTCTGCGCCAGAACGCCCTGGAGATGAGCGGCTTTCATTTTGTCGAGCAGATCTTCCCGCCCGCGCTGTGGCGGCGCAACGTGCGTTTCGATCTCCACGCCCGGGTGGCGGCATTTACCCACGAGCAGGATTTCTATTCTCAGCCCCGCACCCTGTTGCTGGGCATGCGCTGGGCCGGGTTTGGCCTGATCGCGGATGCGCTGCTCGCCACCGCGCCAGACGACGTGCGCTTTCAGTTTGTTACCCGCCTTCCCGCGCTGCACAAGCTGATGGCGGCACACGAGGAGCGGCGGGCAGGGACGTTTTTCGCCCCGCACCGGCTGGTGACCGTGCTGCTGGTGGATGAGCGTCTCCCGGATGCGCCGCTGTTCATGACCCAGGCGGGCGACCAGAAAGCGTGGTTAACGGACGTGTCGACGCGCTTTTTAACGCGCTACGGATACGTGATCCGTACGCTGCTGCCCGGCTGTTCGCTGCACTCGGCGGAATTTGCGCTGGAGAGCCAGACCTATGCCCCTGCGGAGTACCGTCAGGCCGCCACCGCCACGCTGAACGCGTTGCGTAAAACCCCCACGCTCTGGAGTGCATGGGACGATCTTTCAGTGATTTATCATGGATGACATGTCGTGAAATTAAGAAACCGAAACCGACAACGTCGGGCGCTGATCCCGCACCATTTTTCAAAGAGCTACGAGATCAACGCCCCGCGGCTGAAAGGCGTGTTAACGCTGTTTATCGCCTTTTTTCTCTGTCTGCTGGTCTTTTCGATCGTCTTTAACTTTTCGGAAACCACGCTGGCGCGTGGCGTGCTGATCCCGGCTCAGGGCGATGTGGAAGTGCGTGCCCGAGAGTCGGGTACCATCGTTGATTTTGCCGTACGTCCAGGCCAGTACGTGAAAGAGAACGACCCGCTTTTTACCGTGTCGCAGGACTACGGCGGCAAGCAGGGCTCGGTGGTGCAGTTCGATCGCCAGCAGATGGAGGCGGAGAAAAAGCGCAGCGAACAACGTGTGCAGACTATCGAGGATTCTATCGCCACGTACCGGAAAAACCTGGCGCAGCAGCTGGATATTGCCGACCGGCAGATTGTGGTGTCCCGCGACAAAGTGAAAAAGCTGCGTGCGTTGCTCAAAAACAGCACCGATACCTATGAGGCGTGGAAAGCGATATCCGGGAAAGGGTATGTGTCGAAGGTCGATCTGGATAAAAGCCACAACGACGTGCTCAACGCGCAGCTCAACCTGACGCTGGAGGAGAGCAGTATCCTCGATCTGGAGGCGCGCAAAACCAGCCTGACCGACAGCACCCAGTCGCAAATCGACTCCCTGAGCCAGGAGCTGTTGTACGTGAAAAACCGGATCAGCGAAATTGACCGCAACCTCTCCAGCCGGGGCAGCTCTACGATGGCCATGCTGGCGCCTGCCGATGGCTACGTGGTGGCGATCAACTTCCCGCCGGGTCGGGCCATTACGCAAAACAGCGAGGTGGTGGTGGTGATCCGTAAAAACACCGCCGCGTCGATGGAAGGGTACCTCTATGTGCCAGCCACGGGCGTGGGCCGGGTGGCGAAAGGGGATAAGGTGAAGCTGCGCTTTGACTCCTGGCCAGTGGATAAATATGGCTCGGTGGAGGCCACCCTGTCTGATTTCTACGAGGTGAATATTGATGCCCATTCGGCACTTATCCCGCTGCAGGAGGGGCAGAACTACTATCTTGCCAAGGTACGGGTGCCTTCCTGGTTTACCGATCCGGACAACAAAAAGCGTCTGCTGATGGGTGGGATGACGGTGAACGCCGATATCGTTATCGATCGTAAGCCGCTCATCAACCTGCTGATTGCGCCGCTGGAGCGGGTGCGTAAACGGTTTATCGATTGACCCGATTTCATCGTTCATTGCCCGTTAGCCCACAGGATAAAACAGGGTAGCGGGCTATTCTCCTTATCACACGCACAGGAGAATAGCCCATGAACATCACCCATATTCGCAATGCCACCCAGTTGATCACGTATGCCGGTAAACGCTTTTTGATCGACCCGATGCTGGCCGCAAAAGACGCTTACCCCGGTTTCCCCGGTACGGCCCGGGCCCACATCCGTAACCCGATGGTCGAGCTGCCCGTTGACGTCAGCACGCTGCTGGACGCCGATGCGGTGATCGTCACCCACACCCATGACGATCACTGGGATCGCGCGGCAGTGGAACTGATCGCCAAAGACAAACCGATCTATGTGCAAAACGATCGTGATGCCGCGCTGCTGCGAAGCCAGGGTTTTCACAACCTGACAGTCATGACCGACGAGACCACCTTCGGTGATATTCGTATCGCGAAAACCTACGGCGGTCAGCACGGTACCGATCGCGCGTACGCGGTGCCGGAGCTGGCAGAGCGTCTGGGCGAAGCCTGCGGTGTAGTTCTGCGCCACCCCGACGAGAAAACGCTCTACATCGCGGGCGATACCGTCTGGCGTGATGCGGTGGCGGCCGATCTGCAAAAACACCAGCCGGATGTGGTGGTGCTTAATGCCGGATACGCGCATGTGATCGGTTTCGGGCCCATCATTATGGGGGAAGAGGATCTGCTCAACGTTCACTTCCTGCTGCCGCAGGCAAAAATTGTGGCGGTCCACATGGAAGCCATTAACCACTGCCTGCTGAGCCGCCGCGCGCTGCGGGAATACGTGGAAGCGAACCAGATCGGTGATGCGGTGAGCATTCCCCAGGACGGCGAAACCGTTATATTCTGAGCACCAAAAAGGGAAGGAGAGACAGATGCCACTTATCAACGTCGCGATTGTCGCGGTAGACGGGTTTAGCCCGTTCCACTACTCCGTTCCCTGCATTCTGTTTGGCGACGCGGTCTCCGGCGAAAAGCGCTTTAACGTGACGATCTGCGCCGAAAAACCCGGCGTTCTCACCTCTAAAGAGGGCTTTGCCCTCAACGCGACGCAGGATTTTTCAGCCATTACGCAGGCGGATATTGTGGTGGTGCCCTACTGGCAGCACGTGCTGGAACGCCCGCCTCAGGTGCTGCTCGACAGCCTGGTGCAGGCAAGAGATAACGGCGCGGAAATTGTCGGGCTATGTCTGGGGTCGTTTGTGCTGGCGTATGCGGGCATTCTCGACGGCAAGCGCGCGGCCACCCACTGGGAGTTTGAACATCACTTCCAGTCGCTTTTTCCGCGCGTCCAGCTTGATATCAACGCCCTCTACGTGGATGACGACAATATCATCACCTCCGCCGGGACCGCCGCCGCGCTGGACTGCTGTCTGTACATCATCCGCCAGCGCTTCGGCAGCGTGGTCGCCAACCAGATCGCCCGCCGAATGATTGTGCCGCCGCACCGCGAAGGCGGACAGGCGCAGTTTATTGCCCAGCCGGTGCCGAAGGACACCCGCGACGCGCGGATTAACGGCCTGATCGACTATCTTCAGCAGCACATTACCAAACCGCACAGCCTGGACTCGCTGGCGGCGGTGGTTTCCATGAGTCGCCGCACGCTGACCCGTCATTTTGTCAACGCCACCGGCATGACCGTGGCCGACTGGCTCACCGCCGAGCGCCTGCGGCGCAGCCAGATCTTGCTGGAAGCCGGCAATATGCCGGTTGAACGCGTGGCCGAGCTGGTGGGGTTTAACTCTGCGGTGACCTGGCGCCAGCAGTTTAAGGCGCGCTTTGGGGTGAGTCCGGCGGAGTGGCGCAGGACGTTTCGCATTCAGCCGTCTGTAGCCAGGCCTGATGCGACATGAAGTAACATCGTCTTTTTGGCCGGGTGACCCGGCCTGCGGATGCTTTTAACTCACAACACTTTACTGAACAATCACGCGGCCATTCAGCGGCTGAAGCGGACGGTTATTGCTGTGCTCAAGCGCTTGCTTAAACATCTCCAGCTGCTTTTCTGACAAGGTCACGGTGTTTTTCATCACCAGCCAGCGCAGCCCTTCGGTGCACGGTGGGGTGGTCAGCGAGCCGCTGAAGCGATAGTAGTGCAGGTCAGCCGGGAACAGCGGACGAAGATCGAGGCGTTTATCAATTGCCACTTCGTGGTCCTTTTCCTTCGGAAGGCGTGCCAGCAGTGGCGTCAACGCGCTGTTCTCCGGGCCCACCTCAAACATCACGGCGAGCACTGCGATATCACCCTCTTTGCTGGCATGAACAAAGTGCGCTTCCAGCGGGAAGGATTTACCGTTGATCCGGTTTTCGCTCGGGGTGTGGAAATGGTACTGGCGCAGAGTAAAGATCTGATCGTCCAGACGGAATTCATCTTCGTCGCTGGCGGTCACCTGCAGGGTATGGCCGTTGTTAACCAGCTTTTCGGCGGCGGTATGGAAATTCAGCTCCAGCGGCGGCAGCGTGGCATCAAAGGCGTTACGGATATCGATGGGCGACTGGAATTTCCCGGTCTTGCAGGTGGCAAACTCGTTGCTCAGCTCTCCCCAGTTTTCAGGACCGGCCTTGCCTTCGTATGTCCAGTGCGGGGTTGTTCCTGCAAAAACAGAGGCGGACAGGGCGAACAGGGATGCGGTCAGAATGCTTTTCATGATGGGTCTCCAGGAATAATAAATGCGCGTTAAAATATTGATGGCATTGTACTCTTTCCTATAAGACCCGTCCCGAAGTGTGGTTATTTACGTTAAGAGAGCGGAGAGGATAACAACCTACCCCAGCTTCTCCATCCTGGTCTCTCCCTCCACCATCGACAGCTGATACAGCGAAAACGAACGGTGCTTCTCAATCAAATTCGCCAGCTCCGGCGAGTGGCTGGTGAGCCAGATTTGCGAGTAGCGGCTGGCCTCGGCGATTAAGCTCGCAAGGGCGGGCAGCATCTGCGGATGCAGGCTGTTTTCCGGTTCGTTCAATGCGATAAACGCCGGTGGACGGGGGCTTAACAGCGCCACCGCCAGGCACAGGAAGCGCAGCGTACCGTCAGAGAACTCTGCGGGCTCCAGCGGTCTGCTCAGCCCTTCGCGCTGCATCATCATGCGGAACCGTCCGCCGGTGTTGTCGCTGTAAAACACGCAGCCGGGGAAGGCCTGGCCGAGAATGCGCATCAGCAGCAGTTCATCGCCAATCTCCACAATGGTCTGAAACGCCGCCGCGAGGTTGGCACCGTCGCTCGCCAGCACCGGGGAGCGGAAGCCGACCTGTGGGGCACGCATCATGGAGCCGCTTGCTACGGAAAACTCGTGATAAAAGCGCCAGTTACGCAGGGACTCGCGCATTTGTGACACTTCCGGGTAAAGGTGCGGTTCGCCGAGCTGGCCGAACACCGATTCATTCTCGTAGAGCGTGCCGCTGTGGGTCACTTTCTCGTGATGGACGTTATTCAGGAAAACTGCCTGGTTTCTGCGCTTCATCAACTGTGCCGACGGGCGGCGGTGCTGGCCGCTCAGCCAGATGGACTCTTCCTTGATCACCGGATCGAGCTGAAATTGCGAGGGATAGGGCAGCTTCTCAACAAACCCTACCTGCAGCTCGTATTCGTAGGTTTCGGTTTCTACCGCCAGGTTCATCCGTCGCAGCTGGTCGCTGCGGGTTTTACCCGCCCAGAACACCTTCAGAATACCGCCTTCATTCGCCAGAGCCTGAGAGAACTGCCCCTGCGCGGCGCTGTGCATCAGGTGGATTGCCTTGTAAATATTTGATTTTCCGGTGCCATTCGGGCCGAAGACAATGTTGAGCTGTTCCAGCTCCAGCGACATATCGCGAATTGAGCGGTAGTTTTGAATGTGCAGGGTGGTAATCACAGGCAGATCCTTTTTTGCGTTATAACCTGTATATACTTACAGTCTTTCAGGTGAAATGCAAAAAAGAGACGACAGTGAGGTGTCGTCTAAACGGGGTACTGCTTTGGGCCTCTATGGGTCACGGGGGCCTTCGCATTTTTATCATCACTTAACAGCCAGACGCAGACCCAAATCATCAGGATAGGGATCAAAGTAGTTTTGCGTCATCAGATACCGGTCAGGGTATTCGGCCAGGTAATGTTTAAGCAGCGTGATCGGCGCGAGAATGGGCAGGAGCCCGTCGCGATAATGCAGGATCACGTCGCGAAGCTCGCCGCGCTGACGGCTGTTGAGCTGATTACGGAAATAACCCTGAATATGCATCAGCACGTTGGTGTGATTTTTCCGCGAGGCGGGCTTTTTCAGGATGGTCATCAGTTTTTCGCGGTACGCCACGAAGAACGCGTCCAGGTCTTCCCACTCATGCAGCGAGGCGACAAACGGGCCAATCTCACGGTAACCCGCCTGATGGTGCGCCAGCAGCTGCAGTTTGTAGCGGCTGTGGAAATCCAGCAGCGCGCGGCGCGTCAGGCCGCTGGCGCGCAGCGTGTTCAGCTCATGCAGGGCAAAAACGCGCTCGACAAAGTTCTCCCGCAGCACCGGATCGTGCAGGCGTCCATCCTCCTCCACGGGCAGCCACGGCCAGGTTTCAAGGAGGGCGGCGGTGAACAGCCCGACGCCCTCCTTGCGGCCCCGGTTGCCGTTTTCATCGTACACGCGCACGCGTTCCATGCCGCAGCTCGGGGATTTTGCACAGACAATAAACCCGGCGAGATCGCCGATCTCAGGCAGGTAACTGGCCGTAAAGTCCGCCATTTTCTGCGTGACGTCATCATGCGGCGGATGGCTAAAACGCATCTGCGTGTCGCCGCCGGTCGTCATGATCAAACGCAGCGCAGGGCGTGGCGTGGGCAGGCCGATCGCCATTTCGGGGCAAACGGGTCGGAAATTCACCCACTGGGCCAGCTCATCCATGACGAAACCCATACGCTTATGCCCGCCGTCAAAGCGAACGGCGGACCCGGTCAAGCAGCCGCTAATACCCAGCACAGGTTTCGTTGTCATGGTATGTTCCTCCAGAGCCAATACTTAAAACTTACACAATCTTGCTTATTTGTCCAAGTATTGGCGGAGGTATTTTTTATTGCCTTTTAAAATCAATAAGATTTAACTGCCCTTGTAGGTGGAGTAACCGTACTGGCTCAGCAGAAGCGGAATGTGCAGTTTCTCGTTGGTCCGGGTGACGGTAAACAGCACCGGCACTTCCGGGAAGAATGACTCCAGCTTTTTGCTGTGGAAGTAGTCTGCGGTTTTGAAGGTCACTTTATACACGCCAGGCTGCATGTCCTGATCCTGTGGATAGAGCGATTTGATGCGTCCGTCATGGTCGGTTTTGCCACTGGCAATGGGGGTCCATTTGTCCTGCTCCTGCTTTTCCAGGGTGACGGTGACATCCGATGGCGGCATGCCGGTTTGCTGGTCAAGAACGTGTACGCTCAGCGTGCCGGCAGGGGCACTGAAGGCGGCAGGGGCAAAGGCCATGGAGGCCAGGATCAGCAGAGGGGCCGTTTTTTTCATGTTGTTTTTCCTGTGAAGTTGTCAGTCACAGGAAAACGTTAGCATCTGCGGCGCGGAAAAATATTCAACTTTTCGTGAAGATTTCCGCAGGAGAAAATCATTAGAGGATAATGACCTCAAGGGAAAGCTGCTGCTGCCACTGCGCTACCTGTTTTTTCCGCGCGGCGGTGAGTTTACCACTGGTGATCAGCAGCCATTTGCGCTCCGGGAAAATCTCCGGCGCCAGGGTGTCCGGGGGGATGGGCAAAATGTCGATACGGTGACCCTGGCCAGTGCGCGTTAAGGCTTCGAGCCAGATTTCACACGGATCGTTCAGGTACCAGCCGCTGAGCAGAAGATTATCGCCCGGCGCTTTTTTATCCCCTTCGAGGCAAAACGAGGTGTAGGAAATGATGATGCCGTCGAGGATCGCGCGCAGGGTCATGGCAGCGGCAACGTTGGCCGATACCTGGCTGCGCAGCGGACGCAGCACGTTCGCCACCAGTTCGGGTCTGGGGTATTCGCGGCCCGCATCGTAAACCATCTGGCGCAGGGACTCGATTTTACCCTCCTGCAGGCGTTCCAGCATGCTTTGCTGCAGCGTTTGCCAGTTGTTGGTCCGGCGCGGGACAGGGCGTTCCAGCAGGGGTTTTACCTGGCCAATGGGCACGCCTTTTTTCACCCAGTCGAGGATCTTCAGCGCCTGCTGAACGTCCTCATCGCTGTACAGGCGGTGGCCGCCCTCCGTGCGCTGCGGCTTGAGTAAACCATATCGACGCTGCCATGCCCGCAGCGTGGTGGCGGTGATGCCGCTGAGTCTGGCGAATTCGCCGATGGAGTAAGCCATGTCCATGTCCAGAGTGGAGGAATACTCTCAATATACTACGAATTTTTCAGAACGGGATGAAGCGCCGAAAGGGTGCACTACACTTAACATCCAACCGTGCAAATGAAAGGAATTCTCATGAAGCTATGGCCTGTTGTCACCGGGGTTGCCATTGCGCTGACCCTTGTAGCCTGTAAATCCCCCACGCCGCCGAAAGGCGTGCAGCCTGTTTCCGGTTTTGATGCCAGCCGCTATCTCGGCAAGTGGTATGAAGTCGCCCGCCTGGAGAACCGCTTTGAACGCGGGCTGGAGCAGGTGACGGCCACCTACGGCCAACGGAGCGATGGCGGCATCAGCGTGCTCAACCGGGGTTACGACCCGGTGAAGAACAAATGGAACGAGAGTGAAGGCAAAGCGTACTTTACCGGCGCGCCAACCACCGCCGCGCTGAAGGTTTCGTTCTTCGGCCCGTTCTACGGCGGCTATAACGTCATCAAGCTGGACGATAAGTACCAGTACGCGCTGGTCAGCGGCCCGAACCGCGACTACCTGTGGATTTTGTCACGCACGCCAACCGTGCCGGACGCGGTGAAGCAGGATTACCTGAACACCGCGCGCAGTCTGGGCTTCCGGGTCGATCAGCTGGTGTGGGTAAAACATTAACCCCTACTGGTACGAGAACGTAATGCTTGCCAGCGCGTTCGCCGAGCCGGGGACCAGTTCGCCGGTTCGGATGTATTGCGCCTGGAACGGCAGCGACAGGGTTTGTGCCGCAGCGGTGCTCTGGATAAAGAACTGATTGGTTGTGCCCGCCGCCGAGCTGTCCGGCCCCATCATCAGCGGGCCGGTGCCGTTATAGAAAAACTGCACCCCTACCCCGGACGCGGTGGAGTCGCCGGTCAGCGTCACCACCGACGAGGTGTTTGACGGCGTGGTCTGATCGGTCATCACCGCGCTTACCGCGACGTTCGCGTCACAGGTCAGGCTGACGTTAAACGCACCCGAAGGCGACGTACTGCCCACGGTGGCCAGCGTGCGGATATCGAGCGTGCCCAGATCGACGTTCGCGCTTTTGGTGCCCACCGTACAGCCGCTCGCCGTCACGGTGATGGTGGTGGGGTTAATGATGACCTTTGCCGTTTTGACCTCGTTGTTATAGGCGGTTAACACCGCGGCGTTGATAGTCGGAATTTGATACACGCCGGATTTCAGTGCTGTCGCGGTCTTAATAAAGGTCACCTTTGCCGACCAGCCTAAATCCTGAGCAATACCGCTAGTGCCATCCGCCGGATAGCTTTGGGTGATCCCGTTTTGCAACGGAATATACTGTGAACCTTTAAAATCTTTCAGCCCGATGATATACCCCACACCTGGAACGCCAGTTTCAAAAATGGTGTAGTTCGCGCCATCGACGGTGACTGTCATCCCGCTTGAGATCGCGCTGCTGCTCGGCTCCAGCGTGCCTTTGGAGCAGGTATAAAAAAAACCGCACCAGAACACCTGTTGCACGCTGGCGGTGGCGCTCCAGGTGGAGCCGATAATACTCCCCGGCGCCACCGAATCTGCCGGGCCGCTGTAGGTCATCGGCTGCGGGGAGAGGGTGATATCTGATTTCCATTCCATCGCCTGTGCGCTGGCGCAGAGCAGTAATCCGCTAATAAACAAGAATAAACGCATCATTGATACTCCGTGGTCCAGGTGGCAAAGGCGGAGACGTCTCCGGCATTCACTGGCGCGCCCGTGGCGGCCAGCCGAGCGTAGAAGGTCATCTCTACGCTGTCATCGCCCGGCGTGCCCCGGGCGGTGGTTTGCGTGTCTAGGGGGATCAGCACGCCGTCTTTATCGAGGATCTGCACCGCCACGCCGGTAGCGCCGCCGTCGGCGATTTTCACCAGCTGCGGGTTGTCGTTATCTGGCGTGCCGCTGAAGCGGATTTTGACCCCGGCAAAGGTTGGCCCGCACGCTTCAAGCCTGATCGTGAAGGGCGTTTTGATATTGCTGACCGCGCCTGCACGGGGGAATTGTTTAATCCCGATGGTGCCCAGCGGAACGTCCTGCTCTTTAGAGTCCGCCGCGACAACGCAGGTGTTGCCGATCAAATTCCCGGTGACGGAAACCAGCACGTCATAGCCGCGAACCGGGAACGTGAAGATCAGCAAAGCGATGCTGAACGTCCGAAGCGTTACTGACATACCACCTCCTGTGAATAGAGCCCGGTGCGGGCGTTATAGCTCTGCTTGTTCAACGCGTAGTTGATGGTGCAGCGCTGGTCGCTGTTGCGCCCCCATACGGCACTCAATGCGCCCCGTTCGGTTAACCCCGACAGATACAGGCTGCCGCCATCGCCGACGATGCCGCTGGTTTTGTTATCGTTCAGTGAGACCAGCGTGCCGAAGGGCAGCACGTCGTTGCCGCGGCGCACGACAAACATCGCTTTTTTCCCCTGGCGTGTGACAAGGGTGGCGCGAACCAGCGCACCGTCGGTCGGCGTTTTGTTGACGATGGCATTCTCCAGCTCCACGTCATTACCTGCGGTTGTGACATCCAGCGCGACCTGGTTCACGCGGTACGGCGTGGCGTAAGGGATCACCGCGTAGCCCCGGCTGTCGGTTTTGATACCCTTGTGGTTAAGCACGGCAACGTCGCTGGCGCCCGGGGCTTTCACCAGAATGTTGGTATTGCCGAGCGGCTGGCTCAGCGTCAGACCATCTTCATGCAGCACCGCACCGCCGCTCATCCCGTAGCTGAGGTTGCGGGAATCGCGGGTGTAGCTGTAGCCCAGGTTGTAGTCTCCTTTTGCGCCTTCGTATTGCAGCGTGGCGTCGCCGCCGTAGTGCTGCTGCGCGCTATAGCGCTGGTTGACGCTGTAAAACAGGTTCTCCTGGCCCGGCAGATAACCGCTCACGCCGGTACTGGCCGTAGTGCCGGTTGAATCCGCATGGGTGGTGGTAAAGCGGGCGCGGGTCGACAGCGCCGGGTTGCCCAGCGGCACCGAAAGTGACATCGCCAGCACGTTATCTTTTTTGTCGTCATACAGGCTGGCGCTGCGCTGAACGCTGACGCCAAGCGACACGTTACGAAACGTGGCGTTCCACGCGAACTGCAAACTTTGCGTGGTTTTCGACGTGTTCCAATAGGTTTGCTGATCCCACGACAGCGACAGCGAACCGTATTGCCCCATCGGCTGTGACAGCAGCAGCTGGTTTTTGGCCTTACGCGACATGCGCAGGTTATATACCGTGTCGTAGTGGGTGGTGACGGTGCCATCGTCTTCCACAACCTGCTTTGGGGATCCGCCTGCCATGCCCCTGTACGTGGTATCGCTCAGGGTATAAAACCCTTTCGTTGAGTAGCGCAGCGAGAAAAAATTAACCCGCGTGCCGATATCATTCAGCAGCTTGCTGTAGCGCAGGCGCACGGAATCGCCGGTGTAGTGCCGGTCGTCCGCCATCTGGCTGCGGGCGTGGGTCAGGTCGATGGAGTACGCGCCAAAACGCCCCAGGTTCTGCCCAATCCCGAAGGCCAGACCGTTATAGCGATCGGCAAACTGCGCCCCACCGTAAAACGTCAGGCCATAACGCCAGCCGTAGAACAGCTCACCCTGCGCGAAAGCGGGCGTATCCTGATTGGCCATCGGCCGATATTTTCCTGCTCCCAGGGCATATTTCAGCTGTCCGTTACGCACCAGGTTTGGCACGCTGGCATACGGAAGCGTGTACTGCGTCTGGCTGCCGTCGTTCTCCTGGATCGTGACCGCGAGATCGCCCCCGGAAGAGGTCGGGTAGAGATCTTTCAGCACAAACGCCCCCGGCGGCACTGAGGTTTGATAAATGATGTTGCCGTTCTGGCGAACCGTCACCGTGGCGTTGCTGCGGGCGATGCCGCGCACTTCCGGCGCATAGCCGCTCAGGCTGGCAGGCAGCATATTGTCATCGGTTTTCAGGGCAATGCCGCGCAGGCCCACGGCGTCGAACACCTGGGCGGAGGTATACGTTTCCCCGGCGTAAACCTGTGCTTTCAGAACAGGTATATCCCGCTGCAGCCAGGTCTGCACGTGGGTGAGTTCGTTAGTGTCTTTGGTCCACGTGGTGAAATCACGCAGCCGCCACGCGCCGAGATTGACGCCGCTGTTCAGGCTGGCAAACAACTGCCGATCCCGCGTGCGCGTCTCGCCCTGATAGTCATTGTTTGAGCCGTTTACCACATAGTTCAGCCACGCGGCAGGAATGCCCGCTTCCCAGCTTTCCGGGCTGACATACCCGCGCGGCAAATTGCGCATCGCGCTTTGCGGTACGGTGAAGCTGAGGGAGAGCGTCTGCTGGTCAAAATCAAACCGGGTATCGGCAAACGCCTCCGTCAGAAAGATGCAGCGCTGCGCGAGCGGCAGTGTGCCGCCTTTCGCCTGCTGGCTGTCGATGCCCAGCGCCGCGATCTGTTCAGGCGTGAGGCACGGCAGGGCTTCCCCTGTATTTTCAGCGACGCGGAACGTGACATTACCTGTGAACGCATAGTTGTTATTGATATACACATTGAGGTTGTAATCGCCCGGCGGCAACGCGCTCCCGGCGTTGACCCAGGCGAGATCGGCGCTGTTGGCGCTCTCACCGTTAAGGAACGCGGGGTTAAATTGCAGCGCGCTTTCAGCCGCCACGGCTTGCCGAATCACCAGGGAGATCACCGTGGCACACAGGATTTTTCTTTTCACGTGGTCACGCCTCACAGTAGGGATTATTGGGACAATGACGCGCGGGTCGCGGGCGTCCATGCGCCGTAATCGTTAATGGTCTGGTAGCTCACGCTGCTCGCGTGGCTGAAGGTTTCGCCCAGCGTCACGCTGGATTTCGGCGGCACCATCACCGGCTGTACCGGCATACCATCGATTTTCAGGTTGATGGTGGTGAGGTAGTACGGCGTTGGGTTGCTGAGCGTGACCTTTCCGCCGCGATACGCTCCGGTCAGGCTTTTCCAGGCGTCACCTGCGCCTTGCCCAAGGCTCTCCGGGCGATAAAACACCTTGATGCGGTTTGCCGAAGCAAACTGCAGCGAATTGCCGGAACCGCTTTTGGTCTGCTGCGGAATGGCTTTGACCGTCATCCAGTAGAGCGTTTCACGATCGTCGGGCAGGGCTTTACCGTTAAACATGATTTTCACCGCGCTTTCGCTGGCCGGTTTCATGACGAACAGCGGCGGCGTAATGACGAAGTCATTGGTTTTTTGCCCTTTCTCGTTTTCCATCCAGGACTGGATCAGGAACGTGGCGTCGGGATGTGTGTTCCTGACCTGCAGCATGGACTGGGTGGTGGCGCTGGAGTAGACCATTCGCGTGGCGCCCAGCCCTACGCCGCCGGCATATGCGGCGGAGGAACATAATGAAATAGCCAGACAGATCCCTGCTTTTGCGCGCATGGTGCGTCTCCTTAAAGCTGAGTCAGGCCCGGCCAGCGAACCGGGCCTGAAAATTACGAATAGGTAACGGTGTAGGTCGCAACCGCGCTGGCATCACCCGCCGTGGCATTGCCCTGCGGTGAGTAATATTTCGCGCTGAAGTTGAGGGTGTTAGCCCCCGCACGCAGAGGGATGGCGGCGGCAGGTTCACCCAGCTTCACCACCTTGCCCTGCTCGTCGTACAGGCGAATCGCAACGTGCTGCGCCGAGTTAGCGCCGCCGTTTGCGCCAACGGCCAGGCTGTTAGCATCTGCCGCATCCGGCGTACCGGTGAAGGTCACGGCCACGGTGGTGGCGGCAATCGGGTTTGCCTCTGTTGAGGCCGAGGTATCGGCGATTTCGCAGTCTTCCAGGGTGATGGAGAACGCTTTCGCGGTGCTGGCTTCACTACCTGCTGCTGCCAGCGTGGCGGTACGCACTTCGCCCATGTCGACATCAATGTTGGCGCTGCCAGCACTGATGGCGCAGGCCGAGGTCACCACCTTGCCGCTGAAGTTCACCGTACCGCCGCTGGTGGTTGCAGCGAACGCCGAGCCTGCTGGCAGTACTGCCGCAACGGCGACGGCAAGCAGTGTTTTCGTTTTAAATTGAGCTTTCATTGTCCTGATTCCATGTTGTCGTTATGTCGGGTTGTGCTCTTGGTCGACAGATCTAACTGGTTAAAAAGACCAGCAAATCTGTCTTATTTCTGAGCCCAAGTTTTCTTATCGCTGAGCTTTTTAACGCGCTGACGCGGCGGTAAGAAAGCTGCTCTGTTTCGGCGATATAACGCATATCCAGACCTTTTCGCAGATCCTTCAATACTCGCCATTCGCCCGGCGTCAGCGATAACGCCGTGGGTTTCTTTTTCGGCCGGTATCGGCTATCGACCATTTTTAATAAGCAGGCTCGCCAGTGATAAAGTGGCTCCTGCAGCGAGATATAGGCATCTATATCGCCGCGTATCCATAGCCAGGAATTTGCCGGTGCGGAGTACATACAAATAAGGACTCCGGGCTGGCGGGATTTGATGTTTTTTATATATTTCAGGCAATCAAATCCCGCGTGATACTTTTCCATGCCGGATAAAAAAATCACATCGACGGGGGTGGTCGCACACAGCGTTTCCATTAATGAATAATCGTCGCTTGACGCTGTTATCTGCATTTCAGGAACACTGTTTTTTAATACTGCGGCGATCCCCTGACGCGCAAAGTGATCGCCGCCCAACAGTGCGATTGTTAAATGACGCTTGTTGTCGTGTTTATTCGCCATGTTATTCCCTCGATTTATAATTGTAATGAGACTCGTCCGTCTGGCAGAACGATGCCTGTATTTTTCGAAGCAATTAAGCATTGCACGGTGTGGGCTTACTATACGGATAGCAAGAAACAGGTAATCTGAATTAATCTTAATTTGTTTTAAGTTAAGCTATTCCAGTGTCTTCATTTTCTCCCTGCTGTACCGGCTGCTTCTTATTTGCCTGTAATTAATCATACCGACACTTTTTAATGAAAAGTTGGCTTTAATAAATGTTTTGTAAGGAAATTGTCTGATGGTGTCAGGAATACGGCCTTGTTACTTACGCCTGATAACAATTTCACAGTGAAACTGTTAATTTTACCAGCGTATTCAGGCCGGGTGAGTATTGGGGGATTTGCTCTCAGGCCGCGTCTTTTCTGCTTTCATCGGAAAAAGTGAATTAATGGTTCTGAATAATTCAGACATGGATGGCTAAAGCGTTCAATTCACCTTTTTGTCGAGTTTTGTCAGTGTCAAGTCTCAGGAGAAGCATGCGCTATGAGGCATTCTTACCGTATCTGCGGGGCTTCTTAAGTCTGAAATGAAAGTTAAGAGAACTTCAGATAAGCGATTAAGAAAATATGAAAATAAGATTTTTCGCCAGGCGCCAGGATATACAGAAGGGGGTTTATCCGTCACATTAATCCTTAAACCGGCGTAATCAGGAGGTATTAAGCGAGTCTTATGCATAAGTATTATATCATCAATGGCGTCGTGGAGTTTCATCCTGCGGCCAGCACATTACGCGATCTCAATAATCCTGAGCAGGTGGTGGTATTAAACTCTCCTGCCGGACGCTGTTTGCTGTTATTAATTGAAAGAGCCGGAAGTATTGTCACCCAGCAGGAGTGTATGGACATTGTCTGGCAGCGTCGGGGAATGATGGTGTCGCCGAATACCTATTACCAGAATATCTCTATTCTGCGTAAAGGGCTGAAAAAAGTGGGATTTGAAACCGATCCGATCGTCACCATCCCGCGTATTGGCCTGACGCTGGCCAGTGATACGCAAATTACGATTAAAGAGACACAGTTGCCCTCAGCAGAGCCAGACGCGCCGGTTCAGACCGTGCAGGAAGAGGTTAGCGTGCCGCAACCTGTCGCCCCGGCTGTTAAACGTCGCATCTGGCTGCCGGGCGTGCTGCTGGGGTTGCTGCTATTTATTAGCGTGGTGGTCATCAGCCATAGCCGGGCGCATGACAACTATTTTGTGGACGGTTATCGCTTCACCACGATGATGGGCGAGTGTCGGCTCTATTTTGCCCGCGATATCGAGACGCCGCATGACAGGGATAAAGCGCTCTCCTATGCCGCGCCCTTTAAGGATGAATGCAGCAGCTACCCCTGGGTCTATATCAGTGGATATACCCTGTTGCCACGCGCTTCAGTGATCCGCTGTGACAGGGCAATGACGGAACCAAACCGTTGTATGTCAGATTACTTTATTCAGGATCATTAATATGGCTCGTTATCGTCAAACGCTGTTAACGCTCTGTCTGTGCCTGCTGGTGGGGACGTTGATCGCTGGCTATTATCTGTGGCAACGTTATTACATCCCGCCTTTTGCCTGTCAGGTGAACTTTATTCAGCATCATCCTGATGAGACGCTTACCCTGTGGCTAAATTATACGGTGGACGGTAAAAACGGTACGCTCAGCATGAACGGCCGGGTGAAGAGCGATCCAGCGAAAATCTTTAATCGTAAAATATTCTTTCAGGTGGAGCGCAAAGATAACGTCTATTACCTGACGTCTGTCCGCAATATCAAGTTCCCGGATGATGATGTTAGCGACAGCTGGCTGGAGAAATACGAGCCGTTATTTTTCATCTACCCAAACGAAAGTATTTATATGCGAATTAAGAAACAGCAGAATGATAATTATTTATTCATTCTGGGGACGTTACCGACCTATGTGTGCCATACCTCAAAAACGGAGGGGTGAGGGGGAAAAGCTTTGCTGTTTTGTGGTCATCATTTATACTTCATTTAACCGCTAAGAAATATCTTAAAGGAATATAATAGCGACAAAAATGTTGCGATAATGTAATTATAATTTTTGGCAAGGTAATGAAAACTTTAATTGATGACTCATGCAGGCTTGCGTCTGCGCGAAATAAACCCCTGCACGTAGGTTTACTCCTGTGGCCTCATTTTTCGTTATTAGCGTTATCGGGGTTAATGGAGGCGCTACGTACGGCGTCCTGTGTTCAACAATCCCGACAAAAAATAGCGTTTAAACTCAGTCTGATAAGCACGAACCCGGCGTTGCCCATTACCAGCAACGCCGGTATTAGCGTGCAGCCTGAAGCCGCCCATCTTACACCGGGTGAATTCGACTATATTGCCGTGATCGGCGGAAGCCTGGCGCATCTTGATAAGGGGCATTCTGGCGACCGGTTATTTCTTGCGGAGGCGCATCACAACAATATTCCGCTGATCGGGATAGGCACCGGCAGCTTTATCCTTGCGGAAGAGGGATTGCTGAATGAACGCCGCGCCTCGATCCATCCCTGTCATCATGATGTCTTCACGCAACGGTTTCCGCAGGTTTATGCCGAGCAGGGGCTGGATTTTATCGATGAAGGCGATGTGCTGACCTGTCCGGGCGGGATCTCGACGCTGACGTTGACCACGGCCCTGATCCGCGCCCATGCGGGCGACGATATTGCTGCCACCACGTCACGCCGTTTATCGCTCTCTCCGCACGCTGTCGCGACGCCACGACCTGCCAATATCGCCCTTATTCCGGACTCGCGGTTGCGCAGGGCGGTCATGATCATCGAACAGTACCTGACGCGCCCGCTCAGCGCCGCCGGGCTGGCTCAGGACGTCAAGCTGAGCGAGCGTCAGCTTAATCGCCTGTTTCACGCCGAGTTTGGGAAAACGGCACGTGAATTTATCCGCAGCGCCAGACTGCGCTATGCCTGCTGGCTGCTGAAGAACTCGCAACAAAGCGTCACGGACATTGCCCGGCGGATGGGCTTTAGCGACTGCGCCCATTTTATTCGTCATTTCCAGCTTGAGTACGGCTGTACGCCTGGGGTATGGCGCGCGTCGCAGAGCTAATGCCCCGATTTCGTGCTTTCTTCGTAGGGCATTACTGGCATGCCTGGATAGACTTCCGTTAAAAGCCCAACGGGGGGACGATGACATGAACTGGCAGCCTTTTCACGGCAGCGCACCGGGAAATATGACCATTTTCAGCGCCTCATTTCCTGACGTCAGCGACCAGTGGCCGATGAAAGACGACACTGCCCGGGAGATCAACGCGCTTGACCGGGCCCTGAAAGCCGACCCGGCGCTGCGTCCCCCGTTGATTGAATATGAAGAAGGGGGGCAGGCGGTGCTTGTCCCGCAGAACCGTTACTCCGAACAGGCTTTTCGCAACCGGCCTGCGCTTCTCGCGTGGCGCGCCCGGCTGGTTCCCACCGCACTGGCGTTGTTTGTGGTGCAAAACCCGCTGGAAGACCGCCTCCCCGAAGGCACGAAAATGGACAGCGACAGCCGCCAGTGGTTTATCCACGCTAACGACGCCATTGGCGTGCGTTCCCGCGCAAAAGTGCTGGCCGCGCTGGTAGAGAAGTACATCCACAACGAGAGTGAGAACAACTGGGTGAGCCTGGCCAGCGGGGCGGCCATTCCCGTGCTGGAGGCGCTGCGTAACGCAAAGCTCGAAGGCCAACAGGTGTACCTGACGCTGGTAGATAAAGACCCCGTCGCGCTGAGCTGGGCCGAGACCATGGCCGCGCAGGAGGGGCTGGTGGTGGGCGAACAGCTGACCCTGCTCAGGCGCAACCTGCTACATACGCTGGTGCGTAACGACGATTTACTGCTGGAGCTGGGCGAGCATCAGGCCGAACTGGTCGACGCGCTGGGCATATTCGAATACTTCAGCGATACCGATGCGGTGACTTTCCTGCAGCGCGCGCTGCGGCTGGTGAAGCCCGGCGGGGCGGTGATTGTGTCGAATATGCTGACCAGCAGCCCGCAGATCGATTTTTTGCTGCGTGGTATCGGCTGGGAGGACATCCACCCCAGGTCGTTGCAGCAGTTGCAGGATATCCACCTCGCGGCGGGCGTGCCGGTGGAGAATGTCACCGTGGTGGTGCCAAAGGATGGGGTGTATGCGGTGATGGAGGTGAGGGTTTAGCGCGAACGGTTCCCTCTCCCTGTGGGTTGAGGGATCCCCAGTAATTTTTTACCGAAAGCGACGAAAGTTGTTTCAGGAAAATTAATGAGTTACAGCGACGCCCTGGTCCGGCTGTAAATCGCTGAGGCGTTTCCTGCAGGCCGGGGCGAGGCGCATGGATGCGCCGAGAGGGCGGATTTACAGGGATGTTACCTCCGCCCGTCCCCGATAAGCCGGAAGGAATAAGCCGAGGGCACCGCGAAGCGGCGATTTACCGCCGGGAGCCCGGGTCGCCAGGGTGGTGGCGACTGAGCCACCCTGGCACGTTCACGGGTTATGTCGTTACAGAGTAGCAAGGAACATAAAGTGAACGGAATTACCTCTACAGCCATATGTTCCCCCTCACCCCAACCCTCAGCCCTGTGGGAGAGGGTTAGGGTGAGGGGGAGCAGCACGCACAGAGTGACTTGCACTAGTTCAGTTTTCCAAACATGATCCCCCTATGAAAATTGAAACTGCACATCCCTCACACTTCGAACGCCTGGTCGCCATCTGGGAATCCTCCGTTCGCGCCACCCATCACTTTTTACAGGAAAGCGATATCGCGGTTCTGCGCCCGCTATTGCTCAACGCGTATCTGCCAAACCTCACCGTCGTGATGGCCCGCGATGATGCAGGCGTTATCCACGGCTTTTTAGGCGTTGATGAAAACCGCATTGAAATGTTGTTTGTTGATGATGCGAGCCGGGGGAAGGGCGTCGGGAAATTACTGTTGAAATATGCCATCGCAGAATTTGGCGCAAACGAAGTGGATGTGAATGAGCAAAATCCGCAGGGCGTCGCGTTTTATCGCCATATGGGGTTTGTGCAGGTCGGCCGCTCAGAGGTTGATGGGCAGGGGAATCCGTTTCCGCTGTTGCATATGCGGTTGAATCGGGATTAGCGCTTAGCCTGCTTATCCCATTTTAATAAGCCGACAATATCTTTCTCCCCCTCGGCTTCTTTCAGCAGGCGCTGCTTCTTTTCATACTCGATGTATTCTGAGCACGCCTTTCATTCGCCGCTTTTTTGCTGATTTTGCCTGCGCCTTCTAAAACGTCCCGGTCGTTAAATTGCAGGAACTGATCGAGTTTGGTTTGCCAGTCTCGTAAAAATACCTGCTTGCGGCGTTTGGCCTGATCTTCAGCAAAGTCGAGCCACATATTAACGACACGATTTAGTTCGCTGACTTCATCCTGAGACAGATAATTTTTTGCTGTGGTGACATCGCTTTTACGGACTTCTTCGCCTTTATAGCTGGTCAGCCCCATATACTGTTGCGTGGCGTTCGCACGCTGGTGAATCAACTCAGCGGCGGTAAGGCCGGTGCAGGCAAAATGCAGTTTATTCTGGATGGTCTGGAAGAATTGCGTGGTTTCTTTGAGTGACGGCTGATAGTCAGCGGCTAATGCAAAAATCTCCCTCACGCGGAGATATACCCGGCGTTCGCTGGCCCGTATATCGCGAATGCGTTCCAGCATTTCATCAAAATAGTCAGGTACGGCGGATGATCCCACAGGCGGGTTTTTCAGGCGCTCGTCGTCCATAACGAACCCTTTTACCAGATATTCCTGCAGCGTTTGGGTAGCCCACTGGCGGAACTGTGTCCCTCGCGTGGAGCGGACGCGATAGCCGATGGCGAGAATGACGGGCAGGCTATAGTGAAGTGTGTTGCGATTAACCTTGCGCTGACCTTCTTGCTGAACTTGTAAGTAAGCCTTACAAGTTGCTTTTTGCTCAAGCTCACCCTCTTCGTAAATAGCTTTAATATGCTGTGTAATGGCTTGAGGAGTGACCTGATAAAGAGCCGCTATGGCTGCTTGCGACAGCCAGAGCGTTTCATGTTCAAAGCGACATGTGATGCGAACAGTTCCATCATCGCTGGCGAACATAATAAATTCGCCAGCCGGAGAGTGGATTACGTTTTGATCTGCCATGTCGCCTCCCTCTTTCGAGTAATTAACCTTACCAGCGTGTAGTATGCCAGAAACAGCCGCTAAGCCAGGAGGTTTGTATTTGATTTTGCGAGGCGCTTTCCAGCATGCGGAGTTTGGATCGCGGCAAGCGCGTTCTCTATCTCAATAAGCTTTGCTTTCGTCCGTTTATAATCATCCTGCAACCTCTGCTCCTGCTCGTTATACGCCACCAGAACAATACACCCTTTCATCACCTTTACGGTCACCTGATGTCCGGTTTCAAACCCTGCCGCGCGTAGCCATTTGCCGGACAGAATGATATTGGGCGTGGATTTGTCGAAAACATTCGGGCGATATCCCACAATTAACGAACGCTCGGTTCCGGATTGGTCGGTGTCTGGGGTAGAATGCGAATCAGCCATAATCAACTCCTTGATAGTTGGTGAGGTTAGCTCTCGTTCGGTATTGCGAGTACCTGGCGAGGGCGTTTCAAATTGAGGTTGTCGTATGTTAAGGTACGTACCTCAATGAAGATATCTTGCTCTTGTAGGTACGTACATGTCAACGGCTAAACGTGATCCAAATCAGTCAAAATCCGGAAAAGCACCGACATTTCAGATTCGCATTACACCTGAGCTGAAGGCGCAGTTCGAGGCTGCTGCCAAGGCTGAGGGGATGAGTTTGGGTAATTGGCTTAAGTCTTTGGGTAGGAAGGAAATTGAGAGAAGAAAACTGTCGTAGTTCATGATAATAAATGCATAAAATCTTAAAAATTTGACTCTTATACCAAGCGCCTATATGTAGGGCTTAAGATTCCATAAATTACTATATATTGATATTTACAAAAAAATATCCATATTTTCTTGCTCAAACGTTTTTTGTGATGTAAAGCATAAGGTGAGCATTGAAAAAAGATGCTGCAACTGTATAATTGTGCAGCTTTTATGTTCCGGGGTATAAGGGAAAAAAATGACTAACATTGTGCGTATAACGGAAGAAAATAGAGATGATAAAGAGTCTAACGATTCTGTCGCTCGCCGTTCGTCATATGTTAATAATGTTGAAAGCATCACTGAACGTCGAATTAAAAAATCGTCTTCTTCTGTAAGAAATAAAATACTCAAAGCAGCTTCAAAAATCAATTGGTAAGTTCTGCCTGATTAAATCCAGTTTCCATATTCTCGCCTAGATTTTTTAACTATTTCGGAGCAGTGTCATGGCTGATACAGCAGAAAATATTATACCTGTATATTGGGATAAAAATAACTCGGATAGTATTAATGATATAAAAGGTCGTCGTTCTCAAGAGCTAATTGTAGGCTTGTGTGGAGCAATCGGTTCTGGAATAAAAACCTTAAAAGAACAAATGGTTTTATGTTTAAAACAGAACGGATACCATGTAGAACATATTAGAATCAGTGATTTAATAACAATATATAGCAAGAGTAAAACGCACCATTTAGATAACTATGAACGTTACAATACTCTCCAGGATTTAGGCGATGGATTACGTGAAAAACATGGCCATTTTATATGTGCAGAATTGGCAGTTTTATCTATACAGGAAAAAAGAGAGACTATATATGGTAGCGATACTTCTGAACTTACAAAAAATACGAAAAAAACTGCTTATATTATAGACCAGATCAAGCATCCTTCAGAAGTGGAACTTTTTAATCAAGTATATAAGAATAATTTTTATCTCGTAGGGCTTTTAAGGACTGTTTCTGAAAGAATACGGAATTTGACAGATGAGGGAATTAATCCAGAAAGTATAGCTAAAATTATAGAGCGAGATAGAAAGTCAAAAAACAAGAATGGTCAACATGTCGAAGAAACCCTTCAGTTAGCTGATTATTTCATCAAGAATTTAGATACAGATGTGATGAAAAAATCAGTTTCAAGATTTATAGATTTAATTCATGGTGTTAGCCATATTACGCCATCTAAAGACGAATCAGGAATGTATAGCGCATATTCTGCATCTTTAGGTTCTGCATGTTTATCTCGTCAAGTTGGCGCTTCTATAATGGACACTGATGGAAATATAATTGCAACTGGTCGCAATGATGTTCCCGCATTTGGTGGTGGGCTATATACTTCAGAGAGTGGTAAAGACAAAAGATGTTTTAATAAAAATGGTTGTCATAACGATAAACATAAAGCCTTGTTAAAAAATGAAATTAAAAATATCCTCTCAAAGTATTGCTTAAATGAAGCCGATGTCATGGCTGATGAAATAATGAATGAGACGAAAGCAAAATATCTCATTGAATATTCTAGGGCTGTACATGCCGAGATGGATGCAATTGTTTCTTTAGCACGTAATACAAACATTGGTACAATAGGAAATACTTTATATTGTACTACGTATCCTTGCCATGTATGTGCGAGACATATCGTTGCCGCTGGTATCAAGAGAGTAGTCTACATAGAGCCATATGAAAAAAGCCTTGCTCTACAATTGCATGATGACACCATCTGTCAACCAGATCATTCTCCATCCCCAGAAAAAGTTTTATTTGAAAATTTCGAAGGTGTTGCACCTAAGCGGTATGCAAAATTCTTTGCCTATAATAGGAAAAGAAAAGATGAACAGGGTAAACCAATAAACTATAGCATCGAAGAATCTTATCATGTAGATACGCAATATCTCGATAGCTATGGTGATTATGAGTCTAAAGTTATTAGTAATTTAAGAACTAAGTTCGATCTTTAGTTAGACTATGATAGATACTCTACCCTCAAATAAGGTGATATGAATCATTCATGTTGCCTTTTTTATTAAATAAATTTTATTAAGATATATATCTATTTTCTGTAAACTTAATATGAAAAATACGAACAACTAAGAGAGAAGTAAATTACTACAGTGGAAAAATAAGATAACGAATAGATAATAAAAAGGGTGCTTAGCAAAATTTAAACACGAACAAAGAAAATTTTGGCGGAAGATCACAGGAGTCGAACCTGCCCGGGAACGCTGGCGTCCCCAACTGGATTTGAAGTCCAGCCACCTCACCGGAGATGACGATCTTCCGCGCCTGCATTGCTACATGGAGGCGGGGCGCATTATAGCTACTTTCAGACATTTACCACATACCCCGACACACTTTTTTCACCTCTCTTTTGACCTGAACACCCCCATTTCAGTTAATTCTTAAGAAAATCCTCAGGTTAGCATTTCGTGCTCCGCGACATTTACCCCGATCACAAAAAACAAGAAACGTAATTTGCTAACCAGAAAACGCAATACTCGCTCCTGAAACAATGGTTTAAAACCTCTGTAACCGGTCTCAGTGCCCGTATCGCCACACGGCAGGCATCTGGCGGCCAGCAAAGGATTACAGAACCAGGAGGACGAAAGTATGAAAATCAGTGATGGAAACTGGCTTATTCAACCTGGCCTGACCGTGACGTATCCGGTCCAGGTGTTCGATGTGGAGCAGCAGGGCAATGACCTGGTGGTGTATGTGGCACCGCGCGACGTCCGCGAACGCGCGTGGCAGCTCGATACGTTGATGTTCACTGTCCGGCTCTTCGCACCGCAGGAAGGGATTGTCGGGGTGCGCATAGAGCACTTCCAGGGGGCGCAGGACAAAGGCCCGCACTATCCGCTCAACGTGCTGAAGGACGTAAGGGTCGAGACGGTAAATAACGCCGAATACGCCGAGCTGAAAAGTGGGAATCTCAGCGTGCGCGTCACCAAAGGCGAATTCTGGGCGCTCGATTTTCTGCGTAACGGCCAGCGGATCACCGGCAGTGAACTGAAAAACAACGGCTACGTGCAGGACAGCAACACGAATCGCAACTATCTGTTCGAACGTCTGGATCTGGGCGTCGGGGAGACAGTTTATGGCCTCGGTGAGCGCTTTACCGCCCTGGTGCGCAACGGTCAGCAGGTCGATACCTGGAACCGCGACGGCGGCACCAGCACCGAGCAGTCCTACAAAAACATTCCATTCTATCTCACCAACCGCGGCTACGGCGTGCTGGTCAACCATCCGGAAAACGTGTCGTTTGAAATCGGCTCGGAGAAGGTCTCCAAAGTGCAGTTCAGCGTCGAGGGCGAATATCTGGAGTATTTTGTGATCGACGGGCCGACGCCGAAAGCGGTCCTGGACCGCTACACGCAGTTCACCGGTCGTCCGGCGCTGCCGCCAGCGTGGTCCTTCGGCCTGTGGCTCACCACCTCGTTTACCACTAACTACGACGAAGCGACGGTGAACAGCTTCATCGACGGCATGGCCGAACGCGACCTGCCGCTGCACGTCTTCCACTTTGACTGCTTCTGGATGAAGGCCTTCCAGTGGTGTGATTTTGAGTGGGACCCGGTGACCTTCCCGGACCCGGAAGGGATGATCCGCCGCCTGAAAGAGAAAGGGCTGAAGGTCTGCGTGTGGATCAACCCGTACATCGGCCAGAAATCGCCGGTGTTTAACGAGCTGAAAGAGAAGGGCTATCTGCTGAAACGCCCGGATGGCAGCGTGTGGCAGTGGGATAAATGGCAGCCCGGGCTGGCGATTTACGACTTCACTAACCCGGACGCGTGCCGGTGGTACGCCGACAAGCTGAAGGGCCTGGTGGAGATTGGCGTGGACTGCTTCAAAACCGATTTCGGCGAGCGTATCCCGACGGATGTGCAGTGGTTTGACGGTTCCGATCCGCAGAAGATGCACAACCATTACGCCTTCATCTATAACGCGCTGGTGTGGAACGTGCTGAAAGAGACGGTAGGCGAGGAGGAGGCGGTGCTGTTTGCGCGCTCGGCGTCCGTCGGCGCACAGCAGTTCCCGGTGCACTGGGGCGGCGACTGCTATGCCAACTATGAATCCATGGCGGAAAGCCTGCGCGGCGGGCTGTCGATTGGTCTGTCCGGCTTCGGGTTCTGGAGCCACGATATCGGCGGGTTCGAAAACACCGCCCCGGCGCACGTCTACAAACGCTGGTGCGCGTTCGGGCTGTTCTCCAGCCACAGCCGCCTGCATGGGAGCAAATCCTACCGGGTGCCGTGGGCGTACGATGATGAGTCCTGTGACGTGGTGCGCCACTTTACGCAGCTGAAATGCCAGCTGATGCCGTACCTCTATCGTCAGGCGGCGCTGGCACGGGAGTGCGGCACGCCGATGCTGCGGGCGATGATGCTGGAGTTCCCGGACGATCCGGCGTGTGACTATCTCGACCGTCAGTACATGCTGGGGGATGCCTTGATGGTGGCGCCGGTGTTCTCCGAGGCGGGTGAGGTGCAGTTTTACCTGCCGGAAGGTCGCTGGACGCACTTGTGGCACAACGATGAGGTTCAGGGCTGCCGCTGGCATAAGCAGCAGCACGATTTCATGAGCCTGCCGGTTTATGTGCGCGACAATACCTTGCTGGCGCTCGGTAACAACAAGCACAAACCGGACTACGCCTGGAATGAGGGCACGGCCTTCCAGCTGTTTAACCTGGATGAGGGCGCAACGGCAGTGAGTGAAGTGCCTGCGGCTGACGGCTCCGTGGCGTTTACGCTGAAGGCGTCACGCCAGGGCGACACCGTGACCCTTACCGGCGCAGGTGACGCGCGGAACTGGTCGGTATGCTTGCGCAACGTGCAGAAGGTGAGCGGTGTGAAAGGTGGCGCATACGCGAGCAGCGAGTGGGGCGTGGTGGTGAACGCGGAGGGGGATGAGGTGGTGGTTCACCTTTGAGCGCAAGGTATTGTGCGGTTTGATGCCCTCACCCTGACCCTCTCCCACAGGGAGAGGGAACCAAAACCGCGTAGCCGCTACCTGGCTTGTTCATTGTGAAACCACACCACCCGTCATGGTCTGCTGCACCTGCTGTTTATCCATATTTACCGCGCTCAGCTTGCCATTTACCGTCGGCTTCAGCGGGGCAGTCGCCTGCACGCTGCCGCTGGCAGTCAGCTGAAGATTACCGTCGCCGCTCACCGGCAGTGCAGGCCAGCCCCACTGCTGCAGGATGTTGAGCGGTACGCCGCGCCCGTTCAGACTCACCGTGGTCTGTCGTTGCGCAAGCTGTGAAACCGTCGCGGTGGCTTCCAGAATGCCTTTTTCGGTAAAGGCGCTCAGGTCGGTAATATTGACCGTGGCGGCGTTGGCGTTCAGCGCCAGCGACGGACGTCGCACGTCCACGCGGTTGAAGGTGGCCGCCGCGCCGTTCAGCGTGGCGCTGCCGCCCCACACGCCCCATTTGTGGTCCTGGGCCAGCTGCAGGTTAGCCCCGTAGCCATCGAGAGAGGTGATCTGCCACGGGAAAGTCGGATCGATGTCGATCACCAGGTTGCGGCTCAGGCCGAATTTCTTCAGCGTCACGCTGTTCAGCCATTCTGGCAGCGGATCCATCCACAGCGTTTTCCAGTTCTGCGGCAGGGTGTACTCCAGCCCGGCGACGGCGACATCGTCCAGTACCAGCGCTTTACCGTCGCGCAGCCAGTTGCCGGAGGTGCGCACCATGCCCCCTTCCCAGCGGGAGGTGAACTGACGCAGCGCCACACCCTGCGAAGAGAATTCCGCATTCAGGATCGGGTCGAACAGATGCAGTGAACCGTAAATGAATTCGCTGGCGTTCATCGATAAACGCCCCTCCTGGCTCTGCCAGTCTCCTTTACTCAGCGTCAGGTTGCGCAGGCTGAGATCCAGGTCGGTGACGGCCCAGTCTGGCCCCTGCAGGCGCGCGTCGGTGACCTCAAGACGGCCAATCTGCAAAGAGGGGATCGTGTTGAGCGGCGCAAAGAAATCCAGCAGCGATTTATCGCTCTGCAGGCGGATCTCATTCAGGCGCATGGTGTCGATGATCCAGCTTCCATCAGCGTTGCGCAGGGCGGAGCCGGTGAGTGAGCCGCGCGCCATATCGGCACCGATGGTGTTCAGCACCACCTCCTTGCCGTTGAGCTGGCCCTGGATCAGCACGTTGGTGGCCGGTACGCCGTTCAGGGTGAGCGAACCCGCACTCATCTGGATCTGCGCGTTTTTACCCAGCACGTTACCCGCTTCTGGCTGCCACGGGCTGACACCGCCCGTCACTTTTTGCGCGCTTAAATCCCACTCCGTGTTGGGGCTGTTAAAGGCCATGTTGTTCAGCTGCAGACGGTCTGCCTGGAAGGGCAGCGGGGCGGTCTGCGGAGAGAGATTCAGCGTGCCATCGACCAGGGTGATGGTGTCCATATGCAGCGGATCGGTGAGCTGTCGGCTGCCAAGACCAATATCGACTTTTTTAGCCACCAGGGTGGCGGGCTGGCCGTCACGGCCAAAGGTGACGTTTTCCAGAAGGATGTGGGAAGGCGATGAAAAGCGGTGGTCCATCAGATCGAAACTGAGTTCGTAATCGGTGTTCACCGTGACCCAGCTGCTGACCTGTGACGCACCCCAGCGGGTCTGGAGCAGAATATAAAGTGCCAGCAGCACAAGGAGCAGGGCTACCAGAAGATAGACGAGCAGCTTTCCAATAAATTTCATGGTCTTCCATCCCGCGAAACGCACATAAAGGAGTTATGCACGATTTATGCGCAATCCTCAAGGCGGGAATGGTGTAAAGAGATGTCACGGCAGGCATTGACAGCCTGCCGTGAGGACGATCAGTTTTTCTCAGGCGGGAAAACGAGGTTCAGTACGATAGCGGTGATACCGCCAGCGGCGATGCCGGAAGAGAGCAGGTTTTTCACCCAGTCCGGCGCAAACTGCAGGATCAGCGGCTGCTGAGAAACACCCAGACCCACGGCCAGCGACAGGGCAATAATCATGATCGCGCGGCGGTTCAGCGGCTCGCGGGAGACGATGCGCACGCCCGAGGCCGCAATGGTACCGAACATCACCAGCGTTGCACCGCCCAGTACCGGCTCAGGGATGTGCTGCACAAAGCCACTCACCGCCGGGAACAGGCCAAGGACGATCAGCATCAGTGCCACCACAAACCCAACGTAGCGGCTGGCCACGCCGGTCAGCTGGATCACGCCGTTGTTCTGCCCGAAGCAGGAGTTCGGGAAGGTATTGAATACGGCGGAGACAAACGAGTTCAGGCCGTTCGCCAGTACGCCGCCTTTCAGGCGCTTCATGTACAGCGGGCCGGACACTGGCTGCTCAGAGACGTCGGAGGTGGCGGTGATATCGCCGATGGTCTCCAGGGAGGTGATCATAAAGACCAGCATCAGCGGCAGCAGCAGACCCCAGTCAATGCCCAGGCCGTAGTACAGTGGCGTTGGAACGGTGATCAGCGCGCTGTTGGTTGGCGCGGTGTTTTCCGGCAGCATGCCCAGCGCCCACGCCAGCAGGTAACCGGCCGCCATGGCGATCACCAGCGAGGCCACGCGCAGGTACGGGTTACGCTGACGGTTGAGCAGGATAATGATGGCCAGTACCACACCAGCCAGCAGCAGGTTTTTCGGTGCGCCAAAGGTGTGGTCGCTCATCGCGGCATAACCCCCGCCGATGGAGGTCAGCCCCACCTGGATCAGCGACAGACCGATAATCATCACCACCACGCCCGAGACCAGCGGGGTAATGACGCGGCGAGCCAGGTGCAGAACGCGGGAGATCACCATCTCCGTGCAGCTGGCCAGCATCAGCGTGCCGAACAACGCCGCCATCATGGTCGGGACATCCGCTCCGCCGGTTTTCAGTGCCGTACCGCCCATGATCAGCGGTGCCACAAAGTTGAAACTGGTGCCCTGAATCGACAGCAAACCCGAGCCCACCGGACCCCACGCTTTAATTTGAATAATCGAGGCCACGCCAGAGGCGAAGAGGGACATGCTGATGATGTGCTGCGTATCCTGAGCCGGTAAACCAAGCGCCTGACAGATCAACAGCGCCGGGGTGATCACCGCAACAAACATGGCCAGAAGATGCTGGCAGGCAGCGAAGAGCGTCTGCGGAAGCGGTGGGCGGTCTTCAAGACGGTAAATCAGTTCGCTATTTTGCTTCTGCGCAATCGGTTGCGCATCAGGAGACTCTATGCTGTTAACGGACATCGACGGTAATCCCACGGTGGAAAAGCGGGCATTTTATCTGACCATCTGGTAAAAGCAAACGATTGCCAGCAAAAAAAGAGGAGAAAATCTGCCGCTGTGAGCAGGTTTTCTACAACCCACAGCGAAAAAAAATTACACTTTTTGCGCCGGTGGCTCATGACGAACGCAAACCGGCCAGGATTACGCCGCGTGTGTATGGAACACGCGCATATAAGGAGCCTCCTATGATTCATCTCGATACGTTGTCGACCCTTGTTGCCGCAACGCTGGTTTTACTGCTTGGTCGCAAGCTGGTACACAGCGTTTCCTTTCTGAAAAAGTACACCATTCCTGAACCTGTTGCCGGTGGGTTGCTGGTGGCGCTGGCCCTGCTGGTGCTGAAAAAAAGCATGGGCTGGGAAATCGATTTTGATATGTCCCTGAAAGATCCACTCATGCTGGCCTTCTTCGCCACCATCGGCCTGAATGCCAACCTGGCAAGCCTGCGGTCAGGGGGCAAAGTACTCGGCGTGTTCCTGATTGTGGTCGTCGGACTGTTGCTGATGCAAAACGCCATTGGCATCGGTATGGCGACGCTGTTGGGGCTGGATCCGCTAATGGGCCTGCTGGCCGGATCCATCACCCTGTCCGGCGGACACGGTACCGGGGCAGCATGGAGTAAGCTGTTCATCGAACGCTATGGTTTTGAAAACGCAACGGAAGTGGCGATGGCCTGCGCGACCTTTGGTCTGGTGCTTGGCGGCCTGATTGGCGGCCCGGTAGCGCGCTACCTGGTGAAGCACTCCACCACGCCAGACGGCAGACCGGATGATGAACTGGTGCCCACCGCATTTGAAAAGCCGGACGTGGGGCGCACCATCACCTCCCTGGTGATGATTGAAACGATTGCCATGATCGCCATCTGTCTGACGCTGGGTAAAGCGGTTGCGCAATGGCTGGCGGGCACGGCCTTTGAGCTGCCGACTTTTGTTTGCGTGCTGTTTATCGGGGTGATCCTCAGTAACGGTCTGGCCCTGATGGGCTTCTATCGCGTGTTTGAACGCGCTGTTTCGGTGCTGGGTAACGTCTGTCTGTCGCTGTTTCTGGCGATGGCCCTGATGAGCCTCAAACTGTGGGAGCTGGCGTCGCTGGCGCTGCCGATGGTGGCGATTCTGGCGGTACAGGCGCTGTTTATGGCGCTCTATGCCATGTTCGTCACCTGGCGCATGATGGGCAAAAACTACGATGCCGCGGTGCTGGCAGCGGGGCACTGTGGATTTGGACTGGGCGCCACGCCAACGGCAATCGCCAATATGCAGGCGATCACCGAACGTTTCGGGCCTTCGCATATGGCGTTTCTGGTGGTACCGATGGTGGGGGCGTTCTTTATTGATATCGTCAACGCGCTGGTGATCAAGCTGTACCTGATGCTGCCGATGTTTGCCTGAGATCAGGCGTTGGAGTAGCGCTCAGTTTCCGGCATCCAGCGCTCAATTAACGCTGCCGCCTGTTCGGGGTAGCGTTCATGAATATGGCGTGCAAGGCGCTGAACTTCGGGGATCATCGCCTGATCGCGCAACAAATCCGCCACCTTGAATTCAGCGTTCCCCGTCTGACGTGTGCCCAACAGCTCGCCCGGCCCACGGATCTCCAGATCTTTTTGCGCAATGACGAATCCGTCGTTGCTGTCGCGCAACACCTGCAACCGCATCTGCGCGGTTTTTGAGAGCGGGGCTTTGTAAAGCAGGACGCAGTGGGAGGCCACCGCACCACGGCCCACGCGGCCACGCAACTGATGTAACTGCGCAAGCCCCAGCCGCTCCGGGTTTTCGATGATCATCAGGCTGGAGTTTGGCACATCCACGCCCACTTCAATCACCGTTGTGGCGACCAGCAAATGCAGCTCACCCTGTTTGAAGGATTGCATGACGGCCTGTTTTTCTGCGGGCTTCATGCGCCCGTGTACCAGGCCCACCTTCAGTTCCGGCAGCGCCAGCTTTAGCTCTTCCCACGTAGCTTCTGCGGCCTGCGCTTCAAGCAGGTCAGATTCCTCAATCAGCGTGCAGACCCAGTAAGCCTGACGCCCTTCATGGGTGCAGGCGTTACGCACGCGGTCGATGATGTCGCTGCGACGGGTATCCGGGATGGCCACCGTCGTGACCGGCGTACGGCCCGGCGGCAGCTCGTCAATGGTGGAGGTGTCCAGATCGGCGTAGGCGGTCATCGCCAGGGTTCGCGGAATAGGCGTGGCGGTCATGATCAACTGATGCGGATGGAAGCCCTGCTGTAGCCCTTTTTCCCAGAGTGCCAGGCGCTGATGCACGCCGAAGCGGTGCTGTTCGTCGATGATCACCAGTGCGAGGCCGTTAAACTGCACCTGCTCCTGGAAGATGGCGTGGGTGCCGACAATCATCTGCACCTCACCGCGAGCGATGGCGTCCTGTTGCGCAAGACGCGCTTTGCCCTTTTGTTTTCCGGCAAGCCAGCCCACCTCAATGCCCAGCGGGGCGAACCAGGCGCGGAAGTTATTCGCGTGCTGCTCCGCCAGCAGTTCTGTCGGCGCCATCAGCGCCACCTGCTTACCGTGGGCAATGGCGCGCAGGGCTGCCAGGGCGGCAACCAGCGTTTTACCGGAACCTACATCGCCCTGCACCAGGCGCATCATGGGGACATCAAGCGCCATATCGCGCTCGATCTCGGCGGTGACGCGCGCCTGGGCACCGGTAGGTTTAAACGGCAGGGAGGCCAGCAGCTTATCCTTGAGTTCATCACGCGGGCTTAAGGGCTGGGCATGAAAACGCTGCGCACCGGCGCGCAGCGCCAGCATGCTCAGGTTATGCGCCAGTAACTCCTCAAGGATAAGACGCCGTTGGGCGGGGTGTTTGCCGCTTTCTAAATCGCTGAGCTGCAGCGTGGGCGGCGGGCGATGCAGCGTACGCAGCGCTTCCGGCAGGCTCATCATCCCCTGCGCCAGCTCAGGTGGCAGCAGCTCGGTGATGGCGCAGGTATCGAGTAACTCCAGGGCCTGATCGGTGAGCTTACGCAGCGTCGCCTGCTTGATACCTTCCGTTGTCGGGTAGACCGGAGTGAGCGTCTCCTGCAGCTCCGGCGTGCTGAGATCGCCCTGTACGCGGTACTCCGGGTGGATCATCTCGGCGCCGTATTTTCCGCGTTTGGCTTCGCCATATGCCAGCACCCGACGGCCCGTCGCAAGGCTGTTTTTCATCGCCGCGTTGAAGTTGAAAAAGCGCATGGTGAGAATGCCAGTACCGTCGCTGATCTGACAGGTCATCATCCGGCGTCCGCCAAAGGTGATATTGCAGTTCAGCACTTCGCCTTCAACGGTGGCGTAAATCGCAGGCAGCAGATCGCCAATCTTATAGAGCTGGGTGCGGTCTTCATAACGCAGGGGGAGGTGCAGCAGGAGATCCTGCACGGTGTGCAGGCCAATTTTGCCCAGTTTACTGCTTTGCGCCGCGCCCACGCCCGTCAGGCTATTGAGCGGGATGGCATCCAGCAGGCGGCCTTTCATCGGTTATCCTGCGTACTGCATGGTGGCCCACCACCCGGCATCGGCTTCGATTTCGCCCTGCGCGTTGACGTGGGGGTAAGGCAATTTTTTCTGCTTCGCAACACGAGCCAGCACCGGATAACCGCCTTCAAACAGCAGGCGCTGTTGTTCGTCTTCCGGCAGCATGCTGTTGCTGCGCTCGTACATCCCGGCATTCTGACGCTGGCGCTGCGCTTCATACAGAATGAGCGCGGAGGCCACAGAGACATTCAGGGACTGCACCATGCCGATCATGGGGATGATGATGTCCTGATCCGCCAGATCCAGCGCTTCCTGCGTGATCCCGGTTTTCTCCTGACCCATCAAAATGCAGGTCGGGCGGGTGTAGTCGATCTCGCGAAAATCAACCGCTTTGGCAGACAGGTTGGTGGCAAGAACTTGCATACCGCGACCTTTCAGGTGCGATACGGCTTCGCCGATGGTCTGATGGGTTTTGACGGACACCCAGCTGTTACTGCCTGCGGCTGTCGACGCCATGGTGCGCATGCGGGCACCGGGCCAGACGGCGTGCACTTCATGCACGCCGACGGCATCTGCGGTACGGACAATGGCAGAGACGTTATGAGGTTTATGGACCTGCTCCATGCAGACCGTCAGATCAGGCTGACGCCTGGCGAGCATTTCGCAGATACGTGCATAACGTTGTGCATTCATAAAACTAGTTTCGGTTTCGGGTGACTTTAATGACGTCCGGCATGACGCGGATCTTGCGCATAATATTTGCCAGATGCACGCGGTCGCGGGCGGTCAGACGAATAAAGGCGCTGTACACGCGGCCATCTTTTTCTTCCGTGTTCAGGCTCTGAATGTTGGAAGAGGCGGTGTTGATCGCTGCCGTCAGGTTCGCCAGGGCACCCTGGTGGTTGAACATATCCACCTTAATTTCGGTGATAAATTCCTGCGCCGTCTCTTTATCCCACTCGACCGCCATAAACTTCTCCGCCTCTTTTTGATAGCCGCGGATGTTACGACAGGATTCATGGTGGATAACCAGCCCTTTGCCCGGGCTGACGTGCGCAATAATCGGATCGCCAGGAATTGGACGGCAACACTTCGCAAAGGTGATAAGCACCCCGTCCGCGCCTTTGATCGGCAGATGCGCGTGGCCGGATGCGCCAGGTGCGGAAGGGATTGCTTCGCCCTGCTGCAGGTTTTTGGCCACCACGACGCTCATGGCGTTACCCAGACCAATTTCAGCCAGCAGATCGTCCAGAGAGGTGAGCTTCATCCGGTCGAGTTCACGCTGGATATGTTCTGGTGGGATTTCTGCCAGCTTACGGCTGCCACCCAACGCGTGGTTGAGCAGACGACGCCCCAGGCTGACGGAGTCATCACGCTTGAGGTTCTTCAGCAGCTGGCGGATTTTGGCGCGGGCTTTGGAGCTCACAACAAAGTTCAGCCAGGCCGCGTTTGGACGTGCGCCCGGAGCGGTGATGATTTCGACTGTCTGACCGCTGGCGAGCGGTTGAGACAGCGGATAAGGTTGTCTGTCTACGCGTGCGCCTACGCAGGCGTGGCCGATATCAGTATGCACGGCATACGCGAAGTCGACCGGGGTCGCGCCCGCAGGCAGTTCGACAATACGCCCTTCAGGCGTGAAAACGTAAATCTCATCCGGGAAGAGATCGGATTTTACGCTCTCGATAAATTCAAACGAGCTACCCGCACTCTGCTGCAGCTCCAGCAGGCTCTGCATCCAGCGCTGGGCGCGGATTTGTGCCGTGGTGCTGCTTTCCCCACCGTGCTCTTTATAGGCCCAGTGTGCGGCGACACCCATCTCCGCCATCTGATCCATGTCTTCGGTGCGGATCTGCACTTCAACAGGGACGCCGTGCGGGCCGATCATCGAGGTATGCAAAGATTGATAGCCGTTCGCTTTTGGAATGGCGATGTAATCTTTCATGCGTCCTGGACGCGGCTTATAGAGGCTGTGCATCTGCCCCAGCACGCGATAGCAGGTGTCGGCGTCGTGGACGATCACGCGAAACGCGTAGATATCCATGATTGAGTGAAAACGCTGCTCTTTGAGCACCATTTTGCAGTAGATGGAGTACAGGTGTTTTTCGCGACCGCTTACGCGGCAGGGAATGCCTGCTTCCTGTAAACGCCCTTCAATTTCCGAGAGGATCTTTTGAATCATCTCTTTACGGTTACCGCGGGCGGCTTTCACCACCTCTTTAATGACGCGATAGCGGTTCGGGTACAACGCTTCAAAACCCAGCTCTTCCAGCTCGGTTTTAATGTGATGAATACCTAAACGGTGCGCCAGCGGACTGTAGATTTCGAGGGTTTCACGGGCAATGCGGCGACGTTTGTCCGGGCGGAGTGAGCCCAGCGTGCGCATGTTGTGGGTACGGTCAGCGAGTTTGATGAGAATGACGCGGATATCCTGCACCATTGCCATAATCATCTTGCGAAAGTTTTCGGCCTGCGCCTCTTTCTTGTCGCGGAAATTCAGCTTATCAAGCTTGGACACCCCTTCCACCAGTTCAGCAACGCTTTTGCCAAACAGCTGTTCCATATCCTGGTAAGTGGCAGGGGTATCTTCGATCACGTCGTGCAGCAGAGCAGCCATCAGCGTTTCATAGTCGAGTTTCATCTCGGCCAGAATACAGGCCACCGCTACCGGGTGCGTGATATAGGGTTCACCGCTTGAACGTGTCTGACCCTCGTGAGCGTCACGTGCAACGAGATAAGCCTGCTGAAGACGCTTAATCTGGTCTTCAGGCAGGTAGGTTTGAATCAGTTGATTCAGGCTTTCAAACAGATACAAGGGCGACCCGCAGGTTTAATTAACGACGACCTTCAGCAATGGCGGTAACGGCCTGCAGTTCTGCGGCTTCCTGCTCTTGCTGCTCCTGGCGCTCACGTACGTCGAGGATCTGGTTGTTGATCAGACCTTCTTCGATTTCGCGAAGTGCAATTACGGTGGTTTTATCGTTTTCTTCCGGTACCAGCGGATCTTTACCGCCTACCTGCATCTGACGAGCGCGACGCGCGGCGACCAGCACCAGGTCAAAACGGTTACCAATTTTCTCTACAGCGTCCTGAACAGTTACGCGTGCCATACTTAAAATGCTCCACAGGTGAAGAAATGACTGGGCATAATACTGAAAGTGGGTTCAGTCTGCCAACAGTTTGGTGATTAATGCGTCATGTCGCTGCTTCTGGCGGCTCATACGCAGACGTTCTGCGCGAAGGATGGTTTTGAGATCGCTCAGTGCGGCATCAAAATCATCATTCACAATAAGGTAATCATATTCGGCGTAATGGCTCATTTCTGCAACTGCCTGCTCCATACGCTTTGCAATGACCTCTTCGCTGTCCTGACCGCGGCCACGCAGGCGGCGATCCAGCTCATCTTTCGACGGCGGTAAAATAAAGATACTGCGCGAATCAGGCATTTTCTTGCGAATTTGCTGTGCGCCCTGCCAGTCGATATCCAGGAACACATTCACGCCGGTTGCCAGAACCTGCTCAATGGTTTCACGCGAGGTGCCGTAGTAGTTACCGAAAACTTCTGCGTGTTCAAGAAACGCATCTCTGCCGATCATCGCTTTAAATTCGTCGTGATCGACAAAGAAATAGTGTTCGCCGTGCACTTCACCAGGACGCGGTTTACGCGTGGTGTGTGAAACTGAAACCTGTGTGTCGTACAACGGTTGGGTTTTTAACAGTGCCTGAATAAGGCTGGATTTACCCGCGCCACTAGGGGCAGAAACAATATAAAGCGTGCCTTGAGCCATGAGAGTCTTTTGTATGTGTTAACGAAGAAGTCCTACATACGGGCTTATTATACACGTCGCCGCTGTGTGACGTAGCCTTTGTCACACTTTTTCCCCTGGATTATTACATTTTGCGTGTCGTTTTCAGGTTTTACCTGTGTTTTGCAGCAACATAAACAAACCCTGGATGGCGCCTCGCAAAGCGCAATGTTGCTGTTAGCGTTGTTTTAGACGTCGGGTTATACCTCCAGCAACGCAAAGGAGGGGTAGCAATGTGGCGATGGATAAGCGGATTCATGCTGTTGTGGAGCGGTTATGGTACGGCGGTGTGTCCGGCGTGGTCTCAGGCAAAAGCGGAGACAGAGATTGCGACGCTAAGCGCGCAAATCAAACGCTGGGATGACGCCTACTGGCAGCAGGGTATCAGCGAAGTGAACGATGAGGTGTATGACCAGCTCAACGGGCGGTTAAAGCAGTGGCAGCACTGTTTTGGACATGAATCATCAGACGCAGCGATCCCCGCCCTTACTGGAACTATCAAACACCCTGTCGCCCATACGGGGGTTCATAAAGTAGCCAGTAAAGAGGAGCTTCGCCAGTGGATGCATACCCGGCGTAATCTCTGGATGCAGCCCAAAGTTGACGGCGTTGCGGTAACGCTGGTGTATCGGGGTGGAACATTGGCTCAGGCCATTAGCCGTGGCGATGGGCTAAAAGGTGAAGACTGGACATCGCAGGTGCGTTTAATACCGTCGGTGCCACAACACCTTTCCGGCGCGCTGGCGAACAGCGTGTTACAGGGGGAGCTTTTTTGGCAGCGTGAAAACCACATTCAGCAGCAGATGGGCGGAATGAATGCACGCGCAAAAGTCGCAGGTGCGATGATGCGCCAGCAGGATAACGCGTTTTTGAGAGAGGTTGGGGTATTCATCTGGGCCTGGCCAGACGGGCCAAAAGAGATGAAAACCGCACTGGCGGAACTCTCTGACGCGGGTTTTACCCTGACGGCGCGCTATACCTTGCCCGTAGAGCATATTGAGGCCGTCGAAAAGCAGCGCTCAGCGTGGCACACCGCAGCATTACCCTTTGCCACGGACGGCATTGTGGTTCGCTCGGCGGATGAACTGCCGGGTGAAAACTGGCTGCCTGGAGAGGGCAGTTGGGTTGTTGCCTGGAAATATCCCCCTGTCGCGCAGGTTGCTGAAGTACGGGATATTCACTTCACTGTGGGCCGTACGGGTAAAATTGCCGTTGTGGCGGCGCTGGAGGCAGTACGGCTGGATGATAAACAGGTGCAGCGGGTTAGCATCGGGTCCGTTGGCCGCTGGCAAAGGCTGGATATCGCGCCGGGCGATCAGATCCAGGTAAGCCTGGCCGGGCAGGGGATCCCCCGATTCGACAAAGTCGTCTGGCGAGGGACCGACCGGCAAAAACCAGAACCTCCTGTCCCGCAGTACCATTCTCTCAGCTGTTTTTACGCTTCACCCGAATGTATGGAGCAGTTCTTTGCCCGGTTGACGTGGCTCAGTTCGAAGCAGGGGCTGGATATTGCCGGTTTAGGCGAGTCAGGCTGGCGAACGCTCTGGCAGGTGCATCGCTTTGAACATATTTTCTCATGGCTGTTGTTAACCCAGGCGCAGCTGCAAACCACGCCGGGGTTTTCGGCTGGACGAGGACTGGCACTCTGGCATCAGTTTAATCTGGTGCGCGAGCGGCCTTTTATTCGTTGGATCATGGCGATGGGTGTTCCGCTGGCTCAGGCGACCCTGAAAGCCGCCGGCGAGCTATCATGGCAGACCATGCGCCAGCGTAGTGCTCTGGACTGGCAGACCTTGCCGGGAACGGGAGAAGAGAAAGCGCGGCAAATCGTTAACTGGCTGCATGCGCCGGAGGTTGATGTGCTGGCAAAGTGGCTTGCTGAACAGCACATCAAGGGATTCTGAAATTAGTGAGCGCTGTGTTTGTAGTGAAACACCGGCAATCCGAGCTTCAGTCGCAGCGCCAGCATGCGGGCCGTAAAGCCAAACAGCAGCGTGGAGATGACCACCACATCATGGTTCGAAACATAATGCTGCAGGGCGACATAGAGCACCGCTGCCGCGAAGGAGATGCCGGCATACAGCTCCTTTTGAAAGACCAGGGGAATGCGTTTGCAGAACATATCCCGCAGGACGCCCCCAAACACCCCGGTCACCACGGCAGCAATGGTGGCGATAACCGGTCCTTCTCCCATATCGAGCGCGATTTGTGCGCCGATGATTGAAAAGACGATCAGGCCCAGCGCATCAAGCACCAGGAACAGGCGGCGCAGATGGGGCATAACGGGTGCCACGATGGTGGTTAATACGGCAGCCGTAGCTACGATAATCACATACTCAGGGTGTTTAACCCAGCCGAGCGGGTAGTGGCCTAGCAGAATATCGCGCACGGAACCGCCGCCCAGCGCGGTCGCTGTGGCAATAATGATCACGCCGAAGGTATCCATTCGGCGACGACCGGCTGCAAGCGCGCCAGTCATGGCTTCTGCAGTGATGCCAATGAGATAAAGAGTGTGAAGCAGCATATAACCTCCGGTGTGAAGCCGGGAAGGTTAACGTTTTGTGCGCACGATCACGATTGAGATTTTCTAAGGCGAGTCAGTTTTCCTTAGAAAATCTTATCAGATTATGAAACATAAAGCTGATATATGGAGAAAATTCGTGAGTATGAATTAAGTTAAGGATTAGAAATAGTAATGCTTTTGTGCAGGTGACATCATTTTCAAAGACGTACTTAATATTATGAATCTGATATAGGAATCGATTTTATTATTAATGTATAGCAGTTAAAAAAAACAGGAGGCGTAACCTCCTGTTTTTAAGGCATTTATAATTAGTGTTTTATAGGCTACAAAAATACTCAGTGCAGCCATCACGATAAAAATTAGGCAACTCATTATCGAGTTTGAAACAGTACTTTTCTAAAAAAGGACGCATCTCAGGCCAGCGTTCTTCACAAACAGTGATATGCACATCACTTTTGAGATAAGAAAGCGATTCGTTCATTAACATCTTGCCTATGCCTTTTCCTCTATGCTGTGGGGCAACATAGAAAGTACAGATTTTATTCTCCATTTGAGTTTTTTTGAGAAGAGATATACCAATTATTTTGTTTTTTTCTTTAACTATCAGCGCTTTACGATTGCCATCAGTAAGCTGACGAGCAAAGGTGAAATCCAGCCATGATCTGAAGTTAGGGTAATGAGCTTCTACCTGCTTTAAAAAAGCCCTAACGTTGTGCTTGCTGAACTCAGCGGTAGTAGTAATTTCGTATATTGGACATTTTTCGTTAAGCAACAAAGGCTTAGCTGTGTTCATGTATCCTCCTACCAACCTACCGTTTTAACATTTAATTTGAAAAATAATTATTTATGTATTATAGGGCATAAATCTTCTGCGTCACGTGAAAAGATTGTGTCGTTATGATTTAAGCAAGCATTTGAGTACATCGTAGAGCCAGTTTGCAAAAATGCTGAAAATTAAGCCGATCATTATGCTTCTAAGTATGATCCATGCTGAGCGTCGCGTATGTTTAAACTTGGCAAAAGCAGAAAAATTCTCAAGATATTCTTCTTTTTTGTCCTTTGTTGATTTCCAGTGATAAATCAACATCTTAGGTACATGTTTGATAGGTTTTGTATGATATGACTGAAGATACTTTTTCCACAAATCACCCTCGAGTAGCCTACTCCTTGCGTAACTAGTATCTGACATAACATATTCGGACTTTACTTCTCGAATGATAAAAAAATGAACTTTTTTAAGAATATTGCTAGGCGTTAGTAACGCATTAACGTTCTCTGGTGTATTACGTATTTCATTAACGCGAAAGTCAATTATTTCCATGGCTTCTTGAGTAGTGAGCATGAAACTGTCAGAAGGTACATAGGAAGTTGAAAGTGCTTTTTTACTTAAAGGATTAAGAATAAGTCTGAATCTAAAATACCCATCTCGAAGATCATCCAATCTAAAATTTTCAACAGGAAACGATAATATGCTTCCTTCATCCACAACTTCATGTAGTTTAACGCCAGCACCTAACGGGTTATTTTCGCTTACTTGCAAATCGATATTGGTATAAAACCTTACACCTTTATTATTATCCTTTCCTGCAGTTAAGAAAGTAATGTCAGAATGGTGATAAAGGTTGTCTCTGAATTCTATAGATTTTACTTCGGTGTTAAATATAGCAGAAAGCAAAAGAACGTCATTAGCCACTTTTAGACCTAACTGGCTATCGTAGTCTTGAGGAGATACTTTAAAAGGGAAAAATATATTGATAGTATCGTTTTTCCCAATTTTAGAAAATCTCACGCCAACATCAAGATAGGTCGTAGTCTCTCTTTCTTTGGCGAAGCTGATTAACCATTTAACAAAAACACATAAAAAGTAGACAACCCATGATATTACTTTAAAGGGACCAATCCACGTATTATCTTGCGGTTGAGAATGTTTTCTATTCAGATTTTTATCATTTAGCACCCAATAGTTAAAGTGTAGCTCAAGACTCTGATCTGTTGCGTCAGATTGAAGGCCGCTTTCCTCTGTCGTTGATGCTGATGCTTCTAGGTTGTCGCTACGTACCTCACGCGTGCAGGTTTTAGCTGGCATATCGTTTGATTTGCCTATCCAAACTGCTAAACTTTTTGCCATGTGCTATCCAGTTAAAGTTAAGTGAATATGGATAAGATTCTGATTAGTATTAAACCGATGTATATGGAAAATATAATGTTAGGTAAAAAAACCATAGAGTTAAGGAAGAGAGTGGGGAAGTTCTTTTTACCTAAAAATGAAATTTATATGTATTCTAGTACTCCTGTCAAGGCTTTAGTAGCAAAGGCTTGTATAAAAAAAATTGATAAAATGGAAATCACGAGACTAGGAAATAAAAAGCACGAAATTCTCCAGCATGCTTGTATTAATGAAAAGGAATTTGATGGTTATTTCTCGGGTGTTTCATTTTGTTATTTGATTCATTTAGAAAATATAAATGAACTTAAAAGCCCAGTGCCATTAAAAGAAATGAAAAGATTTGGACTCTATCCCCCTCAATCTTTTTGTTATTTAAACGATGATATGATGGAAATTATGGGAAGTTACTGGAGTGATAAATGATTGTTGGTATTTATGGAATATCAGGTGTTGGGAAAACAACATTTACTAAGAAATTACAAGACAGGTATCCAAATATATTGCGGTTTAGCGCATCGGAGTTGATTTCGAAATTTGATGGGGTCGTAGATTATGATCACCTTAAAGGTGATACTATAATTGAAAATCAGCTAAAATTAATAAAGGCCATGGATTTTATGTCTAATGGAGAGCATGTTACCGACCTTGTTGTTGAGCTTCATAATGTTATAGAAACTAAAGAGGGGCTTATTTTCATCGATAAATCTTTCCTAAAAAAGTTGCGGTTAGATATGGCTTATTTTATAAAAAAAGATCCAGAATTAATATATGCTAACAGGGTGGGGGATATGAAAAAAAGGAATTATGCTGAAATAGAAGAAATTAATAACATTCAAAACAAATCATTGAGTTATTTCATGGAAATATATAGTGATATGGGTGGAGTTATTATCAATGGTATTGATGAAGATATAAATTGTTTTTCGGAATCGTTTGATAAATATCAATGTTAACTTTCTCACACAGCATTATCCTTCATTCCTGCCCGTTTTATACACCGTTTATATGTCATCGTATGAATCGGGCAAAGCAGCGCCGATGTGAGACGATACTATGCCAAGGAAAGGCATTCTTCATGTAAGTAAGTGCATTAGCTATAGTTTGCCTGCGCCGTTGAACGACCCCCGGCAACATCATCTCAGTATCCCCAATATATAATATATTATCTCTCTATATTCCCTATCGAAAGATCTGTGTCTTTATGAATGCATCTGTGAAGAATATATGGGGACTTCTAATTTGTCGCAACTTACTTATTGTAGTGCTCATAAGCCAGATTATAAACGCGAAAAGTCTTCTTTTTATGATTTTTACGCTCCAGTTTCTATTAGATGGCGTTATAACTGAAAGCTAATCTTGTGGATAGCTCTTGCTCTTTCATGCGAATTTCCTCATTGCAGATCATCATACAAACTAATCTACATCATATGCGCCTTGTCATCATCTGTAGCGAAAGCGCCATTTTAGTGTTGATAACTCCTTATGCAAGCATATATACAATCCGTTTTCATCAGAGCGTTATAAAAATTTTGTGAGGGGCCTGAGTAAGACATTTCTTTATATGTCTGATATCTTTCACACACCTCCATTTTGGGCCAATAAAAGTAATTTCATAACAAATGGTATAGTAAACGCTTGAAGCTTTGCGAGAGGTAGGGATACTAAACGAGACAATAAACCCCGTGATTTACAGGGTTTATTTATAATAGGACACTGCGTGAAGATTGTTAAGATATTACTCGATATTCTGGATCTGCTCGCGCATCTGCTCAATCAGTACCTTGAGCTCAATGGCGGAATTCGTTACGTCGGCATTGATTGATTTAGACGCCAGGGTATTCGACTCGCGGTTGAATTCCTGCATCATAAAGTCGAGACGACGACCAACGGCTTCTTTCTTCTTCAGAATGTTGTAGGTCTCTTTAACGTGTGCTTCCAGACGGTCCAGCTCTTCGGCCACGTCAACGCGCTGCGCCATCAATACCAGCTCTTGCTCCAGACGGTTATTTTCCAGCTGAACTTCCGCTTCTTCCAGTTTGGCAACCAGACGCTCGCGCTGCCACTGCAGCACTTCCGGCATATGGGTACGTACTTTTGCCACTTCGGCGCTGACGCCTTCAAGGCGCTGTTCAATCATCGCTTTCAGCGCCTGGCCTTCGGTTTCGCGAGCAACGATAAAATCATCCAGCGTGCTGTCGAGGGCGGCAAGGATTTCAGCGGCAATTGCATCCAGATCCTGCTCTCCGGCAGCCATAACGCCAGGCCAGCGCAGAATATCAACCGGATTAATTTCGCCTTCGTCGCTTTGCATTTTGACCCAGTTCGCCGCATTGACGAGCTGTTTTGCCAGTTTTTCGTTGAGGATCAGTTCGCCCTGCGCGCTGGCATCCGGCTCAAAACGCAGGTTACATTCCACTTTGCCGCGTGTCAGACGCGTACGGATACGCTCACGCACCACAGGCTCAAGGCTGCGGAACTGCTCCGGCATACGGAAATAGGTTTCCAGATAGCGCTGGTTTACCGAACGCATTTCCCAGGTAGCGCTACCCCAGCTACCCTTGATTTCACGCCGGGCGTAGGCGGTCATACTGCGGATCATAGATATTCCCGTTTTTAAAGGAGAGATGGGGGGATTATAGCTTTCAGGGGCTTCTCAGGATAGGAATAAGCGTCCTTTATCCGTATAATGCGCAGCCACATTCGTTTCAAGCCGGAGAATTCATCATGCGTCCAGCAGGTCGTAGCGCCAATCAGGTGCGTCCCGTCACCCTGACCCGTAACTATACAAAACACGCTGAAGGCTCCGTTCTGGTTGAGTTTGGTGACACCAAAGTGCTGTGCACGGCTTCCATTGAAGAGGGCGTTCCGCGCTTCCTGAAAGGTCAGGGCCAGGGCTGGATCACGGCTGAATACGGCATGCTGCCGCGTGCAACGCATACCCGTAATGCCCGTGAAGCGGCAAAGGGTAAGCAGGGCGGCCGTACCATGGAAATTCAGCGCCTCATCGCGCGTGCGCTGCGCGCCGCTGTTGATCTGAAAACGCTGGGCGAATTCACCATTACCCTGGACTGTGACGTCATTCAGGCTGACGGTGGCACGCGTACTGCATCGATTACCGGTGCCTGTGTGGCGCTGGCGGATGCCCTGAATAAACTGGTTGCGGCCGGTAAGCTGAAAACAAACCCAATGAAAGGGATGGTTGCCGCGGTGTCCGTCGGTATCGTTAACGGTGAAGCGCTTTGCGATCTGGAATACGTAGAAGACTCCGCCGCTGAAACTGACATGAACGTGGTGATGACCGAAGACGGACGTATCATTGAGGTGCAGGGCACCGCAGAAGGCGAACCGTTTACCCACGAAGAACTTCTCACCTTGCTGGCTCTGGCCCGAGGGGGGATTGAATCTATCGTAACGACGCAGAAAGCGGCGTTAGAAAATTGATTTTAAAGGCGACTGATGAGTCGCCTTTTTTTTGCCTGTAAGACAGAAAAGACAAAGGAGCGAATCCATGAAACCGTATCAGCGCCAGTTTATTGAGTTTGCGCTTAACAAGCAGGTCCTCAAGTTTGGCGAGTTTACGCTGAAATCCGGGCGCAAGAGTCCCTATTTCTTCAACGCCGGGCTGTTTAATACCGGGCGCGATCTGGCGCTGTTAGGCCGTTTTTATGCCGAAGCGCTGGTGGATTCAGGGATTGATTTCGACCTGCTGTTTGGCCCTGCCTATAAAGGCATTCCGATTGCGACGACCACCGCTGTGGCGCTGGCAGAGCACCATGACCGCGACGTACCGTACTGCTTTAACCGTAAAGAGGCTAAAACGCACGGTGAAGGCGGAAACCTGGTCGGCAGCGCACTGCAGGGCCGTGTGATGCTGGTGGACGATGTGATCACCGCAGGTACCGCCATTCGTGAATCCATGGAGATTATCCAGGCCAACGGCGCGACGCTGGCTGGCGTGTTGATTTCTCTGGACCGTCAGGAACGGGGACGCGGTGAAATCTCGGCCATTCAGGAAGTTGAACGTGATTACAGCTGCAAAGTGACGTCAATCATCAATCTGAAAGACCTGATTGCGTATCTGGAAGAGAAGCCAGAGATGGCGGATCATCTGGCTGCGGTGCGGGCATATCGCGAAGAGTTTGGCGTGTAACGGAATCGCCCGGTGGCGCGTCGCTTGCCGGGCCTGCGCAATTTGTGGGCCGGATAAGGCGTAGCCGCCATCCGGCAACGACGTTACTGCAACTGCGCCGCCACTAACGGCCAACGGGCGTCGAAATCGTCCGTTGGGCTGTATTTAAACTCACTGCGTACAAAACGAGAGAGCATCCCTTCGCAAAACGCCAGGATTTGGCTTGCCAGCAGCGTTTCATCCGTGCTGTAACCTTCGCCTTCACGCATTTTCTTCTCGCGCAGTACCTGGCGCAGCTGCGCTTCAATACGCTCGAAAAGCTGGTTAATGCGACCCTGCAGTCTGTCCTGCTCAAACATCAGCGCATGGCCAGTCAGAATACGTGTCAGGCCCGGGTTACGTTCGCCAAAGCCCAGAATCAACTGCACAATCAGACGCAGACGCGCGGTGGTGTCTTTTTCGTCTTTCAGAATCAGGTTGATGCGCGTGATCAGGCTGTCTTCGATAAACTCGATCAGGCTGTCGAACATCCGGGTTTTGCTCGGAAAATGACGGTACAGCGCCGCCTCAGACACGCCTACCGAGGCGGCCAGTTTTGCGGTGGTGATGCGTTGACTGCCATCGCTGGATTCAAGCATCAGAGCCAGAGATTGAAGTATTTCTTCGCGACGGTTCCTTTTCGCGGTTTGTTTTTCTGCCATGTTGCAAAATACCCCTGAAAATAAGCACTTGTCAGGCTGGCATCCACACAGCGACCGCAAACTGACGTTTGCGGTTTGTTATGACATTATGGCGCTGTGAGATGCGTGTCTGTCGGGCGGTTATTTGCGCCCGGAATGGCCGAAGCCGCCTTCGCCACGGTCGGTGGCATCAAAGTCTGCCACCAGGTTAAATTCTGCCTGCACTACCGGTACAAAGACCATCTGCGCGATACGCTCACCCGGTTCAATGGTGAAGCTGTCCTGACCCCGGTTCCAGACGGAGACCATCAGCTGGCCCTGGTAGTCAGAGTCGATCAGGCCGACCAGGTTACCCAGCACGACGCCATGCTTATGACCCAGACCAGAACGCGGCAGGATCACCGCTGCCAGTGAAGGGTCAGCAATGTGAATCGCCAGACCCGTTGGGATCAGGGTGGTCGCACCCGGAGCCAGTTCTACGGCGTCATCGAGACAGGCGCGCAGGTCAAGACCGGCAGAGCCGGAGGTGGCATAGGTTGGCAGCGGGAATTGCTCGCCAACACGCGGGTCCAGAATCTTAACGTCGATTTTTTTCATCATAACGGGTAACGATCTCGTCCAGTAATTGTTGGCCCAGGAGTTCCTTGCGCTCAAGCGGTAAGATTTTATCTCCATCCTGCCAGAAAAGGTGCAGTGCGTTGCTGTCGCTGTTAAATCCTTGCGTGGCCAGCGATACGTCATTCGCGCAAATCAAATCGAGGTTTTTGCGGGTACGTTTTTGCCGGGCATATTCTTCCACATTATTTGTTTCTGCGGCAAACCCAACAACGTAAGGACGATGGGTTTTCAGCGCGGCGACACCAGCAACGATATCCGGGTTTTTCACCATTTTTAGTGTTAATTCATCGCCTTGCTTTTTGATTTTGGCATCGGAAATGGTCTCTGCGCGGTAGTCCGCGACGGCAGCACAACCGATAAAAATCTGCTGGTTTTGCGCATGGGCCTGTACCGCGGCTTCCATTTCCAGCGCGGTGGTGACGTCAATACGCTGCACAAAGGGCGGCGTAGGCAATGAGACCGGGCCACTGACCAGCGTGACATTCGCGCCGCGTTTTGCCGCTGCGGCAGCAATCGCAAAGCCCATTTTACCGGAGCTGTGGTTGGTAATGTAGCGTACCGGATCCAGCGGCTCACGCGTTGGGCCCGCAGTAATCATGATGTTGAGATGTTGCAGGTCGTTGACAGGCGAAAAATGGGCCGCGGCCAGATCGACGATAGTCAATGGATCAAGCATACGACCTGGACCGACATCGCCACAGGCCTGGCTCCCGCTGTCCGGGCCCCAGATCAGCAGGCCGCGAGTGGCCAGCGTCTCCAGATTATGCTGGGTCGCGGCATTACGATACATCTGCTGATTCATGGCCGGCACAACGGCAACAGGGGCGGGGGTGGCCAGACAAATGGTCGAGACCAGATCGTTTGCCATCCCGGCGGCGACGCGGGCAATCAAATCGGCCGTGGCGGGGGCAAGGATAACCAGGTCTGCCCATTTCCCAAGCTCAATATGGCCCATCGCGGCTTCTGCGGCAGGGTCAAGCAGGCTGTCAGATACCGGGTATCCTGAAACGGCCTGCAGGCTCAAAGGAGTGATAAAGGCTTTTCCACCTTCGGTTATCGCGACCCGTACGTCGGCCCCGCGCTCGCGCAGACGACGCACCAGTTCCGGCGCTTTATAGGCTGCAATGCCGCCGCTTACGCCAAGAACGATTTTTTTACCGGCCAGGCTCATCATGATTCTTTCCTGTTGGGTTTCACCAGAGAGCGGGCATTTTATCACAATCCCAAAAACGGGGTGATCTTGTCCTTCGGTCACTTTGCGAGGCGTTACGCAAGAACGAGACATGAGTGTCAGGCATCTGATTGGCCTGTGGCAATATCGGCAAAAACAGGGAGAAAAAGCATGGAAGAAGAGGACGAACTGCTGTTGCCGCGAGAAAAAATGCTGCGCTATGGCGTCACCTTACTAAAAGATGATGAACTGCTGGCGCTTTTTTTGCGCACCGGTACGCCGGGCAAAACGGTCTTTACGCTGGCAAAAGATCTGATAGGCCATTTTGGCTCACTGTACGGTCTGATGACGGCGGAACTGGCGGAGTTTGCGCATGTGGAGGGCATCGGTGTGGCGAAATATGCCCAGCTTAAGGGGATTGCCGAACTGGCCCGCCGTTTCCAGTGTGTTCGCATGCAGGAGGAAGACCCGATACTGACCCCTGCGATGACGCGTGAGTTTCTGCAAAGCCAGTTAACCGATATTGAACGCGAGATCTTTATGGTGATCTTTCTCGACAACCGGAACCGGGTGCTCAAGCATAGCCATCTTTTCTCGGGCACGCTCAGCCATGTAGAGGTTCATCCGCGTGAAATTGTGCGGGAAGCAATAAAATTGAATGCAGCCGGCGTGATACTCGCGCATAATCACCCTTCTGGCTGTGCAGAACCAAGCAGAGCTGACAAAGAGATCACCGACCGCATTGTCAAATGCTGTCAATTCATGGACATTCGTGTGCTGGACCATCTGATAATTGGCCGCGGAGAGTACCTTTCTTTTGCAGAACATGGCTGGATTTAGGCTATTTCTCGCGATCCATCGGGATCTTTGTCTGTTCGGGACTTGAGCACACCGCCGAGTCAGCGTATACTACGCCACCTTTGAGAATCTCGGGTTT
>Ga0268257_1000263_pt1 | contig 78073 bp, 63 predicted proteins | sample AgamicAtPrz_FD_200249 | JGI IMG/M metagenome (GOLD analysis project Ga0268257, IMG submission 200249) | Agave microbial communities from Guanajuato, Mexico - At.P.rz (v2) (version 3) | ecosystem: Host-associated > Plants > Phyllosphere > Phylloplane/Leaf | place: Guanajuato, Mexico | collected... | reverse complement strand
CTCTCTATTCCTGGCTTTTCGCACGCCACAACAAAGGTGAGTTCGTGCTGCGTATTGAAGACACCGATCTTGAGCGCTCCACGCCAGAAGCAATTGAAGCCATTATGGATGGGATGAACTGGCTGAATCTGGAATGGGATGAAGGTCCTTACTTCCAGACCAAACGCTTTGACCGCTATAACGCTGTCATTGATGAGATGCTGGTCGCGGGCACGGCGTATAAGTGCTACTGCTCTAAAGAGCGTCTGGATGAACTGCGTGAAGCGCAGATGGCGAACGGTGAAAAGCCGCGTTATGACGGCCGCTGCCGCCACGACCATAGCGAGCATGCTGCAGATGAGCCTTGCGTGGTGCGTTTTGCTAACCCGCAAGAGGGCTCGGTAATCTTTGACGACCAGATCCGTGGCCCAATTGAATTCAGCAACCAGGAGCTGGACGATCTGATCATCCGTCGTACCGACGGTTCTCCAACCTACAACTTCTGCGTTGTGGTTGACGACTGGGATATGGAAATTACTCACGTTGTCCGTGGTGAAGACCATATCAACAATACGCCACGTCAGATCAACATCCTGAAGGCGCTGAATGCCCCTGTGCCAGTTTATGCGCACGTTTCCATGATCAACGGCGATGACGGGAAAAAACTGTCTAAACGTCACGGTGCGGTAAGCGTTATGCAGTATCGCGACGACGGTTATCTGCCGGAAGCACTGCTGAACTATCTGGTGCGTCTGGGCTGGGCCCACGGTGACCAGGAGATCTTCAGTCGCGAAGAGATGATCGAGCTGTTCTCTCTGAGTTCTGTAAGCAAATCAGCGAGCGCCTTTAATACCGACAAGCTCCTGTGGCTGAACCATCACTACATCAACACCATGCAGCCAGAATATGTGGCGACGTATCTGCAGTGGCATATTGAGCAGGCAAATATTGATACCCGCACTGGCCCTGAGCTGGCGGACCTGGTGAAACTCCTCGGCGAGCGCTGCAAAACGCTGAAAGAGATTGCCGAAAGCTGCCGCTACTTCTATGAAGAGTTTGAAGAGTTCGACGCGGACGCCGCGAAGAAACACCTCCGTCCGGTTGCGCGTCAGCCGCTGGAAGTGGTGCGCGACAAGCTGGCGGCCCTTACCGAGTGGACCGCTGAGAATGTGCATCACGCCATTCAGGCGACGGCAGACGAGCTGGAAGTCGGTATGGGTAAAGTCGGCATGCCATTGCGCGTTGCGGTGACCGGGGCGGGTCAGTCTCCGGCACTGGATGTGACGGTTCACGCCATCGGCAAGTCACGCAGCGTAGCGCGTATTAACAAGGCGCTGGACTTTATCGCTGAACGTGAAAATCAGCAGTAATTAGGCCTCAGATAAAAAACGGCAGGTTACCCTGCCGTTTTTTTTATGCCTTTTATTCCGTGAGACCGAGCCGCGTCAGAAAGCCGTGTATGCCTTCGCGTTTCAATAAGGCGTCCAGACGCCTCTGCTCTGGCTGAGTCATACTCTCCAGCGTCTCAATAATGCCCGGAGACAGGTTTGAAGAGGGTTCACTGTATGAAGCGGTGACCTCAGCGAGATGGTAAACCGCCTGACGGTTACGGATCGCCGGGAGGCTCATAATATGTTCCTTCACGCGCGCATCAATATGAATGAGCCGCGCGCGACCACCCTTCACGCCGTTGAGGCCTTCGGTTTTCCATCCCTGCTGGCGTATCCAGCGATTAACCGTTTGTCTGGCAACGCCCAAACTCTCCGCCAGCTCTTCCGTGGTCATTTTGCTGCGTAATTTTTTCATATCAGTTCTGATCGCGAATTCCTAAACGTTGCAACAATCCGGTAATCCCTTCCCGCATTAACAGCGATGTCATCTGCTTCTGCTCTTCCGGCGTCATTTCATTGGCCAGCGTCAGGAGCAGCGTGTGAAGCGAACTATCATGACTGACGCCTTCTGGCAGTTCGGACGTTTCAGTTGCCCGACGTGCGCTGCGGATAAAGTCACGGACTTTTTCGTTCACATGTACCAGGCGAGCTTTCCCGCCCTGGACGCCTGGTTTTGGTGATGTAATCCAACCCTCTTTGCGTACCCATTTATTGATGGTCTGGCGGCTATAGCCAGTGAGGAGGGCTAACTCTTCTGGCGTCATTCGTTCCTTGATCATGCAATTTCCTGAATATCAGTGGGGTTAATTAACGGCTCATTTTATAGCACCGTTTTACGTGAAAACGTGACAGGCTTAACTCCTGACTGCGAGCAGGCTCGCAAAGTGATTCATTTGCATGATTTTTCGGCGATTGAATGGCTGGGATTGATTTTGCCGTTGACACTCCGCGGTGGAATTCATATTATGCCGCCCGTCAACATGACAGCTTTACGATGGGGCTATAGCTCAGCTGGGAGAGCGCTTGCATGGCATGCAAGAGGTCAGCGGTTCGATCCCGCTTAGCTCCACCAAACTCTGAACCCAACAGAGTGCGGTCAGTAAAGTTACATGTGGGGCTATAGCTCAGCTGGGAGAGCGCTTGCATGGCATGCAAGAGGTCAGCGGTTCGATCCCGCTTAGCTCCACCAAAATTGTAAACCCTCGTCGAAAGACGAGGGTTTTTTTTATGTGTTTGTAACACTCGCCACCGTATTTTGTTATCAAAAAGAAGGTATTCCCGTACCTCACCTCAATCGACATCAATAAACCAGTCTAAAAATAGACTTGAACTTGATTCGCGCAATTAATAAACCTATTATCCATCCGGTCAATAATTCTCTCGGAAAATAACGCCCAGGTTAATGAATAGAAAAACTTACAATAATGTAAAGATATTTATGATTGCTCTGGCTTTATGCCTGATTGCGGTACCTGTCTCCCGTTATCTCTCTCCCCGCGCAATTGTTAATGGTCACGACGTTTATTTAGCATGGTTACCTTTAAGCGTAATGCTGGCGGTAATTCTGCTATTTGGGCGCAGGGCTATTCTTCCCATTTTGTTAGGTTTTACTGTCACTAATTTATTCTATGTAAATTTAGCACCGCTACAATATTCAGTATTACTGTTCTGTCAGACCTTTGCGTTGTTCGCGGCGTGCGGCCTTCTGCGCATCATGCTGGGTAAGCGTTGGCGCTACTCCATCCCTAACAAGCACATCGGATTACGGATATTCTGGCTCGGTTTTATGGTGCCAATAGGGATTAAGCTGTCGATGTATTTGGCGGGCTATTTGTTTGATTTTCCGGTGACAATTTCGACCTTTTTCGGCGAAGGGACGGTAATTTATAACGTTGTGGATATACAAAGCCTGATATGTGCGGCATTGATTTTTACCATGATGTTCTATTACCCGTTAAGAATGATAATTAATCCTCGTTATGCAATAAGTTTCTGGCGACGAAGCGTGAAGCCCGTGTTTTTTCACAAGAATTCATTATATATTTTTGCCTGGCTGGTGCTTTTAAGTTTCATTCTCGTCATTTTATGTGGTCCTTTTGAATCTCCCGTCATTGCGGGCTATTTGATGCCGCTGATTTTTATTCTTTTTACCTTAGCGATAAGCCGACTGACCTATGCGTTGATTTCTCTGCTGTGGGCTGTATCTGCGCTGCTGCTGTTAACCTACAACTACAACTTCCTTAACGGGGTGGAATCGGGCCATTCGCTCTCTTTTATTCTGTCAGTGCTTATCTCGTTCGCGATCTGCCTGCTTTACATGTCGCGTATTTACCAGCGCAGCGAGTGGCTTAAGCGGGGCTGGCAGGGGAGGGCGCTCACCGATCCGCTGACCGGATTGCCCAATATTCGTGCGCTGGAGGATTATCTTGAGATTCACCCGGATGCAAAAGTGAGCATTCTGCGTATGGATAACCTGGAATTTTTGAGCCGCCACTATGGGATCCTGATGCGGGTCCATTGCAAACGTACGATCGCCACGTCGCTGCAGCCTCTCCTGCAAAAAGATGAGACGCTCTTCCAGCTCCCCGGAAGCGAACTTGTGCTGGTATTACTGGGTCCGGGAACCGCTGAGCGCCTCCAGCATATGGTTGATCGGCTGAACAGCCGTAAGATTTTCTGGAACAACACCGGGCTGGATATTGAATTCGGTGCGTCCTGGGGAATGGTCGAAAACGGCGAAAAATTGCACCACACGCTGGGGCAACTGAGCTGGCTGGCCGAGCAATCCTGCGGAACAACAAACAACGTGCTTGCGCTCACGAATAGCCTCGAGGCGGCATCAGGGCAAACGACAGAACGTGTCCTGATGCTGGCGCGGATTAAGCATGCCCTGGAGGCGGGCCAGTTCCATTTATACGCGCAACCGATCCAGAAGGCGGACGGGAGCGGCTACTACGAAATTCTGGCGCGTATGGAGAGCGAGGGCGAGATCTTCACTCCTGACCGCTTTATTCCGTTGATTGCCCAGTTCAACCTTAGCCACCGGTTTGATATGTGCGTCATGGAGAAATTACTGCTGTGGCTGCGCGATCACCCTTCAACGCAGGCTGGCGTTCGTTTCTCCGTTAATCTGATGCCGCTTACGCTGATGCAAAAAGAGGTGGCGTCCGAGATTTGTGCGCTCTTTGAACGCTACGGCGTTGCGCCTCAGTCCGTCGTGATTGAGATTACCGAAGAGCAGGCCTTCTCGAATTCAGGCAGCAGCATCCACAATATTCAGCAACTGCGGGATTACGGTTTCCGGATTGCTATAGATGATTTTGGTACCGGCTACGCCAACTACGAGCGCCTCAGACGCCTGCAGGCAGACATCATTAAAATTGACGGCTGCTTTATTAAAGACATTTGTACCGATGATATGGATGCGATGATCGTGCAGTCGATGTGTAATCTGGCGAAGACGAAATCGCTGTGCGTCGTAGCGGAATACGTCGAAACACCGGCGCAGCGCGAGATGCTGCTTCGCTTCGGCGTGGATTACCTGCAGGGCTACCTGATAGGCAAACCCAAACCGCTGGAAGAATTGCGGGCATAAAAAAACCGGGAGCCAGGCTCCCGGTTTTTGTTTAACGCTAAACGTTAGAGTACCAGTGCCGCGATAGAAGCAGACAGGACGCTCACCAGCGTAGAGCCGTAAACCAGCTTCAGGCCAAAGCGAGAAACCACGTTGCCCTGTTCTTCGTTCAGACCTTTAATCGCGCCCGCGATAATCCCGATGGACGAGAAGTTCGCGAAGGAGACCAGGAACACGGACAGAATGCCTTCCGCGCGCGGAGAAAGCGTGCTGGCAATTTTCTGCAGATCCATCATCGCAACGAATTCGTTAGAAACCAGTTTGGTTGCCATGATACTGCCCACCTGCAGCGCTTCGTGAGCCGGAACACCCATCACCCAGGCAACCGGGTAGAAGATGTAGCCCAGAATACCCTGGAAGGAGATACCCAGCACCGCGGCGAACAGGGCGTTCAGTGCAGAAATCAGCGCAATGAAGCCGATCAGCATGGCGGCAACGATAATCGCTACTTTGAAGCCCGCCAGAATGTACTCACCCAGCATTTCGAAGAAGCTCTGGCCTTCGTGCAGGTTTGACATCTGAATGTTCTCTTCGCTTGCGTCAACGCGGTACGGGTTGATCAGCGACAGAACGATAAAGGTGCTGAACATGTTCAGAACCAGCGCTGCAACAACATACTTTGGCTCCAGCATGGTCATATACGCGCCCACGATAGACATGGAAACGGTAGACATTGCGGTTGCCGCCATGGTGTACATGCGGTTGCGGGACATTTTGCCGAGAATATCTTTATACGCGATGAAGTTCTCAGACTGACCGAGGATCAGGGAACTGACGGCGTTGAAGGATTCCAGCTTGCCCATGCCGTTCACTTTGGATAACAGGAAACCAATTCCACGAATAACGAACGGCAGAACGCGGATGTGCTGCAGGATACCGATCAGCGCGGAGATGAAGACGATAGGGCAGAGAACCTTCAGGAAGAAGAACGCCAGACCTTCGTCGTTCATTTTACCGAAGACAAAGTTGGTCCCTTCATTGGCGAATCCGAGCAGTTTTTCGAACATTTCGGAGAAGCCTTTCACGAAGCCGAGGCCTACGTTTGAGTTCAGGAAGAACCACGCAAGTAAAACTTCAATGACCAGCAGTTGGACAACATAACGGATACGAATTTTTTTGCGGTCTGTGCTGACCAGCAATGCAAGTGCAGTAACGACAACAAGTGCCAGGACAAAATGAAGGACGCGGTCCATATTTGCTCCAAATATGAGGCAGGTTTAATTTTCGTGCACATTCTATGTAACAAGCGAAAAGAAAACGAGATCGAGGACACACTATAGTTACATCCTGTGACGAGTCTCAAAAATAGTGATCCACAATACATTTTTGTTATGTTAGGTAAATGAGTGAAAAGTTAAGTTTGTGTGCTAGTCTTCACAAAAGCGCGCGCGATTTTAGTTTCTGTTAGATCGCCCCACTTACCCGCCCGTCTATCGTTCAAAGCTATCAGAGAAATCACTGTAAACATCACAAATGATCTTGATAATCATTCTCATTTTGATAGCATTAAACATAGCAAAGGCTATATTTCAGAGGCAGAAATGACAAACAGTCGCGTAGAGGGTAGCAGTGGCAGAGCCGCGCGCAAGTTGCGGTTCGCATTAATGGGACCTGCGTTCATCGCTGCCATTGGCTATATCGATCCAGGTAACTTTGCGACCAATATTCAGGCCGGGGCCAGCTTCGGCTATAAGCTGCTGTGGGTGGTCGTCTGGGCTAACCTGATGGCGATGCTGATTCAGATGCTCTCCGCAAAGCTGGGGATTGCCACGGGTAAAAACCTGGCGGAGCAAATTCGCGACCATTATCCGCGTCCGGCCGTCTGGCTCTACTGGGTTCAGGCGGAAATTATCGCCATGGCCACTGACCTCGCTGAATTTATCGGTGCAGCGATCGGCTTTAAGCTGATTCTGGGCGTGTCGCTGTTGCAGGGGGCGGTACTGACCGGGATTGCCACTTTCCTGATCCTGATGCTGCAGCGTCGGGGTCAAAAGCCGCTGGAGAAGGTTATCGGCGGTCTGCTGCTGTTTGTCGCGGCGGCCTATATCGTCGAGCTGATTTTCTCACAGCCGAATCTGGTGCAGCTCGGCAAAGGTATGGCAATCCCAAGCCTGCCAACCTCGGAAGCGGTGTTCCTGGCCGCCGGGGTATTGGGGGCGACTATCATGCCGCATGTGATTTACCTGCACTCCTCGCTGACCCAGCATCTCCACGGTGGAACGCGCAAAGAGCGTTACTCCGCCACCAAATGGGACGTGGCGATTGCCATGACCATCGCGGGGTTTGTCAATCTGGCGATGATGGCTACCGCAGCCGCCGCTTTCCACTTTAACGGCCACACCGGTATTGCCGATCTCGACCAGGCCTATCTCACGCTGGAGCCCTTACTGAGCCATGCTGCCGCCACGATATTTGGTCTCAGCCTGGTGGCTGCCGGTCTCTCTTCTACGGTAGTGGGCACGCTGGCAGGCCAGGTGGTGATGCAGGGGTTTGTCCGCTTCCATATTCCGCTGTGGGTTCGTCGCTCCGTCACCATGCTCCCGTCATTTATCGTGATTCTGATGGGGCTTGATCCTACGAGAATTCTGGTCATGAGCCAGGTGCTGCTGAGCTTTGGTATCGCGCTGGCGCTGGTGCCGCTGCTGATCTTTACCAGCAACAAAACCCTGATGGGCGAACTGGTTAACTCAACGCTGGTGAAACGGACCGGGTGGGCAATCGTGGTGGTGGTAGTGGCACTAAACCTGTGGCTGCTTATTGGCACCGCATTGGGGCTCTAAAAGAAAAAGGAGCCGGGAGGCTCCTTTTTGTATTAATGGTGACCGTGGCCATGACCGTGGCCGCGTCCTTTCCCGCCGCGATCCCAGCCGCCGCGACGGTCGTCACGATCGTTCCAGCCTTCACGGTAGCCGCGCTCATACGCGTTGTCTTTATACCAGCCGCGGTGTCTGCCGTTATCATGTTTCCACCAGCGGTCTCCGCGCCACTCATAGTGACGGTTCCAGTAGTCACGGTCGCGCCAGTAGCCACCGTCCCAGTATCTGCCGTAGTCGTCACGATCGCCAATTTGTAATTTTACTGATGGCAACAGGGTGATTTCGCCCGCATTGGCGATCAGCGGGGCTGAAGCCAGTAATACCGCTGCAAGAATCAGTGACCTGAACATACTCTTTCTCCTTCACGATCGGGGCCCTTGTGGGGCCTGTTAACGCAATATTACGAGTTGGTAAAGCCTCGTTTCATCGCCTCAACTCCGAATTCCTGAGCGAGAGCACTTTTTGCTAAAAGTGATTCTATTTTGAGCTGTTCAGAATCGTGTCAATACGGACAAGTTCTTCCGCAGAGAAATGGCGGTTTTCCAGCATCCCCACGGCATCATCAATCTGGGCCGTTTTACTTGCCCCAATCAGCACTGACGTCACGTTCTCATGGCGTAATACCCAGGCCAGCGCCATCTGGGACAGCTTCTGACCGCGCTCTTCCGCCATGGCGTTCAGCTTTCTTACCTTCTCCAGCTTCTCTTCGGTGATCTGGTCAGGGTTCAGGAACTGACTGCCGCTTGCCGCGCGTGAGTCTGCCGGAATGCCGTTGAGATAGCGGTTGGTCAGTTGTCCACCGGCCAGCGGTGAGAAGGGAATGCAGCCGACCCCTTTTTCCTGCAGCACGTTTAGCAGTCCCTCTTCCGGCGCACGTTCAAAAAGGGAGTATTTCGGCTGGTGGATCAGGCAGGGCGTACCGAGATCGTCAAGGATATCAATCGCCTTGCGGGCCAGCTCCGCAGGGTAGTTGGATAACCCGACATACAGGGCTTTTCCCTGGCGCACCGCATGGTCAAGCGCTTTCATGGTTTCCAGCAGCGGCGTTTGTGGGTCAGGACGGTGATGATAGAAGATATCCACATACTCCAGCCCCATGCGCTTCAGGCTCTGATCCAGGCTTGCCAGCAGATATTTGCGTGACCCCCAGTCGCCGTAAGGGCCATCCCACATGGTATAACCTGCTTTGGTAGAGACGATCAGCTCGTCGCGCCAGGGCAAGAAATCCTCCTGCAAAATACGGCCGAAATTACGTTCGGCCGATCCCGGTGGCGGGCCATAGTTGTTTGCAAGGTCGAAATGCGTAATGCCCAGATCGAACGCGCGCTGTAAAAGTTGACGGCTGTTTTCGATAAGCGTGGTGTCGCCAAAGTTATGCCACAGCCCAAGCGAGATGGCGGGCAACCTGAGTCCGCTTTGCCCGCAGCGACGATATTCCATTGTCCGATAACGATTTATGTCCGGCTGATAACCCATTCTCATGACCTCTGGCGCTGAAGAAAAAATCAGTGTATGCGTTTACATTAACGCGAAAAAAAGCAGCATAGCGCAGCCTTTTTTGTAAAGCATTCTTTCCATGCTCTTCTTATCGCCAATTCTGGACAGTCATCACGCTTATTTAATACTCAAGGTGAGGTCAACATTAGAAGGATACCTGTTCATGCGTACCCCATACTGCGTCGCCGATTACCTGCTGGACCGTCTTACAGATTGTGGAGCCGATCATCTGTTTGGCGTGCCGGGCGACTATAACCTGCAGTTTCTCGACCATGTGATAGACAGCCCGGATATCTGTTGGGTGGGCTGTGCCAACGAGTTAAACGCCTCCTATGCCGCGGACGGATACGCCCGATGTAAGGGCTTTGCCGCGCTGCTGACGACATTTGGCGTAGGAGAGTTAAGTGCGATGAACGGCATTGCGGGCAGCTACGCTGAGCACGTTCCGGTACTGCATATTGTGGGCGCGCCGGGTACGGCGTCACAGCAAAGAGGGGAGCTGCTGCACCATACGCTGGGCGACGGTGAGTTTCGTCATTTTTACCATATGAGCGAACCGATCACCGTTGCACAGGCGATCCTGACCGAACAAAACGCCTGTTATGAGATTGACCGGGTATTAACTACCATGCTCCGGGAGCGTCGCCCCGGCTATCTGATGCTGCCTGCGGATGTGGCAAAAAAAGCCGCCACGCCTCCTGTAAACGCTCTCACTCTCAAACACGCGCATGCCGATAGCGCCTGCCTGAAGGCGTTCCGGGATGCCGCTGAGAACAGGCTGGCCATGAGCAAGCGTACTGCGCTGCTGGCCGATTTCCTTGTCCTGCGCCATGGCCTGAAGCATGCCCTACAGAAATGGGTCAAGGACGTGCCGATGGCACACGCCACCATGCTGATGGGTAAAGGCATATTTGACGAGCGTCACGCCGGTTTTTACGGCACCTACAGCGGTTCGGCGAGCGCCGGTGCGGTAAAAGAGGCGATTGAAGGGGCAGACACGGTGCTGTGCATCGGGACGCGATTTACCGATACCCTGACCGCCGGCTTCACGCATCAGCTAACCCCGTCACAAACAATTGAAGTTCAGCCTCATGCGTCACGCGTCGGTGACGTCTGGTTTACCGGCATCCCCATGCTTCAGGCAATCGAAACGCTGGTAGAGCTGTGTAAACTGCACGTGCACGATGCGCCGGTACCGTCGTCTCAAAGCGCGATGGAATATCCGCAGCCGGATGGCTCGCTGACGCAGGAGAATTTCTGGAAAACGTTGCAGACGTTTATCCGTCCGGGAGACATCATCCTTGCGGATCAGGGCACCTCGGCCTTCGGCGCGATCGACCTTCGTCTTCCGGCTGATGTGAATTTTATCGTCCAGCCGCTGTGGGGATCGATCGGCTACACCCTGGCCGCAGCGTTTGGCGCGCAAACCGCCTGCCCAAACCGGCGCGTGATTGTGCTGACTGGGGATGGCGCAGCGCAGCTCACCATCCAGGAGCTTGGCTCGATGCTGCGCGATAAACAACACCCGATTATTCTGGTCCTTAACAACGAAGGGTACACGGTGGAAAGAGCGATCCACGGGCCGGAACAGCGATATAACGACATTGCGCTATGGAACTGGACGCAAATCCCGCAGGCCCTGAGCCTTGATCCTCAGGCCCAGTGCTGGCGGGTCAGTGAAGCGGAGCAGCTGGCGGATGTCCTTGAGAAAGTGGCGCACCACGAGCGGCTCTCGCTAATTGAGGTGATGCTGCCGAAAGCCGATATCCCGCCGCTGCTGGGGGCGATTACTAAAGCGCTGGAAGCGCGCAATAGCGCCTGATTACTTGTCGTTTCGCCAGGCCATCATCATCGGTTTGCCCGCCAGCAGGAGCCAGGCGGGCAACATCACGATACAGAGCAGGGGGAAAAGCGTCGAATCGGGTACCACTACCGCCGCCATAAACAGGCTGAGCCAGGCGTCACGCGTGACCACCAGAACCAGCCCCAGAATAGAGCAGGAGACGGTAATGGCCGCAGGCACCGCATCGACGTGTTCGTGCAACATCAGCCCCAGCGCTACGCCGACAAAGACCACCGGGAAGATGCGTCCACCGCGAAAACCGCAGGCTGCAGCCACCACCAGCGCGGCCAGCTTAATCACGGCAAACAGCAGATAGTCGGAGACGCTAAACACCTGGCTGAAGGCCAGCTGCTGCATCTCGTCCAGACCTTTGAACAACGTCACCGTCCCGCCGATTGCCCCTAAAATACCGAGGATCAAACCTCCTGCCCCCAGAACTAACACCGGGTGTTTGAGTTTATGCATCAGGCGGTGCAGGCGAGGAAGACACCATACCGCTACCATTCCCAGCGCGATGGCGATCGCGACGACGATGGCGCCGCTGAAAATATCGGCTATCTGCATCTGGCCGTAGTGGGGGAGAGAGAGTGAGAAGTGGGGATGGAAAAACAGGCTGGTCGTCAGCGCGCCAGCGGCTGCTGCCATCAGCGGAGCAAAGAGTTTATCCCACAGCGGGACGTCGTTATTGCTGCTGAGCGTCTGAGAAAAGATCAGTGCGGCAGCGACAGGCGTGCCGAAAAGTGCCCCGATGGTGCCTGCGGAGGCGAGGATGGTCCAGTCCAGCGCGCCGACGCGGGGCAAAATGCGTGAACCGAGGAAAACCGCCAGGCCAATATTCACCGCCATAATCGGATGCTCCGGCCCCAGGCTGACGCCGCCGGCCAGACCGATAATCAACGCAATGAGCAGTCCGGGCAGTGCCGAAGGGGGAACCGGGGCGCCAATCAGCGGTTCCTGCGCCGGATCGGGGCCGGCATGGCCGGGACTGAAACGGATCACCAGGCCTACCGCAATACCGGTTAACGTCAGCATCACAACGATCCAGGCAGGAGAATCAGCATTGACGCCCAGTTTTGTCGGAAGCGCTGTCCATAACATGGCTTGCAGCACCGACGCGACTTTCATCACGACAATGAGCACCAGACTTGAGGCCACGCCAATAATTAGCGCCGGAATTGCCAGCAACAGCATGGTTCTGGCTCGCGGGTGGAGCATGATGATTTCCTTGTACAAAACGGCATTACGTTACTTTGCACATTAAGCTTTATGGCAATAGTGCAAAAGGTGCTGAAACGGTAAAGTTATTCTGTGACGAAGATCGATAATCCATGGGCATTCACCTTATGGCCGTTGTTGTTATCACGCCTTGAATTTACAGTGTCCCAAAGATTTATTCTGACTTTAGCGGAGCAGTAGAAGAATGACAAAGTATGCTTTGGTAGGTGATGTGGGCGGCACGAACGCGCGCCTCGCATTGTGCGATGTTAGTAGCGGTGAGATTTCCCGGGCGAAAACCTATTCCGGGCTGGATTATCCAAGCCTTGAGGCCGTTGTCCGCGTCTATCTGGAAGAGCATCAGGTGAGCGTTGAAGACGGCTGCATCGCGATTGCCTGCCCGATAACCGGCGACTGGGTCGCAATGACCAACCATACCTGGGCATTCTCCATCGCCGAGATGAAAAAAAACCTCGGTTTTTCGCATCTTGAAATCATCAATGATTTCACCGCGGTGTCCATGGCGATCCCAATGCTGAAGCCAGAGCATCTGATCCAGTTTGGCGGCGCTGAACCGGTCGAAGGCAAGCCGATTGCGGTTTACGGGGCCGGTACCGGCCTCGGCGTGTCGCATCTGGTGCATGTTGCTCAGCGCTGGGTGAGCCTGCCGGGTGAAGGCGGCCACGTAGACTTTGCGCCAAACAGCGAAGAAGAGGGCATTATCCTCGAAGAGTTACGCGCTGAGATCGGCCACGTCTCCGCCGAGCGCGTTCTTTCAGGTCCGGGGCTAGTGAATCTGTATCGGGCGATTGTGAAATCAGACGGTCGTCTGCCGGAAAACCTGCAGCCGAAAGACGTCACCGAACGCGCGCTGGCGGACAGCTGCATTGACTGCCGTCGTGCCCTGTCGCTGTTCTGCGTGATCATGGGACGTTTCGGCGGCAACCTGGCGCTGACGCTGGGCACCTTCGGTGGGGTCTATATCGCGGGCGGGATCGTACCGCGCTTCCTCGACTTCTTTAAAGCCTCGGGCTTCCGCGGCGGGTTTGAAGATAAAGGGCGTTTCAGAAGCTACGTGCAGGACATTCCGGTTTATCTGATCGTGCATGACAATCCAGGACTGCTGGGTTCCGGGGCCCATCTGCGTCAGGTTCTCGGTCAAATCCTCTGATGCAGAGCCCTCTCCCGCAGGAGAGGGCCTTTTCTTTACAGGTGCATCAGCTGACGAAACTCTTTCACCTTGCTGCGGCTTACCGGCACCTGAAAATCCAGATCCTTCAGACGCAAAATGTAGGTGTTGTTAAACCACGGTTCGATCTCGCGGATCTTATTTAAATTCACGCAAAACGACCGGTGGCAGCGGAAAAAGTGGGCAGCCGGGAGCTTGCTGCAGAATTCGGTAATGTTCATCGCCATCACGTACGATTCCCGCCGCGTATAGACAAACGTCATCTTTTCGTGCGCTTCGGCGTAGTAGATATCGTTGACCGGGGTCACGATGATGCGCTCGTCTTTGACCAGATTAATGGTGTCGTTTTCGCGTACCGTTGGGGTGGCGCTAGCGGGAGCGGTCTGCTGCTGCCATGCGGCCTCCAGCTTTTGCAGCATGCTGACAATCCGCGACTCCTGATAAGGCTTAAGAATATAGTCAAACGCCTCCAGCTCGAAGGCCTCTACGGCGTGCTCTTTCCAGGCGGTAACGAACACAATAAACGGCTTATGGGCAAACTGATTGATGTTTTGCGCCAGCAATACGCCATCCAGCGACGGGATATTGATATCCAGGAAAATCGCATCGACCCGGTTATGCTGCAAAAATTTCAGCACGTCCAGACCATCATCAAACGTGCCCACAATCTCCATCTGGCTGTGGGTTTTGATAAGCCAGGTGAGCTCCTGCTGAGCCAGGAATTCATCTTCTACGATGATAACTTTCATGGGTTACTCCACCTGGGGCAACAGTGATGTCGTCGTATGCGCGCGCGAGCGCTCATTCGGGACGTAAAAAGCAATTTCGGTGCCCGGCTCAAGACGTTGAATATGCAGACCGTCGCCGTAAAGCAGCTTGACCCGGTGGTGCACGTTCAGCAGACCGATTTTATTCCCCGGCATCTCGTTAGACTCCACGCGCTCAATGACTTTTGGATCAATCCCGTGGCCGGTATCGCGCACGGCAATCCGCACCCGGTTGCCGCTTTCGGTGACGCTGATGGTGACGACGCCTTTGCCTTTACAGGGCTGAATACCGTGAACAATTGCGTTTTCGACCAGCGGCTGGATAAGCAGGCTCGGGATCACGCAGTTGACCTCTTCATCAATATCGTAAATGACCGTGAGCTTGTCGCCAAAGCGGGCCTGCTCAATCGCGATGTAGTCCTTGATCTGATACAGCTCTTTTTTGATGTCGATCTGCTCGTCATCTTTCAGCTCGATGTTGTAGCGCAGATAGCGCGACAGGTTAAAAATCAGCTGGCGCGCGGTGTCCGGATTAAGGCGAATGGACGAGGAGATAGCGTTCAGCGCGTTAAACAGGAAATGGGGATTGATTTTACTCTGCAGCGCGCGCAGCTCTGCCTTATTTGCCATCTCGCGCAGCTGTTCCGCCCGCGAAACCTCAAGCTGGGTGGAGATTATCTGCGACAGGCCGATGGCCATCTCCTGCAGCGTCGAGGTGATCTGATGCGCGTGGCAATAATAAATTTTCAGGGTGCCCGTCACGACGCCTTTCTCCCACAGCGGGATGACCAGCATCGAGTGGATTTCCGGCGTTCGGTGGGCTTCATCATTATTTTTAATAATGATTTTACCGTAGTTAATCGCCTGTCTGGTGGTCGGGCTTATGGTGTCATCGTTGTCGCGATAGTTGTGCTCCCCGACGCCAACGTAGGCCAGCACGTGATCAATATTGGTGATGGCGACGGCGTCAGCGTGGATGTCATGGCGAATGATCTCGCAGACCTGACGCAACGATTCCGCGTTAACGTGGCGGAAAAGCGGCAGCGTTTTGTTGGCGATATCCAGCGCCAGCTTGGCCTGACGGGCGGCGCTGGCCTCTTTTTCCCCTTCAACGCTTTGCACCAGCAGCACGATAAAACCGATGCACACGCTGCCCAGGATCATCGGAATACCGATTTTCGAGACGATATCCAGCCCCAGCTCGGTGGTGGGAGCCCAGACGACGACCAGGATCATGGTCAGCGTTTCGCACACCATGCCTGCGACGATCCCGGCGCGCCAGCGCTGTTTTTTCGGGATTTTGCGGCTGATCCAGCCGGAAAGCACCCCGGCGATAATGCTGGTGATAAAGCACGGCACCGCCGTTACGCCACCGATATCAATCAGATAGCGGTGCGTCCCGGCAATCAGGCCGGTGATGACGCCCACCCACGGACCAAACAAAATTCCGCCGGACATGACGGCGATAATGCGCACGTTAACCAGCGAACCCTCTACCGGCACGCCGGACCAGGTGCTGAACAGGGCGAACAGCGAAAAGATGGCGGTAACGGCCAGCAGCTCTTTTGGCGAGTGGGCTGATTTGTGCAGCAGCTCGCGAAACAGGCGAATGCGAATGAGGAAGAACAGGCAAATCAGCATTAATGCCGCACGGTCAAAAACCGCCAGCAGCATAGTGAATATTTCGTGCACGAGTAGACCTGGGAAAACGGGAAAGGACCATGATAAAAAACCTGGCGCGTATTGACCAGCTATCCGTCAGGTTTATCAAATGAGGAAAAATCATAATTTTGAAAGGGGATTATCTGGCGATGACCGAGGCGTCCTGTTTTTTTCTTACCGGCGCATCGTCAGGTAACTGGCTTGATATCATTCTGTTAAATAACAGCTATCAGAAAGCCGATCCCGAAACAGGGGCTTCCGCTTTTAGGCGCAGCCGGGTTCCGGTTTTCAGAAGATCGCTTTTTTTTCATTTCCCTCTCGACAGCATGATTTTTTTCAGGTTATTTTCTAAACATGCCACATCGGTGGCAGCGTCGCTCGGACGGTCCGGGCGCTAACGTTAATCTGAGGAATCTATGGCTGAATTCAGTCCTGAACGCCGTTTTACGCGTATCGATCGTCTCCCCCCTTATGTTTTCAATATCACTGCTGAACTGAAAATGGCTGCGCGTCGGCGTGGCGAAGATATTATCGATTTCAGCATGGGTAACCCTGACGGCCCAACGCCACCGCATATCGTTGAAAAGCTCTGCACGGTTGCCCAGCGCCCGGATACGCACGGCTACTCGACCTCTCGCGGTATTCCCAGGTTACGTCGCGCGATCTCGCGCTGGTATCAGGATCGCTATCAGGTTGATATCGATCCGGAAAGTGAAGCGATTGTCACCATCGGCTCGAAAGAGGGGCTGGCACACCTGATGCTGGCCACGCTGGATCATGGCGACACGGTGCTGGTGCCTAATCCAAGCTATCCGATCCATATCTACGGTGCGGTAATTGCCGGGGCGCAGGTCCGTTCTGTGCCGTTGGTGGAAGGTGTCGATTTCTTTAACGAACTGGAACGTGCGATTCGCGAAAGCTATCCGAAACCTAAGATGATGATCCTCGGTTTCCCGTCGAACCCAACGGCGCAGTGCGTGGAGCTTGATTTCTTCGAGAAAGTTGTCGCCCTGGCCAAGCGTTATGACGTGCTGGTGGTTCACGATTTAGCCTATGCAGATATCGTCTATGACGGCTGGAAAGCCCCGTCGATTATGCAGGTCCCGGGCGCGCGTGATGTGGCGGTAGAGTTCTTTACCCTGTCGAAAAGCTACAACATGGCGGGCTGGCGTATTGGCTTTATGGTGGGTAACAAAACGCTGGTGAGTGCCCTGGCGCGCATTAAGAGTTATCACGACTACGGTACCTTCACGCCGCTGCAGGTCGCCGCTATCGCTGCCCTGGAAGGCGACCAGCAGTGCGTCCACGAGATTGCCGCCCAGTATAAGCGCCGCCGCGACGTGCTGGTAAAGGGGTTGCATGAAGCGGGCTGGATGGTGGAAATGCCGAAGGCGTCTATGTACGTCTGGGCAAAAATTCCGGAGCCCTATGCGGCGATGGGATCGCTGGAGTTTGCTAAAAAGCTGCTTCAGGATGCAAAGGTGTGTGTCTCGCCTGGCATTGGATTCGGTGATTATGGCGACACCCATGTGCGATTTGCCCTGATTGAAAACAGCGACCGTATTCGTCAGGCGGTGAGGGGCATCAAGAGTATGTTCCGGGCCGACGGTCTTCTGACCTCAAAGAGCGTCGCTGAACATCCCGCGTCGTCATGACATAAAAAAACAGGAGCCGATGGCTCCTGTTTTTTGACTGCATGTTCTTCACTAGATCATCAGGGCAAAGGTTCCGGCCCAGACTAAAACAATCACCGAAATGCCCATAAAGAAATATTTCACGTTTCATCGCTCCGCGTATCTTGTGGTACGCATTTAAAAACAGAGTCCACCTGATTATAGAGAACTGAAATCCGGTCAAAACGGAAATAAGAATTTTCCCGTTATGCCGTTAACTCCAGCTCAGAATTCTGTGCTTTCCTGTTGCCAGACGGCGCTAATGTACGCTTAAAAATGAGGGGTGACAAGAGGGATTTTTTTAAATAATTTCCGTCACTTACGAGTGTCGTGGAACGGCGACAGTTTGATTTCACTTCGCAATAAATTCACTTTGGGCGACGCATTAAAAGATAGTTACTCAGCGGGAAGACAGGTGATTGAAAAGGTTAGTTTCTTAGCGAAACTAACCTTCATGAAGGGCTAAATATAGAGCGAGGCTTCGCCAAGAGGGCGGGTTTTGAAACGACGATGCATCCACAGATACTGCTCTGGCGCGCGCATGATTTCAGTTTCGATGACTTTATTGATAAACGCTGCCGCTTCGCACTCGTTTTCCGGATAGTTAGCCATTTCAGGGGAGATGTGCAGGCGGTAGCCTGACTTATCTGCTTTTCTCACCATCGTCACGGTCAGCATAGAGGCACCAGACAGACGCGAAATGACAAAGGTGCCGTTAGTCGTAGCAACGTCTTTCACCGCAAAGAAAGGCGCAAAGCTGCTGCCTTTACGTCCATAATCCTGATCGGGTGCAAACCAGACGGCTTCTCCTTTCTTGAGAGCACCGACCATACCGCGCAGGTTATTACGGCTGATCATCGCCTTATTGGAACGCATACGGCCTCGCGTCTGCACCCATTCCATAAGCGCACTGTTGTGCGGTCTGTAGGTTGCCATCATTGGCTGGCAAAGCCCCATCACGCGGCCGCCCAGCTCCAGCGACATAAAGTGAACGCCGACGACCATCACGCCGCGTTTTTGCATCTGCGCGCGTTTAAGGTTATCCAGGCCTTCCACGTCAAACCATTTGCGGACACGTTCATCTGGCCAAAACCATGCCATGCCGGTTTCAAGCAGCGCCATGCCGATAGACTTGAAGTTTTCAGCGATGAGTTTCTCACGCTCCTCTGCATTGTACTGCGGAAAACAAAGCTCAATATTTTTACGCGCGATGGATTCGCGACGTTTCAGGAAAACGCGGGAAGCGCTGCCCAGTTTTGACCCCAGCAAGCGCAGGACAGGGTACGGAAGTTGAACCAGCAACCAGAGTACGCCAAGGCCAAACCATGTAAACCAGTAACGCGGGTGTAAAAACGCACGTTGAAATTTGGATTGAGACAAAATAGTAGAACCTATGTGAAGCCTGTAAAGGTAGCGCAGAGTTTGCGATACGACGTGCCGATAAGACCGTTCTTCAAGGTGATGGTTGCAGGCTTTACCGAACTTTACGGCGGCGTTGCCTGGCCACTGCTGATTTGGGCGGGCGGCGTAATGTAGCACCGTTATACGATATGTGCTATTACTCGTTTTTGATTAAAAAAGCGGCGATCCGGGAGGTGTTTGATTTTACACTGTATAAACTCCAGAAGGGAGAGCAGTTCTCATGCCTGAGAGGAGAACTGAAGTCTTTGCGCAAGGAGGAGTGGGCCGACAAAAGAGCAGCAGTGTTTATTTTCGGACCCGCATCTACATTTTATTTTCCTTCGAATAATAAATAAGAATTTTCTTTGTGAAAATTCTTATTTATTATTCATGTTATCAATCAATTCGTCACTCTTCTTCATTCATTAACCTCTGTCATTTATCTGCTTGCAATAACCTGTTGCCGTTCCTTCATCTTTTTTTAATATCATGTTGTGATGCAAATCAAAACAAGATGGTTTTATTAGCATCTCTCTGGCTGCGATCCTTCTTACGGTACAAATATTCGCTTTGCGTGAAAAAAGCAGTGTCTTTCCCTGAGCTGAACGGATAATCCGTAATAATATAATAGTGGAAAATTCTTAAGAAATTTCTCATTGCGGATAAATGATCTGTGTATTTGATTTTGCATCGATCATTATTCTAATATTGCGCATCAAGAACGATACCGTGAAGTTGGCGTAGCAAAAACAAAGAGGGATGATGAGATGGCTGACAGTTTTCAGAATGAGGTGCCTAAGGCACGTATTAACCTGAAGCTTGACCTGCATACAGGCGGGGCAAGCAAGAAAATGGAATTACCGCTGAAATTACTGGTTGCGGGTGATTTCAGTAATGGACAAGAGTCTGCTCAAATATCTGAGCGTGAGAAAGTTAACATCACGAAAAATAATTTCGACAGTGTTCTTTCTGAATACTCCCCAAAACTTAATCTAACCGTTAAAAATACGCTCTCTGATGATGGTGGTGAGGAAAATGTTCAGCTGACTTTCCAGAGCATGAAAGATTTCACGCCAGAGCAGGTGGCTGCTCAGATACCGCAGCTGAAGGCGATGCTGGCGATGCGCAACTTGCTTCGCGATCTGAAGGCCAATTTGCTGGATAACCAGACTTTCCGAAAAGAGCTGGAAAAAATCCTCCTGGACCAGTCTCTTAGTGCTGAGCTGCGAAATGAACTATCCGCACTGGCATCAAGAAAATCGTAACCATCACGCTGTTTTAACGGATTAAACAAGGAATGCTCATGTCTGTACAAAATAATATTGCCGGTAGTGAAAGCGTGGTGCTGGAACGTCCTGCTGCGGGTGGGGTTTACGCCTCCCTGTTTGAGAAAATCAATCTCAATCCTGTCTCCGAGTTGAGCGCGTTAGACCTCTGGCAAGATGCGCAGGCGATGTCAGATGCAACCGCTGATGAGCGTCTGACTGCAGGTATGCAGGTTTTTCTGGAATGTCTGACCAAAGCAGGCGCGAAGGTCGAAAAACTGGATAAAAGCCTTATCGATCATCACATCGCTGAGCTCGATTACCAGATCAGCCGCCAGCTGGACGCGGTTATGCACCATGACGAGTTTCAGGCGGTCGAAAGCCTGTGGCGTGGGGTGAAATCACTGATTGATAAAACAGATTTTCGCCAGAACGTGAAAATTGAGCTTCTGAGTATGTCCAAAGAAGACCTGCGGCAGGACTTTGAAGATACTCCGGAAATCATCCAGAGTGGTCTGTATAAACACACCTACATTGATGAATATGATACTCCAGGCGGCGAGCCGATTGCGGCACTGATTTCCGCTTACGAGTTTGATGCTTCAGCGCAGGATGTCGCTCTGCTTCGCAACATCTCCAAAGTATCCGCTGCTGCACATATGCCGTTTATCGGCTCAGCAGGCCCGAAATTCTTCCTTAAAGAGTCCATGGAAGACGTCGCGGCGATTAAAGATATTGGTAATTATTTTGACCGCGCAGAGTACATCAAGTGGAAATCGTTCCGCGATACTGATGACGCTCGCTACATCGGCCTGGTCATGCCGCGCGTATTGGGACGTTTGCCGTATGGCCCGGACACCGTTCCGGTTCGCAGCTTCAACTATGTCGAAGAAGTCAAAGGTCCCGATCACGACAAATACCTGTGGACCAATGCATCGTTTGCCTTCGCGTCCAACATGGTGCGCAGCTTTATCAATAATGGCTGGTGTGTACAAATCCGTGGCCCGCAGGCTGGTGGTGCGGTTCAGGACCTGCCTATCCATCTGTACGATCTCGGTACCGGCAATCAGGTAAAAATCCCGAGCGAAGTGATGATTCCCGAAACCCGCGAATTCGAATTCGCGAATCTGGGCTTCATTCCTTTGTCCTACTACAAAAACCGCGACTACGCGTGCTTCTTCTCAGCCAACTCAACTCAGAAACCGGCGCTGTACGACACCGCTGATGCGACGGCTAACAGCCGCATCAACGCCCGTCTTCCGTACATCTTCCTGCTGTCGCGTATCGCCCATTACCTGAAGCTGATTCAGCGCGAGAACATTGGTACCACGAAGGACCGCCGACTGCTGGAGCTGGAGCTGAACACGTGGGTCCGCAGCCTGGTGACCGAAATGACCGATCCGGGCGACGAGTTGCAGGCTTCTCACCCGCTGCGCGACGCGAAGGTGGTAGTGGAAGACATTGAAGACAACCCGGGCTTCTTCCGCGTGAAGCTGTACGCCGTGCCGCACTTCCAGGTGGAGGGCATAGACGTCAATCTGTCGCTGGTTTCCCAGATGCCGAAAGCGAAATCGTAAAAACAGGCAGGAAGCCGATGAAAACGGAACAACCGTTATGGGGTAGGGGCATTATGGTCTCTCCCCAGCATTTTCAGCAACAGGTCGCGTATGCGGCCTGGTCTGCCGAATGTATTGCCCGGCTGGGCCTCTCCTGTCCATGGGGGGTAATTAATGCCACCTTCGAACCGGAAGCTCTCAGGCTTGGACGTCTGCAGGCCCATCATCTGCATGTCCGTTTTCAGGACGGTACGCTGATTGATACAGATAATGCCGATACTCTGCCTCCGGTCCTGTCGCTTGAAAGCGAATCGCAGGAGGTGACGGTGGTACTGGCACTACCTCTGCTGCGGTCGAACGGCGGCAACTGTCTGAAACCCGAAGAAGTGGCCGAGCGTCCGGTGCGATATCGTCAGCGCTGGCGGGATGTGCGCAATGCCTATGGAGATGACACCCGTCAGATTGCCGTAATGCAGCCCGAACTGACCCTGCGTTTTGCGCATCAGAACAACAGCGATTACCTGATTTGTCCGGTCGCCCGACTGCAGCAAGACTCGCAGGGTACATGGCAATTAGATGAGACGTTTCTTCCTCCACTGTTGACTCTCCAGGGCAGCCGTTGGCTGGTTACCCAGCTTGAACAACTCATGACTCAACTGCGGGCCCGTCTGTGCCGTCTGATGGCGATGCGGCGTGAAAGCAATGAACGCATGGCAGACTTCGCCGTGGCCGATGTATCACTGTTCTGGCTGCTCAACGCGCTGAACAGCGCTGAGCCCGTGCTTGGCCAGTTCCAGCGGAACCTGCAAAGCCCGCCGGAGCGGCTTTATCCGGAACTTTCTCGACTGGCAGGGAGCCTGCTGACTTTCTCTCTGGAACATCAGGTGAGCGCTATACCGATCTGGCACCACGAGCAACTCAATACGGTGTTTCCGCCGCTGTTCGATTTGCTTGGCGATCTGCTTGAAGCCAGCCTGCCATCCCGCGTGGTGGCCCTGTCACTCGATTATGACCCACGGCTGCACTTCTGGCAGGCTCGACTGCATGACCCGCGTCTGCGCGAAGGGGCTGATTACTATCTCTCTGTTCGCTCGCCGATCCCGGTAGCGCAACTGCAAGAACAGTTCCCGCGTCAGTGTAAGGTGGGCAGTCCTGACCATGTGCGGGGGATCGTCAACTCTTCCCGCGTGGGCGTGCCGTTGATGCCATTGCGCCATGTACCAGCCGCCATTCCGCTGCGCCTGGAAAATCAGTATTTCAGTCTCGATCTCTCCCATCCTCTGGCGACTGAGATGCTCCAGAGTGGGACGTGTATGTTTTACGTCCCGGGCATGCTGGGCGAGCCTGAACTTGAACTCTTTGCGGTACTGAGAACATGAGTGAACGTAAACACGGCGCTGCCGTATCTGTTGATATTGACGCACTGCTGCAGGATACCTGGCTGCAGGCCATTAGCCTTCGCCATGGACCGCAGTTTCAGGAAGGTGAGGGTCGGATTTTGTGGGAGCGCTGTATTGCTGACGTGGAGCGCGTTCAGCGCGAACTGAAAGCGAGTGAACTCGACGAAGCCAGCTGTGAGCATATCCTCACTGCACAATGTGCATTGCTTGACGAGGCGGTCAAAGGACGAGGTGTGGAGGATGACGCCTGTGTGCAGTGGTATGACATTCCCCTGCAGGGACACTTCCTCGGCACGATGGACGCGGGTGACACCCTGTGTGACAGGATGCGCGATGTGCTGCGCGAACCAGCACCAGACATTGCCGTACTGACCTGCTTCCAGCGGGTAATGATGCTTGGATTCCTGGGGGGGTATCGCGCGCTGAACGATCCTGAACGCCAGAAGCTGGTCAGCGCGCTCAGTGAACATGTCGCGCCGTTCAGCTATCCGCAGACCCACCCTGTTCTGGCAGAAAGCCATGCCGGGTGGGGAATGGGCGGATGGCTCGCATCATGGCCTGCACGTATTGGAATAAGCGTGATTGTTCTTGCCGCGCTCTGGTGGGGACTGAATCGTTGGCTCGATCAGATGCTGCTGACCCTGCTGCCGGGAGCCATAAAATGAGTCCTGCACAACAGCGCGGGCTTGCGCTGTGGGCAGCCCTGCTGAGTGCAGTGGTCTGTCTGGCTTTTCTGCCGGTATCCCGGCTGGCTTCAGTGCTCGTTCTGCTGGCGATGCTCGGGGTTATCTTCGTGTTCTGGTATATCACCAAACCTCGTGCGGAGCATGACGTCACCCTGCTTCTGGATGACCTTCCTGAAGCCACTTATCGTCAACCCGTGGTGCTGGTTTGTGGCGATCTGCCGCTGACCTGGCCGCAGCAGTCATCAGTACTCATCGTCACGCAGGGATGCTGGATCCGTGTTGAGGATCATCAGGATCTGGAGCAGGTTACCCGTCAGGTACTGTGGCAGCGTCCGGACTGGGGACGTCAGATGTCGGTGATGGTCAGTGTCTGCCCGCAGAAACACGTTGACAGCGAAGCCCTGACAAGTCGTCTGCTGGCTCTGCGCTGGCAAATCAGCCAGTTGCGTAAAGAAACGGGACATTCTGTGCCATTGATTTTGAATGGTCAGATCGGCAGCGCGATGACGGATGACATGCTCTGGCAGGCCGCTATGCCGGGTGAAGGGTGGACCGTCTGGCGTGAGTCGAGTGCGCCTTGTTCAATTGCCGCGTGGGTCTCCACTGGCGGTGCGCCTGTGATGCAGCAGCAGGTGCTGATGAACAGCCTGATGAGCTGGTTCCATCAGCATGTCCAGGCGGTATTCATCGATGATAATCCTGATGTTCCGGCCATTGCACCTGCAGCGCTGCTGTGGGGAATGGGACCGATTCTTGCCGGAAGCCTTGCATCATCAGCCTGGACGTCGTGGTTATCGCGTCATACTGCCATGCAGCAGGTGACCGGCTGGCAGCCCAGGGGGACGGACAGTACGGTGATCTCACCCTTACCGGATTTCATCCTGCCGCTGCTACCGGAGGGAAGTGGACTCACTCCCCAGGCCAGCACCTGGCGCTGTGCCCTTGGTCTTTTCACCCTGGCGGCCATCGCCGCGCTGCTCAGCAGTGGCTGGAACAATCGCCAGCTGCTGCATCGCGTGAGCTTCGATATAGCCCGTTATGACAGCCTCTCCATGGATGACTACGGCCCGAAGGCTAGCGCCGTAGCGGCCCTTCGTGAGAATGCGGCGCTGCTGGATGACTATGCACGTAACGGCGTACTGGCCCGACTGGGTCTGGGACTTTATCAGGGGGAACGTCTACGGATGCCCCTTCTGGAAGCGATCCGCTCGTATATGCCGCCGCCTCCTAAACCGCAGCCAACCCCAAAACCGGTGCCGAAAATTGTGAGGCTCGACAGCATGTCACTGTTCGATTCCGGCAAGTTCGAGCTGAAGGCGGGTTCCACCAAAATGCTGGTGAATTCACTGGTTGGCATCAAAGCGAAGCCCGGCTGGCTGATTGTCGTGTCAGGGCATACCGATAACACCGGCAATCCGCAACTAAACCAGGCGTTGTCTCTGAAACGTGCCGAAGCGGTGCGCAGCTGGATGCGTGACACCGGCGACGTGCCGGAAAGTTGTTTTGCGGTGCAGGGCTATGGCAAAAGCCGCCCTGTCGCAACCAACGACACCCCGGAAGGGCGTGCGCTTAACCGCCGTGTCGAAATCAGTCTGGTACCGCAGGCAAATGCCTGTCAGATACCCGGCAAACACATGGCGCCATCGCAGGATGATGGCGTCTCAGAAAATAAAACGGAGTAATTAACATGGCAATTCCTGTTTATCTTTGGCTGAAGGACGACGGCGGCGCGGACATCAAAGGGTCTGTTGACGTTCAGGATCGTGAAGGCAGCATCGAAGTGGTTGCACAGGAGCATAACCTGTACATCCCGACCGACAACAATACCGGCAAGCTGACCGGCACCCGCATCCACACGCCGTTCCTGTTCACGAAGGAAATCGATTCCTCCAGCCCGTACCTGTACAAGGCGGTGACCACGGGTCAGACCCTGAAATCCGCTGAGTTCAAGTGGTACAAAATCAACGACGCGGGCCAGGAAGTGGAGTACTTCAACACCAAACTGGAAAACGTGAAGGTAGTGAAAGTGAATCCTGAAATGTATGACATCAAGGATCCTTCTAAAGAGAAGCACAACCACCTTGAACGCGTTGAACTGCGTTACGAAAAAATCACCTGGACCTACAAAGACGGCAACATCATTCATTCCGACTCCTGGAACGAACGCGCCACGGCGTAATCCTGATGCGGGCAGGTTTTCCTGTCCGCAGTTTTTTGCTGAGTGCCTGAGATGCGGGCACTCAGCAAAGAATAAACAATCTGCCTGCCTGACCTTATGCGCTTTGGTGAACAGCGAGGGGCGGTAGCGTGTCCAGGAACCGACAAAGAGAGAATCTCATGGAAAATCCAGCCATCCTGTTACGTCGTCTGAACCCTTACTGTGCCCGTGCGATGGAAGGCGCGGCGTCGCTCTGCCAGACCCGCGCCCATGCGGAAATTTTACCGGAGCACTGGCTGCTGAAACTGCTGGAGCAGGGGGAAGGTGACCTGACGGTGTTGGCGCGTCGCTATGAATGGGATATGGATGGCATCTGGCAGGATTTGCTTGGCTGGCTCGACAGACAACCTCACTCCGTACGCCATCGACCCCAGCTGTCTGATGCCATTCAGACGCTGATGCAGGAAGCCTGGATGATTGCCTCCCTTAACAGCGAAGAGCACATTCGCAGCGTCCATCTGCTGATGGCCCTGGTGGAAAAACCAAAACTGGCACGTTGTGACGGCCTTTGGCCGTTGTTAACGCTTGCTCAAAGCCAGCTGGAGCGCCTGCGGCCTTTGCTGGATGCGCAATCGGATGAACGTCTGGAAATGCAGCGCGAAGCTGAACTGGCGCAGAGCCATGGTGGTGAAATGGAATTTGTCGGGCGTCCGGCTGGTGTGGAAATGAAAGAGGGGGAACTGAGCCCTGCACTGCAGAACTCGCTGGATAAATTCACCCTCGATGTCACTGCCAAAGCGAAGGAAGGGAAGATCGATCCTGTGTTTGGCCGCGATACAGAAATCCGCCAGATGGTGGACATCCTTTCCCGCCGCCGTAAAAACAACCCGATCCTGGTCGGCGAGCCGGGCGTGGGGAAAACTGCACTGGTTGAAGGTCTGGCGTTGCGTATAGCCGAGGGTAATGTGCCGGAATCCCTCAAAACGGTTACCCTGCGCACCCTTGACCTGGGTCTGCTGCAGGCTGGCGCGGGCGTGAAAGGTGAGTTCGAACAGCGTCTGAAAAACGTCATCGACGCGGTGCAGCAATCGCATGTACCTGTTCTGCTTTTTATTGATGAAGCGCATACCATCATTGGCGCAGGTAATCAGGCGGGTGGTGCAGATGCGGCCAACCTGCTGAAACCGGCGCTGGCGCGTGGCGAACTGCGTACTATTGCGGCCACCACCTGGTTTGAATACAAGCAATACTTCGAGCGTGACGCCGCCCTGGAACGTCGTTTCCAGATGGTAAAAGTGGATGAGCCTGACGATGACACTGCCTGCCTGATGCTCCGTGGCCTGAAATCCCGCTATGCCGAACACCACAATGTGCATATCACCGACGATGCGGTTCGTGCGGCAGTTACTCTTTCACGTCGTTATCTGACCGGGCGTCAGCTTCCTGATAAAGCGGTCGATCTGCTGGACACCGCTGCCGCTCGCGTGCGTATGAGTCTCGATACGGTACCGGAACAGCTAACCCGCCTTCGCGCGAGTATCGCTGCGCTCGACATGGAGAAGCAGGCGTTACTGGAAGATATCGCCATTGGCAATCAGTGTCATGCCGAGCGTTTGAGCGAGATTGAGCAGGAAGAGGTGCGCCAGATAGTGACACTCGACGAACTGGAAACCCAGTACGGTCAGGAGATGAAACTTACCGAGCAGCTACGCGAAAGCCGTCAGGATATATCACGCCAGCGTGAGACTCACAGGCTGCAACAGGAGCTTAACGAGATGCAGCGCAGCAACCCGCTGCTCTCCCTGGATGTGGATGTCCGCACCGTTGCCAACGTGATTGCCGACTGGACAGGCGTGCCGTTGTCATCGCTGATGAAGGACGAGCAGACCGAACTGCTGACTCTGGAAAATGAAATCGGTAAACGTGTGGTTGGGCAGGATGTGGCGCTTGAGGCTATCGCCCGACGTCTGCGTGCGGCAAAAACGGGTCTCACCTCCGAGAATGGCCCACAGGGCGTATTCCTGCTGGTGGGACCGAGCGGGGTGGGGAAAACCGAAACCGCGCTTGCGCTGGCCGATGTCATGTACGGCGGTGAGAAGTCACTCATTACGATTAACCTCTCAGAATACCAGGAGCCGCATACGGTTTCCCAGCTGAAGGGCTCGCCGCCGGGCTACGTGGGTTACGGTCAGGGCGGTATCCTCACCGAAGCTGTACGCAAGCGTCCGTACAGCGTGGTGCTGCTGGATGAAGTGGAAAAAGCGCACCGTGACGTGATGAATCTGTTCTATCAGGTCTTCGACCGCGGCTTTATGCGCGACGGAGAAGGGCGCGAAATCGACTTCCGCAACACCGTCATCCTGATGACCTCTAACCTCGGAAGCGACCACCTGATGCAGTTGCTGGATGACAACCCGGAAGCCACGGAAGCAGACCTACACGAACTGCTGCGCCCAATCCTGCGCGATCATTTCCAGCCCGCGCTGCTCGCACGCTTCCAGACGGTCATTTACCGTCCGCTGGCTGAAGCTGCCATGCGTACCATTGTGGAAATGAAACTGTCACAGGTCAGCAAGCGCTTGCACCGCCACTACGGGCTGACCACGCAAATTGACGAGAGTCTCTATGACGCGCTGACCACAGCCTGCTTGCTGCCGGATACGGGGGCGCGTAACGTTGACAGTCTGCTGAATCAACAAATTCTGCCGGTGCTGAGTCAGCAATTGCTCACCCACATGGCCGCAAAACAGAAACCAGCGTCGTTACGCCTTGGCTGGGATGATGAAGAAGGGATCGGCCTGGAATTTGAATGGAGTCAGGGGGTAACGTATGAGCACTAATCCTCCGATCAGATACAGCCACAACCACCACCTGCTCGTGGTGAAAGGCTGTGAAGCCGAACCCGATGTGCTGGCTTTTGTTGGCGACGAAGCCCTGAGCCGACCATTCAGCTACCGTGTTGAGTTCACCAGCCGCGACCACGGCATCAGCAAAGAGATGATGCTGATGAAGCCCGGCTCGCTGACGCTGCAGGCCCCGGTTGACCAGGGTTACGGCATCAAAATCCAGCAGCCGCTGCGGGTGATTCAGGGGGTGGTGACCGGTTTTGAACGCCTTGGCACCTCAAAAGATGAAACCCATTACGCCCTGACGCTGCAACCGCGTCTGGTGCTGCTTGACCGTTCGCACCAGAACGCCATTTACCAGGACATGACGGTCCCGCAAATTGTGGAAAAAATCCTGCGCGAGCGTCACGGCATGCGCGGTCAGGATTTTCTGTTCTCGCTCACAAAAGAGTATCCGCGCCGTGAGCAGGTGATGCAGTACGGCGAGGACGATCTGCACTTCATCACCCGCCTGCTGGGCGAAGTGGGCATCTGGTTTCGCTTCACCACCGACACGCGCCTGAATATTGATGTGGTGGAGTTTTACGACAGCCCGCAGGGTTACGAGAAAGGCCTGACGCTGCCGTCGGTGCCGCCGTCCGGCCAGCATTCACAGGGTGTGGACTCGGTGTGGGGGATGGAGAGTCATCACAGCGTGGTGCAGAAGCAGGTCAGCACCCGTGACTACAACTACCGTCAGGCCACGGAGAACATGAATACTCTGGTTGACGTCACCCGGGGGGACGCGACCACGTACGGGGAAGCGTACCACTATGCCGATAATTATCTGACGCCGGGCAGCGCGTATGACCTCAATCCGGCGCCCGAGTCCGGTGCGTTTTATGCCCGCATCCGGCATGAGCGTTACCTGAATGGCCAGACGCAGACCCGGGCCATCACCAGCAGTCCGGCGCTCTCTCCGGGGATGCTGCTGAAAGTCACCGGCGGGTATGAAGTGGCTGACGTGTTTGCGCATGGCGTGGTCATCACGGCGATGCAGACCCACGCGCGGAGGGATGAAGACTTTAGCCTTCGTTTTGACGGCATTCCGGACAGCCCGGATTTCAGCTTCCGTCCTGAGCCCGGCTCACGTCCGGTGATGGCCGGGACGCTGCCGGCACGTGTCACGAGCACCACTGAGAACGACACCTACGGCCATATCGATAAAGACGGACGCTACCGCGTCAGCATGCTGTTTGACAGGGACAGCTGGGAGACCGGGTTCGAGAGCCTGTGGGTGCGCCAGTCCCGCCCGTATGCCGGCGACACCTACGGCCTGCACCTGCCTCTGCTGGCGGGCACCGAAGTGGCGATTGGCTTTGAGGACGGCAATCCGGACAGGCCGTACATCTCCGGCGTGCTGCACGACTCGGCCCACGGCGACCACGTCACCATCCAGAATTACAAACGCAACGTCCTGCGTACCCCGGCGAACAACAAAATCCGCCTTGATGACGAGCGCGGGAAAGAGCATATCAAGGTTTCGACGGAGTATGGCGGCAAGAGCCAGCTGAATCTCGGTCACCTGGTCGACAGCGAAAAACAGCAGCGTGGTGAGGGGTTTGAGCTCAGGACGGACAGCTGGGGTGCTATTCGTGCACAGCAGGGTATTTTCATCACCGCCGATGCACAAATCAAAGGTCAGGGACAGGTTCTGGCGATGGATGCGGCGCTGGGGACACTCAATCAGGCGCAGCAGTTAGCGAAGTCACTGAGCGATGCTGTAGCCACTGCACAGGCTGAACTCGCGCAGATCCAGGCACAAAAAACATTGCTGGAATCCTCTATCAAGGATCTGCAGCAGTCCGCGTTGCTGATGAGCGCCCCGGGCGGGATAGCTCAGGCATCACCGCAAAGTATTCAAATCAGCAGCGGACAGAACTTTATTCAGACCTCCGGCGAGAACAGTGACTTTAGCGTCTTCAAAAAATTCACCGTTGCGGCAGGCGAGATCATCAGTCTGTTTGCCAAAACGCTGGGCATCAAAATCTACGCTAATAAAGGCAAGGTGGATATTCAGGCTCAGGGGGATGAAATGGCACTGACCTCCCTGAAGGCCATGAAAATTATCAGCAAGGGTGATGAGGTTTATATCCAGGCCAGTAAAAAACTGACGCTGAGCTGTGGCAAAACGGCGGTGGTGATTGAGCCGTCGGGGATCACGATTTTGGCTCCGGGTGATGTGAATGCCAAATGCGCCAGTATCAACCAACTGGCCCCTCAAAGCTTCAGTCCGGTGCAGCCTGAATTACCACCTGAAGCAACCTGTGTGGAGAGCGTCCGCTGATGAAGAGTATTGCGACGATAGCGGAATGCCTGAATGCAAGACAGGATGAATACCGGTATTTGTTAATCGACCCATTGAAGCCAGTAATGTCATGGAATCCCTTGCATCCTGATTGCCTGAAAGAGGGGAAAGGTTCTAATTTCTTGCAGCGGGTACTGCGTCCAGACCTGGCATGGTCACCGGAGCACTGTCCATTGTTAGTGCTGCTGGCTTCGCCAGGCGAAAATTGCGATGAAAGGTTAATTGAAGAGAGTGAAGAATATGCTCTCGGTGAAGTCCTGTATGAGAAACGCTATGTTTGCGGCTGGATGAGCGTTTCATTAGATCCTCAAGAAATGGCGACCTGGCTTGCAGAGTTGTGTAAAAAAATCAGACCGGGCGCAATTGTGCCAGTGTTTGAACCCCTGCGCCTTGAGCTGTTACGGAGCATGGCAGATTCCGCTCAGTTGTCCACGTTGCTGGCACCCGTCGGTCGCTGGATATTCCTTTCTGCTACAGGAGAACAGACGGTCTTGTCAGGTGCAGTAAACAGTAAGGAATGGCAACTAAAGTGGGGGACTGAACAGGCACTGGATAACTATCGTGATATCTGGCGTCTGCTTTCTGCGTGGGGTCTTACCTCAGGACCTCTACCGACAGACGCTGCCCGACAGGCAGCAAAAGCCTGGGCTGGATCGGGCAAGGTTGGGCTTAACCATCTGAGCGATCGGATTTTTCTCGTACTTAATTCGCTGACGTTACCAGCCAGCGTGACCATACACGATGAAATGAAGGCGCTCCTGCAAAAAGTGGCCAGCAACCCTGATTTGCATCTCACGCAACTTATGAAAACGCTCCCGGACGCAGTCTGGCAGGAACAGCGCTCGCCTGAGCCGAAAGTGGAAGGAATTTAATGATGGGTACGCGAGATAAGGTAGGCAGTAACGCCGAAGCAAGTCAGCAGGCAGCAGTGGTTCCGTCAGGTTGTAAAGCCTGTAAACGTGAGGGCGTTGCCATTTATCCTCTGCGCGTGGCCGCAATTCCACAGCCTCTGGTAAATACCGGTTGGCAACCTGCGGTTCCTCCCCAGGATATTGAGCTAACCGGGGGGGAGTTTAAATATGCCCTTCGCACCTTACGTCAGGGCTATGTTTATGTGTTGCTGGACAAATCAGTCTGGCAGGCCTACCAGGTCACCGCCGAAGGCTTTTTACGTCAGTTCAATGCCTACGAGATGCCGGAAAGCGAAACAGTGGATTCACTGAGTCCGGCATGCCTGACGCAAAACCATGATGTGCTGGCAAGCTTCATCAATATTGATCCTAACTACTCGCAGGCGATGGTCGGATTTAGCAGCGATCCATGGTGTAAAACGGTCCTGGATGAATATAAAAGTGGAAAGCGTCCTGCTACACGTTTTACGCAGGTTACCGTCTCGGATGGAAAAGCGACGATAGAAGGAGCAAGCCGGAGCCTGACACTCGATCCCTCTTTGTCTGCGCTGAAAAGCAACGCGCTGGAGTTTGCGACGGAATCTTTCCCTTCTGTCGTCGGCAAAGATGCCGATCCTGACGGGGCCCATGGCTTTCACCCGCGAATGGAAAAGAGCAAACAAACCGCCCTGGGGAACCACATTGCTCAGCTGCAACAGCAGTATGGCGCTCCTGTAAAAGCCATCGTACTGGATGACGTAGTGGGCGTGGTAGAGGAAATTAACCACGGCCGCCTGGATGTGGTTCAGGCGCTTGCCACGTACACGTCTGAAAAGAGCAACATTCACCAGAAAACCATTTCAGATGCGATTGTGCAGCTACGGGCATCCACAACAAAGCAGACTGAAAACGATCCGAAGATTCAGGGATTCTCCACGCCGGGTTACAGCACATCGTATTCCGTCAGCCGTGAAAGTGCGGTTGCTATTGAGTTACGAAAAGCCCTGGGCCGCATGGAGGAGTACTACGACGAGCCTGCGCGTGCGGCTTTTGCCAGCAGTTGGCAGTCAACCGTGGACGGTTATAAGCAACAGATGGCAGCTATCTGGCAGGATCTCGACAATCTGTATACCTCTGCGCTGTGGCTGGTGCTTCTGAATAACGACTACTCGCCGGAAACCAGCGTAGTCAGCTGGCACTTCCAGCTGCGAACCATTACCGCTTGTCTCCAGGGTAGCCTGGCCGGGTGCGATACTGAAAAGCTCCAACAAGGGGGCAAAAAACCGCAGTGGGCAGGCTGGCTGGCAGATCCAATGAGCCCACCGCTGATGGCTTTGCTGCGCAATAAGCATGATTTTTCAGCAGAAGTGTTCAATGGATCGCTGACCTATTCGAACCTGAAAGCAGTGCTGAACAGCAAAGAGGCCAGCGCTTTTGTTAACAATAAAGCGTACCAGCAATTAGCCGCAAGCCTGGTCAGTGCGATTGGCGGGGCGTACAGCGGTCTGTGGAGCCTGCTGTCTGAATCAGCTAAAGGCGGTGTGTTAAGGACGTTGCAGGGGGTGGCGTATGTGGCGGAAGGCAGCCCGGTTGTAACCGTTTTTACCGGGGAAATGACCATCCGGGAATATCAGAATCTTTTGCGCACCCAGCTTGATGTTCATGGGAAATCGCCCCTGACTATGCAGACCGAAGAGGCTGGCGGGGCAATGCGTTCAACGCGTGTTGGGCACTGGTTACAGGTTACCGACCCGGTCGTGCTGGAGCAAAGAATCCAGGTTCGCCTGACGGCTCCGCTGAGCAATCAGGGGAAATTATCCGGCATTACCATGCTGACACCGGATGTGATTGATAACTCATTAACTCGCGGTGAAATCGCGCTGGGCCCGGCAGAGATGCGCGGCATAGGCCGTTACCAGGCCACAATATCGACCGATTTCCAGAGTGGCCTGCTGGGGTTGATCCTGGCCGGAATATTGATTAATACCACCTTCAATAATATTGAAGCCCTGAAAACGGCGATGCCGGGTGATACGCAGGCGCAAATGTCCATGACCTCGGGCTCGCTGATTGCGCTGGCCTGCGGGGTTGAAATACTGGGCCAGGGCTCGGCGGTGCTGAACTTATTTAATAAAGGTGATTTTTTGATTCGCAGTGCCGGGGTGATCGGTGGATTGGCGGCGATAGTGGATGGGATTGCGTTACTGATTAAAGCGCGGCAGCTGTCTCAGATAGGAGAATCAAGTGCTGCTCTTTACTACGTCGGTGCAGCGTTAACGACTATTGCTTCAGGCACAATAGCTGTTGTTTTCAGTGCTGGGGGTAACTTTGCCTTATTCAGCGCAACCGCAATATTCGGTCCAGTTGGCTGGTGCATCGCGCTGGGTGTCGTGGCTGTAACGTTGATGACGATTGGCAACGCTTATACCCGTTCACCGCTGGAACGCTGGTTGACACATACCTGCTTTGGTAACCGCGACGAGTGTGATGAGAGTGAGGTTGTGTGGCATAAGGAGAGCCTCTCTGATATGCGCGAAGCCATGAAGGCGCTGAATGTCATTGCCAGCGGCGTGTCTGCCCAACTTGTAGGTGATTGGTTCGCCGATATGACGAACAACACTCGACTACTGGGCAACCGGATGATGGCGGCTCGGGTTATCCTTGCCGACTGTAGCCCTACGGGATCCGACTGGCTGGTGGAACTGACCGCTACGGGTGGTGGGTCACATCAGGTGCTGGCCCGCAGTGGATCGGTTGCAAAGCTAACAGGACTAAAAACACCAGAACCGCAGAGCTATGAAACAGCGGCCCAGCAGATTGGTCGAGGAGAATTGACGCCTATGGTACCCGCCGTGATGACAAAGGCAATATCGGCAACCTCTCTGAACGCCAGCTGGCTGGTCGCTGAAGGAAAACCGCAGGGGCTGCAATTGGATGGTGAATTCCCGTTGAACCTGTCCCGTTTCACCGGCGCTGAGTTGACGGTCACCTACTGGCCGGATAAAACTCAGCAGGATTATAGTTTACAGTTGACCACCCAACTGGACATCTAATTCAATAAGGATGTCAATTTATGCCACTGCTCACTTTTGAAGAACCCCAACCGAGATTAAATCCTCCAGTCAGCTGCTGGCGGGAAGATATGCCTGAAAACCACGAGCCGCAGTTAGTGCCTCCCCAACTTCGTTGGTTGACAACACAGAACGATACTTACCTGGAAGTCCCGCGTTACAGTACAGAAGTCATTTGGTGGGGAATGCTCTTTACAGCAGTTTTAATTTTCGGAGTAATGATTTTCTTTGTTATTCTCTGCTTGTCGATGTGTTTTTATCTTTTTGCATCTATCGGCTTCTTTATATTTTCCTCAATGATATCCTTTTTTGTTAAAATGTATTTTGTTGTTCCTCGTAACCTACCTCTCCGCTTTAACCGTAAACGGCAAAAAATTTATATATTTAACTACAATCATTCACGCCTTCCATGGCTTAATTGTCCAGTCTCCATCAGGGTGTACAACTGGGAAGATGTTTACGGGGAAATCAGTTTTTCACCTACGTCAGGAGACCGGGGATACCGTCTGTATGGTGCGGTTTGCGAGCCAGGTACTTATAATGTTGTAGATCGTTTTCTGTTGGCAAGAGAATGGGAGGAGCGGGAGCAACTTAACCAAATCTGGAGCTATCTGTGCATCTATATGAAAGGCGAATCCGATTTGCCGGAGCCGAGATTTAAGGGCCGTCCGGATTTCTGGCGACGACGTAAGGCAGATAAATGGCCTGATGAAATGGAACGCGAGTCAACCACAGCTCCAACTGAAACTCTGCAATCCTGGACTGATAAAATCCGCCTGAATAATAGCCTGTAACTGATCACTCAACTGGACAGTTAATTCGTTAAGGATGCGACACAATGCCACTACTTAATATTGAATCACAGCCAAGACTGAATCCGCCGATCAGTTGCTGGCGGGAAGATATGCCAGAAAGCCACGAGCCTCAGCTTGTACCGCCTCAGTTGCGTTGCATGACAACGCGGAATGATATTTACCTGGAGGTGCCGCGATACAGTACGGAGGTGTCGTGGTGGATGATGCTACCAATAGCATTTTTAATGTTTGGGGTGACGTTTTTTTTTGTTTTTGTTTGTGTATTAATGAAATTTTATATTTTTTCTTTGGTCGGTTTAATTTCTCTATCACCATTTGTCCTTCTGGCTCTAAAGATGTCTTTCGTTGCTCCCCGCGATCAGCCTCTTCGTTTAAACCGTAAACGACAAAAACTTTACCTGTTTAATTACAACCGTTCGCGACTGCCTTGGCTGAACTGGCCAGTGTCCATCAAAGTGTACAACTGGGCAGATGTTTACGGCGAAATCATGTTTTCCGGAGTAGGTGGTGACAGAGGATATCACTTATACGGAGCGATTTGTGAACCTGGCACGTATAACGTAGTGGATCGTTTTCTTCTGGCAAAAGAGTGGGAGGAGCGGGAGCAGCTCAACCAAATCTGGAGCTATCTGTGCATCTATATGAAAGGCGAATCCGATTTGCCGGAGCCGAGATTTAAGGGCCGTCCGGATTTCTGGCGACCGCGTAAGGCAGATAAGTGGCCTGATGAAATGGAACGCGAGTCAACTACAGCTCCAGCTGAAACTCTGCAATTCTGGACTGATAAAACCCGCCTGAACAATAGCCTGTAACTGATCACTCAACTGGACAGTTAATTCGTTAAGGATGCGACACAATGCCACTACTTACTATTGAATCACAGCCAAGACTGAATCCGCCGATCAGCTGCTGGCGGGAAGATATGCCTGAAAACCACAAGCCGCAGTTAGTGCCTCCCCAACTGCGTTGGTTATCAATACGAAATGATATTTATCTGGAAGTGCCACGCTACGGTACGGATGTCATATGGCGAGGAATGCTTTTCTGGTCAATTTTTCTTACAGCGTTAATTATTTTTATTGTCATTTCCTGTTTTTTAACTGGTATTGTTGTATTTATCGCTATTGGACTATTAACTGCCTTGATTCTTTCGATTATAGCGAGTTGGGGCATGAAAGTATATTTTTCCGCCTCACGTAACCAGCCTATTCGTCTGAACCGTAAACGGCAAAAAAAATATATATTCGACTATAACCGGTCGCGCCTTCCATGGCTTAACTGGCCAGTCTCCATCAGGGTGTACAACTGGGCAGATGTTTATGGCGAAATCAGCTTTTCCCCTACGCCGGGAGACAGGGGATACCGCTTGTATGGTGCGGTTTGCGAGCCAGGTACTTATAATGTTGTGGATCGTTTTCTGTTGGCAAGAGAATGGGAAGAGCGGGAGCAGCTCAACCAAATCTGGAGCTATCTGTGCATCTATATGAAAGGCGAATCCGACTTGCCGGAGCCGAGATTTAAAGGTCGTCCGGATTTCTGGCGACCGCGTAAGGCAGATAAGTGGCCTGATGAAATGGAACGCGAGTCAACCACAGCTCCAACTGAAACTCTGCAATCCTGGACTGATAAAATCCGCCTGAATAATAGCCTGTAACCGATCACTCAACTGGATAGTTAATTCGTTAAGGATGCGACACAATGCCACTACTTAATATTGAATCACAGCCAAGACTGAATCCGCCGATCAGTTGCTGGCGGGAGGATATGCCAGAAAGCCACGAGCCTCAGCTTGTACCACCTCAGTTGCGTTGCATGACAACGCGGAATGATATTTACCTGGAGGTGCCGCGATACAGTACAGAGGTGTCGTGGTGGATGATGCTGCCAATAGCTATTTTACTATCGGGAATAGCGCTTGTTTTTATCACAATGTTTTTCCTAATGAGTTTTTATATATTAGTTGTTATTGGTTTGGCTGCTTTTATTCCAATGGTCGTATTTGTGCTGAAAATGTCTTATGTTGTTCCACGTGATCAACCGCTTAGGTTGAACCGCAAGCGCCAAAAACTCTACCTGTTTAATTACAACCGTTCGCGACTGCCTTGGCTGAACTGGCCAGTGTCCATCAAAGTGTACAACTGGGCAGATGTGTATGGGGAAATTATGTTCTCTGGAGTAGGCGGTGACAGAGGATATCACTTATACGGAGCGATTTGTGAACCGGGGACTTACAACGTAGTGGATCGTTTTCTGCTGGCAAAAGAGTGGGAAGAGCGGGAGCAGCTCAACCAAATCTGGAGCTATCTGTGCATCTATATGAAAGGCGAATCCGATTTGCCGGAGCCGAGATTTAAGGGCCGTCCGGATTTCTGGCGACCGCGTAAGGCAGAAAAATGGCCAGAAGATATGGAGCGAGAATCCACGACTGCCCCGCAGGACACAATCAAGCCGTAGCGGATAAAACCAACCGGGGGCAATAGACTGAAACTCAATACTCAACTGGCCCGCTAACCCGACAAGGAAGCCGCATTATGGTACTACACACTTTTGATAAATCGTAGCCAGGGTTAGTTCGCTCATCAATAGCTTAACTTTATATTGGCCTGCGAAATACTAGTTGAAAAGTGGTGTCACTTTTTCATGTCATTTTAGGTTGCTATTAATCACCCCCACCGTAAGATCAAACCTATGCCTGTTGATTTAAAAAATATCCCAGAGCCAAGTGTCAGACCTGCACCGCCAAAGTTCGTACGAGCACTAATGGTTCTTGTAGTTCTGATTGGTCTGAGTATTACCCTGTCTCGCTTATTCACCGGGAATAACAACGTATGGTTTTCTGTTATTGTGCCCACAGTGATTATTGGTGGCGTGATTTTTGTCAGGCTTATTAATTATCTGGTCCAGCAGTTAGTGGCGAATTCACATGACATGCTAAGAGAGAAAACCATTATCCAGGAGGTGCGCCGGGGACGGAGGGCGTTACAAATATTATTCGCTGAGTGCTGTACCGCGCATTCTCTGTGTGAAACTCCATTTGCATCAAGAAGTAATAGTCTTGTGAATAATGAAAATGTTCTCTTCCCCCAGCGCTCCTGGCGTGGTGAAGAAAATGTTCGCTTAAGCCAGTTGCCAAGGCCAATAAAAATTAAAGAAGAAAAGCATCTTAGCATGCTTTTCGCAGTCCTTGCCGAAAGGCTTGCAATATCGTTTTCTGCTTATCCAAAGGAAAGACCTGTCATAGTGTTACTGGATTTCACGTCATCAATACCTGAGAAAAAAGCCATTAATTTATGGCAGCAGGCATGGCAGAATGCAGGTATTCAACAAACCTTAAACCGTATTAATTCTTTTGGTGCTCAGGCCGTTGATGAATGGCTGGATCACAATATTCGAAGTGATGCCCTCTTGTTGGTTTTATCCTGGCATTATGCGCCCATTAATACCCGAGATTCTGCAGAAGCGATATGTGGAGTATTGTTTGGCAATCGTCTTACGCAAGAAACGCTTCCCTCACTTGCTATTCTTCATCGTCCGGAATCTGGTGAAGGTACCGATGAGGACTTGCGTTATGCCATTACGCAGGCGCTGGACTGGGGACCAGTAAAAAGTAGTGAAATACAACATCTCTGGTTAAGTGGCGTGGAGGATGAGATGGATAATTACGCCACTCTTATAAAGGCGATTGCAGATTCTGACCTCAAAAACGTATCTCAAAAGACAGGCACTCACAATTTTAACGATTATCTTGGCGATCCGGGAAAGACCGGAGTCTGGTTAGCTATTGTTGCTGCCACACAGTCGATGCAGCAACAGCGGGTGCATCATTTATTAATTTGTCGCGAACAGCAGAATGGAAAGTTCTGGAATATGGTTGTATCCCCTACAGTACTCGATGAGGAGCGCGAAGAATGAGGTATATTCTATCAAAGATTAAGAAACCAGAATTGGGATTCTGGTGTTTAATGCTGGTCGCTCTGGGGGTGGGGGGGGGGATTTTCTGCCTGACTAAATGGTATCCCGAAAAATTGAACCTTATTAAGGATACTCCCACCTGGTATAAATGGTTTTACGGCTCTGCGGCGGGAAGCTTAGCGATACTGGCATTTGCACTCTTTCTTTATTTCGGCGCAAAAGCAGAAGGAAGGCAGAGTTTTAATAAAAAGCGTAATAATTCTCAGGGTGACGATGTCAAAGAACTAGCCAAAGTCACTGTATCTTCTGTTACCCCTTCTGTTGCTTTAAGTCTTCAGATTCGCGATCACCTCCGCCATCGATATACCTTCTTCTGGCACAACAAAACTCGTCTGCTGTTAATCACTGGCGATGAGGCGGCAATCGAACAACTGGTGCCCGGCCTGCAACAGCAGCAGTGGCTTGAAGGCAACCGCACCGTGCTGATTTACGGCGGCAGCCTGGCATCGGAGCCTGACCGAGAAAAATACATCGCGCTGCGTAAACTGCGCCGCGGGCGTCCGCTGGACGGGATTGTCCGTGTATTGCCGCAGTCGCTTAATCTGACCCCACAAATCAGCGACAGCGATTTACGCGGCCTGGAAAAAATCAGCGAACTGCTGCGTTATTCCGCTCCGGTCTGGCTGTGGCAACTGTGCAGCAGTAACTGGTCGCAGGGTACGCGTCCTGAGCAGGCGGTAGGCGCAAGCTTTCCACCACGCGCAAAAGAAGACGATATTATCTGCCAGCTGGAGCGGATGCTGTCGCCCCTGCGGGCGCGGGGTATGAGCCAGGTCGCGGAAAAGAACAGCCACGACTTTCTGCTGCGCCTGAGCCAGCACCTGAAGGACGGCACTGTCACCCGCTGGGCTCAGCAACTGGTGCCATGGCTCTCTGGTTCTCAGCAGCGCGTTCCGTTGCGAGGGCTGATGTTCAGCCTGCCGGAGAATAAATCTGCCGGTACGCCAGCGGGAACAGCCGACGCTGAGCAGTATATCCCGGAATCACAACGCCATGTTCTGACCCTGCCGGTGACCTGGCAGGGAATCGTTAATGATTGTACACGCGTACGTGGCCGTCGTGTCGGTATGGCGTGGGAGCAGACCCTCGCATGGACGCTGTTGACCATTATCTGTGTCTGGGGGGCGGGGACGCTGCTGTCGTTTGCCGTCAACCGATCACAGATAGTTTCTGTTGCGCAGCAGGCTCATGCCCTTGTGGAGCACCCTTCCGTATCGGATTACCAGCTGACGGCTCTGCATGCCCTGCACAATGACGCGAGTCGCCTGCAGCATCATGTTCTTGACGGTGCTCCGTGGTATCAGCGCTTCGGTCTTGACCATAATCAGCAGTTGCTCAACGCAATGCTGCCCTGGTACGGCGTGGCGAATAACCGGCTAATACGCGACCCGGCAAATGCTGCCCTGGCGCAAAAGCTCACCGCCCTGATCAACTCAGCGCCAAACAGCGACCAGCGTGCACAGCTGGCGAAACCAGGTTATGACCAGCTTAAAGCCTGGCTGATGATGGCCCGTCCGGATAAAGTCGACGGCGCGTTTTATGCACAAGCTATGAAAACCGTGCAGCCGACACGAATGGGTGTTTCCACCAGTTTGTGGCAAAGCCTGTCGCCGGATTTATGGTCCTTCTATATCTCTGAACTGCCAAAGCAACCGCAGTGGAAAATCAAGCCGGATGAACAGCTGGTCAGCCAGAGCCGCCAGGTGCTGTTACAGCAGATTGGCCGCCGGAATGCAGAAAGCACGCTGTACGAGAATATGCTCAAATCCGTGCGTCGTAACTTTGCCGATGTGTCCCTTGAAGACATGACCAGCGGTACCGATGCGCGGCGGCTGTTCACCACCGAGGAAGTGGTGCCGGGCATGTTCACCCGTCAGGCATGGGAAGGGGGGATTCAGCAGGCCATCGAAAAGGCCGCAAATTCCCGACGGGATGAAATCGACTGGGTGCTGAGCGATTCCCGTAAAGCCGTAACGGCGGACATGTCGCCGGAAGCGCTCAAAGCACGCCTGACAGAGCGTTACTTCACTGACTTTGCCGGCAGCTGGCTGAACTTCCTTAACAGTCTGCGCTGGAATTCTGCGAACAATATTGCTGATGTGACCGACCAGCTGACGCTGATGAGTGATATCCGCCAGTCTCCACTGATTGCCCTGATGAACACCATCGCCTGGCAGGGGCAGACCGGCCAGCAAAGCGAAGGCCTTTCGGACTCCATTATCAAATCGGCAAAAGATCTGGTTGGTGGAAAAGACAAACCCGCAATTGACCAGTCTGCGACAGGTCCACAGGGACCACTGGATGAAACTTTCGGTCCGCTGCTTCAGCTTCTCGGCAAAAACACGGGCAGCAACGTCATGTCGGCTGACAACTCACTGAGCCTGCAGACCTATCTGACCCGTATTACCCGCGTGCGTCTTCGCTTGCAGCAGGTGGCCAGCGCCTCAGATCCGCAGGAGATGATGCAAACCCTGGCGCAGACCGTATTTCAGGGAAAAAGTGTGGATCTGACCGACACCCAGCAATATGGCAGTCTGATTTCGGCAAGCCTTGGTGAAGAGTGGAGTGGTTTTGGTAGCACAATGTTTGTGCAGCCGCTGACCCAGGCCTGGGAGACCGTACTCCAGCCGTCGGCGGCGAGCCTGAATGACAAATGGAGCCGCTCCGTGGTGGCGAACTGGCGCACCGCGTTTGACGGGCGCTTCCCGTTCGCTGCGGGCAAGAGTGATGCCTCTTTGCCGATGCTGGCAGAGTTCATCCGTAAAGACAGTGGGCGAATAGATCGATTCCTGACCACAGAACTCAATGGAGTGCTTCACAAAGAAGGCAGCCAGTGGGTACCGGATAAGGTCAACAGCCAGGGGCTGAGCTTTAACCCGGCCTTCCTGCGGGCCATTAACCAGCTGAGCGAGTTGTCAGACATTCTGTTTACCGATGGCAGTCAGGGTATCAGCTTTGATCTGCAGGCGCGTCCTGTGCCGCAGGTAGTGGAGACGCAGCTAACAATTGATGGACAAAAACTGCACTACTTCAACCAGATGGCCGACTGGCAAAGCTTCCGCTGGCCGGGAGACACTTACAAACCAGGAACGATGCTGACATGGACCTCCGTCAATGCAGGCGCGCGTCTGTTCGGGGATTACCGAGGGACCTGGGGCTTTATTCGCTGGCTGGATCAGGGCAAACGGCAGCAGCTTGACCGCAGTCAGTGGATGGTGAGTTTTACCGCCCCGGATGGTAGTACGCTGCAGTGGGTGTTGCGTTCACAGCTGGGCAGCGGGCCGCTGGCATTACTGGCACTGCGCGGCTTCACGCTGCCGGACCAGATTTTCAGCGTTGACAGCGCGGCCACGGCCCAGGCTCTGATGGCCAATACGGAAATCAGTGACATGGATGGAATCGAATAATGAGCACTCTTCAGAATCTGGTTGCCGCTTGTCAGGCGGACGAAACTGAGCTGCGGCAGCAGGCACAGGCGCGCACGGAACGCTGGCATCCCTGGCTTTCCCCTATCAGCGATACCCGTCCTGCTGGGGACGAGCCGGGATATGACGATGATTTTCAGCGTATAAGAGAGGAGGTCAATAAACTCTCCGGCATCGATACCGGGCTGATTTGTACGCTTGCCGAAAAACTGCTGACCACCACCGCCAAAGATATCCGTATTGCGACTTATTACTGCTGGGCCCGTCTGCATCAGGACGGAGAAGCTGGCTTTGCCGAAGGGCTTGAACTGCTGGCGGGATTACTGCAACGCTACGGAGCGCAGCTTTATCCGCAGCGGGAGCGAAGCCGTAAACCGGCGCTGGAGTGGCTTGCAGGCTCTCGTCTGCTTGCTAGTCTGTCCTTGTGGCCTGAAGTGGTACGCGACGATGCTATGAGCACTACCGGTGCGCTGCTGCTCATCCACAGCAGTCTGGACGCTGAGCCAGAAGCGTCCTGTCCGGATCTGAATGCGCTTTACAGCGCGCTGGAGTCCCGCCTGATGAAGGCCGGTGGCGTGGATGCTTTGGTTCCACAGAACGCCAGTAACACCCCTCAGTCACAGACCTCTGCACACACGACAGAGCATGACGCTCCAGCCCTGAGCCGCATCACGTCCGGTCAGGATTTGTTGACTCAGGCCCGTACCCTTGCGGGGTATTTGCGTGAACAACCCGATGGATGGCTTCCCGCACACCGGCTGATGAAAAGCCTGCGTCATGACACGCTGAGAGCGATCCCCGCACCTGATGCCGAGGGAAAAACGCGCATTGAACCGCCGCGTGCTGACCAAAGGGCCATGCTCAAACGATTGTACCTGCAGCAGAGCTGGCTGGAGATATTGGAACATGCGGACAGCACCTTCTCGCGTGGCGCCAACCACCTCTGGCTGGATTTGCAGTGGTATATCCATCAGGCTCTGATGAAGTCGGGGCAGGATGTGCTGGCCGACATTATCATCGCCGATCTGAAAGGGCTGCTGCGACGCCTTACCGGGCTTGAAACGCTGGCCTTTAATGACGGAACGCCGTTTGCTGATGAGGTCACGCTGAACTGGATAAACCAGAGCGTACTGGACGATATGTCCGGCTGGCGTGATGAGCAGGTCAGTGCTGTCAGTGAGACGGGCAACGACATTCTGGCCCTCGAGCCGGAAGCGCTGGAAAAAGCGGATACGGATGGCCTGGATGCCACACTCCACTGGCTGCAGACACGTCCGGGGACGGACTCTATGAAAGACAAATGGCTGCTGCGTCTGCTGATGGCTCGCGTGGCGGAGCAGAAGGGCAGGAATGAACTGGCGCTGCATCTGCTGGGTGAACTTGATGGTGCGGCGGAATCAATCACCCTTACGCAGTGGACACCGGCGCTGCTGTTTGAAGTGAAATCGCGTCGCCTCAGACTGTTGCGTATAAAAGCCACCCGCAGCGAAACCGACAAAGCACGGCTTCAGCCAGAGATGGATTTGCTTCTGGCTGGTCTTATCGTACTTGATCCTGCCAGTGCTGCGGTGCTGTGTGGTTAGCGTGAACTGAATTTTGCAAGGAGGATGACAAATGGCGAAAGGTTACTATCTGGTGCAGGGGGATAAAACCACCTGTGGAGGGAAGATCCTCGAGGGCGATCCAACTAACACGATTGAGGGGATCCCAGTTACACGCGAACAGGACAGTGTGACGTGTGGGAAACATGCCGGCACTTATAAAATTATTGGCGCTATTCCACAAAACTTAGTGAATGGTCGGAAGTTTGCGGGCACGTTACACAGTAAAAGTGGATGCCCGTGCGCGGCGACGTTAATACCCTCCCATCGGGAACGCACCTACGAAGCTTAAAGCCTTCACTCTTCACCGGCACGCTTAGCCGGATGGTCACACAACACTCAGGTTCTTATGGACGATTTAACCCTGCGTTATTATGACGCTGAAATGCGCTACCTGCTGGAAGCCGGTGAAGAGTTTGCCCGTGCTCACCCCGAGCAGGCAGCAATGCTCAATCTCGATAAAGCCGGCGCGCGCGACCCTTACGTAGAGCGCCTGTTCGAAGGCTTTGCCTTTCTGATGGGGCGGCTTCGAGAGAAGCTTGATGATGACCTTCCAGAACTGACCGAAGGGCTGGTCAGCCTTTTGTGGCCGCATTACCTGCGCACCATACCGTCGATGTCGGTGGTGGAGTTCACCCCTGACTGGCGAGAAATGAAAGAGCAGATGCGTATTGTCAAAGGTTTCGAGATTAACTCGCGGCCGATTGGTGAAAAGGGTACGCGCTGTCGGTACACCACAACTAAAGAGATAACTCTCCAGCCGCTGTCGCTGGAACATGCTCACCTGTCTACTGACCCTGACGGGCGTTCGGTCATCAACCTGCGCTTTAACTGCAGCCATCTGGCGGACTGGAGCCGTGTCGATCTCAGTCAGATCCCGTTCTACTTCAATGCTGACGCACCTCTCGCCTGCGCCATGCATGAAGCCTTCACCATGAATGTTGCTCGCCTGTGGCTGCGGATGCCGGGTGACATGGACAGAAGACCGCTCGACGGGTACTTCGCCGCGCTGGGATTTGGCGATGACGATGACCTGTGGCCGAAGGGCAACAGCAGCTTTAGCGGATATCAGCTGTTGCTGGAGTACTTCACCTTTCGCGAAAAATTCATGTTCACTGGCCTGCGTGGACTGGATGGCGTCAACTTCCCGGCTGAGCTTCCCTGGTTTGAAATCGATGTGGTGCTGGCAGAACGCTGGGAGCATGACTTTAACTTTACCGAAAAACACCTGCGCCTGAACTGCGTGCCGGTGATTAACCTGTTCCCGCTGGAATCTGACCCGCTGGCGCTTAACTCTCTGCAGACCGAATACATGCTGCGCCCGATGCGCGTGCAGGATGGTCACACCGAAATATATGCGGTGGATTCGGTGATGTCATCGAGCCAGCATACCTACGTACCATTTTCAAGCTTTCGCCACAAAGGCGGAATGATGCGCCATGAAGCCCCGGAATATTACTACCACACCCGGGTGCGGCGAGGTTCGTCAGGGCTGTACAATACCTGGCTTATTCTGGGTGGCGAAGCATTTGATAATCACACCGTTCCTGAAGATGAAAGCTTGTCGTTGACGCTCACCGGTACCAACGGCCAGCTGCCGCGACGGGCGTTGCAAAGTACCGTGCTCGATACGGTGATGAAAACTACGTCGGCCAGCATCGTCGTGCGTAACCTGTGTGCGCCGACACTGCCAAGTTATCCACCTGCGCAAGACCGTTTCCACTGGCGCGTGCTGAGTCACCTCGGCAGCGGGTTCCTGTCGATGATGGATAACGCCGATGTGCTGCGCGGTACCCTCGCGCTGTACGAGTGGACCGACAGCGAGATGAACCGCCGTCGTCTGGAAGCCATCATCGACGTGAAGCACAGTGAAACTGAGCGATTTGAGCAGGGATACCTGGTGCGCGGCGTGCAGATTGAAGTGACGCTAGACAGCTACGGCTTTGCCGGGCGCGGCGACATCTGCCTGTTCGGCGAGATGCTAAGCCGCTTCTTCGCGCTCTACACCGACATCTATCTGTTTAACCGCCTGATTATTATCCTGCAACCAACCGGAGAGCGCCTGGAATGGGAAGAGAAGCACAACCGCCGCATTCCCGGCTGACACCGCGGCTGGAAGCCGACCTTCACCGCATTAACTTCTATCGATTATGTCAGCTGCTGGAGAAAAACAATCCTGGCAGGCCGCTGATGGGATCGACCAGCCACCCCGCAGATGACCCGGTACGCTTTGCACCGCACCCTGGAATGGGGTTTCCGGTCAGTGAACTGAAGGCTGTCGAATATGATGAAGACGATGACAGCAAGCCGCCGGTTATCCGTACGACCTTTATGGGGATGTACGGGGTCGATTCCCCATTACCAACGGCGTATCTCGATGACATCACCCAGCGCCGGGAAGGGCATGAGGCGCTGCAGGGCTTTCTGGATATTTTCAGTCATCGCATCCTGACGCAGTTTTACCGCGTCTGGCGTAAATACTCCTATCCGGCCACGTTTGAGCCCGGCGGAACCGACAGCATTTCGCAGTCGTTATTGGGTCTGGTGGGGCTTGGAATACCGGGCACGGCAAATCACATTGCCACGCCAGTGTCGCGCTTTCTGGCCCTGTTGGGAGTTCTGCAACAACCGGGCAAAACTCAGGAAGGGATGCAGGCACTGGTGAGCCTGCTGGCCCCCGATACGACGGTGCAGGTGAGTCCGTATTGTCTGCGGCCTGTAGAGATCGACAGGCCGCTGGGTTTTTACGGTGACGAAGATTTTCTGCTTGATGGCAATACGCCGCTGGGTGACGAAGCGATGGATGCCGGCAGCCAGCTGCTGATTGCTCTTGCGACGGACAACGAACATGAGGCGCAAGGCTGGAAACCGGATGGCCAGTTATACATGGATTTCCTGGTGATGCTGCGGGTGTATCTGGGCTGGCGGTTTAAGGCCAGAATAACCCTGACGACGTCTGTTCGACTGCTGGCCGTACCTCCGCTGGGTGAGAACCCTTTCTGGCTGGGAATGAACGGCGTGCTGGGAGCAGAAGATGATAGCCATCCTGATGACATTCCTGAAACCTTTACGACAGAACTGGGCTATTACAGCGGGCTGGAGCCTGCGAAAACACAACAAGGAAACCGACGTGTCACGTACAAATTTAACTAAAACCGCGCGCTGGATGATGCCTCTCATGGCGCTTATTCTGACCGGTTGCGGGGTGACGCAGAGCGTTACCGACGGTACCAAATCGGCGTTTAATTCTGTGTTCTATAAAAAAATTAAAATCCTGCATCTGGATTTCACCGCGCGCGAAGCTCTGAACACCGACTCTCGCGAAAATAACTCGCTGTCTGAGCCTGTCGTGGTTAGGGTTTACCAACTCAAAGACCGCAAAACCTTTGATAAGACGGTTTATCAGCAATTGCTTCAGGATGATGTCAGCATTCTGAAAGACGACATGCTGGCCAGTCGTAATATCGTGGTAAAACCGGGGGGGGATGCAAGCCTTGATATGCCGATGGAAGAAGAGGCGCAGTTTGTCGCGGTGGTAGGGCTGTTCCGCCATCCGGACATGACCAACGACACCTGGAAGCAGGTTATCAAGCGCAGCGATCTGGATCCCGATAAACCGCGCATTCTGGAAGCCGGCGAGAACCATCTGACGCTGCAACCGCTTAAGGACGACTGATGCCCCAGGGACATAACACGCCTTCGCTGTATGAAATGCTAACCGGAAATTTTAGCGGTGGTCTCGACCTTAAACAGGTCAGTGAAGAAAATCAGGTCATCCTTTCGGTTCTGGATAACATGCAGCGCGTTCTCAACTGTCGCGCCGGCACGCTGGCGCATCTGCCTGATTACGGGCTGCCCGATATGACGAAAATCCTGCAGGGGATGCCCGGAACGGCCCATGAGCTCATGGGCACATTGTCTGCCGTCCTGCTCAAATATGAACCGCGTCTGAAAAAGATAGACGTTGTTCTGCTGGAGCAGAACATTCCCGGCGAGCTGCGCTATGCCATTGACGCTGAACTTAAAGGGATTGGCCTGGTGCGCTATGGGACTGAGTTTATGCCCGAAGGACGGGTCCTGTTGCGGCATCTCAGGCAACAGCAGTATCTCGACACAACACCTCGTATATAAGGTCAGTTAACACCATGTCAGTAAAATCACAGTTCCTGAAGAAGTTGCAGGCGCGACAACCTTCACCTGTTCCCGCAGTTAGCAAGAGCCAGGCCGATATTGCAGAGTTTCGCATGCGAATGGCTCAGCTTCAGGAGCAAATGGACGCGTGGCTGACAGATACCGGACTGAATGCAGAGCCACTGACGGTATACGTTCCTGACCTGCTGGTGGAGGGCGGGGCTTTTGATATTTCCGGTATCGTCCTGCGTTATGGTAACCGGGCGGTTAAGTTTATGCCGATATTTCTGTATGGACAGGGAGTTGCAGGCTGTGTCGAGGTGACTTTTTTTTCCGGGTACAGCGCGATTTCTCAAGGACGCCTGTTCATGCGGGTGGGGAGCGTAAATGACTGGATGTTTACTCCCCCTGATACATTACCTCAGTCAGGAAAATTATTTGATGAAGGTGTTTTTTTCGATCTGATTTTAGCGCTGCTGTCATAGCAATAACATTCATTCCTTTATTCGTCATTGCGTTTCTACACGCAAAACTGCCTTACACATCAACTGACGAAATTAACCGACACGGATATGCAGGCCCTGCAGAATGACCACACATATAACGTTAAAAACCGGCGGCGACCCGCGTACGCTGCCAGATTATGCCGCCCTCCGCGACGAACTCAGTAAGCTTACACATCCTGCTCGCCCTGATGTGAACTGGCAATATGTCCAAAGACTCTGTCTCTCAATGTTTGAACAGAACGGTGTGGAGTTGCAGACAGCAGCCTGGTACACCCTTGCTCGTACTCACCTGTCTGGATTAGCTGGCCTGAATGAAGGGCTGGCGATTCTGGAGGCCCTGATTAGCCACCAGTGGGACACCTTATGGCCGAAGACACAACACGCTCGTATGGAAATCCTTAGCGGCCTTAGCCAGCGCCTGCAGCAGCGCATGCGTATGCTTCCATTCAACAGCAGCCATCTTAGTGAGCTTTATCGTGCTGAAGCATTACTTACCAGCCTGAGCGCGGTGCTCCAGCGCCTTGAGCTTAAACACCTTAGCCAGTTCGATACGTTACGAACGTTGATACGTTCAAGTGCTGAACGGCTGGAAAGCAGTAATGACAAGTCCGATTTGAATGTGAACATGAAGCCCGATAGCGAATCGACTCTGGAGAAAGCCGAACCGATCGAAGAAGTGAAATGGGTATATGTTGTGCATCAGGAAAATCAGCCGAATGGGGAGGATCGTACGACAGCCCCCGTGCCTGTCAGACAGTGGAAGCCCTTTATTACCGGGATGTGTTCCACACTGGTGGTGTGCTTCGCTGTGGCGTGGGGATGGGCTTCTTTGTCCAGACCCGACCCCCTGGTGACTCAGGCTTTTGCCTCTCTGGCTCCGTTACCTGAAGTGCTCACGCCTGTGCAGCAAGACGCGTTAACACTGCGAGGTACTTTACCGTCCACGTTTATCACAGACACGCAGCAGCAGCTTGCCCGCCTGGATAAACTGCCTCCTGACTGGAATCTTTCCTACAGCCTTCAGCTGTTAAAGCAGCTCCAGACATTATGGCCGGAGGAGGCGAAACCGCTCACAATGCAGTGGCAGCAAAAATTTAACGCGGCAGCGTTACCTGTCGACGCAATGAACAGTTGGTATCAGGGAATGATGACGCTTCAGCAACTGAGTCATCGGCTGAGTAGTCTGGACGAGCAAAAAGGAAAATACATCACGGTAAGCGAGCTTAAATCGGTGGTTTTTTCGACTATACAGTCATTTAACCAGACGATACCGGCTGAAGAACAACTCAGGCGCCTGTCACAGCATCCAGCAGGAGATGCGCTTCCTGAAGCAGAAAAGACTCAACTGGAGTTGCGTCTTAAACAGCTGGCAACGCGTTACGCTCAAATAAAACAGGATTCTTCTGCTCAGTGAATTCTGGCGGTAGACAGACGAATGTGCTGGAAAAAGCGGGAGGGTAAAGTGTCCCCTGCAGGAATCGAACCTGCAACTAGCCCTTAGGAGGGGCTCGTTATATCCATTTAACTAAGGGGACGAGGCGGCACGAGTATAGCCTTATTTACACTTTGCGTTAAGCGCATCGCCGCCTGACTGCTCAAAGAGTCACCATTCAGGTCGATTTTTTTGTCGATTTATCATCATTTTCCCGTGCCTTAAGCTCAGCTTTGCGTTTGTTCGACATGTCGTTACGAATTTGGGCATGGCTTAACAGCGCGAAGATAAACGTTCCGCCGCAAATGTTTCCCGCCAGCGTCGGAAGGGCAAACGGCCAGAAGAAATCGCTCCAGTGAAGCGTACCGTTAAAGACCAGATACAGGATTTCAACGGTACCGACCACAATATGCGTGGTGTCCGCCAGCGCAATCAGCCAGGTCATCAATATGATCACCACAATTTTGGCGCTTCCCGCTGAAGGAAACATCCAGACCATCGTGGCGATAATCCAGCCTGAGATGATGGCGTTTGAGAACATCTCGACCGGCGTGTTTTTCATTACGTCCATGCCGATTTTCACAAACGCATCCCGGGTGGGTTCATCAAAGATCGGCATATATTCAAACGCCCATGCCGCGATGCCCGTGCCGATGATATTACCCAGCAGAACCACGCTCCAGAGCCGCATCAATAAACCGAAATTACCGAGTGTGGGGTTTTGCATCACCGGCAGAACGGCGGTCACCGTGTTTTCGGTAAACAGCTGCTGGCGGGCCATGATGACAATAATAAAGCCGAAGGTATAGCCGAGGTTTTCCAGTAAAAATCCACCGGGTACGCCTTCCAGCTGCACATGAAATATCCCTTTCGCAAGCAGAGATGCGCCCATTGATAGCCCGGCAGCGATGGCTGACCAGAAGAGGGCCATCGCGTCGCGCTCCATCTCTTTTTCACCATCCTGGCGTATATGCTCATGGATAGCCATTGCGCGGGAGGGGAGGCGATCTTCATCAATTTCTATCTTCTCGCCGCGCGCTTTCTCCTCGCTTTCAATTTCAAGCTCCTCAGTGCTCTCGCCAATTTTTTCTTCGCCTACATCTTTCATATCTGCTCCCGGAGGTTGATCTTTCTGTTAAGCGTAGCGGCTTTTATCGGGATGCCTGTGGGGATGCTCTTAAATTGGCGGCAATGACAACAAAGGTGATACATCTCTTTCAAAGTCATTATAAAATTGCCAGCGAAACGAATTCCAAAAGCCAGGCTATGCTGAGATCAGAGTCACGGTGGTTACTGCCCGTAATTGTGCTCATAGACATCGGTAAACGTGCTGTTACAATCGCTTGCACGTTTACAGACGGAGCGTCAACGGCTCCGTTACGGATGGCAATCAACGATAGCCATACTGAACAGGGAGATATTTATGAAACTTCGGCTGTCGGCGCTTGCGCTTGGCGCGACGATGCTTGTGGGCTGCGCCAGCTCCGGTGAGCAAACGGGACGCTCCGATCCTCTCGAAGGATTTAACCGCTCAATGTATAGCTTCAACTACAACGTACTGGACCCGTATGTGGTTCGTCCGGTGGCAGTAGCATGGCGCGATTATGTTCCACAACCTGCTCGTAACGGGTTAAGTAACTTTACCAGCAACCTCGAAGAGCCTGCGGTAATGGTGAACTACTTCCTGCAGGGCGACCCGTATCAGGGGATGGTCCACTTTACCCGCTTCTTCCTGAACTCCATTCTGGGGATGGGTGGCTTTATTGATGTTGCAGGTATGGCTAACCAGAAACTGCAGCGTGAACAACCGCACCGTTTCGGCAGCACGATGGGACACTATGGAGTCGGGTATGGTCCGTACGTGCATTTACCGTTCTACGGTAGTTTCACCCTCCGTGATGATGGCGGCGATATGGTGGATACGCTGTATCCGGTTCTGTCGTGGCTGACCTGGCCGCTGTCGGTGGGTAAATGGACAGTGGAAGGGATTGAAACCCGCGCGCAACTGCTCGACTCCGATGGTCTGCTGCGCCAGTCTTCTGACCCGTACATTATGGTGCGTGAAGCGTACTTCCAGAATCATGACTTTATTGCCAACGGCGGCAAGCTGAAGCCGGAAGAGAATCCAAACGCGAAGGCGATCGAAAACGAACTAAAAGATATCGATTCGGAGTAAATAAAAAAGGTGAGCAATGCTCACCTTTTTTGATTCCAGCGCGATTAGAACGCGTAGTTGAAGTTCGTACCGAACAGCCAGGCTTTACCTTCAGAGGTAAACTCGTACGGACCTTCCTTGAACGTTACTTTCTGACCGTGCATATAAGATACGCCCGCATCGATGGATGCATTCTCGTTCAACGCATAGGTCGCACCAGCACTTAACCAGAAGCGGTCCTGATCCGGAATGGAAATGGAACGTTTGTCTGCCGGAACCGGGCTGTCGTCAAATGCGATACCGGAGCGGAAAGTCCAGTTTTTATCGTAGTAGTAGGTGGTACCCAACGCTATACGATAGGCATCGTGGAAGCTTTCGTCCTTATAGAACAGCGTTTGACCATTGGTTCCGGTCGCTTTCAGCTCCTGGAACTGGCTCCAGCTGGTATAGGCCAGGCTATAGTGAATAGCCCATTGTGGTGCAACGCGGTTGTAACCGGAGACTTCCCACATTTCTGGCAAATGCAGCGACAGTGAACCCGGAACGGTCTGGTTGGACGTTCCCCAAGGAATGGTAGTGCCCGCACCTGGAACCAGATTGTTCACAGGCTTCAGGATGCCGCTCTTGTAATCGCCGTCGAAGTCAATTTTCACTTCGGAACGATAGGTCAGGCCCCAACGGTTGTTTTTGTCCAGCTCGTACAGGATACCGGCGTTCCAGCCATAGCCCCACTCATCACCTTCAAGACTGGCAATTTTATTGCTGTTTTTAGGCAGGCGAGCAGTCTGTTCCCCGGAATAACGTTCAATCTTGGCGTCGGCGTAGACGGCATCAAAGCCTAGGCCAAAACTCCAGTTATCGTTCAGGCGATACGCACCGCTCAGGTTGAGGTTCAGCGTAGTAAGATCGGTTTTACCGCCGTATTCACCAGCCGGGTAGTTGTTATTGAACTCGGTAGCCAGGCCGTAGTTAGACGTTACGGATGCACCCCAGCCAAACTGTTCGTTGATAGGCGCAACGAAGTGCAGGTTTGGGATCCATGCTGTTGGGGCAATATTGTCTGCTTTAAGGCTCGCACCCGTGTAAGGCGACTTACCAGAAACGTTGACATCAGGATCGATATAAACCGCACCGGCAGAAAAAGTCGGACGATCGAACATCATGATTAACGCGGGGTTACGACTCGCGTTACCCGCATCATCAGCGATAGCGCCTTCCCCGGAATACGCACGGCCAAGGCCAGAGGAAGAAAATTCGTTTAACTGAAAGCCCGCTGACCAGGCGGAAGTGGAGACGAGTGCCACTGCGACTGCCAGCGCAGTCTTGTTGAACAGGGTTTTCTGGCTCATGACCATAACCTCATTGAGTTATTTTTATTCAATAATTGTTACATACCGTAACAGGAGCGCGAAGTGTAGGGTCTGAGGTATGACAGACAAATCAGACCAGTGGCCAGAGTATAGGTCTGACCAGCCGGAATGTTGCAAGTTTGTTTATTAATATTTTCAAACATGTTTCGTGAAACGAGATCTGGTTGGCAAAATTGTGACCATCGCGACTCACCCAAAAGGGTGGTTTTTGTTTTAGATCATTTTTTAGTGTGATATTGGTCACTTATCCGATTTTGCGCCATTAACGGCTGGAGAGCGCCCGCACCGGGGCGTAAAATATCAGCATCGTGTCTATCTCGCGCGCTGCGCGAATACAGAGGAAATTGAGCTATGAGTAAATGCAGTGCTGATGAAACCCCGGTTTGCTGCTGTATGGATGTTGGGACTATCATGGACAACACCGATTGCACCGCCTCTTACAGCCGTGTATTCACCAACCGTGCCGAAGCGGAAGAGACCCTGACCGCGCTGAGCAAGCGTGCGCGTGACGTTGAATCCGATCCGTGTGAAATCAAGTCTACCTTTACCGAAGTGGAAGGCGGCGTGAAGCTGGACATCGACTTTATCTTCGCCTGCGAAGCAGAAACGCTGATTTTCCAGCTGGGCCTGCGTTAATCTCTGCGGCCTGATGCCCTCACCCCCAGCCCTCTCCCACGGGAGAGGGTGCAAACACTAAAAACGGTAACCTGTGGGTTACCGTTTTGCTTTTTCCTTGGGGGCATTTTCTTTTTCTTCTCTGTGTTTTAGCTCGCACTTTTTCGTTTCCCCGATTGGCTGAATGTAAAAAAATGGTTAAGACTATTATCAGGTCAGACCACTTTATGTTTGCGAAAATTTTTTACAGGGGAGTGTTATGAGTCAGGCATTACCGCTTATTACCCGTCAGGGCGATCGCATTGCCATAGTCAGTGGATTGCGCACGCCATTTGCGCGTCAGGCAACGGCGTTTCATGGCATACCGGCCGTCGACCTGGGGAAAATGGTAGTGGGGGAGATGCTGGCTCGCAGCGAAATTCCGCCTGAGGTCATCGAACAGCTGGTATTCGGTCAGGTCGTGCAGATGCCTGAAGCCCCCAATATTGCGCGTGAAATCGTCCTCGGTACCGGGATGAACGTGCATACCGATGCCTACAGCGTCAGCCGCGCCTGCGCAACCAGCTTCCAGGCTGTGGCTAACGTCGCTGAAAGCCTGATGGCGGGCACGATTCGCGCCGGGATTGCGGGTGGAGCGGACTCCTCTTCGGTGCTGCCAATTGGGGTCAGTAAAAAGCTGGCGCGCATCCTGGTGGATGCCAATAAAGCCCGCACGACGGGTCAGAAACTCAAACTCTTCTCGCGTTTACGCCTGCGCGACCTCATGCCTGTACCACCTGCCGTCGCGGAATACTCCACCGGCCTGCGCATGGGCGATACCGCCGAGCAGATGGCAAAAACGTACGGCATTACGCGTGAACAACAGGATGCTCTGGCGCATCGCTCGCATCAGCTTGCGGCAAAAGCCTGGTCGGAAGGCAAGCTGACCGACGAGGTCATGACCGCCTATATTCCCCCCTACCGTGAACCGCTTGTGGAAGATAACAATATTCGCGGCACCTCAACGCTGGCGGATTACGCCAAACTGCGCCCGGCGTTTGACCGCAAACACGGCTCGGTGACGGCGGCGAACAGTACGCCGCTGACGGATGGCGCCGCCGCCGTGATCCTGATGACCGAATCCCGCGCGAAGGAGCTGGGCATCACTCCCCTGGGCTATTTACGCAGCTATGCCTTCACCGCCATTGATGTCTGGCAGGACATGCTGTTAGGTCCGGCGTGGTCCACGCCGCTGGCGCTGGAGCGCGCGGGGCTGACGCTGGCTGATTTAACCCTGATTGATATGCATGAAGCGTTTGCCGCGCAAACCCTGGCAAACGTACAGCTGCTGGCAAGCGAGCGTTTCGCGCGCGATGTGCTGGGCCGCGCCCATGCCACAGGCGAAGTGGATCAAAGTAAATTCAACGTGCTGGGCGGCTCTATCGCCTACGGTCATCCATTTGCCGCCACAGGGGCGAGGATGATCACGCAAACATTACATGAACTCCGTCGCCGTGGCGGCGGGTTTGGCCTCGTTACCGCCTGTGCGGCGGGTGGCCTTGGCGCAGCAATGGTTCTGGAGGCTGAATAATGGATATGCCATCTGCATTTAATCTGACGGTTCGCCTCGATAACGTGGCCGTTATCACGATCGATGTGCCTGATGAAAAGATGAATACCCTGAAGGCCGAATTTGGTGTTCAGGTGCGCGCGATGCTAAAGCAGATCCGCGACAACAAAGCGATTCGTGGTCTGGTCTTTATCTCTGCCAAGCCGGATAACTTTATCGCCGGCGCGGATATCAACATGATCGCCCGGGCGCAAAGCGCTCTGGAAGCCGAAGAGCTGGCGCGTCAGGGCCAGCAGGTGATGGCGGAGATCAACGGTCTGCCGATCCCGGTCATTGCCGCGATCCACGGTGCCTGTCTGGGCGGCGGGCTTGAGCTGGCGCTGGCCTGTCACAGCCGGATTTGCACCGACGATGCGAAAACGATTCTGGGTCTGCCGGAAGTGCAGCTGGGCCTGCTGCCTGGCTCCGGCGGAACGCAAAGGCTGCCGCGCCTGGTCGGCGTCAGCACGGCGCTGGAGATGATATTAACCGGTAAACAGCTGCGCGCCCGTCAGGCGCTGAAAGCCAGTCTGGTCGATGACGTCGTGCCGCAGTCCATTTTGCTGGAGGCCGCCGTTGAGCTTGCGCTGAAAGGGCGTCAGGCAAAACGTCCCCTGCCGGTACGTGAGCGCGTGCTGGCCGGCCCGCTGGGAAGAACGCTCCTGTTCAACATGGTGGGCAAAAAGACCGAACAAAAAACCAAAGGCAATTACCCGGCGGCAAAGCGGATCCTCGAAGTGATCGAGACCGGGCTGTCGCAGGGAAGCAGCAGCGGCTATGCCGCGGAGGCCAAAGCCTTTGGCGAACTGGCGATGACGCCGCAGTCGCAGGCGCTGCGCAGCATCTTCTTCGCCAGCACGGAAGTGAAAAAAGATCCGGGCAGCGAGGCGCAGCCTGCGCCGCTGCGTGCGATTGGCGTACTGGGTGGGGGGCTCATGGGTGGCGGAATCTCTTTTGTTACCGCCAGCAAAGGCAAATTGCCTGTACGAATCAAAGACATTAATCCTAAGGGGATCAACCACGCGCTGCAGTACAGCTGGCAGAACCTTGATCAAAAGGTCAAGCGCCGCCATATCAAGGCAAGCGAGCGCGATAAAACCCTGGCGATGATATCCGGTACGACGGATTACAGCGGTTTTGCGCACCGCGATCTGGTGATTGAAGCCGTGTTTGAAGATCTGGCGCTTAAGCAGCAGATGGTGGCAGACGTTGAGCAACATTGCGCCCCGCATACCATTTTTGCCTCCAATACGTCGTCATTACCGATTGGCGATATCGCTGCGAAAGCCGCCCGCCCGGAGCAGGTGATTGGGCTGCATTTCTTTAGCCCGGTCGAAAAAATGCCGCTGGTGGAAGTTATTCCACACGCGACTACCAGCCCGCAAACTGTTGCCACCGTGGTGAAGCTGGCGAAAAAACAGGGCAAAACCCCGATTGTGGTAGCGGACAAAGCTGGCTTCTACGTCAACCGCATTCTGGCTCCCTACATTAATGAAGCAATGCGGTTGCTGACGGAAGGGGAGAAGATTGAGCACGTCGACGAGGCGCTGGTAAAGTTTGGTTTCCCCGTTGGCCCAATCCAACTTTTGGATGAGGTGGGAATAGACACCGGCACTAAAATTATACCAGTGCTGGAAGCTGCATATGGCGATCGTTTTAGCCCACCTGCAAACATTGTTTCTGCGATTTTGAAGGACGATCGCAAAGGCAGAAAAAATGAACGCGGTTTCTATCTTTACGGCGCGAAAGGGCGTAAAAGCAGGAAACAGGTCGACCCTTCGGTATATGGACTCATTTCGACCACAGGTCAGGGAAAACTGTCCGCCGTTCAGTCCGCTGAGCGCTGCGTGATGATGATGCTCAATGAAGCGGCGCGCTGCTTTGATGAGCAGGTGATCAAGAGTGCACGCGATGGCGACATCGGCGCGGTATTTGGCATTGGTTTCCCGCCGTTCCTTGGCGGCCCGTTCCGTTACATGGATACGCTCGGCGCGGGTGAAGTGGTTGCTATCCTGCAACGTCTGGCTTCGCAATATGGTCCACGGTTTACACCGTGTGACCAATTATTGCAGATGGCGGAACGCGGCCAGACATTTTGGCCTGCAAGGGAAACTGTCCTCGTAAGCTGAGGTCAAAGAAGGGTAAATCCTGAAGTGAATGGACCTGTTCTGGCGATTTTGTAAACAGAGATTGACTATACTTACGCCATTGAGGTAAAAAACAGCGTTTCATTCACCGAATGGATCAGGCACAATGCCCGGCCATCGGGTTTTCTACCTCTTAGCATTTATCGCGGGTAGTTAACGCCGGTGATTCTGGTTAACAAAAGCGGTGCAATATGCAAGTTTTTATCATGCGTCACGGCGACGCGGCACTCGATGCCGCCAGTGACTCAGTACGTCCTTTGACCGTCTGTGGCTGCGACGAATCTCGTCTGATGGCGACCTGGCTTAACGGTCAAAAAGTGGACATCGAACGCGTTCTGGTGAGTCCGTTCCTGCGTGCAGAACAGACGCTGGATGTGGTAGGGGAGTGTATGAACCTGCCGACCAGTGTAGATGTTCTCCCTGAACTCACCCCGTGTGGCGATGTAGGCCTTGTCAGCGCTTATCTTCAGGCGCTGTGCAATGAAGGTGTCGCTTCCGCGCTGGTCATTTCCCACCTGCCACTGGTTGGCTATCTGGTATCTGAGCTGTGCCCGGGCGAAACCCCGCCGATGTTCACGACATCCGCCATTGCCAATGTTTCTCTCGACGAAACGGGCAAAGGTGTCTTCAACTGGCAAATGAGTCCGTGCAACCTGAAGATGGCAAAAGCGATCTGACGTGACGTGCGATATGGCGGGGTGCAATGTGCTTCCCGCCATTCTGTCAGGGCAACTCTGGCGGCTGCCACTCTTCCACTTCAATCAACACCAGCAACGCGGCATCTCCGCCGTACTCTTTAGGTGCCTGATGAAAAGCCATGACGTGTGGGTGCTGAGCCAGCCACAGCGGCGTCTGTTGCTTGAGGATATGTTTACCGTGGCCGTGCATCACGCAGGCGCAAAAAACATGTTCACGGCGACAGGCGGCGATCAACGCCCCCAGCTCCTGTTTCGCCTGCATCTGCGTTAAACCGTGCAGATCGAGAAACAGCTCCGGCGAATAATCCCCGCGGCGTAATTTTTTCAGCTCAAAATGGCTGACGTCTTCGCGTACGTACTTCACAGCCCCTTGCGTGTTGAGCAGCGGCTGAAATTCATCTGAAAAATAGTGGCTGTTATCGGCCTGCTCCTGCAGAAGACGCTTGACCGGTACTTCGCTGATTTTTTTACGCAGCGGGCGATGGACGATGGTGTCCTGCGTGATTTTACGCGTCCCGGTCATCAGCTGACGGAAGAGCGCCTGATCCTCCTCGCTGAGCGATGTTTTCTTTTTCATTCGTCATTCTCATCTCGTATTTCCGACAGTGTACCCGACTAAACGCATTTTTTAACCTCAAGCGCGACGCGTCATTGCTGATTTATCGCCGTCTTCATGGCAAACTAGCCGCCGAAAATTATGCGAGCATGCCCTGGAGGAAAGAGTGGATAAAATATTTGTCGATGAAGCAGTAAACGAGCTGCATACCATACAGGACATGTTGCGCTGGTCGGTTAGCCGCTTCAGCGCCGCTAATATCTGGTACGGTCACGGTACCGATAACCCGTGGGATGAAGCCGTACAGCTGGTGCTGCCGTCTCTCTACCTGCCGCTGGACATTCCGGAAGACATGCGCACCGCGCGCCTGACTTCCAGCGAAAAACACCGCATCGTTGAGCGCGTGATCCGCCGCGTGAACGAGCGCATTCCGGTCGCCTATCTGACCAACAAAGCCTGGTTCTGCGGCCACGAGTTCTATGTCGATGAACGCGTGCTGGTGCCGCGCTCGCCGATTGGCGAGCTGATCAACAACCACTTTGAAGGCCTGATTGGCCATCAGCCGCAGCACATTCTGGATATGTGTACCGGCAGCGGCTGCATCGCCATCGCCTGCGCGTACGCCTTCCCGGAAGCGGAAGTGGACGCGGTAGATATCTCCACCGACGCGCTGGCCGTGACCGAGCACAACATCGAAGAGCATGGGCTCATCCATCACGTTACGCCAATTCGCTCTGACCTGTTCCGCGATCTGCCGACGCTGCAGTACGATCTGATCGTCACAAACCCGCCGTACGTCGATGCGGAAGACATGTCCGATCTGCCGAACGAATACCGTCACGAGCCGGAGCTCGGTCTGGCGTCAGGCTCTGACGGCCTGAAGCTGACCCGCCGCATTCTGGCCTGCGCGCCGGATTACCTGACCGACGACGGCGTTCTGATTTGTGAAGTGGGCAACAGCATGGTACATCTGATAGAGCAGTACCCGGATGTGCCGTTCACCTGGCTTGAGTTCGACAACGGCGGTGACGGCGTCTTTATGCTGACCAAAGCGCAGCTGCTCGACGCGCGCGAACACTTCAGCATCTATAAAGATTAATCCAGCGGGCTTCGGCCCGTTTCACAACGCTCAAAAACAAACAACAACATCGGAGCCGTGATGGCAGGAAACAGTATTGGACAGTTATTCCGCGTGACCACCTTTGGCGAGTCGCACGGGCTGGCGCTGGGCTGTATCGTTGATGGCGTACCGCCAGGCATCGAACTGACCGAAGCCGATTTACAGCACGACCTCGACCGTCGTCGCCCGGGCACCTCTCGCTACACCACGCAGCGTCGCGAGCCGGACCAGGTCAAAATTCTCTCCGGCGTCTTTGAAGGCCGCACCACCGGGACCAGCATCGGTCTGCTGATCGAAAACACCGATCAGCGCTCCCAGGACTACGGCGCCATCAAAGACGTCTTCCGTCCGGGCCACGCCGACTACACCTACGAACAAAAGTACGGCTTCCGCGACTATCGCGGCGGCGGACGTTCTTCCGCGCGTGAAACCGCGATGCGCGTGGCGGCAGGGGCGATAGCTAAGAAATACCTGCAGCAGAAATTTGGCATCGTTATCCGCGGCTGTCTGACCCAGATGGGCGACATTCCGCTGGCGATCAAAGACTGGGATCAGGTTGAACAAAACCCGTTCTTCTGCGCCGATGCCGACAAGCTTGAGGCGCTGGACGAACTGATGCGTGGCCTGAAAAAAGAGGGCGACTCCATTGGCGCGAAAGTGACCGTGGTGGCCGACGGCGTCCCGGCTGGCTGGGGCGAGCCGGTATTTGACCGTCTCGACGCCGACATTGCCCATGCGCTGATGAGCATCAACGCGGTGAAGGGCGTTGAGATTGGCGACGGCTTTGACGTTGTTCAGCTTCGCGGCAGCCAAAACCGCGATGAGATTACGAAAGCGGGCTTCCAGAGCAACCATGCGGGCGGCATCCTGGGCGGTATCAGCAGCGGGCAACAGATTGTTGCCAACATCGCGCTGAAGCCAACTTCCAGCATCACCGTGCCGGGCCACACGATTAACCGCGATGGCGAAGAAGTTGAGATGATCACCAAAGGACGTCACGATCCGTGCGTGGGGATCCGCGCGGTGCCGATCGCAGAAGCGATGCTGGCGATCGTGCTGATGGATCACTTCCTGCGCCAGCGCGCGCAGAATGCGGATGTGACGACCACCATTCCACGCTGGTAAACATGAAAAAAACCGCAATTGCTCTGCTGGCGCTGCTTGCCAGTGGAGCCAGTCTGGCCGCGACGCCATGGCAAAAAATCACCCACCCGGTGGCGGGGAGCGCGCAGTCCATTGGCGCCTTTTCCAACGGCTGTATCGTCGGTGCCCAGGAGCTTCCTCTCCAGTCTGATACCTATCAGGTGATGCGCACCGATCAGCGACGTTATTTCGGCCACCCGGATCTGGTGCTGTTCATCCAGCGTCTGGGAAACCAGGTGCATAACCTTGGGCTGGGCACGATGCTGATTGGCGATATGGGGATGCCTGCCGGCGGTCGCTTTAACGGTGGACACGCCAGCCACCAGACCGGACTGGATGTCGATATCTTCCTGCAGCTGCCGAAAACGCGCTGGACCTCCGCCCAACTGCTGAAACCGCAGGCGCTGGATCTGGTGGCGAGCGACGGTAAGCGCGTTGTGCCGTCCCTGTGGACGCGGGACGTATCCAGCATGATCAAGCTGGCGGCAGAAGATAACGACGTCACGCGGATTTTCGTTAACCCGGCCATCAAGCAGCAGCTCTGCCTGGATGCCGGAACCGATCGCGACTGGCTGCGCAAAGTGCGCCCGTGGTTCCAGCATCGTGCGCATATGCACGTTCGTCTGCGCTGCCCGGCGAATAGCCTGGAATGTGAAGATCAGCCGCTACCACCGCCAGGCGATGGCTGCGGTGCGGAACTGCAAAGCTGGTTTGAGCCGGCAAAACCTGGAACCTCTAAGCCTGAGAAGAAGACACCGCCTCCGTTGCCGCCTTCCTGCCAGGCGCTACTGGATGAGCATGTACTTTAATGGATAATTTCGTCGATCTGTTTATGGTGTCACCGCTGCTGCTGGCGGTGCTCTTTTTTGTTGCGATGCTCGCCGGGTTTATCGATGCGCTGGCGGGTGGAGGCGGTTTGCTGACGGTTCCGGCGCTGCTGGCGGCGGGCATGAGCCCGGCTCAGGCGCTGGCGACTAACAAGCTGCAGGCCTGCGGTGGGTCGCTCTCGGCGTCGCTCTATTTTATCCGCCGAAAGGTGGTGAGCCTGGCCGATCAGAAGCTCAATATTCTGATGACCTTTATTGGCTCGACGTCGGGTGCGCTGCTGGTTCAGCACGTGCAGTCCGATATTTTGCGTCAGATCCTGCCGATCCTGGTTATTTGCATCGGACTGTACTTTTTGCTGATGCCGAAGCTTGGTGAAGAGGATCGCCAGCGTCGCCTGCACGGCCTGCCGTTTGCGCTGGTTGCCGGGGGCTGTGTGGGTTTTTATGACGGTTTCTTCGGCCCGGGCGCAGGCTCATTTTACGCGCTGGCCTTCGTGACGCTGGCCGGGTTCAACCTCGCCAAATCCACCGCCCATGCCAAAGTGCTCAACGCGACCTCAAACGTCGGCGGCCTGCTGCTGTTTATCATTGGCGGCAAGGTTATCTGGGCAACCGGCTTTGTAATGATGGTGGGCCAATTTTTAGGCGCGCGCGTGGGCTCGCGTCTGGTATTGAGCAAGGGGCAAAAGCTGATCCGCCCGATGATTGTTGTGGTCTCGGCGGTGATGAGCGCCAAACTGCTTTATGACAGCCATGGACAGGAGATCCTCACCTGGTTGGGGATGCACTAATGAACAGTACGCATAACTACGAACAGCTGATTGAGATTTTCGACGGCTGTTTTGCTGATGATTTTAATACCCGTCTGATTAAAGGCGACGACGAACCGATCTATCTTCCTGCTGATGCAGAGGTTCCGTATAACCGCATCGTTTTCGCACATGGCTTTTACGCCAGCGGTTTGCACGAGATTTCGCACTGGTGCATCGCGGGGAAAGCACGTCGCGAGCTGGTGGACTTCGGTTACTGGTATTGCCCGGACGGGCGTGACGCCGCAACTCAGGGCCAGTTTGAAGATGTTGAAGTCAAACCCCAGGCGCTGGAGTGGCTGTTCTGCGTGGCGGCGGGCTTCCCGTTCAACGTGAGCTGCGACAACCTGGAAGGCGACTTCGAGCCGGATCGTATCGTCTTCCAGCGCCGCGTTCATAAGCAGGTGATGGAATATCTTGAGAAGGGCATCCCGGAACGTCCGGCGCGCCTGATCGAGGCTTTACAGAATTATTACCACACGCCGGAGATCACGGCGGAATGCTTCCCTTGGCCGGAAGATCTTTAACAGAGGAAAGAAGATGATCGCAGAATTTGAATCACGCATTCTGGCGTTAATTGATGACATGGTGGAACACGCCAGTGATGATGAGCTGTTCGCCAGCGGTTATCTGCGTGGTCACCTGACGCTTGCCGTAGCCGAGCTGGAGGCAGGTGACGATCACTCTGCCGACGCAGTTCACGAAGAAGTGACTCGCAGCCTGGAAAAAGCCATTCAGGCCGGAGAACTCTCTCCGCGCGATCAGTCTCTGGTGCTGGGCATGTGGGACAATTTGTTCCAGCAGGCGAAAGCGAAGTAAGTGTTTCACCACCCTCTCCCTGTGGGAGAGGGACGGGGTGAGGGCACCAGACCGCACTCTACTTAACCTTCTTCCCCTTCAGCAGTTTCCGTACCCACAGTCGATTTGGGTTAAGTCCCGCAAGCGTAATTCTGTCCAGCGGAATCGGCTCATCGCTCATCTGCGCGGCTAACACCTCTGCCAGCAGCGGCGCAGAGCACAATCCCCTTGAGCCCAGCCCGCCGAGCATAAACAGCTCCGGATACACCGGTGCGCTTACCGCCGTGTCCCGGTTATCAGCCAGATCCTGATAGGCCGCAAGCGTTGCCTCATAGTCCGGCACGCTCCCCGCCATCGGCAGATGGTCACGCGTGGCGCAGCGTACGCCGCAGCGGGCTTCACCCTCGCTGACGTCAACCTCTTTCGCCCACGCCGCATCCGGGAAACAGTCAACCAGACGCTGGCGGTTCTGCTGTTGGTCCGCGTCGCTGTAGTGCATTTCCGTTTCGCCACGATGATAGCTCGCCCCGATGCAGTGATGGCCGTTAGACGGATTTTGCGGCGTCAGATAGCCGTCATAGCACAGCACCTGACGCAATTTACTCAGTCTGGGCGCGGTTGGGATATGGCTTACCTGGCCGCCGACCGGATACACCGGCAATGTTTCTGTCTGGATAAACTGGCTGATGTTATGTCCGTTTGCCAGCACAACACTTGCGTGCTGCGCCGCTTTGCCATCAGCAAAACGCAGATTCCAGCGTTCTGTCCGGCTAAGCGATTCAACGGTGTGGGCATAGTGCACCGTCAGCCCGCGAGACTGGGCCAGGGTCATCACCGCCGCCGTCAGGTCGGCCGGGCACAGCCAGCCGCCGAGCGGATACTGTATACCGTCACAGCTCGTGTCGACGCCCGTGGTTTCAGCAACTTGCTGCGCAGTAACCGCACGGGCGATCGCCTCCGGCAGACCCAGCGACAGCATTTGCGCGATTTTTTGCTGGCTCTTCTCATCCCAGCCGAGCTGCGTCACGCCGCACCAGTCGTGGTCAAAATCAACAGGCAGAAGATCGTACAGACGACGAGCAAACGTAAATGCCGCCGGGAAAAACTGGAACAGCGCCGGGTCGTGCGCGCTCAGCAGAGGATAAAGCGCGCCATGACGGTTGCCTGAGGCACCCGTCGCCGGTGCCTCATCGGCGCAGTAGAGCGTGACATGCCAGCCACGGTGGAGAAGCGCGAGCGAAAGCAGGGCGCTGGCAATGCCGCCGCCAATGAGTGCTACCTCGCGTGTTGCACTGGCGCGACGGGAAAACCACGGTGCCTGAGCGGGGACATTCAACGTCTGTTCCATCGTCCCGACCAGCATGTCGCGCTTGCGGCCAAACCCCTTGGTTTTACGCATGGTAAAACCCGCTTCCTGCAGCCCGCGGCGGACAAAACCTGCAGAGGTGAAGGTGGCGAGCGTTGCGCCCGGGCGGGCCAGACGCGCCATTGCGCAAAACAGATGCTGACTCCACATATCCGGGTTTTTGGCAGGGGCAAAACCGTCCAGGAACCAGGCATCCACTTTCTGATTCATCGAATCGTCGAGCTGATCGGTAAGTTCGTTAATGTCACCCAGCCATAAATCCAGGGTAACGCGTCCGCCGTCCAGAATCAGACGATGGCACCCACCCACGGCCGGTGGCCATTGCGCCTGAAGCTGCTCTGCCCAGGTTGCCAGCTCCGGCCAGTGCTGATGTGCGAGCTGTAAATCGTGCAAAGTGAGCGGGAATTTTTCAAAACTGACGAAATGTAATCTTTGGAGCGTAGCCTCGGGATAGGCAGCGTGAAACTGATCAAACGCCTGCCAGAGGGTCAGAAAATTGAGGCCGGTGCCGAATCCGCTTTCCGCCACCACGAACAGGCTGCGCGGATGCGCGGGGAATCGGGCGCCGAGCTGGTTTCCGTCGAGAAAAACATAACGTGTCTCTTCAAGTCCGTTATCATTAGAAAAATAGACGTCATCAAAATCTCGGGAAACAGGTGTACCCTCAGCGTTGAATTCGAGGTTGGCGGGTTGTATAGCGTTTTGTTTCACGTAAGTTACTCGTCTGACAGGCAGTGGCACGATCTTAACGATGTGAGTCCATCGGTGCAAATTTCCGCAGAAAATGTCTGATCGGACTTGTTCGGCGTACAAGTGTACGCTATTGTGCGACTCGAAACTTACTATAGTGCGACTTACAGAGGTATTGAATGAAACGTGCAGTGATTACTGGCCTGGGCATTGTTTCCAGCATCGGTAATAACCAGCAGGAAGTCCTGGCATCTCTGCGTGAAGGACGCTCCGGGATCACTTTCTCTGAAGAGTTTAAAGATTCAGGTATGCGTAGCCACGTATGGGGTAACGTCAAACTGGACACCACCGGTTTGATTGACCGCAAAGTGGTTCGTTTCATGAACGATGCCTCTATTTATGCTTATCTCTCCATGCAGGAAGCGATCAAAGATTCCGGCCTGAGCGAAGAGGTTTATCAGAACAACCCGCGCGTGGGTCTGATCGCCGGTTCCGGCGGCTCATCAAAAGCGCAGGTATTCGGCGCTGACGCAATGCGTAGCCCGCGTGGTCTGAAAGCTGTAGGTCCGTACGTGGTCACCAAAGCTATGGGCTCTGCGGTTTCCGCGTGCCTGGCGACCCCATTCAAAATCCACGGTGTGAACTACTCCATCAGCTCCGCGTGTGCGACTTCCGCGCACTGCATCGGTAATGCTGTTGAGCAGATCCAGCTGGGTAAACAGGACATCGTATTTGCTGGCGGCGGCGAAGAGCTGGGCTGGGAAATGGCCTGTGAATTCGACGCGATGGGCGCACTGTCCACCAAGTACAATGAAACCCCGGATAAAGCCTCCCGTACCTATGATGCGCACCGTGACGGTTTCGTTATCGCTGGCGGCGGCGGTATGGTTGTGGTTGAAGAGCTGGAGCATGCCCTGGCACGTGGCGCGCACATCTACGCTGAAATCGTGGGCTACGGTGCAACGTCTGACGGCGCCGACATGGTTGCGCCATCCGGCGAAGGCGCTGTGCGCTGCATGAAGATGGCGATGCACGGCGTTGACACCCCAATCGACTACCTGAACTCCCACGGTACCTCTACTCCGGTAGGCGACGTGAAAGAGCTGGGTGCGATCCGTGAAGTCTTCGGCGACAACAGCCCGGCAATCTCCGCGACCAAAGCCATGACCGGTCACTCTCTGGGGGCGGCTGGCGTGCAGGAAGCGATCTACTCTCTGCTGATGCTGGAAAACGGCTTTATCGCGCCAAGCATCAACATCAATGAGATGGACGAGCAGGCTGCTGGCCTGAACATCGTGACCAAACCAACGGAAGCGACGCTGACCACCGTCATGTCAAACAGCTTCGGCTTCGGTGGCACCAACGCCACGCTGGTTATGCGTAAGCTGAAAGCATAAGTTTTACGTTTGATTCCGGAAGGGAGCCATAAGGCTCCCTTTTTTATGCATTGACAAGCGGCTGATCTCACAGGCAAACTTCACCCCTCAACATTATCCTCACGATAATGCGTAAGCGTTTAACGTCAACCAACGCACCTTAATCCTGATAATCAGGTAGAGGGGGCGTGGCATTTCCCCGCCTTACTCTTCATTTCGGAGTAAAGCATGACTGCAGTAACTCAAACAGAAACAACCCCTTCAGCGAACGTCTCGCTGTTCCGTATCGCTTTCGCGGTATTTCTAACCTATATGACCGTCGGCCTGCCGCTGCCGGTGATCCCGCTGTTCGTTCATCAGGAGCTGGGCTATGGCAACACCATGGTCGGCATTGCCGTGGGCATTCAGTTTTTAGCCACGGTATTGACCCGCGGTTACGCCGGACGGCTGGCGGATCAGCACGGTGCAAAACGCTCGGCGCTACAGGGGATGTTTGCCTGTGGGCTGGCGGGCGGCGCATGGCTGCTGGCTTCTCTCCTGCCGGTAGACGCCGCGTATAAGTTTGCGCTGCTGGTGCTGGGCCGCTTAATCCTGGGCTTTGGTGAAAGCCAGCTGCTGACCGGCACCCTGACCTGGGGAATGGGTCTGGTGGGGCCGGCACGCTCCGGCAAGGTGATGTCCTGGAACGGCATGGCCATCTATGGCGCGCTGGCCGCAGGCGCACCGCTTGGGCTGCTGATCAATAGCCAGTTTGGGTTTGCGGCGCTGGCTGCCACCACCATGGCTTTACCCCTGCTGGCGTGGGCGTTTAACGGCTCGGTGCGTAAGGTGCCTGCGCACAAAGGCGAGCGTCCTTCCCTGTGGAGCGTGGTCGGCCAGATCTGGCAGCCGGGTCTTGGCCTGGCGCTGCAGGGCGTGGGTTTTGCGGTGATCGGTACCTTCGTCTCGCTCTATTTTATGAGCCGCGGCTGGGCGATGGCCGGTTTTACGCTCACCGCGTTTGGCGGCGCGTTTGTGCTGATGCGCGTTTTCTTCGGCTGGATGCCGGATCGCTTTGGCGGCGTGAAGGTAGCGGTGGCGTCGCTGGTGATTGAAACCATCGGTCTGCTGCTGCTGTGGAATGCACCCGTTGCATCCGTTGCGCTGCTTGGTGCGGCGCTGACTGGGTGCGGCTGTTCACTGATCTTCCCGGCGCTGGGCGTTGAAGTGGTGAAGCGCGTGGCCCCGCAGGTGCGCGGTACGGCGCTGGGCGGCTATGCGGCCTTTCAGGATATCTCATACGGGGTAACCGGACCGCTGGCCGGGGTGTTAGCCACCTCGTTTGGTTATCCGTCCGTCTTTCTGGCCGGTGCGGTTTCCGCAGTGGTGGGGATCGTGGTGACGCTGGTGGCGTTTCGCAGGACTTGAGCCGTTATTGCCGGGTGGCGGCTGTGCCTTACCCGGCCTACGGTTCGAGCCGCTTTAGGCCCGGTAAGCGCAGCGCCACCGGGCAAAATATCAGGCAACCAGCCAGAAAATCGCCAGCGCAATCAGTAGCGCAATAAACATCAACCCCGGACGCGCAGAGAGCGTTCTGAACGTCTCGACGACCGGCGCAAACAGCGGGCTGTAGATCGGCTGAATGTTTCTCACCTCCGGCACGCCGCCCTCGCGCTCGGCGCGGCGAACGAAGATTTGATTGAGCAGATCCTGCACCTGCGCGGTGGTCAGAACCGTTTGCGGCGTGGCCTGCCAGTTTTGCTGGGCGTAATCCCGAATGACTTCAAACTCGTGCGGCTCAAGCGGCTGCTTCAGTGCCGCCTGGACGGTATGCAGGGTAGGGGCATTCTGGGTGCTGAGCGTCTGGCGCGCCTGGAGCCAGGTCACCAGATGCGTAAACTGTTTGGCCGGGATTAACTCACCCGCCTTCACGCCGGACAGCTCCAGCATGGATTGCCAGATAAGCTTCGTCGGTTCGCCGGTGGCCGCAGCCAGCTTCGTCACCATCTGCTTGAGCGTGTTGTGCTCGGCAGGCAGCAGCGGACGCTCGGTCGCCGGGCGCACCTGAGGCTGCGGGATAGACAGCTCGTTGTTCTGCAGCAGGGTCAGCACGGTTTTGAGCTGGTCGGGCGTCAGCTGGCCCAGCGCGGTCTGACCATACTGCTGGCGAATAAAATCGCTCACCGCCTGCCGGTTATTGCCCTGGCCCAGCAGCTCGGTCAGCTGAGCGACAATCTGGCGCGTGGTGTGGTTCTGCTGCGCGGTATTAATACGCTGGTTCAGGTTTTGCTCGGCCGCAGGGAAATGGCGCGACTGCAGCGGTGCGTCGTTCCTCACGCCTAAATCATGCTTTACCCCGGCCCAGACTTCCGCGTTTTGCTGTGAAGTCAGCGCAATCAGGCGCGTGATCAGTCGCTCCAGCACGGTGCGCTGTTGCGTGGATAGCGGTTGTTCACCGGCAACGTTTGGCGTGACGGGGCCTTCACCCGGAGGGCGTGGCGGCGTACCTGAAATGGGCTGCATCGTCAAAAATCCTTAAAGTCAAAACTCAGCGTAAACCAGGCATACATATATGCCTGGCGGCGAGATTATGGCACACTTGGCAGGTTTTCTTCCTCTCAAACAGGTACTCAGACGTGAAAATCCTCGTTGATGAAAATATGCCTTACGCCCGTGAGCTGTTTAGCCGCCTGGGTAACGTTAAGGCTGTCCCTGGTCGCCCGATCCCGGTCAACGAACTGGATGACGCAGACGCGCTGATGGTGCGCTCGGTGACTAAAGTAAATGAGGCGTTGCTCGCCGGTAAAGCGATTAAGTTTGTCGGAACCGCAACGGCAGGGACCGATCATGTGGATGATAAATGGCTGAAGCAGGCCGGAATCGGTTTTTCCGCAGCGCCGGGCTGTAACGCCATCGCCGTTGTGGAATACGTTTTCTCCTCCCTGCTGATGCTGGCCGAGCGCGACGGGTTTGCGCTGAAGGACCGCACCGTGGGGATTGTCGGCGTGGGTAACGTCGGCGGGCGCCTGCAAAAGCGCCTTGAAGCGTTAGGGATCCGCACGCTGCTGTGCGATCCGCCGCGTAAAGATAACGGCGATGACGGGGATTTCCGCTCGCTGGATGAGCTGGTTGAACAGTGTGACGTGCTGACGTTCCACACGCCGCTGTTTAAAGAGGGGCCGTATAAGTCGCTGCATCTTGCTGACGAGGCGCTGATCCGTCGTCTGAAGGCTGGCACTATCCTGATAAATGCCTGCCGTGGTCCGGTGGTAGATAATGCCGCGCTGCTGACATGCCTGAACGAAGGACAAGACCTCAGTGTGGTGCTGGACGTCTGGGAGCAGGAGCCGGATCTCAACGTTGAGCTGCTTAACAAGGTAGATGTGGGCACGGCGCATATCGCTGGTTACACCCTCGAGGGGAAAGCGCGCGGCACGACGCAAGTTTTCGAAGCCTACAGCGCCTTTATTGGCCATCCGCAGCAGGTGGCGCTGGATACCTTACTCCCCGCGCCTGAATTTGGCCGCATTACCCTGCACGGCCCGCTCGATCAGGCAACGCTGAAAAGGCTGGTGCATTTGGTGTATGATGTGCGCCGCGATGATGCGCTGCTGCGTAAAGTGGCGGGGATCCCGGGTGAGTTTGATAAGCTGCGCAAGAACTACGTTGAGCGCCGCGAGTGGTCTTCCCTGTATGTAATATGCGACGACGCCCCGGCGGCGACGCTGCTGCATAAGCTGGGGTTTAACGCCGTTCATCACCCGGCGCATTAATGTCTTCTTAATGCTCCCTGTCGGATACTCCGGCAGGGACGCTTTTTTATTTCTGGAGTAAACCACCATGTCTGAAGGCTGGAACATTGCCATTTTAGGTGCCACGGGTGCCGTGGGCGAAGCCCTGCTCGAAACCCTTGCTGAGCGTCAGTTCCCGGTGGGCGATATCTATGCGCTGGCCCGTACCGACAGCGCAGGTGAGCATCTGCGTTTTAACGGTAAATCCGTCATGGTTCAGGACGCGGCCGCGTTCGACTGGACGCAGGCGCAGCTGGCGTTTTTCGCCGCGGGCGCTGAAGCGACGGCTGCGTACGTTGAAGAGGCGACTAACGCTGGCTGCCTGGTGATCGACCTGAGCGGTCTGTTCTCAATGGAGCCGGATGTGCCGCTGGTGGTGCCGGACGTGAACCCGTTTGTGCTGGCTGACTACCGCAACCGTAACGTCATTTCGGTCCCGAACAGCCTCACCAGCCAGCTGCTGACCGCCCTGAAACCGCTGATCGACGACGGCGGCCTGTCGCGCATTACCGTCACCAGCCTGCTGTCCGCGTCCGCGAACGGCAAAAAGGCCGTTGACGCGCTGGCCGGGCAGAGCGCGAAGCTGCTGAACGGTATCCCGATTGACGAAGACGATTTCTTTGGCCGCCAGCTGGCGTTCAATATGCTGCCGCTGCTGCCGGATCGCGAAGGGTCTGTACGCGAAGAGCGTCGTATCGTCGATGAAGTGCGTAAAATTCTGCAGGACGATGGCCTGATGATTTCCGCGAACGTCGTGCAGTCTCCAGTCTTCTACGGCCACGCGCAGATGGTTGGCTTTGAAGCCCTGCGTCCGCTGGCGGCAGAAGAGGCGCGCGACGCGTTTGGCCGCGGTGAAGACATCGTGCTCTCCGAAGAGAGCGAGTTCCCGACCCAGGTTGGCGATGCCACCGGCAGCGCGCATCTTTCCGTTGGCTGCGTGCGTAACGATTACGGCATGCCGGAACAGGTTCAGTTCTGGTCCGTTGCCGATAACGTTCGCTTCGGCGGCGCGCTGATGGCGGTCAAAATCGCTGAAAAACTGGTGCAGGAGTACCTGTACTGATGTCAGACGTGGAACAAAAGCCGGTCCATAGAATTGCCCTCGGAATTGAGTACGACGGCAGTAAATATTATGGCTGGCAGCGTCAGAACGAGGTGCGCAGCGTCCAGGAGAAGCTGGAGAAAGCGCTCTCTCAGGTGGCAAACGAGCCGATTAACGTCCTGTGCGCGGGACGTACGGACGCGGGAGTTCACGGCACGGGACAGGTGGTGCACTTTGAAACCACCGCCGTGCGTAAGGATGCCGCCTGGACGCTGGGTGTAAATGCGAATTTGCCTGGTGACATTGCGGTGCGTTGGGTAAAAGCTGTGCCGGATGATTTTCACGCGCGCTTCAGCGCCACGGCGCGTCGCTACCGTTATGTCATCTACAACCAGCGCCTGCGTCCGGCGGTGTTAAGCCAGGGCGTCACGCATTTTTATGAACCGCTTGATGCAGCACGTATGCATCGCGCGGCGCAGTGTCTGATTGGTGAAAATGACTTTACGTCGTTTCGTGCGGTGCAGTGTCAGTCCCGCACGCCGTGGCGCAACGTCATGCACATAAACGTCAGCCGTTTTGGCGCATATGTGGTGGTGGATATCAAAGCCAATGCCTTTGTACATCATATGGTTCGGAATATTGTAGGCAGCCTGATGGAAGTGGGTGCCGGACACCAGCCGGAGAGCTGGATTGCAGACCTGCTGGCAGCGAAGGACAGAACGCTTGCGGCAGCCACGGCGAAAGCGGAAGGATTGTATCTGGTCTCAGTAGACTATCCGGATCGATTTGACCTGCCGAAACCGCCAATGGGCCCGCTGTTTTTAGCGGACTAAACGAAGGTGCAATTAGGGCTTAGACAATATGGACGTAATACGTTTTCTGATTGATTTCATTCTGCATATTGATGTTCACCTGGCAGAGCTGGTCGCGCAGTATGGCGTCTGGGTTTACGCCATTCTGTTCCTCATTCTGTTTTGTGAAACCGGTCTGGTCGTTACCCCATTCCTGCCAGGGGATTCACTGCTGTTCGTTGCCGGGGCGCTATCGGCGTTACCCACTAACGATCTGAACGTGCATCTTATGGTTGTGCTGATGGTGATTGCCGCCATTGTCGGTGATGCGGTCAACTATACGATTGGACGGGTGTTCGGTGAGCGGCTTTTCAGCAATCCTGATTCGAAAATTTTCCGTCGCAGCTATTTAGACAAAACCCATGCGTTTTATGAACGCCATGGCGGGAAAACCATTATCCTTGCGCGTTTTGTGCCTATTGTGCGCACATTTGCACCGTTTGTGGCGGGAATGGGGCATATGTCCTATCGTCATTTTGCGGCATACAACGTGGTTGGCGCGCTGCTGTGGGTACTGCTGTTTACCTACGCAGGCTATCTGTTTGGCGATCTTCCGGTGGTGCAGGAAAACCTTAAGTTACTGATTGTAGCGATTATTGTGCTTTCCGTACTGCCTGGCGTTATCGAAATCATTCGCCACAAACGTGCGGCGGCAAAACAAGCGAAGTAAATGCACACTGGCGGTTCGACCACTTTTTTATCCAAAGTTTCGGGCTGTTATGTTTTAATGTGCAACATTCATGGTCTGTTGGAGGCAAAAATGGCATTATTCGCCTCTTATAGCAAAACTGGCATACGACCAGGTTCAGGCAGAAAGGTTATCAATGAGCTGGATTGAACGAATTAAAAGCAACATTACCCCAACGCGTAAAGCGAGCATTCCTGAAGGGGTATGGACGAAGTGTGATAGCTGCGGCCAGGTTCTGTATCGTGCAGAACTGGAACGCAATCTTGAAGTGTGTCCAAAATGTGACCACCACATGCGTATGTCGGCGCGCAACCGCCTGCATAGCCTGCTGGACGAAGGCTCTCTGGTAGAGCTGGGCAGCGAACTCGAGCCAAAAGACGTGCTGAAGTTCCGCGATTCCAAAAAATACAAAGATCGTCTGGCCTCTGCACAGAAAGAGACCGGCGAGAAAGACGCGCTGATCGTCATGAAAGGCACCCTGCATGAGATGCCGGTTGTCGCCGCTGCCTTTGAGTTCTCCTTTATGGGCGGCTCAATGGGCTCCGTGGTCGGTGCGCGCTTCGTGCGTGCCGTTGAGCAGGCGCTGGAAGACAACTGTCCGCTGATCTGCTTCTCTGCCTCCGGCGGCGCGCGTATGCAGGAAGCGCTGATGTCGCTGATGCAGATGGCGAAAACCTCTGCTGCGCTGGCGAAAATGCAGGAGCGCGGTCTTCCGTACATCTCCGTGCTGACCGACCCAACCATGGGCGGCGTCTCCGCGAGCTTCGCGATGCTGGGCGACCTGAACATCGCTGAGCCAAAAGCGCTGATCGGCTTTGCGGGTCCTCGCGTTATCGAGCAGACCGTTCGTGAAAAGCTGCCGCCTGGCTTCCAGCGCAGTGAGTTCCTCATTGAGAAAGGCGCTATCGATATGATCGTCCGCCGTCCGGAAATGCGCCTGAAGCTGGCGAGCATTCTGGCGAAGCTGATGAATCTGCCAGCGCCGAACCCGGATGAGCCGCGCGAAGGCGTGGTGGTACCGGATCAGGAACCCGAGGCCTGATAACTGAAAAGGGCAGGGCCGGTTGGCGCTGCCCTTTTGCTTTCTAATCTGTTAATGACAACCGGGCATTATGGAAAATAAAAGCATTCCCCAAGCCACGTCGCCCCTGGCCGCGTGGCTTTCTTATCTGGAAAACCTGCACAGTAAAACCATCGATATGGGGCTTGAACGCGTAAGCCAGGTCGCTGCGCGTCTTGATGTGCTCAAACCGGCTCCGTTCGTGTTCACCGTCGCGGGCACCAACGGGAAGGGCACAACCTGCCGCACGCTGGAATCTGTCCTGATGGCGGCGGGTTACAAGGTAGGTGTTTACAGCTCTCCACACCTGGTGCGCTACACCGAGCGGGTGCGCGTGCAGAACCGCGAACTGCCGGAATCTGCCCATACGGCGTCATTCGCGGAAATTGAAGCTGCACGCGGTGAGATCTCATTAACCTATTTTGAATACGGTACGCTTTCAGCGCTGTGGCTGTTCAAACAGGCGCAGCTTGACGTGGTAATTCTGGAAGTTGGGCTCGGTGGTCGTCTTGACGCCACCAATATGGTGGATGCGGATGTCGCCGTCGTCACCAGCATCGCGCTGGATCATACCGACTGGCTGGGGCCAGACCGTGAAAGCATTGGCCGTGAAAAGGCCGGTATCTTCCGGGCGAATAAGCCCGCCATAGTCGGCGAGCCGGACATGCCGCATACCATCGCCGACGTGGCGAATGAGAAGGGCGCTCATTTAATGCGCCGCGACGTGGACTGGCGCTATGAGGTTCAGGACAACGGCTGGCGCTTTAGCGATGCGCAGGGTGCGCTGGACGACCTGCCGCTGCCGCAGGTACCGCAGCCGAACGCCGCCACCGCACTGGCGGCACTGCGTGCCAGTGGATTGACGGTGAGCGAGCAGGCGATCCGCGACGGTATCCAGAACGCGATCCTGCCGGGGCGTTTCCAGATTGTCAGCGAGTCGCCGCGTCTTATTCTGGACGTGGCCCACAACCCGCACGCGGCGGCGTATCTGGCAGGACGTCTCAAATCGTTACCAAAAACCGGGCGCGTGCTGGCGGTTATCGGTATGCTTCATGATAAAGATATCGGCGGGACGCTGGCCTGCATGGAGAGTGTGGTCGATAGCTGGTATTGTGCTCCTCTGGAGGGGCCGCGTGGCGCGACGGCTGAGCAGTTGATGGAACATCTCGGCACAGGCGCAATCTATAGTAGCGTGGCTCAGGCCTGGCATGCTGCGATGGCGGATGCTAAACCAGAAGATACCGTGCTGGTGTGTGGTTCATTCCACACGGTGGCACATGTCATGGAAGTGATGGACGCGGGGAGAACCGGTGGCGAGTAAGTTTCAGAACCGTTTAACAGGAACCATTGTGCTGGTCGCGCTCGGGGTGATTATTCTCCCGGGTCTGCTCGACGGGCAGAAAAAGCATTATCAGGACGAGTTTGCCGCTATTCCGCTGGTGCCGAAACCGGGTGACCGCGATGAGCCGGATATGCTGCCAGCGGCGACGCAGGCGCTGCCTGCTCAGCCGCCGGAAGGCGCGGCGGAAGAGGTGCGTGCAGGCGATGCCGCCGCACCGTCGCTCGATCCGTCTCGTCTGGCGGCAGCGAGCAGCAGCGATATCGATCCGGTGCCGGTAGAGCAGCCTAAACCCGTTGAAAAACCGAAGCCGGTTGAGAAGCCGCAGCCGAAACCGCAGCGGGATAAAGCCGCAGAGCAGCTGGCTGCCGCATCAGAAACCCCACCGCCGGCAAAACAAGACGCGGCACCGACCGGAAAAGCGTACGTTGTGCAGCTCGGCGCGCTTAAAAACGCCGATAAGGTCAACGAGGTCGTGAGCAAACTGCGCAGTGCGGGATATCGTGTTTACACTTCACCTTCCACGCCGGTGCAGGGTAAAATTACCCGCATCCTCGTGGGGCCAGAAGCGTCCAAAGATAAGCTTAAGGGTTCGCTGGGCGAGCTGAAGCAGATCTCCGGCCTGAGCGGCGTGGTGATGGGCTACAGCGCGAACTGATAAGATCTTACCCAACCTCGGAGTGGTTTGCTCCCTCTCCCTTGAGGGAGAGGGCTGGGGTGAGGGGGAGCAGACGTCCACAGAGACGTCAAATGGACCGTGGCGTTGAACATTTTTTCAGCGCCTTTTTTATTTACGCGCGGGAAGGAAATCCCTACGCAAACGTTTTCTTTTTCTGTTAGAATTCGCCCCGAACTGGATGACAGGGCGTTAAATCGTGGGACACATATGGTCTGGAT
>Ga0268257_1000258_pt1 | contig 79793 bp, 62 predicted proteins | sample AgamicAtPrz_FD_200249 | JGI IMG/M metagenome (GOLD analysis project Ga0268257, IMG submission 200249) | Agave microbial communities from Guanajuato, Mexico - At.P.rz (v2) (version 3) | ecosystem: Host-associated > Plants > Phyllosphere > Phylloplane/Leaf | place: Guanajuato, Mexico | collected... | reverse complement strand
TAAACATAATTATCTTAATTGTCCCATAACGGAACGCCATGACCAACTACAGCCTGCGCGCGCGCATGATGATTTTGATCCTCGCCCCCACCGTTCTCATCGGTTTGCTGCTGAGTATCTTCTTTGTTGTGCACCGCTATAACGATTTGCAGCGACAGCTTGAGGATGCAGGCGCCAGCATTATCGAACCGCTTGCCGTTTCCAGCGAGTACGGCATGAACCTGCAAAACCGCGAATCCATTGGCCAGTTAATCAGCGTGCTCCACCGCCGTCACTCGGACATCGTACGCGCCATTTCCGTTTACGACGAACATAACCGCCTGTTTGTCACCTCGAATTTTCATCTCGATCCGGCAGCCCTGAAGATCCCGGACGGTACACCATTCCCGCGCCACCTCACCGTACTGCGGCGGGGCGATATCATGATCCTGCGCACGCCGATCGTGTCGGAAAGCTATTCCCCCGATGAGTCAGCGCAATCCGACGCCAAATCCAGCAACAATATGCTGGGATATGTGGCGCTGGAGCTGGATCTCAAGTCGGTCCGGCTACAGCAGTACAAAGAAATTTTTATCTCTGGCGTGATGATGCTGTTCTGCATTGGCATTGCGCTGATCTTCGGCTGGCGCCTGATGCGCGACGTGACGGGCCCCATCCGCAACATGGTTAATACGGTTGACCGCATCCGCCGGGGACAGCTCGACAGCCGGGTGGAAGGGTTTATGCTGGGCGAGCTGGACATGCTGAAGAACGGCATCAACTCAATGGCCATGTCGCTGGCGGCGTATCACGAAGAGATGCAGCACAACGTTGACCAGGCGACGTCCGACCTGCGCGAAACGCTGGAGCAGATGGAGATCCAGAACGTTGAGCTGGATCTGGCGAAAAAGCGCGCCCAGGAAGCGGCACGTATTAAGTCGGAATTCCTGGCCAATATGTCGCACGAGCTGCGTACGCCGCTCAATGGCGTGATCGGCTTTACCCGCCTGACGCTGAAAAGCGAGCTCAACCCGACTCAGCGCGATCACCTGCACACCATTGAACGCTCGGCCAACAACCTGCTGGCGATCATCAACGACGTGCTGGACTTCTCCAAGCTGGAAGCGGGCAAGCTGATCCTGGAAAGCATTCCGTTCCCGCTGCGCAGTACGCTCGATGAGGTGGTGACGCTGCTCGCGCACTCGTCGCACGACAAGGGCCTTGAGCTGACGCTCAACATTAAAAACGACGTGCCGGATAACGTCATTGGCGATCCGCTGCGCCTGCAGCAGGTCATTACCAACCTTGTCGGGAATGCGATTAAATTCACCGAAAGCGGTAACATCGACATTCTGGTAGAAAAACGCTCCATCAGCAGCAATAAGGTGCAGATTGAAGTCCAGATCCGCGATACCGGCATCGGTATTCCTGAGCGGGATCAGTCGCGTCTGTTCCAGGCGTTCCGTCAGGCGGACGCCAGTATCTCCCGCCGTCATGGCGGTACCGGCCTGGGGCTGGTGATCACGCAGCGCCTGGTGAACGAGATGGGCGGCGATATCTCTTTCCACAGCCAGCCGAATCGCGGTTCAACCTTCTGGTTCCACATTAATCTGGACCTCAACCCGAACGTTTTGACCGATGGCCCGGTGACGGACTGCCTGAAAGGCAAGCGCCTGGCCTACGTCGAACCTAACGCGGCGGCAGCGCAGTGTGCGCTCGATATTTTAAGCACCACGCCGCTGGAGGTGGTCTACAGCCCAACCTTCTCAGCGCTTGCCGTTGAGCACTACGATATTCTGCTGATGGGGATCCCGGTCACCTTCACCGGCGAACTGACCATGCAGCAGGAGCGGCTGGCGAAAGCCGCGTCAATGACCGACTATCTGCTGCTGGCGCTACCCTGCCACGCCCAGATTAATGCGGAGGAGTTGAAAAACGACGGAGCCGCCGCTTGTCTGCTGAAGCCGCTCACCTCGACCCGCCTCCTGCCCGCGCTCACAGAGTATTGCCGTCTTAGCCAGCATGCTCTCCCGCTGATTAACGACGAGCAAAAATTGCCGATGAGCGTGATGGCGGTGGATGATAATCAGGCCAACCTGAAGCTGATTGGCGCATTGCTTGAAGACCAGGTTCAGCACGTTGAGCTCTGCACCAGCGGCGCGCAGGCGGTTGAACAGGCGAAGCAGATGCAGTTCGATTTAATCCTGATGGATATTCAGATGCCGGGCATGGATGGCATTCGGGCCTGCGAGCTGATCCACCAGCTGCCGCACCAGCAGCAAACCCCGGTCATTGCGGTCACCGCGCACGCGATGGCCGGTCAGAAAGAGAAGCTGCTGAGCGCCGGAATGAATGACTATCTGGCGAAGCCCATCGATGAAGAGAAACTTCATAACCTGCTGTTACGCTACAAGCCGGGTCATATTGGCGGGACGTACACGGTTTCCAGCGAGCCGGTTGAAATCAGCGTCAACCAGAACGCGACCTTTGACTGGCAGCTCGCGCTGCGCCAGGCGGCAGGTAAACCCGATTTAGCCCGCGAAATGCTGCAAATGCTGGTCGCGTTTCTGCCGGAAATTCGCAATAAGGTAGAAGAGCAGCTGGTGGGTGAAAATCCGGAAGCGCTGCTGGAAGCGATCCACAAGCTGCACGGCAGCTGCGGGTACAGCGGCGTGCCGCGGCTGAAAAATCTTTGCCAGCTGCTGGAGCAGCAGCTGCGTGCCGGCACGCCGGAATCGGAGCTTGAACCGGAGTTTCTGGAGCTGCTGGATGAGATGGATAACGTAACGCGCGAAGCGACGAAGTTGCTGGGAAGCTGAGATAAAAGCCCGGTGGCGCTACGCTTACCGGGCCTACGATTGCGGGTGCGGCCTGATGCCCTCACCCCGATCCTCTACCACAGGGAGAGGGAGAACTACATTCCCTGCCCCACTTTCAGCACCGCCGCGATATTCCTGGCGGCCATCCTGACGTTCTCGCTGGCATTTTCCAGCGCATCTTCCAGCGAGCAGATGGTGTAAATCACGCTAAACACCGCATCAATGCCGTGATCGTGTACCACGCCAACGTCCGACGTCAGGCTGCCTGCAATGCCGATGACGGGTTTGTTAAAGCGTTTCGCCACTTTCGCAACGCCCACCGGAACTTTGCCGTGGATCGTCTGACTGTCGATGCGGCCTTCTCCCGTGATCACCAGATCCGCATCAGCCACCTGGTCGGCCAGGTGTAGCGCATCGGTCACGATCTCAATGCCCTGGCGCAGCTGCGCGCCGCAAAAGGCGTACAGCGCGGCCCCCATGCCACCCGCCGCGCCGCCGCCAGCAAGGTTTAGCACGTCGATATCCAGATCCCGGGCAATGACTCTCGCATACTGTGCCAGCGCGTTGTCCAGGGTGACGATCATCTCAGGAGTGGCCCCCTTTTGCGGGCCAAATACGGCTGACGCGCCATCCTTACCGGTGAGCGGATTCGTCACATCACAGGCGACCTCTATCCGGCACTCCGCCAGACGTCTGTCCAGCCCGCTCAGGTCGATACGCGCAAGTTTTCCCAGCTCGCCCCCGCCCTGCCCAAGGGGCTGCCCGCTGTCGTCCAGCAGCTTTGCCCCCAGCGCCTGCACCATCCCTGCTCCGCCGTCATTGGTGGCGCTGCCGCCAATGCCGATGATGATATGCTTAACGCCCGCGTCCAGCGCGTGACGAATAAGTTCGCCCGTGCCCCACGAGGTGGTTTTCAGGGGATTACGCTGCGAAGGAACGACCAGCTCCAGGCCGCTTGCCGCCGCCATTTCAATAAAGGCACTCTGCTCGTCACCGGATAAGCCATAAAACCCTTCCACGCGCTCACCCAGCGGGCCGGTCACCGGAACATGCACAATGCGTCCCTGTGTTGCCGCGATCATCGCCTCAACCGTCCCTTCGCCACCGTCCGCGACCGGCAGTTTGACGTAAACCGCCTCGGGAAAGATCTCGCGAAAACCACGTTCTATCGCTGTCGCAACCTCAAGCGCACTCAAACTTTCCTTATACGAGTCCGGTGCGATAACAATTTTCATAAGCCATCCTTACGCATAGTCGTTACGTTAAGCATACACCACGTAAAAGACCGCTTGTGGGAGCGGTCCCAATGCGTTTATCGTACCATGCACGGGCGTTTATTGTCGAATGTCCAGTCGGTGATCAGATACTGCATCGCCATGGCGTCGTCACGGGCGCCCAGACCGTGTTTTTGATACAGCTCATGGGCTTTCATGACCTGGTCCATATCTAGCTCAACCCCCAGCCCCGGCGTGGAAGGCACCTGCACCATGCCACCTTTGATCTCAAACGGCTGCTTAGTCAGACGCTGATTACCTTCCTGCCAGATCCAGTGCGTGTCGATAGCGGTAATCGTGCCCGGCGCGGCGGCGGCAACGTGCGTGAACATCGCCAGCGACACGTCGAAGTGGTTGTTAGAGTGCGAGCCCCAGGTCAGGCCAAACTCGTGACACATTTGCGCCACGCGCACCGACCCCTGCATCGTCCAGAAGTGCGGGTCCGCCAGCGGAATATCGACGGACTGCAATGACAGGGTGTGTCCCATCTGACGCCAGTCGGTGGCAATCATATTGGTCGCGGTCGGCAGCCCCGTGGCGCGACGGAATTCCGCCATGACTTCACGGCCCGAGAAGCCCTGTTCAGCCCCACACGGATCTTCCGCATACGCCAGCACGCCTTTCAGCTGCTTGCCAATTTTGATCGCTTCATCTAGCGACCACGCGCCGTTCGGATCCAGCGTCACGCGGGCCTGCGGGAAACGTTTTGCCAGCGCGGTAACGGCTTCCGCCTCTTCCTCACCGGCCAGCACGCCGCCCTTCAGTTTGAAATCATTAAAGCCATATTTTTCGTACGCGGCTTCCGCCAGGCGCACCACCGCATCCGGGGTCATCGCCTCGTCGTGGCGAAGTCGGTACCAGTCGCATTGTTCATCCGGCTGGCTCTGATAAGGCAATGGCGTCAGCCTGCGGTCGCCGACAAAGAACAGATAGCCCAGCATTTCCACTTCGCTGCGCTGCTGCCCCTCGCCCAACAGCGACGCAACGTTAACGCCCAGATGCTGACCCAGCAGATCCAGCATCGCGGATTCAATCCCGGTCACCACGTGAATGGTGGTGCGCAGATCGAAAGTCTGCAGGCCACGCCCTCCGGCATCGCGATCGGCAAAGGTGTTACGCACGGTGTTGAGGACATTTTTATACTCACCCAGCGTTTTGCCCACCACCAGTGGAATGGCATCTTCCAGCGTCTGGCGGATCTTCTCCCCGCCCGGAATTTCACCCACGCCCGTATGCCCGGAATTGTCTTTGATAATGACAATATTGCGGGTAAAGAATGGCGCATGCGCGCCGCTCAGGTTCATCAGCATGCTGTCATGGCCCGCAACCGGAACGATCTGCATGGAAGTGACGACAGGGGTCGTAAAAGTACTCATCGTGTAATCCTTTTATCAGTGACGTCCAAAAACAGGGCGCTTACGGTCAAATGTCCAGCCGGGGATAAGGTACTGCATCGGGCCCGCGTCGTTACGCGCGCCGCCCGGTAGCTTTTTATACGCCTCATGGGCTTTATGGATCTGATCCCAGTCAATCTCCACGCCCAGGCCCGGCGCATCCGGTACGGCAATCTTGCCGTTGATGATTTCCAGCGGATTTTTCGTCAGGCGGGCTTCCCCTTCCTGCCAAATCCAGTGGGTATCGATGGCGGTCGGGTTACCCGGCGCCGCAGCGCCAACGTGGGTAAACATCGCCAGCGAAATATCAAAGTGGTTGTTCGAGTGACAGCCCCAGGTCAGCCCCCAGTCATCGCACAGCTGCGCCACGCGCACTGCACCTGAAAGCGTCCAGAAGTGAGGATCCGCCAGCGGAATGTCGACGGCGTTCAGCATCACCGCATGACCCATTTCACGCCAGTTGGTGGCGATCATGTTGGTCGCGACAGGCAGCCCGGTGGCGCGACGAAACTCGGCCATGACTTCACGGCCCGAGAAGCCCTGCTCCGCGCCGCAGGGGTCTTCCGCATAGGTCAGGACATCCCCCAGCCCCTTGCACAGGCTAATCGCTTCCTCCAGCAGCCAGGCGCCGTTGGGATCGACGGTGATCCGCGCATCAGCAAAGCGTTTTTTCAGCGCCCGGGCCGTTTCAATCTCCTGCTCGCCGGGCAGCACGCCGCCCTTCAGCTTGAAATCCTTAAAGCCGTAGCGATCCTGCGCAGCCTCGGCCAGCCGCACCACCGCGTCGCTGGAGAGCGCTTCCTGGTGGCGCAGGCGATACCAGTCGTGATCGCCCGTGGATCGAGCCAGATAAGGGAGGTCGGTCTTATAGCGATCGCCAACGTAGAACAGATAGCCCAGCACGGTGACCGCATCACGCTGTTTGCCGGGCCCCAGCAGCTCGCAAACCGGAACATTGAGCGCCTTACCCAGCAAGTCGAGCAGAGCGGCCTCCAGCGCGGCGACCGCGTTGACCCGCAGTTCAAACGTCCAGGCACCTTTACCGAACGTATCAAAGTCTGCCGACTGATTGCCCTTATGCACCCACTGAACCACCTTGTTCAGACGGGCGACCTCCTGGCCCACCACCTGCGGAATGGCATCGACCAGCGTCTGGTAGATCACCTCCCCACCCGGGGCCTCGCCCACGCCGGTATGCCCTGCGCTGTCTTTCAGCACGACGATATTACGGGTAAACCAGGCGCTATGCGCCCCGCCGATATTGAGCAGCATGCTGTCCTGCCCGGCCACCGGGATGACCTTCATCTCCGTGACGGTTGGGCTCGATTGCGTTGTCATCATCCACGCTCCGCAACAGGTTTAAGTTCGACGCGTTTGATATCCCCAACCAGCACCAGGTAACTCAGCACCGCCACCAGCGCATGCACACCTACGTAGATTAGCGCACCGTTGAAAGAGCCGGTGGTGCCGACGATGTAGCCGATAGCGATGGGCGTAACAATCCCGGAGATGTTGCCGAACATGTTGAACAGGCCGCCGCTCAGGCCGCTGATCTCTTTCGGTGCCGTATCCGCCATCACCGCCCAGCCCAGCGCGCCAATGCCTTTGCCGAAGAAGGCCATCGCCATAAAGCCGATAATCATCCATTCGGCGTTGACGTAGTTACAGAACACCATGGTCATGGAGAGCAGCATGCCGAGCACAATCGGGGTTTTACGCGCGATGTTCAGCGAGCCGGTACGGCGCATCAGCCAGTCGGAAATCACTCCGCCGAGCACACCGCCGACGAAGCCGCAGATTGCCGGAACCGACGCGACAAATCCCGCTTTCAGAATCGACATGCCGCGTGCCTGCACCAGGTATACCGGGAACCAGGTGATGAAGAAGTAGGTTAAGGCGTTAATACAGTACTGGCCCAGATAGATACCGATCATCATGCGCGAGCCGACGAGCTGCTTGATCTGCGCCCATTTCTGGCTGAACGGAACTTTTGCTTTTGCGGATTTCTGATCCATATTGATCAGCGCGCCGCCTTCCGCGATGTACTCCAGCTCTTTTTTGTTCACGCCAGGATGCTGGTTGGGTTCGTGGATCACTTTCAGCCAGACGAAGCTGATGACGATCCCAAGCCCGCCCATGAAGAAGAAGACGTGCGACCAGCCCACCTCATGCGTCAGCCAGCCCATGATTGGCGCGAAGATCACCGTCGCGAAGTACTGTGCGGAGTTGAAAATCGCCACCGCCGTTCCCCTCTCCTGCGCCGGGAACCAGGCAGCGACAATGCGGCTGTTCCCCGGGAAGGAAGGTGCTTCCGCTAAGCCTACCAGGAAGCGCAGCGTGAAGAGCGCCACGATAATGCCGAAGCCGCTGAAGATATCGACGAACCCCTGCAACAGGGTAAACATTGACCAGATAAAGATGGACCAGAAATAGACGCGTTTAGATCCAAAACGGTCCAGCAGCCAGCCGCCAGGAATTTGTCCGATGACGTAGGCCCATGAGAATGCGGAGAAAACGTAACCCATGCCCACCGGATCAAGGCCGATATCTTTTGCCATTTCCGAACCGGCAATCGACAGCGTGGCGCGGTCACCATAGTTAAAGGATGTGACGATAAACAGCATCACCACTATCCAGTAGCGGGCATTAGTGCGCTTTTCAGCACTGCTCGCTGCGTGGCTTAATGTACTCATTGTTGCACTCCTGAAACATAGCTTTCGCCTGGTTCATTCTGTACAGCACCGGTAGGGTAATCAGAATGAGATTGGTGTTTTGTCGTTTTGGTACGGCCTGACGCCGTTTTATAGTGACCGGGAAAGTATATGAAGGAGTGGTACGTTCTCTCACCGTGCAAAAACACAGTATTGAAGGGTGCATGAGAGGTTGTTTATGGCATAAGCCCAGGGGAATGGAAGGTGGTTCACGGATTTGGCGTTTGGAGCGGGGTGTATCGCCGGGTGGCGGCTATGCCTTACCCGGCCTGGATAACTATTTAAGGAGAGTTGCCCAGTGCTCGACCCATGGGTTCGATTCGCTTTCGGGTTCAGGATGCTCACCGGCATCAATCAGCAGCATCTCGCCGACGCGCTGGGCGCTCTGCTCCTGCAGGAGCGCATCGAACTGCTTGCCGCCGCCGCAGAAGTTGGCGTAAGAGCTGTCGCCCAGAGCAATGATGCCGTAGTGCACGTCTGGCTGATAGCCAAGCTGGTCTTTAATGCCCTGAAACAGCGGCACGATGCTGTCCGGCAGATCGCCCTGCCCGGTGGTGGAGGTCACCACCAGAATGTACTTATCTTTATACTTTTCCCAGTCTGCCAGTTCCGGGTCTTCATAGACCGTGGCTTTATGGCCCTGGCTGGCGAGTATTGCCTCAGCCTCTTCCGCTACCAGCAGCGAGTTGCCGTACATTGTGCCGACAAAAATGCCTACTTCAGCCATGATATTTTCCCATAATGAATGCGTTTACCGTTCATCCTGAACGTTGCCCGATACAAACTCAACCCTTTCATTTTCGGGGAGTTGTCCCAGCCAGCCAAACTGTGACAGCGCCTGCATCCAGACGTCGTCCAGCCCCGCACGGATGGTCAGCGGTTCGCCGGTAAACGGGTGCGTCAGGCTCAGCTCGCTGGCGTGAAGCATCAGACGATGGCAGCCAAAGTGTTCGGCCGCACTGCGGTTCTGGCGCAAATCACCGTGTTTGCTGTCACCAATAATCGGATGGCGCAGGTGCGCAAGATGGCGTCGCAGCTGGTGCTTACGCCCGGTTTTAGGCAAAAGCTCAACCAGGCTGTAGCGTGTGGTCGGGAATTTGCTGGTTGCAACCGGCATTTCGGTCGTCGCCATGCCGCGATAATCCGTCACCGCAGGCTGAGGACCTTTGTCATCGCGGGCAAATTTATCGGCGATTTTGTCCAGTTCCTCCACCAGCGGATAGTCCAGCGTGGCGGCTTCCGTCAGCCAGCCGCGCACGATCGCGTGATAGCGCTTTTGCATCTGATGCTGTTCGAACTGCTGTGACAGCAGACGCCCCGCCTCGCTGGAAAGCCCCATCAGCAGCACGCCGGATGTCGGCCTGTCGAGACGATGGGCGGTAAAAACATGCTGACCAATCTGATCGCGAACGGTCTGCATCACCACCACTTTCTCATCGCGATCGAGCCAGCTGCGGTGTACCAGCCAGCCTGACGGTTTATTCACCGCCACCAGCCACTCATCCTGATAGAGGATCTCAAGCGTCATGCATCTTCACCGGCAAACAGGGCATCCAGTTTTTCCAGTTCGACCAGCATCACGTCGCGCGCCGGGTGTGTCGCCTCGAGCGCCATTTCATAATAGGGAGAGACCGCAAAAGCCTGCGGAAGCGGGTGACCGCCCTCAAGCAGGGCGTGCATGCGCGGAATTAACACCCACTGCAGCCATTCAAACGGGGCCAGCGTATCCAGGCAGAAGGGCTGAGTGCTCGCGAACGCTTCTGGCTGCGGCGCGGTCTCCTGCCACAGCTGATGTTGGCGCAAAAGGGCTTCGATGGCGTGCAACTGAGCACGAACGCTATCGTGTTGCGTCATAGTAACCTCAACTGAAAAAGTGAACGGCGCGCAGCATAGCATTGCGGAAGGCAGAAATAAAAAAAGGGAGCACTGTAAAAACAGTGCTCCCGGTTCGTTTCGCAGCATTCCAGCTACAATTCGTGCTCCCTGCTCATCCGTGACAACTTTTCCTGACGCCCGAAGGCCTGGTCATCCGTAAGCCGATGCATCCTGCACACATCTTCCTGACGTGTTTGTCTCATCCTGAAACGTCCTGGCCTTCCTGACCCACCGACCATCCTGACCGGCTCTCGTTCTCCTTCCTGGAGGTGTCCCTTACGCATCCTGCGTTATCCACTTCGCTTCATCCTGAAGCCTTCCTGAAGCGCCATCCTGACGAGTCCTGTGTGAGAAACGCCATCATCCTGATGTTCGTTTCTCGTGTCGGCGTCCTGTCGACAGAAATAGAATCCGCTATTCCGCTTCGTCTTACAACCCACCCTTTCTGGGTTGTAAGCCGTAAGAAATCCCTAAAAACAATACGATGAACAGGTAATTCATTGAAAAACAGAGCGATATTAATCTGAATTAAATGAGGTAATACTGAATCTTCAGCGATCTCTCACAAACGTTGTAAGAGATCTCTCACACGCGCTATAGCATCATGGATTACAGAAATGGCTCAAGTCGGGTAAGGAAATCTGCAAGAGAGGGGGCGAGAGTCTCGCGATTGCGGGTGCCGATAGTCTCTTTAACCACTTCACCTGACAGGTTACAGACGGAGATAACGTCCAGTTCGCTGTCCAGCGTGGCAATAAAGAGCGTCGGAGATAGCTTCAGGCGTTTTTGCGTGACCAGATGACCAATCAGGTTTTCCTGAACACGCTGCAGATCGTCTTCGCTCCAGGTCTGCAACAGCGTCAGCGTGATATCAGCAAAGCGCGCAGGCATATCCCCTGCGAACTGCGTGGTATAAAACGCATGAACTGCTGGTTGTACCACAATGTCCATTGCCCGCTCAACCGCATTTACATTTTGCTCGCCGTCGAAAGGTTTTGGCTGCCAGATAACGTAATCGTCGACTGAAGAGATAATGCACGGCGAAGGTACGCCATACAAATCAGCACTTTGCGGCCATGTCTGGTCCTTTTCATGCCATGCGTCGCAATAGCGGGTCGTGAAGGCAGTGAGGGCATTTGCAGTTTCGATGTCCACCGATTTCTCTCTTCTTGTCAGACAGGATAAACTCAGGCCATAAGTGTACCTGTAAAGTGGCTATGAAACATGTCTTACGAAAATCATCAGGCGTTAACCGGCTTAACGCTGGGGAAATCGACCGATTACCGCGATACCTACGATGCAAGCCTGCTGCAGGGCGTGCCGCGCAGCCTGAACCGCGATCCTCTGGGCCTGCATGCGGATGCCTTGCCGTTTGTCGGCGGTGACATCTGGACGCTGTACGAACTCTCGTGGCTTAACGCGCGCGGTCTGCCGCAGGTGGCGGTGGGCCACGTTGAGCTGGATTACGCCAGCGTTAATCTCGTGGAATCCAAAAGCTTTAAGCTCTATCTCAACAGTTTTAACCAGACAAAATTCAGCAGCTGGGACGACGTTCAGCACACCCTGGAACGTGATTTAAGCGCCTGCGCGCAGGGAAAGGTGAGCGTTTCACTGTATCGCCTGCACGAACTGGAAGGGCAGCCGGCCGCCCACTTCAACGGGACCTGCATCGACGATCAGGATATCGAGGTGGAGAATTATGAATTCAGCGCCGATTACCTCGAAAACGCGGCGAGCGGAAAGGTGGTCGAAGAGACGCTGGTCAGCCACCTGCTGAAATCCAACTGCCTGATCACCCACCAGCCGGACTGGGGTTCGGTGCAGATCCAGTACCGAGGCCCGAAAATTGACCGGGAAAAGTTGCTGCGCTACCTGGTGTCGTTCCGCCATCACAACGAATTTCACGAGCAGTGCGTGGAGCGTATCTTTAGCGATATTCAGCGTTTCTGCCAGCCAGAAAAACTGAGCGTTTACGCGCGCTACACCCGCCGCGGCGGTCTGGACATCAACCCGTGGCGCACCAACACCGATTTTGTGCCAGCAACGGGGCGGCTGGTGCGTCAGTAATATAAATATTTTCACAATATGCGCGGTATCTTCCGCGCTTTAGGTTGTGAAACGTCACGCGCCAGGGCTATTGTAATCAACAGGGAAAGACGATAATCGTCCCGTAAGGAGCTCACTTGATTACACATATTAGCCCGCTTGGCTCAATGGATATGTTGTCGCAGCTGGAAGTGGACATGCTTAAGCGCACGGCCAGCAGCGATCTTTATCAACTGTTTCGTAACTGTTCACTTGCCGTACTGAACTCCGGAAGCCTGACAGATAACAGCAAAGAACTGCTGTCCCGCTTCGAAAGCTTTGATATCAACGTGCTGCGCCGCGAGCGTGGCGTGAAGCTTGAAGTCATCAACCCGCCGGAAGAGGCTTTTGTCGACGGCCGTATCATACGTTCACTTCAGGCTAACCTGTTTGCCGTGCTGCGTGACATCCTGTTTGTTAACGGGCAGATCCACAACGCAGGCCGCTTCCAGCATCTCGACCTGGAAAGCTCGGTCCATATCACCAACCTGGTGTTCTCCATTTTGCGTAACGCCCGTGCCCTGCACGTTGGCGAAGCGCCGAACATGGTCGTCTGCTGGGGCGGTCACTCCATTAACGAAACCGAATACCTTTATGCGCGTCGGGTGGGCACCCAGCTCGGCCTGCGCGAGCTGAATATCTGTACCGGCTGCGGTCCGGGTGCGATGGAAGCGCCAATGAAAGGTGCCGCAGTGGGACACGCGCAACAGCGTTACAAAGAGGGACGGTTTATCGGCATGACCGAGCCGTCGATCATTGCCGCTGAGCCGCCTAACCCGCTGGTTAACGAGCTGATTATCATGCCGGATATCGAGAAACGTCTTGAAGCGTTTGTCCGTATCGCCCACGGCATTATCATCTTCCCGGGCGGCGTGGGGACAGCGGAAGAGCTGCTCTATCTGCTGGGTATTCTGATGAATCCGGCCAACAAAGATCAGGTTCTGCCGCTGATCCTGACCGGTCCAAAAGAGAGCGCCGACTACTTCCGCGTGCTGGACGAGTTTATCGTACACACGCTGGGCGAATCCGCGCGTCGTCACTATCGCATCATCATTGACGATGCCGCAGAAGTGGCGCGCCAGATGAAAAAAGCGATGCCGCTGGTAAAAGAAAACCGTCGCGATACCGGCGATGCGTACAGCTTTAACTGGTCAATCCGTATCGCGCCGGACCTGCAGATCCCGTTCGAGCCAACGCACGAAAATATGGCGAACCTGAAACTCTATCCGGACCAGCCGGTGGAAGTCCTGGCTGCCGATCTGCGTCGTGCCTTCTCCGGGATTGTGGCGGGCAACGTGAAAGAGATGGGCATCCGCGCCATTGAACAGTACGGTCCGTACAAGATCCACGGCGACCCGGAGATGATGCGCCGCATGGACGACATGCTGCAGGGCTTTGTCGCTCAGCACCGCATGAAGCTGCCGGGCTCAGCCTATATTCCTTGCTACGAAATCTGCACATAACGCTCAACAGCATCTCATCAAAGCCGGGTCGCCCTGTTGCGCGTCCCGGCTTTTTTTATTACGAGGTAATTCATACGCATCACTTATGTCTTTTACAAACTATGCGCAAACGCAAACGATTACCTTGTTTTTTCAACCGTAAATTATCAGCCTTAATCCAAATTACCTGCCAGAAAATACTAAAAACCCATTTCTTTACAGCTAAAGACACCTATATCACGGGCCAGTCTTTCAGCTCACATGTCGTTGGTGGTAGCCTTCGCGCCCGTAAATTCTCTTTGACGTTTTTTTAACAGATAAATGGTCTAAAGATGCCCACATCATAAGTGGATTATTGCATTTGGGATCAGGATCACTGATAGATTCATAACTAGAATGTATCTTTCCGCCCGCCAATAGTTACGGGCGAAAATTATTAAAAAACCGTCACTGAACGAATTTCATATTACCGTCAGGCACTTTTTCATCGGATTTGACTAAAAACCTGACAATTTGCTTCCTCCAGGAGACACAGATGGAAACCACTCAAACCAGCACCGTTGCTTCGATTGAATCCCGAAGTGGTTGGCGCAAAACGGATACCATGTGGATGCTTGGCCTTTACGGCACAGCAATCGGCGCTGGTGTACTGTTCCTTCCTATCAACGCAGGCGTCGGCGGTCTGATCCCGCTGATCATCATGGCTATCATTGCTTTCCCGATGACCTTCTTCGCACACCGCGGTCTGACCCGCTTCGTGCTGTCCGGTAAAAATCCGGGCGAAGACATCACTGAAGTTGTTGAAGAGCATTTCGGCGTTGGCGCAGGTAAACTGATTACCCTGCTCTACTTCTTCGCGATTTACCCTATTCTGCTGGTCTACAGCGTGGCGATCACCAACACCGTTGAAAGCTTCATGATGCACCAGCTGCACATGACGCCGCCTCCGCGTGCGATTCTGTCGCTGATCCTGATCGTGGGCATGATGACCATCGTTCGCTTCGGTGAGCAGATGATTGTGAAAGCAATGAGCGTACTGGTCTTCCCGTTCGTTATTGCTCTGATGGTACTGGCTTGCTACCTGATCCCACAGTGGAACGGTGCAGCGCTGGAAACCCTGTCCCTGAGTAGCGCATCGGCAACCGGTAACGGCCTGCTAATGACCCTCTGGCTGGCAATTCCGGTGATGGTGTTCTCCTTCAACCACTCTCCAATCATCTCTTCTTTCGCTGTGGCGAAACGTGAAGAGTACGGTAATGGCGCAGAGAAGAAGTGCTCCAGCATCCTGGCGCGCGCTCACATCATGATGGTACTGACCGTAATGTTCTTCGTCTTCAGCTGCGTACTGAGCCTTTCCCCGGTGGATCTGGCGGCAGCGAAAGAGCAGAACATCTCTATTCTGTCTTACCTGGCGAACCACTTTAACGCACCGGTCATTGCGTGGATGGCACCAATCATCGCGATTATCGCCATCACCAAATCCTTCCTGGGCCACTACCTCGGCGCGCGTGAAGGCTTCAACGGTATGGTGATTAAATCTCTGCGCGGTAAAGGCAAGAGCATTGAAATCAACAAGCTGAACAAAATCACTGCGCTGTTCATGCTGCTCACCACCTGGGCGGTAGCGACCCTGAACCCAAGCATCCTGGGCATGATTGAAACCCTGGGCGGCCCGGTCATCGCGATGATTCTGTTCCTGATGCCGATGTACGCGATTCAGAAAGTCCCTGCTATGCGCAAGTACAGCGGTCATGTGAGCAACGTGTTTGTGGTTATCATGGGTCTTATCGCAATCTCTGCGATCTTCTACTCCCTGTACACCATGTTCTGATTATCACCCGCGCCGTCTTCGGATGGCGCACTCCTCCCTCTCTGACTGAAAGCAATGGACGCATCATGATTAGCGTATTCGATATCTTCAAAATCGGTATTGGTCCTTCCAGCTCTCACACCGTCGGACCAATGAAAGCCGGTAAGCAGTTCACGGATGACTTGATTGCACGCGGCATCTTGCATGACATTACCCGCGTGGTTGTCGATGTATACGGCTCGCTTTCCCTGACCGGGAAAGGCCACCATACCGATATCGCCATTATCATGGGCCTGGCGGGAAACCTGCCGGACACCGTTGATATTGATGCGATCCCTGGCTTCATCCAGGATGTGAACACCCACGGTCGCCTGCTGCTGGCGAACGGTGAGCATGAGGTTGAATTCCCGGTTGACCACTGCATGAATTTCCATGCGGACAACCTGTCGCTGCACGAAAACGGCATGCGCATTACCGCGCTGGCCGGCGACAAAGCGGTATACAGCCAGACGTATTACTCTATCGGCGGCGGTTTTATCGTCGACGAAGACCACTTTGGTCAAACCAATACCTCTTCTGTCGAAGTGCCGTATCCGTACAAAACGGCGGCGGATCTTCAGCGTCACTGCCAGGAGACGGGCCTTTCCCTCTCCGGCCTGATGATGAAAAACGAGCTGGCACTTCACAGCAAAGAGGAGCTCGAACAGCACTTCACTAACGTCTGGGAAGTGATGCGCGGCGGTATCGAGCGAGGGATCACCACCGAGGGCGTTCTGCCGGGCAAGCTTCGCGTGCCGCGTCGTGCTGCTGCGCTGCGCCGTATGCTGGTGAGCACCGACAAAACGACGACAGACCCGATGGCCGTCGTAGACTGGATCAACATGTTCGCGCTAGCGGTGAACGAAGAGAACGCTGCCGGGGGCCGTGTGGTCACCGCGCCGACTAACGGCGCCTGCGGTATCGTTCCGGCGGTGCTGGCGTACTACGACAAGTTTATCCGTGAAGTGAACGCGAATTCGCTGGCGCGCTACCTGCTGGTCGCCAGTGCGATTGGTTCGCTGTATAAGATGAACGCGTCTATTTCCGGTGCGGAAGTGGGCTGTCAGGGTGAAGTCGGCGTGGCGTGCTCCATGGCGGCGGCGGGTCTGGCCGAACTGCTGGGTGCAAGCCCGACACAGGTGTGCATTGCTGCGGAAATCGGCATGGAACATAACCTTGGGCTGACCTGTGACCCGGTTGCCGGACAGGTACAGGTACCGTGCATCGAACGTAACGCGATTGCCTCCGTGAAGGCGGTGAACGCGGCACGTATGGCGCTGCGCCGCACCAGCGAGCCGCGCGTCTGTCTCGATAAGGTTATCGAAACCATGTACGAAACCGGTAAAGATATGAACGCCAAATACCGCGAAACTTCTCGCGGCGGCCTGGCGATGAAGATCGTGACCTGCGATTAAGCCCCTCAGGAAGCCTCGTTTTGCGAGGCTTCTTCCTGTTTTCCCCACCATTCATAGTTTCACGCTGCTGACAGTGTTACCCTTCACGCATGAGATAGAAGGGAGATTATCTGTGGCCGTTCATTTACTTATCGTCGATGCTCTTAACCTGATCCGCCGTATCCATGCGGTACAGGGGACGCCTTGTAAAGACACCTGTCTGCACGCGCTGGAACAGCTTATTCGCCACAGTGAACCCACCCACGCGGTCGCGGTATTTGATGACGAAGCCCGCAACACGGGCTGGCGACACCAGCGTCTGCCCGACTACAAAGCCGGACGCGCCCCGATGCCGGACGATCTTCACGCTGAATTGCCCATGCTGCGCGCTGCATTTGAACAGCGGGGAGTTCCCTGCTGGGGTGCACAGGGAAATGAAGCCGACGATCTCGCGGCCACCCTGGCCGTAAAGGTGGCAAGCGCCGGACATCAGGCCACTATCGTTTCAACTGACAAAGGCTACTGCCAGCTGCTTTCTCCGACTATCCGCATTCGCGACTATTTTCAAAAACGCTGGCTGGACGCGCCGTTTATTGCCAGCGAGTTCGGCGTCTCGCCTGAGCAACTGCCGGATTACTGGGGGCTGGCAGGCATCAGCAGCTCTAAGGTTCCGGGTGTCGCCGGTATTGGGCCGAAGAGCGCCGCGCAGCTGCTGAAGGATTTTCAGAGTCTGGAAGGGATTTACGCCCGTCTGGATGAGGTGCCAGAAAAGTGGCGCAAGAAGCTGGAGGCGCATAAAGAGATGGCGTTTATCTGCCGGGAAATCGCAACGCTACAGACGGATTTACAGCTGGACGGGAATTTACAGCAGTTGAGATTAGAGCGTTAACGCTTTTCTGTAGGCCCGGTAAGCGTAGCGCCACCGGGCAAAACAAAGCACGTACTATCGCTCGTCGCGACGTCCGCCAACCGCAGCCCACCAGCGACGAATATGCACCGTCACCTCTTCACGGTCGTGATACAGCTGACGCGCCTGGATCTCCACGTTAATACCGTGCTCGTCCATCTGCTCCTGAATGTAGGCCAGGTTCTGCGATACTTCCTCATAGCGCTTTTTCATCGGCAGCTTGAGGTTGAAAATGGTCTCACGACACCAGCCGTTCACCAGCCAGGAGGCCATCAGCGCGGCGACTTTTGCCGGCTTCTCAACCATATCGCACACCATCCACGAGATGTTGTTACGGTTCGGGCGATAGCGGAAACCGTCTTCCCGCAGCCAGGTAACCTGCCCGGTGTCCATCAGGCTTTGCGCCATTGGACCGTTATCAACGGACGATACCCACATATTGCGTTTCACCAGCTGATAGGTCCAGCCGCCCGGGCACGCGCCAAGGTCGACGGCGTACATGCCGTTTGCCAGACGTTCATCCCATTCATCCGCCGGGATAAAGACGTGGAACGCCTCTTCCAGCTTGAGCGTGGAACGGCTTGGCGCATCGGACGGGAAGCGCAAACGCGGAATGCCCATAAAGAAGGGAGAGTTGTTGGTGGTGTACGAATAGCCTGTATAGCAGCAGCCTGGTGCGATAAAGAAGATATGCACCACCGGACGCTTCGGCGTTTCGTAGTTCGTCAGCACGCCTGCATCACGCAGCGCCGCACGCAGCGGCACGGTGAACTTACGGCAGAACTTCATCAGCTCTTTACTTTCGTTGGTATCCGCCACTTCAACGCGCAGATCGCCGCCCTTCTCCACCACGCCCTGCAGCATGCCGACAATTGGCGTGATGCGGTCTTCCGGCGGAAGATCCTTCAGCAGCTCACCCGCGACAAACATCTGGCGAGCAAAGATCAGCGAGCTGAACGGCAGCTCGCGCGCCAGCTTGTCTGCGTCTTCAGGCTGATAGCACTCGAATACCACATAGCCCGCGTTTTCTTTTACGCGGGCAAAGCCGAAGACTTCGCGCTTCGCCGCTTTATCGGTAATTTCCGCGGCGCACTCTTTCTCAAACCCCGGGCGACAATATAAAACAACCTTATTCATGAACAACGCCCTTGCGTTTCAGACGGATAGCTCCGATAAACATTAATACCCAACCCGCCAGGAAGCTGAAGCCGCCGACAGGTGTAACGAACGCCCACAGGCGCAAATGTGAGAGCGCAAGGCAGTACAAGCTACCGCTGAACAACACGGTACCCAGCGCCATAAACACGCTGCTCCAGTAAAACCAGATACTGATACGACGCTGCATCGCCACCGCCAGCCCAAAAATAGCCAGCGTGTGGAACGCCTGATATTCAAGGCCGGTCTGGATCCAGCCCATCTCTACTGCGCCTAAAGACTTGCTTAATACATGTGCGCCAAAGGCGCCCAGTGCAACAAAAATAAAGCCACTCACCGCGGCAAAAATCAGCATGAATCGGCTGGTCATGTTTAAGTCCTGAGTTGATGCGTGCCCGGCACACAAACGTTATTGCTCATACCTGAAGCGGAATTTTTCTTGCTCGGTTGCCGCTTTCGCCAGTATCCACTGCCGGAAGGCGGCTATTTTACCCAGTTCTGCCTGACTGTCATGACAAACCAGATAAAACGCATTCTTGCTGACCAGTACATCATTAAAAGGGCAAACCAGGCGGCCTGCCTCAATTTCGGACTGCGCCATGACGTTGTTCGCCAACGCCACGCCCTGCCCGTGAATGGCAGCCTGTAACACCATCGCACTGTGGCTAAAAATGGGTCCCTGCTGCACGTTAATATGTGTAAGACCTAATTGACGGGTATAAGTTTGCCAGTCGCGGCGAGAGGCATCATGCAAAAGCGTATGCTGAGCCAGGTCAGCGGGTGACTTCAGCGCCTTCTCACCTGTTAACAGCAGGGGAGAACAGACCGGCAGGAGATATTCTGCGTATAATTTTTCAACGCGCAAGCCCGGCCAGTTACCGCGACCATAAAAAATGGCGACATCTACGTCATCGGCCAGCTTGTCCTCCTGACGATCTACCGCCTGGATTCGAACGTCGATCCCCGGATAAGCTGAGTTAAAGCTTGAGAGTCTTGGCACCAGCCAATGAATGGCAAAACTGGGCAATAAACTGACGGTCAGAGCACCTTTTGCACTGCGAGCCTGCAGCTTACGCGTGGCTTCCGTGAGCTGGGAAAAAATCTCTTTAATATCCTGAAAATAGCTCTGCCCCTCTTCGGTCAACAGCAACGAACGGTTGCGTCGACGAAACAGCTTAAGGCCCAGAAAATCCTCCAGAGACTTGATTTGGTGACTTACTGCGGCCTGTGTCACAAAAAGCTCATCTGCTGCGCGGGTAAAGCTCAGATGACGTGCTGCTGCATCAAAAACTCGTAATGCATTAAGAGGTGGCAATCGCTTTGACATGGTTATCTGGCTTAGATGTTAACGGGATTTAACAAACAGGAAACAATGTTTAACCTATTAGTTTTTTTTATCTGAGCCATTATAATTTGTCCGTTGAGGAACTACCAGCAAATACCTATAGTGGCGGCACTTCCTGAGCCGGAACGAAGAGCTTTTTTCGGAATGCGTGTTCTGAAGGGCTTTTGGCTTACGGTTGTGATGTTGTGTTGTTGTGTTTGCAATTGGTCTGCGATTCAGACCACGGTAGCAACGCTACCAATTTTTCACTTCCTGTACATTTACCCTGTCTGTCCATAGTGATTAATGTAGCACCGCCAATTTGCGGTGCTTTTTTTTCGCCTGCGATCTGTTAATGCTCGATCTCTTTCATCTCTTTCACGTCCGTGCGGTTGATCTGCTGCTTGTTCCCGTTAGCATCTTTGTACGAAATCATCCCGGTATCATTATCGGTAGTCGGTTTCCCTTCCGAAACGATAGAACGACCATCGTTGGTGTGCATCACGTAGTTATTACCGGAACAGGCGCTCAGGGCAAAAGTAAACGCACAGGCAGAAATGATTGCAGCTGTCTTATTCATGATTATTCTCCTTTAGCAATTAATGCTATTCAAACCTCGATTTATAACAGGCTAAAACATCCGCCTAACAGTATTTAGCATAACCTGCTTTTTTGAGGCCGTAAGGATAAGCAGACAATTCTGATAGATATCAACCTCCTTGCCCTGCCGCTGAAATTGCGCGACGATCGCTATATTGAAATGAGGAATCCCATGAACGCTTTCAGTCCTGCGCAGTTCCGCGCACAGTTTCCGGCCCTGGCCGATGCCGGTATTTACCTGGATAGCGCCGCCACCGCCCTTAAGCCACAGGCGGTGATTGAGGCCACACAGCAGTTCTACAGCCTGAGCGCCGGGAACGTGCATCGCAGCCAGTTTGCCGAAGCGCAGCGATTAACCGCGCGCTATGAAGCCGCACGCGATCAGGTCGCACGCCTGATCAATGCCGAAAGCGGGAAAAACATCGTCTGGACGCGCGGCACGACCGAAGCCATCAATATGGTGGCCCAGTGCTACGCGCGCCCGCTGCTTCAGCCGGGCGATGAGATCGTCGTCAGCGAGGCGGAACATCACGCCAACCTGGTGCCATGGCTGATGGTGGCAGAGCAAACGGGTGCACGCGTGGTGAAGCTTCCACTGGGTGCAGACCTTCTTCCCGACGTTGCCCGTCTCCCAGAGCTGATTACCCCCCGCAGCCGCATTCTGGCGCTCGGACAGATGTCGAACGTCACGGGTGGTTGCCCGGACCTGGCTCAGGCTATTCGCATAGCCCATGCCAGCGGGATGGTGGTGATGGTCGACGGCGCTCAGGGCGTGGTGCATTTCCCCGCTGATGTGCAGGCGCTTGATATCGATTTCTATGCCTTCTCAGGACATAAGCTCTACGGGCCAACCGGTATTGGGGCGTTGTACGGCAAGCCAGAACTGCTGGCAAAAATGACGCCGTGGCTCGGTGGCGGCAAAATGATCACCGAAGTGTCGTTCGATGGCTTCAAAACTCAGGATGTTCCCTATCGCCTGGAGGCCGGTACGCCGAACGTGGCGGGGGTGATTGGCTTAAGCGCAGCGCTGGAGTGGCTGGCAGAAACAGACATCGTTCAGGCAGAAAGCTGGAGCCGGGGGCTGGCGACGCTGGCAGAGGAAGAGCTCAAAAAGCGCCCGGGTTTCCGCTCGTTCCGCGTTCAGGACTCAAGCCTGCTCGCCTTTGATTTTGCGGGCGTTCACCATAGCGACATGGTGACGCTGCTGGCCGGGTACGGCATTGCCCTGCGTGCCGGACAGCACTGCGCCCAGCCGCTGCTGGCGGCGCTTGGCGTTAACGGTACGCTGCGCGCCTCGTTTGCGCCGTACAATACCCAAAGCGATGTCGACGCGCTGGTTGCCGCCGTTGACCGCGCCCTTGAAATACTGGTGGATTAATGACTAGCGCTGCTTTAGCCGGACATCCGTTTGGCACGGTCATCACAGAAGAGACCTTAAAACAGACCTTCGCCCCGCTCCAGCAGTGGGAAGATAAATATCGACAGCTGATCCTGCTGGGTAAACAGCTCCCGGCCCTTTCAGACGATCTTAAAGCACAGGCGAAAGAGATTGCAGGCTGTGAAAACCGCGTCTGGCTGGGCGTGAGCGTCTCCGGCGGAAAGCTGCACTTCTTCGGCGACAGCGAAGGCCGCATCGTCCGGGGCCTGCTGGCCGTATTGCTGACCGCTGTGGAAGGGAAAAGCGCGGCGGAATTGCTGGCACATTCGCCGCTGGCGTTATTTGATGAGCTTGGGCTGCGCGCGCAGCTCAGCGCCTCGCGCGGTCAGGGGTTGATCGCGCTCAGCGACGCGGTACTGGATGCCGCACGTCAGGCTCAGGCCTGACGTTCCGCCTTCGCCAGCATTTTCTTGAGGGCGTGAGACACCGCCACAAAGCCGAAGGAGGCGGTCACCATGGTGGCCGCACCAAAACCTGAGGCGCAATCCATTCGTTTTGGCCCTTCCGCCGTGCTTTTCATCGCGCAGACTGAGCCATCCGCCTGCGGGTAGACCAGCGCTTCGGTCGAGAACACGCAGTCGACGCCGAGCTTGCCTTTGCTGTTCTTCACCACGTTAAAATCGCTCTTCAGCCGCTCACGCAGCTTGGCCGCCAGCGGATCCTGGATCGTTTTCGCCAGGTCGGTCACCTGGATCTGCGTCGGATCGATTTGCCCGCCCGCACCGCCCGTCGTGACCAGCGGCACCTTGTACCGACGGCAGTAAGCGATCAACGCCGCTTTTGGCCGCACGCTGTCGATGGCGTCAATCACATAGCTGTAGCCTTTGCTCATGTACTCCGCGACGTTATCTGCCGTCACAAAATCATCAATCACCGTGACCCGACATTCCGGGTTTATCAGGCGAATACGATCCGCCATGACCTCAGACTTCGCCAGGCCGACGTTATCGCGCAGGGCGTGGATTTGACGGTTGGTGTTGGTGACGCAAACGTCATCCATGTCAATCAGCGTGATTGCGCCAATACCGGTTCTCGCCAGCGCTTCTGCCGCCCACGACCCCACACCACCAATGCCCACGACGCAGACGTGCGCATCCGCAAACAGCTGCAGGGCTTTTTCACCATATAAACGTGCCGTCCCGCCAAAACGCTGGCGCCAGGCGTCGCTGATTACCACAGACATAAAACCTCAAATGTAAAAAGGGTGAGGTTTTCCTCACCCTGAACAGTAATCCGTATTGTGCTCAGAATACCACAATCAGCCGCTGAATACGTTTCCAGCACCCGGCGCTGCCTTCAGTACCCACACGCGTCCGTAGTGGTTATACCAGCCCGCGCGATGGCCTGCGTCAGGGCCAATGCCCTGATAGATGTCGAAGTGCTGGCCTTTAATTGCCCCGCCAACGTCCAGCGCCACCATCAGACGCAGCTCATACTGACCGTTGAACTTGCCGTTATTGTCCAGCAGAGGAACCTCAGCCAGCAGCGTGGTGCCTGCAGGAATAATCGAACGATCCGATGCTACCGACGCGCGGCCAATCAGGGGAACTGCACTCGCCCCTTTCACCGGCGCGAAGTTTTGCGGTTTGAAGAAGACGAACGACGGGTTCTGCTCCAGCAGCTCGCGCACCTCGGCTTCGCTGTGTTTCTCGCCCCACTCGCGGATCGCCTGCATCGACATATCTTCTTTCTTCACTTCACCGCGGTCGATCAGCACCTTACCGATACTGCGATAGGCGTGACCGTTTTTACCGGAATAGCTGAAGAAGTTGAGCGGCGACCCGTCGCCAAAATCAATGTAGCCGCTGCCCTGAACGTCCATGATGAAGTTATCCATCAGGGAGTTGCTGTAGGCCAGAACGTAATTTTCGCTCAGCGCACCGGCGTAGATCTCAGCGCGAGACGGCAGACGACCGCGTTTTGGCGGCATACGGTAGATAGGATACTGGAACTCGCCCTGACGCGAGTGTCGTGCCTGGATAACCGGGGTGTAGTAACCGGTAAACTGGACGTTGCCGTAGTTATCGGCCCCTTCCATCTGCCAGGCGTCGATACCAAACTGGCGCATGTTGCGCGTATCGCCGCCTGCTTTAAGCCAGTCCTGGACCGCGTTATACACGCTACTCTGGGCGCCATACAGACGCGGCGACGCGTTGCGGATCTGGTAGACCTGCTCAGAGAAATCACCGGCATTAATCGGTGCGCCGACGGCATCAGGCTGATTAACTAAAGAGAAAGGCTGGGATAACTTCCCGTCTTTATACTGTTGACCGCGATCGGTCGGTTTGGAAGAACAGGCCGCAAGAATCGCTACCATTGCGCCCGCCATCAGATACTTCGCCCAACGTCCTTTCATTATATCTCGTCTTTAAGTTGCCCATTTCCGCGTGATGAAGATAACAAACCGCCAGGGCTAATGAAATGCGATCGCATGCCCTTTGGCAAATTTTGCGCAAAAAATAGTCCAAACAGAGCCATGTCGTTCAATTTGCATACAAAATCATGATTTATGTGAAAAAGGGGTTGCATCACAAACCTATCCGAGTATAGTGCGCATCCACGGACGCGGGGTGGAGCAGCCTGGTAGCTCGTCGGGCTCATAACCCGAAGGTCGTCGGTTCAAATCCGGCCCCCGCAACCAATTAAAATTTGATGAAGTATCTTCTACGACTGTAGAAAGACGGACGCGGGGTGGAGCAGCCTGGTAGCTCGTCGGGCTCATAACCCGAAGGTCGTCGGTTCAAATCCGGCCCCCGCAACCAATCAAATTTGAAGAAGTAAGTTTCTACACGAGTAGAAAGACGGACGCGGGGTGGAGCAGCCTGGTAGCTCGTCGGGCTCATAACCCGAAGGTCGTCGGTTCAAATCCGGCCCCCGCAACCAACACTTCTAAAACAATAAACACCCTCAAGGGTGTTTTTTTGTATCTGTCGTTTGTGAATTTGCCGGGCGTTTACCCGGCTGAAAGCGTTATCCGCGTCGCGCCAGCGTCGCCCCGTCAGAGAAATACGCCCGTATCCCCGCCAGAATCGACTCCGCAACCTCCTGCTGGAATTTTGCCGTCTTGAGCTTGCGCTCCTCTTCAACGTTACTGATAAACGCGGTTTCGACCAGGATGGACGGGATATCCGGTGCCTTGAGTACCGCAAACCCGGCCTGTTCAACGCTGTTTTTATGCAGCTTATTGATGTTGCCCAGCTTGCCCAGCACCGCTTTACCAAACTTCAGGCTGTCGTTAATGGTCAGCGACTGCACCATATCGAACATAGTATGGTCGACGTAGCGGTCGCCGCTTTTGCTCACGCCACCAATCAGGTCAGAGGCGTTCTGGCTGTCAGCCAGGAATCTTGCTGCGGTACTGGTCGCGCCTTTGGTTGAGAGCGCGAACACCGACGAGCCGCTTGGCTGGCGGCTGGTAAAGGCATCCGCATGGATCGACACGAACAAATCGGCGCGCTGCTTCTGCGCTTTCGCCACCCGGACCTTCAGCGGAATAAAGATATCTTCATTGCGCGTCATATAGGCGCGCATATTGCCTTCTTTATCAATCAACGCTTTCAGCCGACGGGCAATTTGCAGCACCACGTCTTTTTCACGCGTGCGGTATTTTCCCACCGCGCCGGAGTCTTCGCCGCCGTGGCCGGGATCGAGCATGATCACAATCGGACGATCGCGCCCTGCTTTTCCGGGCTGCGGGCCACTTTGCGCAGGCGGCACCTGACGCAGAAGATCGCCCTTGTTGTAGTCCTCCAGCAACGCAAGTAGCGGATCCTGGATATCCGTTGCGTTGGCCGGGTAGAGATCCATCACCAGACGCTCTTTAAACGTCGCGACGGGCGCCAGGGCGAACAGCTGCGGCTTAACGTTCTGTTTAAGCTCAAACACCATGCGCACGGTTTGCGGATCAAACTGCCCGACGCGCGCCGATTTAATAAACGGATCGTCGCCGCGGATCTGCGCCGCCATCCCTTTCAGCACGGAGTTGAGGTTAACGCCTTCGAGATCCACCACCACGCGTTCAGGGTTGCTGAGGGCAAATTGCTTATATTTCAGCACGCGATTGGATTCGACCGTCACGCGCGTATAGGTCGACGACGGCCAGACGCGCACCGCCACCACCTGACTCGTGGCGGCAAGACCGACCTGACTGACGCTAAGCAACCACATTGCCCCGGCCCCTTTTAACAAACGGCGGCGGCTTATTGCTGAATTGGATCCCGACATGCTTCTCCCGAGCAAGAACACTGACTGATATACAAAATGTCCAAATTGACCGAAAACTTTAACGAATGACGCATAAACTGTCATCTATAAAAGGGTAAACAATCATACGCTAACGCACGGATTACTTACCAATTTCTGTGGGTCGCGGAAAATTTGCGCTTGCACACGCGGCCACAATCGAATAAAAATACAGAAATTACGAATAAACATTCATTAAGGGTTGTGCCATGGTGAAGGAACGTAGAACCGAACTGGTCCAGGGATTCCGCCATTCTGTTCCCTATATCAACGCCCATCGGGGAAAAACGTTTGTCATCATGCTTGGCGGCGAAGCCATTGAGCATGAAAATTTTTCCAGCATCGTCAATGATATTGGCCTGCTGCACAGCCTCGGGATCCGCCTGGTCGTGGTGTATGGCGCGCGTCCGCAGATCGACGCCAACCTGGCCGCTCACCACCACGAGCCGATTTACCATAAACATACCCGCGTCACCGATGCCAAAACCCTGGAGCTGGTGAAACAGGCGGCGGGTCTGCTGCAGCTGGATATTACCGCGCGTCTCTCCATGAGCCTGAACAATACGCCGCTGCAGGGCGCGCATATCAACGTCGTGAGCGGCAACTTTATCATTGCCCAGCCGCTCGGCGTGGACGATGGCGTGGATTACTGCCACAGCGGCCGTATCCGTCGTATTGATGAAGAAGCTATTCACCGCCAGCTGGACAGCGGTGCCATCGTGCTGATGGGCCCGGTCGCCGTTTCCGTGACCGGCGAAAGCTTTAACCTGACGTCCGAAGAGATCGCCACGCAGCTGGCGATCAAGCTGAAGGCGGAAAAAATGATTGGGTTCTGCTCCTCCCAGGGCGTCGTGGACGGTGAAGGAACAATCGTACCGGAACTCTTCCCGAATGAAGCCCAGGCCCGCGTGGAAGCGCTGGAAGCCGAAGGCGATTACCACTCCGGCACCGTCCGCTTCCTGCGTGGCGCCGTGAAGGCCTGCCGCAGCGGCGTGCGCCGCAGCCACCTGATTAGCTATCAGGAAGACGGGGCCCTGCTGCAGGAGCTGTTCTCCCGCGACGGTATTGGTACGCAGATTGTGATGGAGAGTGCGGAGCAGATCCGCCGCGCCACCATCAATGACATCGGCGGCATTCTGGAGCTGATCCGCCCGCTGGAACAGCAGGGCATTCTGGTACGTCGCTCACGCGAACAGCTGGAGATGGAGATCGACAAATTCACCATTATTCAGCGCGATAACCTAACCATTGCCTGCGCCGCGCTCTATCCGTTCCCGGAAGAGAAGATCGGTGAAATGGCCTGCGTGGCGGTGCATCCTGATTACCGTAGCTCTTCACGCGGCGAAATGCTGCTTGAACGCGTGGCGGCACAGGCGCGCCAGATGGGGCTGAGCAAGCTGTTTGTCCTGACGACGCGCAGCATTCACTGGTTCCAGGAGCGCGGATTCACGCCGGTGGATATCGATTCTCTGCCGGAAACGAAGAAAGAGATGTACAACTATCAGCGTCGTTCAAAGGTGCTGATGGCTGACCTGGGATAATACAACGCTTGCCGGGACGCGCTGCGCGTACCCGGCTTATAGGTCTTGCCCGGTTCAGAGGGACTCAAATATCGCGCCCAGCCCGCTTCGGCGTTCCGTTCGGGTGGCGATCGCCTGCACCAGCACCCGCTCATCGGTATAGAGCGAAAGACGCTGACGCGCGCGCGTAATGGCGGTATAGATCAGCTCGCGGGTAACGACGGGTGAAAGCTGCGTGGGCAGGATCAGCGCCGCATGGTTAAACTCGGAGCCCTGGGATTTATGCACCGTCATCGCCCAGGCGGTTTCATGCTCGGGCAAACGACTGGGCTGGAAGGACTTCACGCTCCCGTCCGGCATCTGGAACCAGACGCGCAGGCCCTGACCGCAGTCGAGCGCAATCCCGATATCCCCGTTAAACAATCCCAGCGCGCTGTCGTTGCGGGAGATCATCACCGGTCGCCCTTCATACCAGCGCGAGTGCAGGGTGCGGTTAATTTTGCGTTTTTGCGCCAGCAGTTGTTCCAGCCTGTCGTTCAAACCCCTGACGCCAAAGGGGCCTTCCCTCAGCGCACAGAGCAGCTGGTATTCGCCAAACGCGGCAATGACCTGCTCCGGCGTACTTTGCTGTTGTACGCCCGTCAGAAAGTGCTGGTACCCCTGCAGGGCGTCGTCCAGCATCGCCTGATACTCTTCCCCACTTTGCAGCGATTTTTTCTCAATATCCGTAAAGGTACCGTCAAATACCGCTGTGGTGGTGCGCCGGTCGCCCCGGTTCACCGCCGCCGCAAGCTGGCCGATGCCGGAGTCGCTGCCGAAACGGTAGCTTTTTTGCAGCAGACACAGGCTGTCGCGCAGCGCCCCTGCAAGCGAATGGTTTTCAGACGTGAGCGAACATCCGGTGAGACGGGCCAGCTCCTGAGCGCGTTCCGCGGTATATCCCAGGCTGGCATACGTACAGATATCCCCCAATACGGCCCCGGCCTCAACGGAGGCAAGCTGGTCGCGATCGCCGAGGAAAATGACGCGCGCGTGCGGCGGTAGCGCATCGATCAAACGCGACATCATCGTCAGGTCAATCATCGACGCTTCATCCACGACCAGCACGTCAAGATGCAGTGGGTTACCGGCATGATAGCGCAGACGCTGGCTACCCGGCTGTGCGCCAAGCAAACGGTGCAGCGTGCTCGCCTCATTGGGGAAAAGCGCAAGCTGCTCCCCGGTTAGCGGCAGTTTTTGCAGCGCGCCGCCTAACGACTCCGTCAGACGTGCCGCCGCTTTACCGGTGGGGGCGGCCAGGCGAATACGGCACTTTTTCTCACCCGATAGCTGAATCAGCGCGGCAAGCAGTTTTGCCACAGTGGTCGTTTTCCCGGTGCCCGGGCCGCCAGAAATCACCGAGATCCGTCGCGTTAAGGCCACGGCTGCCGCCACTTTTTGCCAGTCTGTCGCGTCGTCAGAGGTAAACAGCGTATCCAGCGTTTGCCGGAGCTGCGCTTCATCGCAGGGAAGCGGGGCGTTGGTCTCGCTGAAGAAGCGCGCTACCGTCAGTTCGTTACGCCACAGCCGGTTAAGATACAAACGCTCGCCGACAAGGATCATTGGCGTCCCGGTATCGGCTCCGCTCACGGCAGGCGAGCCGAGTAATATCTCCTGCCAGTCCACTGCGTCCCCCAGCAGCGCGAAACACGCCTGTAAAGCCGGAGGCATTTTCTCATCCACCGCCAGACGCGACAGCGGCAGACATACGTGCCCTTCCCCCGCGTCTTTACTCAGAATGGCCGCGGCCAGCATGACGGCAGGCTCCTCGCCTGCCACCATCATGGCGAACTGCACATCCAGGTGACGCAGTAACCGTTGTTCAACCGCGTCCAGCAGTAGCGCCTGCATCGTCATGCCACCTCCTTCGTGCTTGCAGCAAACAGATTATCCATTTTTTCAATCAGTTCCGCAGCCGGACGCGTACTAAAGACGCCGGAACGCGGGTCGTTACCATCCACTCCGCGCAGGAACAGGTAAATGACGCCGCCAAAATGATCTTCGTAGCGGTAATCGGCCATGCGATGGCGGAGGTAACGGTGCAGCGCAAGGGTGTAAAGCTGATACTGCAGATCGTAGCGATGCATTTGCATTGCCGATGCCATCGCGTCCTGGGTGTAGGCTTCGCTGCTTTCACCCAGCCAGTTCGATTTGTAATCCAGCAGGTAGTAGCGCCCTTCGTGGCGGAAAACCAGGTCGATAAAGCCTTTGAGCATCCCCTGCACCTGGCGGAAGTTCAGCGGCGGGCACCCGGCGGATAACGGATCGTACTCGCGGATCAGCGCATCAAGCGCCTCGGCCCTGAGCGGGCTGGCGATGGGGAGATAAAACTCCATCTCCACCTGCTTGTCTTTGGCGGTCAACTGGTTCAGCGAGATCCCCTGCGTCGTGAGCGGCGCGTGCAGTACCGCGCGGATCCAGTCGGTGAGAACCGGCTGCCACTGCGCGTCGTAGCCGCCACTCTGTAACATTTTCAGCACCCATTCTTCGGAAACCGGCTGGGTAAAATCCAGCTCTTCAAACAGGCTGTGCAAAAACGTGCCCGGCGAGGCGCCGCGCGGGAACTGGTGCGGCGTGAGCACCGGCTCAGCGGGTACGCTACCGGCTCCTGCGGCGTCCACGTCCAGTTTTGGCATCAGATCCTGCGCAATACTCTGCCCGTGCTGCTGTAAACCGGAGTAGCTGGTGACGCGCCAGTCGTCGGCAATGGTACGTACAACCTGGCGGGCATGGAGCGCTGACTCACGCAGCTCCGGCATCTGCCAGCGGCTGTTGTCGGGCTGCGACGGAATATGCAGGGCAACATGCTCCGTGCAAAGCGATTCGATGCACTGGCGCAGGCCCGCCGCGTCTTTGGGTTCGCCGTGCTGAATAAGCCGCCCCAGCGCGCTCAGATGAAAATCACTCTCCCCGCTCTTTTCGCCACGGCGACGGAACAGAGGCGCAACGCCCAGGCTGCAGTGCCAGACCGAACGGGTCAGCGCCACGTAAAGCAGGCGCAGGTCTTCCGCCAGACGCTCGGCTTCGGCCAGCTCAACGCTGGACTCCGCGTTGCTGAGATCGAGCACCGCCTCAAAAGACTCGCGATCGTGGTAAAAGGCCTGATCCTGCACGCGATAATTGGCGATAAACGGCAGCCAGACCAGCGGATATTCCAGGCCTTTCGACTTGTGAATGGTGACGATCTGCACCAGATGTTTATCACTCTCTAGTCGCATCTGCTGGCTGGACGAATTACTGTTCGGATCGGCAATCTGCTGCGCCAGCCAGCGTACCAGAGCGTGTTCGCTCTCCAGCTGCGTACCGGCTTCCTGCAGCAGTTCGCTGATATGTAAAATATCGGTCAAACGGCGCTCGCCGCCTGCTGTCGCCAGCATATTCTCCGCAATGTGGCGCTGCGCCATGAGCTCGCGCACCATCGCCATGACTCCACGCTTCTGCCATTTTTCGCGGTAGCGAACAAACTCTTCTACGACAGAATCCCACGCGGCTTCGTCATTGTTCAGCGCATCAATATCCCGCGCGTTCAGCCCGAGCATCGCGCTCGCTAATGCGCTACGCAGCGTGCTTTCCCGCTCCGGAGCCAGCACGGCCTGCAGCAGCCATAGCATCTCCTGCGCTTCCAGCGTTTCAAAGACGCTATCGCGGTTCGAGAGATAGACGGAGGGAATATTCAGTAACGTCAGAGCGTCGCGGATGAGCGCGGCCTCCTGACGGCTGCGCACCAGCACCGTGATATCGGATGCCTTTACCGGGGTTGGTTTATCCCCCTTCCACAGCAGCGCTTTACCGTGCGCGCCCGCACTGAGCCAGTCGCGGATTTGTGCGGCACTGTGCTGGGCCATGGCATTTTGATAGTCGGCAACGCCGCAGCCTTCCCCGTCCAGTAGCCAGAAGTTCATGGCAGGCTGCGTCTCGCCGTTGAACTCGAAGCGCAACGAGGCATTTTTCTCGGCGAACTTTACCGGCTGAAACGGGATCTCCCGGAACATAAACGCCGTATCCATGCGGCTGAAGAGCGCGTTGACGCTTTCCACCATGCCGGGAGAGGAGCGCCAGTTAGTATCAAGCGTGTAGTGCGCGTCAACTTCGCTACGGGCTTTCATGTAGGTGAAAATATCCGCACCGCGGAAGGCGTAGATGGCCTGTTTCGGATCGCCGATTAACAACAGCGCGGTGCCGGGCTGCTGGCGCCAGATACGGCGGAAAATGCGGTATTGCTGAGGGTCGGTATCCTGAAATTCGTCAATCATCGCCACCGGGAAGCGGGTGCGGATCGCGGCGGCAAGCGCTTCGCCATTTTCACTGCACAGCGCCGCATCGAGGCGGCTCAGCATGTCGTCAAACCCCAGCTCACCCCGGCGGCGTTTCTCACGCGCGACGGCGTCGCGAATTTCCGTCATGGCGCGGGTAATCATCAGATCGTTGAGCGTTAAGGGCTCAGCCAGCAGGGTTTCAATCGCCACAAACAGAGGATGCTCAGGCACAATGCCGTCGGCTTTGGTCCGCTCAGCCAGGAAACGTTGGGAGAATTTCTCCAGCGCATCCGGGAGCTGGTAGCCTCGCGTCTCCTCCTGCGCCCAGGCGCTGATCTTGTCGATCCATTTCCCCTGATTGCCACGGTTAAACTTGCGTCGGTCAATCCCGGAATTTTCGATGATTGCGTCAATCTCGCCAACGGACTCAATCCATTTTTGCTTGATGTCGGCAATTCTCGCGATGATTTTTTCATGGCGTGAGGCCAGGGTTTCATCCGCAGGCGGCGGGGATTTGATGACCGGTGCTTCACCCTGCAGATAACGATCGATAGCGCGCAGCAGCGCCTCCGGGCCCTTCCACAGCGCATGTACCGCTTCGGCGATATCGCGCTGTAACGGGTAGCAGTGGCGACGCCAGAAATCCGCGCAGGCCTGATAGCGAAGCACGGATTCATCTTCAATGAGCTGCTGTTCAAACAGCATGCCGGATTCAAACGCATTCAGGCTCAGCATACGCTGGCAAAAACCGTGAATGGTGAAGACGGACGCTTCATCCATCTGCCGTTCAGCGAGCAATAGCCACTGGGCTGCCTGTTGCTTATCGGCAATTTCTTCCAGAAGGCTCGCGTAGAGAGGGTTATCCGTGCTCTGACGCAGACAGGCGATGCGCAGCTCGTGGATATTGCTGCGAATACGGCCCCGCAGCTCAGCGGTGGCAGCCTCGGTGAAGGTCACCACCAGCAGTTCCTCCACGCTCAAAGGACGTGGAAAAGCGGCGTTGCCGCCAAGCCCCAGCAGCAGACGCAGGTACAGCGCGGCAATGGTGAAGGTTTTTCCCGTTCCCGCTGAGGCTTCAATCAATCGTTCACCCTGCAGAGGTAAACGTAAGGGATCAAGGGACTCAGCGGTATCGGTCATTCTTTCTTACTCCAGGGCATCGATTGCTGCAGCGCGCTGACGCTCTTCCAGACTTTCCAGCCTTTCGGGTTCACGTACTCCGTTTTCCCGTTCTGGCTACCGGAAACCTGAGACAGGATAGTGATTCCCTGCGGCTTAATGACCGCCTGATGGAAGAAGTCGGCAACCTTCTGCGGCGTCAGCTGTTTTATCTCGGCCACTACTTTATCACGCGAATCAAATTTCAGATTACCGCGATCGAAATCTTTGCTCAGCTGCGAGGCTTCTTCACCCAGCGTCTGCGGCGGCTGCATCACCTGTGCGATGACGGCCTGCTGGATTTGCGCAAACTCTTCCGGCTTCATGGCGCGCAGTTTTGCTTCCACCTGCGGGAAGAAGGCCTGGTAACGCTTCCAGAGATACGCCGGCTGTTTATCGCTGCTTTGCAGCAGGAAACCCAGCCCCCACTGTCGGCCTACGTTCATGGAGAAGGCAAACACCGCGTAGCCAAGCTGCTCCTCTGTGCGTAACTGGTTGTAGAACCACGGCTGAATAATTTGCCCCAGAACGGCACTCTGCGCTGAGCTGGCGAATTCATCGTAGCCCGTTGGCACAAATACCGCGGCCAGCGCGGAATCCGTGCTGTTACCCGCCTTTTCAAAAATCACATTCTGTTTTTTCTCAACCAGCACGTCCTGGTTGCGGCACCACTCGTCGCCTTTCGAACCGAGCTGAGTGCGTACATTCTCTGCCAGGGTTTTGGCCTGATCCTCACTCATGTTGCCGACGATCAGGAACTCCGGACGCGTGTTGGTTTTCAGCGCGTCACGGTAAGCCAGCACGTCTTTTAAGGTGATCGAAGGCAACAGCGCGCGGCGATCCTCTCGCTGGAAATAAGGAACTTGCGACAGCATTTGCGCTGGCATAAGCGCCATATCGTAAGCTTTGCCCTTCTCCGCAGAATCCATCATCTGCGCATACCACGATTTGGCCTGTTCAAGCTGCTCGTCCGTCGGCGTATAGCTAAAATAGCCCTCCAGCAGTGCCTGGAACAGCTGAGGCAAACGCTGGGTATAGCCGTTTGCATTGAGCATCAAACCGTTGTTGGCGTTGGTGGAGAAGCTGATCCCGCCCACGGCCGCCTGGTTGCTGAGCTGATCGAGCGCAATCCCGGCGAGATAGTCATTGAGCGCGAACATCACCTGATTTTTGGCGCTGTTCATCGCTTTCGGGTTACGCAGCACCACGCTGACATCGGCCTTTGGCTCGCTTGCGAAGTAGCGGCTGGGCGTATACACCACCCGCAGCGTCGGCTCATCAACGATGAGCGCCGGGTGCGGATAATCTTTTGTCGTTTTGGTCAGCGAGAAGTCATCCGGAATATAGGGGTTCAGCTCCGGCAGCTTCAACGCAATCTCTCCGGCCTTCTTCTGCCAGTCGGCGAAGGTCTGCGCGCTGATTTTGTCCACCTGATAAGGAGCATCGACAAAATACGCCGTCTTGTTATGCGGTTCGTTCGGGCTGATGTACCAGATGCGGGCATTCTCCGGCGTCATCATCGCCAGGCGGGCTTTTACCGCATCGGCATCATAGCGGTCGGCAATATTGACCGCATCGAGGGTGTGTTCCACCGGCACGCGGATCATGGTATCCGCCAGCCACTCAACGTAATCCATATCGCGGGTAATGGACGGGTAACGGAAATCGAGATCCAGCACGTGGGCGAGCTCATCAAAGTAGCGCTTATCGACGCCTTTCTCACGCAGTAAAGAGAGGTAGCTGAAGATCGCCGCCACCACTTCGTCACGGTTTGCCAGGCCCTTGTCGGTCAGGGTGGCGGAGATCGCCAGCACGCCGCTATTGCCGTTCACAACCGGATCGGAGTCGGCGCGAATACCTTCCACCAGCCCCTGTTTTTGCAGCCAGTCAGAAAGCGTACCCGGGCTACGGTTACCTATCAGATAGGTCACCAGCTCATCGGTTTTACTGCGAAACTGTGCGGTGTTGTTATCGATGCGGAATTCCACGCGCAGCACTTTGCGCGGCAGCGCAGGCACGTAGTGGATCACGATGCCCTTTTGCGCATCCGTGACCACCGGTACGTCTATCTGCGGCAGGTCGATATTTTTATTCGGCACCCGGCCAAACGTTTTAGCCGCCATGCCTGCCAGTTCTGGCAACGGTTTATTGCTGTAGATGACCGCTTTCATCAGGTTGGCGGAGTAGTATTTATCGCGAAACGCGTGCAGGGCATCAAGCACCGGGCTGTTCGGTTTGTCGCTTAACGTCTCAAGGTTACCGCCGGAGAAGCGCGAACCCGGGTGCGCAGGGTTGATGGTTTCGGCGCTGACCTGGGCCATGCGCATACCGTCTCGCGTGCGGGCAAGGGTCAACTCAGCATTGACGGCATTGCGTTCACGGTCGGCATATTTTTTATCCAGCAGGGGGGCGGCGATGGAATCAGCAAGGCGATCGACCGCGCCTTCCAGCGCATCATTTTCGACTTCAAGATAAAAGGCCGTGCGGTACGGTGCCGTACTGGCATTGTGGCTCCCGCCATGCATTTTCAAAAATTCGGACAGGCTATCCGGCTGCGGGTATTTTTTTGACCCCATCAGCGTCATATGTTCCAGATAGTGTGCAAGCCCAGGATGCGCGTCAGGATCTTCCAGCGATCCAACCGGCACCACTAATGCCGAGAGGGACTTCACCGCCTGCGGATCGGAAACCAGCAGCACGGTCATGCCGTTATCAAGACGAATAGCCTGATATTGACGGGTATCTTTTTCGCTTTTACGAATAGTTTCCTGAACGGGTTGCCAACCGGAGTCTGCCTGAGTGACAGGTACCCAGAGGGCGAAAAACAAAACAAACGCTTTAAACAAGGTGCTACCTCTTTATCACGGCTACATCATTAATACATTGCGTGCTGGACACGCCAACATCTCTTTATTGGGTACATCAGTCCGTGATAAGAAGTGCATCATAATTGAACACCCCACACTGCGCAATTTTTATACAGCGCTCAGGACTGATTAAATTTAAACAACGGCAGCAGGTAGCGCTGCGCCTCTTCCGTGATGGCCTCAAAGTACTCTGGCTCAAGCGTTCGCCATAAGCGCTGATACCAGACATCTTCACCTTCGCCCCGTACCATCATGTTACCTTCGTAGGCCTGCATAAATTTACTGCGCGCTTTCTGCAGTGACGCCTCATCCGTTAACATCGCATCATTCTGTGCGTCATAACAGGCTTTTATCCAGGCCCCGCCACTTTCCGGCAACAGCAGGAGCGGTTTGTTCATTCCCTGACGGTAGCCCTCAATGTACAAAGACAGATACCGTAACGCCTGCTCAGACTCCATCGGCGGGAAGCGCCATTCGCCCTCTTTGCGCACGAAAATCCGACTTTCACCTTTATGACCATCCGCACTGTAGACAAGATGTTCCAGCCAGAGTTGCAAACCCTGTGAAACGCTCAGCATAGAAGGCCGCCAGCGCAGCAGCCCGTCCGGCTGAACCTGGGTTAACCAGCCCGTAAGCTGTACACCATTGCAGTTGAGATCGATTTCAATGCTTTTCCCTGGCTGTCGGCACGCTCTTACGCGCTCTGCCAGGGCGGTCATCTCCTGACACTGCGCCTCCCACACAATTTCTCCGAACGCCCCATAGGGCAGCTGCCCTGCAGCACGGTAGCGGCGGTAAAGTTTGTCCGCATCTTCCTCTTCAACCAGCGCATTCAACAGCTGCAGGTTTAACTGGTAGCGCTCCAGCCCTTCCAGCGTAAAGGGCTCTGCATCAGGAATTTCACTCTCTTCAGAACGGAAGTTGACCTGCAATCGCTGCTGGAAGAAGGCGCGCACCGGATGTGCCCAAAACCGCTGAAGCTGTTCGAAGGTCAGGGTATCGACAGGGCGCGGGTCAAGCTCCTGAATGAAATCGGTATGTGCACTCCCCTCCTTTTTCGCCGCCGGTAGCCACTCCTGGGCATAGCTCTGGCGCTCGCTGGGCGTGTAGTTCACCGGGTCAAACGGCATGCGGCTGTGGAAACAGGTGATATGGGCTTTCACCCTCTTCTCGCTTTCATCGCAGTTGCGATCTTCATCCCCCGGCAGATAGTGACTCTGGCCTATATAGTCCACCAGCTCCTGCACCAGAACGGAGGGAAAACGCTCGCTGTTGTCCTGAATGGAACGGCCGATATAGCTGATATAGAGCTTACTCTGGGCGGAAATGAGCGCCTCAAGGAAGAGGTAGCGGTCATCATCGCGGCGGCTACGGTCGCCCCGCTTTGGATCTGCACTCATCAAATCGAACCCCAGCGGCGCCAGCGCGCGCGGATAAACGCCGTCGTTCATGCCAAGCAGACAGACCACTTTAAACGGGATAGAACGCATTGGCATCAGGGTGCAGATATTGATGGGGCCTGCCAGGAAACGCTGGCTGATTCGCTCCTGGTCAAGCCGCTGCGTTAGCTCATCCCTCAACAGCGACAGTGGGATTGCCTCCTGATAATGGGAATTCACGCCTTCATCGACGATCGCCTGCCACTGCGTTTCAATCAGTGCCATTGCCGCTTCGGTGTCACTGTCTGGCAGGAAGAAATCATTAAGCAATGCCCTGCAAACCGGGAGCCACGCTTCAAGCGGACGCGGCTGCATCAGCTCGTGTCGCCAGCGGTTAAGCTGCATCAGGAGTGATGCTAAATGCCCCACCAGTTCAGCAATTAACCCGCTGGACTCATCGTAAGGCAGCACCTCATTCCACTCGCCCTGGCTGCTCTCCATGGCGTAGCCCAGCAGCATACGCGTCAGGCCAAAACGCCACGTGTGCTGCCCGGTTGGAGGAAGTTCGAACTCCTGAACGTTATCGTCATCGATCCCCCAGCGTACGCCAGATTCATTCACCCACTGGCGAAGGTAGCGCAGCCCCTCTTCATTGATGTTGAAGCGTGCAGCCAGCACGGGAACATCCAGTAACGCCAGGACATCTTCGGAGATAAAGCGGCTATCCGGCAGTGAAAGCAGAGTGATAAAGGCCTGCAGTGCCGGATGCGACTGACGGGCACGACGGTCAGAGATAGCGTAAGGCAGATATCGCTCGCCCGTCGCACTGCCAAAAACGGCCTGAATGAAGGGACTGTAGCTGTCGATATCCGCCACCATCACCACGATATCGCGCGGGGTGAGTTCGGGATCGTCCTGCAGCATCGCCAGCAACTGGTCGTGAAGCACTTCGACCTCACGCTGAGGGCTATGGCAAACATGGATCGTGATGCTGCGATCGTCAGCATCCAGCTTACGCTTGCTCTCGCTGCGTTCGAATTCTTTCGCCGTCACGCCCATCACGGCACGGTTTTCCAGATCGAGGATATCCAGCTGAATATGATGCAGCAGGCTATCCGGGGTAATATCGACAAAGGCATCCACATCGCCTTCGCCTGATGAGGTGATGTCTGAAAGCATGTGAATATAGTCACGCCCCAGCTTCCCCCACGAGGCAAGCAGTGGATTGGGCAGGTTCTGGATACCGTCTTCATCAAAAAGCTGCCCGGCAGTCGAGCCGTCTTTAAACAGCGGGACGGAACGTTCTTCAAAAAGGCGCTTTCGTTGGCGAGTCACCAGCCGCGCAAGCCAACGTTCGTCGAGGATATCCCCCCAATACTGTCGGCAAGGGTTGGTGAACAAAATATGAATATCAATATGTTTACCCAGCGCGTTCAACGCCTTCAGATAAACAGGCGGTAATGCGGATATCCCGCAGATAAAAACGCGTGACGGCAGTCGGGCCGGGCGCTCCGACGCATTCTCGAGTATGGAGATAAACCGATCGTACAGGTTGGCACGGTGCCACTTAGGCTGCCCAAGTTTCTCCGTATGCTCTACCAGCGCTTTCCACAGCGGTGCCTGCCATATTTGCGCCTCCGGTAGCCCTTCAACCAACTCGCCCGCTTCCCAACGAATTAACCAGTCAGAACGGTAAACAAGGTATTGGTCGTAGAGATCGGCGGTGCGCGACGCCAGCTGGAACAGCTTGCGCTTATCGGTATCGTCATTGAGGTAGTGGCGCAGCATGGCGAATTCATCGTGCTGCAGCATTTCCGGCAGCAGGGCCATGAGCTTCCAGCTCATGCCTTGCTTGTTGAAGGCGCTCTGCTCCGGGATGTCCGGCAACACGCGCACAAACATCTCCCAGATAAAGCTCGCGGGCAGCGGGAAATCAATATTTGCGGCTATACCAAATTTACGGGAAAGCGACATTTGCAGCCACTGTGCCATACCGGTGCTCTGCACCAGCACCATTTCAGGCTCAAAAGGATCGTCAAGCCGCTCGCGCTCAACGATAAATTCCATCAGCGCTTCCAGCACATCCAGACGATTTGAGTGGTAGACCCTTAACATAGACGCTCCCGACTACTGGCTAACCGGGCAATGCAGGCGCGTTATCTCACCGCGCCGCCCCAGAGGAGAAATAAGTGTGACCGTGATGCTGACACATCCTGCGTGCGTTGTCTGCCCCCGACTGGCCTGCCAGCCAGCCGGGAGAACATTTGTTGAGAGCTGAGACTGATTCCATGCATGATGCCAGAGCTGTCGATACTGGTTAAACAGGGTAAACCGAGCCGCCAACGCCCGATGATAGCCGGACAAAGCCGTCACGACGATCACCAGCAGCATCATCGCCAGCAGTACCTCAACCATGCTAAACCCTTTTTCTCTGCTCACGGCAGCTGGCATAACGCGCTCTCCTTAAGGGGACAAAAATCACTCCAGCCATGAGGCGAAAAGCGAACGTTCCCGTCGACAATCTCTCCTGAGCGCCAGAGCAGCAGGTCGCTGTCTCCGGCAATCAGCAGCACACGCGCCCCACTCAGCGGGCGCAAACACGCTCGCCACGCAGGAGTCTTCTTGCACTGAACCTGTGGCTCTGACGACCAGCTCTGAACCCGTCCCCACTCAAGCGCGGACTGCACCGCCGCCTGCTGCTGAAGCGAACGGCTCTCACCGCCGACGAGCGCGCTAAACGTTGTGAGCTGCTGATTGAGACCGGTGAGGATCAGAGTACCGAGCACCAGTAAAAGCAGAACCATCGCCAGCGAAGACATTCCGCGTTGACGATTCACAGGTTGTACCCCGTGACCGTATACAACGCCTGCCAGGGCTCCCCCTTCTCGCCTTTACGAATCGCCGCCAGTTCGATATTCACCTCTGGCGCAAAACCGGCATGTTCCACTGTCCTCACCACAAAATGCGCGATAGTAAGCCTGTCCGGGTCCGTGAGCTTTTCCCATCCTTTTCCTTCACATGAGGTCGCTCCACGCTGGGTTTCCAGCGCGCCAGACTCCAGACGAAAACCGGTGCTGTCATTTTCTGATGCGCTGTTATCCCAGCTGCCGTTACTGTTGGCATCCCACCGCACAATGACGCAACTTCCTTGCCTGGCTGTCACCAGCGCCTGTCCCTGACAGTTTCCCGCGCAGTACCCCGCACGCTGGAGCTGTTTGCCCAGGGCGAACAGGTGGTGCCAGACCTCTTCCTCCAGTTGTCTCTGGCCGGATTGCGCTAAGACCGCCCGCTGCAAGCCGGGTAAAAAACGCGATGCGCTTATCAGCAGGAGGCTGCTAATCGCCGTGGCAATCAGAACTTCGGTCAGTGAGAAACCTCGCTGCTTCATCGACATGAACCTCCCGCAGAGACCTTACACATCCTGATGCGTCCTCCATTTGAGACAATAATCAGCCATTCTCCTGCGCGGCTTTGAACGCGTATCCGCCCAGCCCAAGCCGTATCCTTTAATCCATAGAACGCGAGCGACGGCGTTACTTCGCCGATCGCGACCTCAGGCCAGAGTGGTATCAGCACAAAGGGATTGCCCTTCTCACAGCCTTGCGCGGCAGAGCTCAGCAGACAATCCATGTCTCCCACCCGCTGATGGGTAATTTGATGGTCGCGGTTGTAGCGGTTGGCATGATTGCGCAGAAACAGCAGGTAATCTCGTACCTGACTGGCGGTTTGCCACAGCCGCTGCTGCCGCTGCCAGCTGTCCCAGCCGTACAGACCCGAGGCGCTGAGGATAACGACAAGCGAAATCGCGACCAGCGTTTCGATAAGCGTAAAACCGTTCTCTTTTTTCATATCGGGAGTGTGGCGAAGCGCGGTGAACATGACGAGCGACGGATCCTCGTTTTACGAGGCGTTATCCGGAGAATCAGGAGTGTTGCAGCGCGTTGCACGCTTTCTGGATAGCGCTTCGGGAAACGAGATAAAGGCGAAAAAAAACCGGCGCTAAAGAGCACCGGTTGTGTCACGCTTTATCGCATCAGATAGCGACGGGCGCTTTGATGCCCGGATGCGGGTCATAGCCCTCAATCTCGAAATCATCAAAGCGATAGTCGAAGATTGATGCCGGTTTGCGTTTGATAATCAGCTTCGGCAGCGCACGCGGTTCGCGGGTCAGCTGGAGATGCGTCTGTTCCATATGGTTGCTGTAAAGATGGGTGTCCCCACCGGTCCAGACAAAATCACCCACTTCCAGGTCGCACTGCTGCGCCATCATGTGGACCAACAGCGCATAGCTGGCAATGTTAAACGGCAGGCCGAGGAACACGTCACAGGAGCGCTGGTAGAGCTGGCAGGAGAGCTTGCCGTCAGCGACATAGAACTGGAAGAACGCGTGGCAAGGTGCCAGCGCCATTTTATCCAGCTCGCCGACGTTCCAGGCGGAAACGATGATTCGGCGCGAGTCCGGATCGTTTTTCAGCTGGTTCATCACGGTGGTGATCTGGTCAATATGGCGGCCATCAGGCGTTGGCCAGGCGCGCCACTGCTTGCCGTAAACCGGGCCCAGATTGCCGTTTTCATCTGCCCATTCGTCCCAGATTGAGACGTTATTTTCGTGCAGATACGCAACGTTGGTATCGCCTTGCAGGAACCAGAGCAGTTCATGAATGATCGAGCGCAGATGGCAGCGCTTTGTCGTCACCAGTGGGAAGCCTTCTTGCAGGTTGAAGCGCATCTGGTGGCCAAAAATGGAGAGCGTACCGGTGCCGGTGCGGTCGTTTTTCGGCGTGCCCTCGTCGAGCACTTTTTTCATCAATTCAAGATACTGTTTCATGGTTCCTCAGGAAATTTGTTGCTGTGGACGACGACGATACGCCCAAATCATCATAATGGCACCCGCGACAATCATCGGAATGGAGAGGATCTGCCCCATGCTGATGTACTGTACCCATTCGCCGGTAAACTGTGCGTCTGGCTGACGGAAGAACTCGACGATAATACGGAATGCGCCGTAGCCAATCAGGAACAGGCCGGAGACAGCGCCCATCGGACGCGGTTTGCGGATAAACAGGTTGAGGATGATAAACAGCACCACGCCTTCCAGTGCCAGCTCGTACAGCTGAGACATATGGCGCGGCAGAACGCCGTAGGTATCGAAAATGGACTGCCACTCCGGGTGTGATGGCAGCAGCGCGATATCTTCTGCGCGGGAGCCCGGGAAGAGCATCGTGTACGGCACGCTCGGGTCGACGCGACCCCACAGCTCACCGTTGATAAAGTTACCCAGACGGCCAGCGCCGAGACCAAACGGGATCAGCGGTGCGATAAAATCTGAAACCTGGAAGAAGTTGCGTTTGGTGCGTTTGGCAAAAATCACCATCACCAGGATCACCCCAATCAGGCCGCCGTGGAAGGACATGCCGCCGTCCCACACGCGGAACAGATAGAGCGGATCGTTCAGGAATACCGGGAAGTTATAGAACAGCACGTACCCAATGCGGCCACCGAGGAACACGCCGAGGAAGCCCGCATAGAGCAGGTTTTCAACTTCGTTTTTCGTCCAGCCGCTGCCCGGACGACTGGCGCGACGGCCAGCGAGCCACATGGCAAAAATGAAGCCCACCAGGTACATCAGACCGTACCAGTGAAGCGAAACAGGTCCTACTGAGAAAATGACCGGATCAAATTCCGGAAAATGCAGATAACCACTGTTCATCTGTCACCACAAGATGTTGTTATTCCGCTGAAAGTGGACAGCGGTAGAAATGCGATTCTGCCGTAAGCAGAGGCTCCAAAGTTGCGAATCATAGCACAAGGCGGGCGCGGAGGATGCGCCAGAGATGTAAAAGATGTGTATAGGGTTTTATGCGCGCTGGAGCCCTCCCCCGGAGGGAGAGGCAGAAAGATGATTAGCGGCCGCCGCGGATCAGGCCGCCCATACCGCGCCGTTCCATAAACGCCGCGACCTGATGACGAACCTCAGCGGCCAACTGCGCATCAAGGCTGCGTTCAGCCAGCTCGCGGGCATCGTTGATGTCGATATGCCGCAGCAGGTACTTCACGCGGGCGACAGCGCGACCGTTCATCGACAGATGGCGGTATCCCAGACCAATCAGGATCGCAACGCACATTGAATCCCCGGCCATTTCACCGCACAGGCGTAAATCAATGCCGTACTGTTCCGCTTCACGGGCAATCACCGCTAACGCGCGAATGATCGCCGGATGCAGGCTGTCGTAGATACTGGCGACGCGGGTATTGTTACGGTCGACGGCCAGAATATATTGCGTCAGGTCGTTCGTGCCGACAGAGATAAAATCAACACGGTTTGCCAGCTGCGGCAGCATAAAGACCATAGACGGCACTTCAAGCATCACCCCGATCCGCGGTTTCGGGATCGCATAGCCGATCATCTCTTCCACTTCACGGCCTGCACGTTCGATCAGTCGCCTGGACTCGTCGATCTCATCAATGCTGGTGACCATCGGGAGTAAGATGCTGAGATTGCCCGTCGCCGCGTTGGCGCGCAGCATCGCACGCACCTGGATCAGGAAGATCTCCGGCTGATCGAGCGTAATGCGGATCCCACGCCAGCCCAGGCACGGGTTTTCTTCGCTGATCGGCATATAGGGCAGCTGTTTATCCGCGCCGACATCCAGGGTTCGCAGGGTGACAGGTTTGTCGTTAAACATCTGCAGCATCCCCTGATACTGCGCCACCTGCTCCTCTTCGGAGGGGAAACCGCTCTGCAGCATGAACGGGATTTCAGTACGGTACAGGCCAATACCGTCGATGCGGCTGCCAAGCTTTTCTTCATGCTCAGGGCTTAAACCGGCGTTGAGCATGACTTTGATCCGCTCACCGCTCTTAAGCTGTGCGGGCAGGTTAACGTCATCTTCCGCCAGCTTGCTTAATTCATTCTCTTCGCTGATAAGACGCTGGTATTCCTGGAGCAGAACCGGCTCAGGATCGACCAGCAGCTCACCGCGATAGCCGTCCACTACCAGCGTACGGCGGTGCAGTACCGACGGCTGGATATCCGCGCCCATAACGGTTGGAATACCCAGCGCGCGCACCATAATGGCGGCATGCGAGTTGGCTGCGCCATCGCGCACCACCACACCGGCCAGCCTGTCCTGGGGCAGTTCAGCCAGCGTAGTTGCCGAGAGTTCATCGGCGACCAGCACAAACCGTTTTGGCCAGGCATTCGGCCCCTGAATGGTGTCATCAAGATGGAACAGCAGACGCTGTCCCAGGGCGCGGAGATCGCCAGCCCGTTCTTTCAGGTAACCGTCAGTCAATGCCGCAAATTGGTCGGCAAATTTTTCGATGACCTTCTTAACCGCCCACTCTGCGACCGAGCCTTTATCCACTTCCGCAAACAGCTCACGACGCAGACGCGCGTCGGAGAGCAGGTGCGAATAGAGGTCGAAGATGGCCGCCGTCTCTTTCTGTGCGCCTGCGGCAAAGCGCTTGCTGTAACGACGAAATTCATTCGCCGCCTCTTCCAGCGCGGCGGTAAGACGCTCTCGCTCAAGCGCTTCATCAAGCGTTGAGGCTTCGTAAACCTGCTCCATCAGCGGCAGCGTGGCGTCCATCCAGCCTTCCGCAATCGCTACGCCTGGTGATGCCGGAAGGGCACGAATGCGCGTATGGCGATATTGACCAAAGAGCGCGGCAAGCTGGGACTGGGAGAGGATCGCCGCCATCTGCGTGGCCAGCGTGACGAGGAAAGACTCTTCGCTTTCATCGTACTGACGTAGCTCGCGCTGCTGGACGACCAGCACGCCGAGCAGCTGGCGACGCTGGATAATCGGCACGCCAAGAAAAGCGCGGAAGCGCTCTTCTTTTACGGAAGGGATGTATTTAAAGCTGGGGTGTTTTTGCGCGTCAGCAAGGTTGATGGGTTCAGCCAGCCGCCCAACCAGGCCCACGATACCTTCATCAAATGCGAGCGTGACGGTGCGTCCACGTGGTTTTTTCAAGCCACGGGTCGCCATCAGGTAATAGCAGCGCCGATCGTGGTCGGCCAGATACACCGAACAGACCTCGGTCTCCATCGCAAGACAGATGTCAGTGACCAGAATATTCAGCGCCTCGTTCAGACGTGGAGCACTGGCCACCTTCTCGACTATTTCTCGCAAGCGGGTGAGCATGATTTGCGTAGCTTAACCTCTTTTACGTCGCCAGGCAGGTGCGCTCTGCGGCTTAGGCGGGATCTCCTGAAGCTGCATTACCACACTTGCAAACTCTTTCATCACCCTACGGTAAACATCGCGTTTAAATGACACGACCTGACGAACAGGATACCAATAGCTCACCCAGCGCCAGCCATCGAACTCCGGCGTACTGCTGGTTTGCATATTGATGTCTGAATCGTTGCCCACCAACTGCAACAGAAACCACTTCTGTTTCTGGCCGATACAAACCGGCTTTGTGTCCCAACGCACCAAACGTTTCGGTAACTTGTAACGCAACCAGTTGCGGGTCGAAGCCAGGATGCGAACATCTTTTCGGCTTAAACCGACCTCTTCAAACAGCTCCCGGTACATCGCTTGTTCTGGGGACTCTCCCGGATTGATCCCGCCTTGCGGGAACTGCCAGGAGTGCTGACCATATCGCCGGGCCCACATTACCTGGCCCTGACGATTACAAATTACTATTCCTACGTTCGGGCGGTAGCCATCGTCATCAATCACCGGACTACCCCAAACTAAACCTTATATATGAATGATTGTTTCACACTACAGGGAGGCGGTAAACCACTCTCTTACAGGGCTGCAACCTAATAACATTTGAATAACTCACAAATAAGTGCTGAGTTATAAACAGATGAGCGGTGGTGAAGGGAATTTTATTCACCTTTTCTGTGGATATAGTTGTGAAGAAGTGTCTGATTACCGATGAACAACCTCAAACGATGCAGTCTCCCCTTTTTCACCTTAATTAGATAATGCAATTATTTTCAAATAGTTAAATGTATTTCCATGAGCACAAAACAGAATATCGTGACGATCGTCACATCAGGGATCGTCGTGCTGATGAAAGATCGAACAGCGTCGGTTTTATCCACAGATTGTGCCAATAAGTTAGTCACAATTTGTTTGAAAATTCGATTTTCATCGCACGTCAAGGCTGTAAATTGAAACAGTAGTCAGGGTTATGCCCAGTTATCCCATTTTTCTGTGGATAACATGGTGTAAGATCCTGTTCATTGTCAGTGACCAGATTTGAACAACCGGTTTTCTGAGTCTGGCAAAACGATTTCAAACCAATAAAAAAACCTATAAATCATAGACATGGAATATTGGTACAGAAATAGTTAAACTCTATCCACAGGGGACAATTTCTTAGTTTATTTTTTAATCAAAAGGTTACCTTCATGCATCCGCTTACACCCTTGCTCTCACCGCCATCCAGCGAAGGTCAGTTGCTACAGCAGGCACGGCGTCTTGCAGGCTTTTCGCTTGGCGAGCTGGCGGAAATGGCAGGGCTTCAGATCCCGAAGGATCTGAAACGGGATAAAGGCTGGATCGGCATGCTGCTTGAGCTGTGGCTGGGTGCCAGCGCAGGAAGCAAACCCGAGCAGGATTTTGCAGCGCTTGGCGTGGAGTTAAAAACCATCCCTATAGACAGCCAGGGCAAGCCCCTTGAGACCACCTTCGTCTGCGTTGCGCCATTAACCGGCAACACCGGCGTAACGTGGGAAACCAGCCACGTTCGCCACAAGCTGAAGCGCGTGTTGTGGGTACCGGTCGAAGGTGAACGTCAGATCCCCCTGGCTGAGCGTCGCGTTGGCGCGCCGCTGCTCTGGAGCCCGAACGACGATGAGGAGCAACAGCTGCGTCTGGACTGGGAGGAGCTGATGGACATGATTGTGCTTGGGCAGGTAGAGCGCATCACCGCCCGACACGGAGAAGTTTTACAGTTGCGCCCGAAAGCGGCCAACAGCAAAGCACTTACCGAGGCAATCGGCGCGAAGGGTGAGCCGATACTGACGTTGCCGCGCGGTTTTTATCTCAAAAAGAATTTCACCGGCGCGCTCCTTGCCCGTCATTTCCTGTTAAAAACATAGTTTTTTACTTATTTTGCGAGCTCTCAAACATAATCGACTGCTTTTTAAGATTTTACCGCTTCCTCAAGTCGCCTTATCGGGTTAATACTAGATTATGATTTGATACGCGCCAGATGAGGACGATAACGATGAAAAAATGGGCAGTGTTAGTTTCAGCAGTCGGTTTAGCGTTTGCCGTATCGGGCTGTAGCAGCGATTACGTTATGGCGACAAAAGATGGTCGAATGATCCTGACCGACGGCAAACCCGAAGTCGACGATGATACCGGTCTGGTCAGCTACCGCGACCAGGAAGGCAATAAAATGCAGATCAATCGCGACGAAGTATCGCAAATTATCGAGCGATAAACAGATAAAGGTCAGTAGCTTGCTGGCCTTTTTGATTTTTTTCTTCCCCTTTTGCTTCCCCTCTGCCATGTTTATATTCCTTTGTCGGGCACGCCCTGACGCGGTCTATAAGTCTACTGAGGAAGCCGGCTATGCATTATCACCGTATCCCCCACAGCGCTCTGGAAATTAGCCAACTGGGGTTGGGCACGATGACATTTGGTGAACAAAACAGCGAAGCCGATGCCCATGCACAACTCGATTACGCCGTCAGCAGCCAGGGGATTAACCTGATTGATGTTGCAGAGATGTACCCTGTTCCGCCACGTCCTGAAACGCAGGGACTTACCGAAACCTACGTCGGTAACTGGCTGGCAAAACGCGGCAACCGTGAAAAGCTGGTGATTGCCTCAAAAGTCAGTGGCCCCGCGCGCAACAACGATACCGGGATCCGCCCGAATCAGATCCTCGATCGCAAGAATATCCGCGCCGCACTGGACGCCAGCCTGAAGCGCCTGCAAACCGACTACCTCGACCTGTATCAGGTGCACTGGCCGCAGCGCCCAACCAACTGCTTTGGTAAGCTCGGCTACAGCTGGAATGAGAGCGCCCCCGCCGTAACGCTGCTGGAAACGCTGGAAGCGCTGACCGAGTGCCAGCGCGCGGGAAAAATCCGCTACATTGGCGTCTCTAACGAAACGGCCTTTGGCGTAATGCGCTATCTGCATCTGGCGGATAAACACGATCTGCCGCGTATCGTTACCATCCAGAATCCGTACAGCCTGCTTAACCGTAGCTATGAAGTGGGTCTGGCCGAAGTGACGCAATATGAAGAAGTGGAACTGCTCGCCTATTCCTGTCTCGGCTTTGGTACGCTGACGGGGAAATACCTGAACGGTGCGAAACCGGCCGGGGCGAGAAATACCCTCTTTAGCCGCTTTACCCGCTACAGCGGCGAGCAGACGCAGAAAGCCGTTGCAGCCTATGTGGATATCGCAAAGCGTCACGGTCTTGACCCTGCACAGATGGCTCTGGCCTTCGTGCGTCGTCAGCCGTTTGTTGCCAGCACCCTGCTGGGCGCAACCACGATGGAACAGTTGAAAACCAATATTGAGAGCTTCCATCTGAACCTGAGTGAAGAGGTGTTAGCGGAGATTGAAGCGGTGCATCAGGTTTATACGTATCCTGCGCCGTAATAAAAGCAAAACGGCAACGCAGGTTGCCGTTTTTAGGGTTTACTCCCTCTCCCTGTGGGAGAGGGCCGGGGTGAGGGCATCAGGCCGCACTTATCAGCGCCGACGTTGCCAGATCCACAATCCCGCAATCGCCAGCGCAAACAGCCCGCCAAACCCGACGCCGATCCCCACCACCGGCACACCGACTTTTACCGCCAGCGAGTAAAGCCCCAGCATTAGCAGCATCGCCAGGTTTTCACCCAGGTTTTGTACCGCGATGGCGTTCCCCGCCCCGACGGTCTGCTTGCCACGTTCCTGCAGCAACGCGTTCAGCGGCACCACGAAGAAACCGCCCAGAATACCAATCAGGATGAGGAGGGCATAGGCAGGCAATAATGCATGTTGCAGCGAGAAAATAAGCACCACGACGCCAATCAGGATCCCTGCGGGCATGCAGCGTGCTACCGTCTCGAGCGTCACCAGCTTCGCCGCCGCACCTGCCCCCACCACAATGCCGATCGCCACCATCGCATTAAGATAGGTCGGCGTCGCGTTGTCGGTAATCCCCAGCGCCACCGGCACCCACAGCACCAGCAGGAAGCGCAGCGTGACGCCCGCGCCCCAGAACATGCTGGTCCCCATCAATGAGAAACGCGTTTCACCGTTACGCCACAGCACGCGACAGGCGGTAAAGAAACTGCCGGTCATCGGTTTAAAGCGCCAGGATTGCCCCGGGCGAGCCACCGGCAGTTTGGGAATAAACAGGTTCGCCACAACCGCCCCGCCATACACCACCGCGCAGATACCCAGTGCCGCCAGGACATGCCAGTCGGCCAGTATGCCGCCCGCGACGGATCCGAGCAGGATTGCGGCAATGGTTGACGACTCCATCAGGCCGTTGGCTTTCACCAGCTTATCGCCCGTGGTCAGCTCTCCGAGAATGCCATACTTCGCCGGGGAGTAAGCGGCAGCGCCAATGCCCACCAGCGTGTAACCAATAAACGGATTGAAGCCAAAGCAAATGCTGGCGGCACCCAGCAGCTTGAGGCCGTTGGCAAACATCATCACCCGGCCTTTCGGGAAACTGTCCGCCACCTGCCCGACGAACGGAGCAAAGATAATGTAAGCGCCCACAAACACCATCTGCAGGATCGGCTGGCTCCAGTCGGGGTAAAACTCGGCCTTCAGCAGCGCCAGCGTGGCAAACAGCAGCGCGTTATCACCGAACGCAGAGAGAAACTGTGCGGCGATAACGGCCATCATGCCTTTCGATCTGAGCGATGTGTTAGTGTGTACTGACTCACGCATTTTGCTGTTCCGCCTCTTCAACCATGCCTTTCAGGGTCACGAAATCGGGCTTCCCGCTACCCAGCACCGGGAGCTGCTTCAGGAAGCGAATATCGCGCGGCACCGCCAGTTCAGGAATACCGTGTTCACGCGCATAGCTCAGTAACCTGTCGCGCTTAAGCTCAGCGTCGGTCGTAAACAGCACCAGCGCCTCGCCTTTGCTGGCATCGCTCTTCACCACCGTCGCATGCATCTTATCCGCGGACACGGCCGTCGCCAGTTGCTCAACCATTTCCAGTGAGACCATTTCACCGGCGATTTTGGCGAAGCGCTTCGCGCGTCCCTGAATCTGTACAAAGCCTTGTTCATCAAAACGGACAATATCACCGGTGTCGTACCAGCCGGTTTCAACCTCGCCGTTGACGTTTTCAGCCGTCGGCACCTCAAGCACGCCTGGGTTTTCCACGCGCAGATAACCGTTCATCACGTTTGGCCCTTTCAGCTGCAGACGGCCACCGTCTTCAATGCCCGGCACGGCCAGCAGACGCGCGTCCATCCCCGGCAGAATTCGGCCCACCGTGCCCGGTTTCGCCGCCATCGGTACGTTAATCGAGACCACGGGAGCACACTCGGTAACGCCATAGCCTTCGAGAATGCGCAGGCCAAACTTGTCCTGCCAGATCTGACGCGTGCTCTCCTGCAGTTTTTCCGCACCGGCCACCACATACCGCACGCGATAGAAGTCATACGGATTGGCGAAGCGTGCGTAGTTGCCGAGGAACGTTGAAGTGCCGAACAGGACGGTGCAGTTACGGTCATACACCAGCTCCGGCACAATGCGATAATGCAGCGGACTTGGGTAGAGGAACACTTCTGCGCCGGTCAGCAGCGGCGTAAACAGCCCCACCGTCAGGCCAAAGGAGTGGAACAGCGGCAGCGCCGACATAAAACGGTCATTCGCGGTAAAGTCGGCAATGCTTTTGATCTGCTCAACGTTCGCCAGAATGCTCTTGTGGCTGTGGACGACGCCTTTCGGGTTGCCCTCCGAACCCGACGTGAAGAGGATAATCGCGTCATCTTCCGGCTGCTGTTTGACCTGCGCCAGACGCGGCATCAGCAGGTGAGCAAAAATCCACAGCTTGTCGCCGGTGGTGACGTCCGCTTTCAGATCCTCCAGGAAGACCCAGCGCACCTGGGTGAGCTGCTCGGGAAGATGCCAGAGCTTGCCTTTGTCCAGGAACTGACGAGAGGTAAAAACGGTATTAATCTGGGCAGCGGTGATGGCGCTGGTCAGTCCTTTCACCCCCGCCGTGTAGTTCATCATTGCCGGGATGCGCCCCCGGGAAACCGCACCAAAAATCACCGCCGCGCTGATGCCCGCGTTAGGCAGCATCAGGCCAATCTTTTCGCCCTTCTTGCTGTACTTCTCCAGAATACGGCCCACAAACAGGGTCTTGGTCAGCAGCTTGCGATAGGTATCCGGGGTAAAGTTGATGTCTTCGATGCAGTTTTTCTTCGCACCATAGCGGTGCTGCGCGGAAAGCAGAGACTCGTACAGCGTTTCGCGCGGGCGCACGGCCATGCGCGCTTCCATCATAATCTGATGCAGCATTTCCCCGGCGATTTTACGGCGATCGCGGGCACGCGGCGCGTCCGGCATCGGTAACGACGTGGGCGGCAGAATATGCAGCGTGATTTTTGGGAACAGACGCTGCTTCACCAGCCCCTTCAGGCGGCTGAAATGGGTCAGTTCTGCGCCTTCAATGCGCAGCGGCACCACGGTCGCTTTTGATTTCGCGGCAACAAACCCCGCCCCGTCGTAGATTTTCATCAGCGAACCGGTCACTGAAATACGCCCTTCCGGGAAAATAACCACCGGACGCCCCTGCTCAACCAGACGCACCAGATGCTTAATCATCATCGGCTTTGTCGGGTCGAGCGGCACAAAATCAATCAGCGGCGTGAGCCAGCGCATGTACCACTGCTGGCTGATAGAGGTATAGACCGCAAACACCGGGCGCACGGGTAAAAATAGCGCCAGCAGAATGCCGTCTATAAAGGAAACATGATTTGGTGTGATAAGAACGCGTTCACCGCGAAGCGCCTGGGCATCGCCAGTGACGCGGATGCGAAAAAGAATACGGAACAGTGTACGGAAGAACCCAAATAGCATCTCAACTCCCTTTGCCAGCCAGTGTGGAGGGTTGATAGTAAATGGTGGCAGATTACACGAGAAGTGATACGGGAGCGACAGCAAAAGTGGAGGCGAAAAAAAACCTGCGCATCCGCGCAGGTTGGTGCAAGAGATGAGTACGAAACCGTACTAAGAATTCTCACCAATCAATACCTCTGGGATCTTGATTGTGGCCGTTCGTCCTGCGCTTCGCCAGCAGGAAAACGCAAGGGAATGAGCCTAAGTGCAACCAGGTGTGAATATTCTCTGTTGCTGTTACAGATTGAACTATCAGGCAAAAAAAACCTGCGTAAAAACGCAGGTTGGTGTAAAGCGTGTTAATCAACCGGAGTTGATTCCACCTATCAATACCTCTGGGACTTTGACTGTATCAACCTCTTTGACCACCTCGCCATCGGCCAATCGCAACAGCCTGACGCAAAGTGTAACCAAAGGTTCAGATTGACATTCTTCAGACATGAATGCGCGTGTAACGATTACACTACCAGGGTTGTCCTGCGTCACGTTTGTGGAGCGCGGAAATCCGCTCCCCTTGAATGCGCGCCGCTTTTCCGCAACACTATTTGGTGTGTAAACGCTTACCCCCAATAAGAAGGTAATGAATGGCGACAATAAAGGATGTGGCCCGTCTGGCAGGTGTGTCGGTGGCAACCGTCTCTCGTGTGATTAACGACTCCCCAAAAGCCAGTGACGCATCGCGCCAGGCGGTACAAACCGCCATGGAATCCCTGAATTATCATCCCAATGCTAATGCCCGCGCGCTCGCCCAGCAGTCCACCGAAACCATTGGGCTGGTAGTGGGTGATGTTTCCGACCCCTTTTTCGGCGCCATGGTGAAAGCGGTTGAACAGGTCTCTTATCAGACAGGCAATTTTTTGCTGATCGGCAACGGCTATCATAATGAGCAAAAAGAACGCCTGGCCATCGAGCAGCTGATCCGCCACCGCTGCGCGGCGCTGGTGGTTCACGCCAAAATGATCCCGGATGCCGAACTGATTCACCTGATGAAGCAGATGCCCGGAATGGTGATCATCAACCGCATTATTCCCGGGTTTGAAAAACGCTGTGTGGCCCTCGACGACCGCTACGGTGCCTGGCTTGCGACCCGTCATCTGATTCAACAGGGCCATACCCGGATTGGCTATCTCTGTTCCAATCACCCGATTTCTGATGCGGAAGACCGCCTGCAGGGCTACTACGACGCTCTGCGCGAAAACGGCCTGCCGTGTAATGACCGTCTGGTGGCCTACGGTGAACCGGATGAGAGCGGCGGTGAACAGGCCATGACCGAGCTGCTCGGTCGCGGACGAAATTTCACGGCGGTTGCCAGCTATAACGACTCGATGGCCGCAGGGGCAATGGGGGTGCTGAATGACAACGGGATTGAGGTACCGGCAGAAATTTCGCTGATTGGCTTCGATGACGTGCTGGTCTCTCGCTACGTGCGCCCGCGTCTGACCACCGTACGCTACCCGATAATCACCATGGCAACGCAGGCCGCCGAGCTGGCGCTAGCGCTGGCTGAACAGCGCCAGCCGCCGGATATTACGCATCTGTTTAGCCCGACGCTGGTTCGCCGTCACTCCGTTGCGTCACCTGCGGAAGCGCAGAGCGAATAGCGATAGAGGTGAACCCGCGTGTTGGGGTATTCCAGCCCATCACCGATATACTGCCAGCCGTAACGTTCGTAGAAATCGCGGCAGGCAGACCAGAGGTGCAGTTCTTCATATCCCGCCTGCGCGGCCCAGGTAATAACGTGCTGCTGTAGCTTTCCTGCCAGCCCCTTGCCTCGCGCCGCGTCGTCAACGTAGAGCGCCGCCAGCCACGGAAAGAGATCCTGACGGGTGATCAAATCGCAGCGCCAGAGCCCTACCGTACCAACAAGCTGTTCGTCTTCTACGGCGATAAAGGTCAGCGGTAATGCTCCCGGCGTCTGGCTGTGCTCAACAATGCTGTGGAAAAATTCCCGAGAAAGCCCTTCGCCAAAGGCCTGCCAGAGCCAGTCGGTGACCTGCTCCGCATAGTGCGGTGCCTGGTAAAGCGGGAGGATGGCTATCTTATTCACGTTTCACCTGCGTTTTCTCATGTATTTGCTGGCCTGTCGCCCCAGCTCGGTTCGGCGATTATTTTACCAGAGTCAGACTATTTAGTTTTACTTCACGCAGGCCAGACGAATCGTGACCAAAAAGCGTGATCGTGGCAGAAGTTTTGCGCTTCCCGCATCGCTTATACGCCGTGAGGTCTGTGTTAAACTGCAAATCATTACGTGGAAGCAGGAATGTAGAATGGCAACAATGCTGGATGTCTCACTGCGTGCGGGCGTGTCGAAGGCTACCGTCTCGCGCGTGCTGAACGGCACAGGTCAGGTTAAAGAGAGTACGCGTCAGCAGGTCTTTGCTGCGATGGAAGAGCTGGGATATCGCCCGAACTTTCTCGCGCGTTCGCTGGCTAACCAGACCAGCAACAGCATTGGCCTGGTCGTCTCGACCTTCGACGGCTTTTACTTTGGTCGTCTTCTCCAGCAGGCGTCGCGGCAGACGGAAACTCACGGGAAACAGCTGATCGTCACCGACGGTCACGACGCGCCGGAACAGGAAGAACAGGCGGTGCAGATGCTGGCCGATCGCCAGTGCGATGCCATCGTGCTTTACACGCGCTACATGAGCGAAAAAGCGATCGTCAAACTGATGAACACCGTGAAAACGCCGCTGGTGGTCATTAACCGCGAAGTGAGCCAGGCGCCGGATCGCTGCGTGTTTTTCGAACAGCAGGATGCCGCATTTAAGGCCGTGGATTACCTGATCGCCCAGGGCCATCGGGAGATCGCCTGTATCACCGTTCCGATCCATACCCCAACCGGGAAAGCGCGGCTGATGGGCTACCGTAAAGCGCTGGAAAAGCACGGCATTCGTCTGGACGAGCGTCGGATAAAGTACGGCGATGCGGGAATGACGCGGGGATACGAGCTGTGCAAGGAGTTGATTGCCGACGGAGTGCCGTTTAGCGCCCTGTTTGCCTGTAACGACGATATGGCCCTGGGGGCGTCCAAAGCGTTACACCAGGCGGGGCTTAAAATTCCGCAGGATATTTCACTGTTCGGCTTTGACGATGCCCCAAGCGCGAAATGGCTGGAGCCTGCGCTCTCATCGGTTTATCTGCCCATCGACAATATGATTGTCACGGCCATCGATCAGGCGATCCGGCTGGCAAAAAACCAGCCGGTCAATGCTATCCCGCCGTTTACCGGCACGCTGGTGTTACGCGATTCGGTCACAAAGGGGCCGTACTTTCATCAGATGAGTTCTAAAGCCAGCAGTTCCTGAATGGTCTGGCGACGACGGATCAGCCGTGCCATGCCGTTATCAAACAGCACTTCCGGCAGCAGCGGGCGGCTGTTGTAGTTAGATGACATCGACGCCCCGTAGGCACCGGTATCATGCAGCACAAGATAATCACCCGGTTTGACCTCTGGCAGCGCGCGGGTCTCCACTTTACCGCCTTCCTGCTGGGTAAACACGTCACCCGATTCGCACAGCGGCCCCGCAACGACCGTCTCAACGCGCGGCGCCTGCGTTAAATCACGGCCGTCGGCGGCCAGGGCGGTAATGTGGTGATAGCTGCCGTACATGGACGGACGCATCAGATCGTTAAAGCCTGCGTCAATCAAGACGAAGTGGCGAGACCCCATCTCTTTGACGCTGCGCACCTGCGAAACCAGCACGCCGGCTTCCGCCACCAGGAAACGACCCGGCTCAATTTCCAGCTTCACCGCGTGGCCCAGATGCGCGGCAATTTGGTCACGCGCGGCGCTCCACAGACCGTAATAGTGATCGGTATCGATCGCCTCTTCGCCTTCGCGATAAGGAATGGAGAGGCCGCCACCGGCTGAGATCGCCTCCAGATCCTGACCGAAGTCGACAACCTGGCGCACCATCGCACCGCACACCTGCTCCAGGTGGCCGTAATCGACGCCAGAGCCAATGTGCATATGAATCCCCACCAGCTTCAGGCCATAGCGCTGTAATAACTCCAGCGCCGCAGGCATATCGGCATACCAGATCCCGTGCTTGCTGTTTTCACCGCCGGTATTGGTTTTTTGGCTGTGACCATGACCAAAGCCTGGATTCACGCGCAGCCAGACGCGATGGCCGGGAGAAACCTGACCCAGCTGCTCCAGCATATCTACAGAACCGGCATTCACCGGGATCTGCAGTTCGTGGACGCGCGCAAGCGTCGCATTGTCGATCACATCGGCGGTGAAGACGATCGCGTCGCCGTCGGCTTTCGGATCGAATCCGGCCGCCAGCGCGCGCTCGATTTCGCCAAGCGAAACGGAGTCGACCTTCACGCCCTGCTCACGCATCAGGCGCAGAATATGAATATTGGAGCACGCCTTCTGGGCAAAACGCACCACGTCAAACTGATGCAGGGCGGCGATCTTCTCGCGAACGATCTGCGCGTCGTAGACCCACACCGGGCAGCCAAACTCGGCAGGCAGGCGCAGCAGGTTGTCGGCGTTCAAATCGGTCTCAGTCTGGTTCAGCGGGCGTGGCATGGTCTTCTCCGGGTATATGCGTTTTGATGATTACGCCACAGCGCAAAGAGAATAAAAAATATCGTTTTATCGCGAGTCTATGCAAAAATGATATGGACAGTTATCTGCTTTCAGGTGCCCTATGCCCGCCGTCAATTTACGCCACATCGAGATTTTTCACGCCGTGATGACCACCGGCAATCTCACCGAAGCCGCACAGATGCTGCATACCTCACAGCCGACGGTGAGCCGTGAGCTGGCCCGCTTCGAGAAAGTGCTGGGGCTGAAGCTGTTCGAGCGCACCCGAGGCAGGCTTCACCCGACGGTGCAGGGGTTGCGCCTGTTCGAGGAAGTCCAGCGCTCCTGGTACGGACTGGACAGAATAGTGAGTGCAGCGGAAAGCCTGCGCGAGTTTCGCCAGGGCGAGCTGTCGATCGTCTGTCTGCCCGTCTTTTCGCAATCCTTTTTGCCGATGCTGCTGCAGCCCTTTCTGGCCCGATACCCGGAGGTCAGCCTCACCATCGTGCCTCAGGAATCCCCTCTGCTTGAAGAGTGGCTTTCGGCTCAGCGCCATGATTTAGGCTTAACCGAAACCCTTTCCACGCCAGCGGGAACGGCGCGTACGGAGCTGATCTCGTTAGATGAAGTGTGCGTTTTGCCCGCCGGACATCGGCTTGCCGGTAAGGCAGTGCTCACGCCGGAGGATTTTCACGGGGAAAACTACATTAGCCTTTCGCAGACAGACAGTTACAGACAGCTGCTGGATACGCTGTTTGCCGAGCATCAGGTCAAACGGCGAATGGTGGTGGAAACGCACAGTGCGGCTTCGATTTGCGCGATGGTGCGTGCAGGCGTCGGCGTCGCGGTGGTGAATCCGCTCACGGCGCTGGACTATGCCGGAAGCGGGATCGTCATCCGCCGCTTTAGCGTGTCCGTCCCGTTCACCGTGAGCCTGATCCGCCCGCTGCACCGTCCGGCTTCCGCGCTGGTGGACGCTTTCACCGAACACTTAATGGAGCACGCGCGTCAGGTGGCGCTTCGTTTACCTGACCTGCAAAACCCCTTATGACAGCATAAACGCCACGGCATCTGCCGCGTGAATGGCGGTGGTATCAAATACCGGGACGGGGCTTCGCTCGGCCGGCACCAGCAGGCCAATCTCGGTGCAGCCGAAGATCACCCCTTCCGCCCCCTGCTGCGCCAGCTTTTCAATCACGCTGACGTAATACGCCCGGGAAGATTCGCTGAAGGTACCGAGGCAGAGCTCGTCAAAGATAATCTGATTGATGCGCGCCCGATCGTCTTCATCCGGGATCAGGCTCTCGATCCCAAATTCACTGTGCAAACGCCCGCGATAAAAATCCTGTTCCATGGTGTAGCGTGTGCCCAAAAGCGCTACGCGGCGCATACCGGATGCGGCAATCGCACGACCGGTCGCGTCCGCGATATGCAGAAACGGCAGCGAGCAGCGGTCCTCAATATGCGGCGCCACTTTGTGCATGGTATTGGTACAAAGCACGATACCCTCGGCGCCGGCACGCTCCAGTCCCAGCGCCGCCTGGGCCAGGATCTCTCCGGCTTTATCCCACTCCCCGCTCGACTGGCAGGCTTCAATTTCATGGAAATCAACGCTGTGCAGCAGCAGGCTTGCGGAGTGCAGCCCCCCCAGACGCTGCTTTACCCCTTCATTAATCAGGCGGTAGTAAGGGATTGTCGATTCCCAGCTCATTCCACCTAACAGGCCGATCGTTTTCATCATCCCTCCTTTTCTTTGTTTCATTTTTAACACAACCGAAGTACATAAAAAAAGGCGCTGTATTCAGCGCCTTTTTAAACTGCAGAGCTTATTTCGCCATCGGCTCTGGCGGCGAAGTACGGGTGAGCATCGCCTCGCGCAGTAAAACGCTACCGCAGGCAAACATCCCCCCCAGAAGCGCCGCCAGAACAACAATCAGAGCCTTGCCCGGGCCATCCTTTTTCACCGGCATGGAGGGAGAAAGCTGGTACCTGAATGGCTCAAGTTTAACATCGGAGAAGGAGAGCTTTTTCAGCTGTGCGAGGTAGTATTCCCTGTTCTGGAAATCCGCATTCAGCTCGGTCACGTCCTTCAAATTTTTTTCAATCTGCAGCTTTTGCGCGATACCGTCAGCACCGAGCGCAACGGAGTAATCCGGGTCATCTTTTACGGCCTGCCCGTTGCTGTAAACCGGCCTCTTGATGCCTGCGGCATTTGCCACTTCCAGCGAATAATTCAGTCGCTGCAGGTTGGTATTGTGAATATTGGTCAGACGAACTCGATCCAGTTCCAGCTGCTGCTCAACGACGTTCGTTTTTAGGGCGATCAGGTTGCGGATATTCTGCACCGTCTCTTTTTCTACAATAGCCGCGATATAATCAATGTACCCCGCCAGGACGGCTTGCGCATCGTCAGCTGTCGGCGCAGTAAAGCTCAATGTCCAGGAAACATAAGGCGTTTTATCCGCCTCTTTTCCCTGAGCGTTATTCACCGCTTTCATTCGATCTGAAATGTTGACTATCGCGCGATGCAGCTCAAGCGGATCCACCGTGGTGCCTTGCAGCTTCGATGTTACGTAAGGAGAGGTTGTCATATATTCTTCGAGCAATGACTGTGACTGGAACTTTTTAATAAACAGGTCAAAAGTTTGCGGACGGGTGATCTTCACGTCCACATCAAGCACCTGTAACGCCACCATCATCTGGCGCAGTGGGTTCCACTGCAGCTGTTCTGCCGGGGTGATCACCGCTTTACTGGTCCATTTCTGCGGCAGTAAAAATGAAACGGTCAGCCCCACCAGCGCGAAAGTAAAGATAATGGCGGCGATACGTTTTTTCGCCGCCAGAAGGACCTCAAACAATCCCAGAAGATCTATCTCTTTTGCGCTTACAGCCGGGGCGGCAAAACGGGGAAAGTCGAGGTCCGTGCTTTTTCTTAAATCCATTTCTGACATAGTGATTCTTCTTTTTCCGGCTGCAACGCGTCTTTGCTCAATTGATAGCGGTGGCCCGACAATTCAACAATCTAAGAAAAATCCTAATGCCAGTTCCCTCTCTGTGTCTACTCCCTACCAGAGTTAGTAGTGATCTTAGTCACATTATTATTGTGGCTAAGCCACCTTTTTCTTTTCCAGTTACGGCACAGAGTGAAGCCTTCGAACAGGCAAAACAATCACACGCCGATGTTCCGCAGTTTCTCTCCTGCCATCAGCTTGCGCTCGATATGTTCCAGCGTCACGCCTTTGGTTTCCGGGATCAGCCAGAACGTAACGCCAATAAACGCCACGTTCAGCACCGTATAGAGCCAGAAGGTTCCCGCTGCACCAATCGCGTCCAGCAGCGTCAGGAACGTCGCGCCGATGATCATGTTCGACACCCAGTTGGTGGTCGTGGAACAGGTGATGCCAAAGTCACGGCATTTGAGCGGCTGAATTTCGGAGCACAGGATCCACACCACCGGCGCGGCGCTCATCGCGTAACCTGCGATACACATCATGGTCATACCGACAGAAAGCCAGGAAAGCCCGCTTGAGGCCGTGCCGTTATCAAATTGCATCAGGCAGTAGCCCAGAATCAGCGTACCGAGCGCCATCACGCTGAAGCCAATTTTCAGCGCCGGTTTACGCCCGGCTTTGTCCACGGTGAATACCGCAATAAAGGTGGCGAACATGAAGGTCAGCCCGACCACCAGGGTTGCAATCATCTGCTGTTCCGTGGTGGTGAATCCGGCCATTTTGAAAATGCGCGGCGCGTAATACATGATGATGTTCATGCCGGTGAACTGCTGCATTGCCTGCAGCAACATGCCGAGGAAGACCGCGCGGCGCACGTTGCGGTTGATCTTAAACAGCGCCCAGCCGCCCTGCTTTAGCTTCAGGCTTTCGCGGATTTCGTTCAGCTCTTCGCGCGCTTTTTCCGAGGTATCGCGCAGCATGCGCAGAACCTCTTCTGCCTCCACGTGACGCCCTTTTTGCGCCAGCCAGCGCGGGCTGTTTGGCAGGAAAATCACCAGGACGATCAGCACCAGCGCCGGTAAGGCCAGCACGCCCAACATCGCGCGCCAGTTGCCGCTGTAGCTGAAGTAGGTGTCAGACAGGAACGCCAGCACAATACCCAGCGTGACCATCAGCTGATACATGCTGATCATCTTGCCGCGCACGTTTTCGCTCGCCATTTCGGAGAGATAAAGCGGCGCGGTGTAGGAGGCAATCCCCACCGCCACGCCCAGCAGCACGCGGGAGAGCAGGAGGATTTCAACGTTAGCGGCAAACGCCGAGCCAATGGAGCCGGCAACGAACAGAATCGCCCCGACCATCAGGCTGTATTTGCGCCCCAGGCGGAACGACAGCCAGCCGTTGAACAGCGCGCCGATGGCCGCGCCGAGCATCATGCTGCTCACCACCCACTCCTGCAGGCGACTGCTAAGGGTAAAGTGATCGGTAATAAACGGTAATGCGCCGGCAATGACGCCGATATCCAGTCCAAATAACAGGCCCGCCACGGCGGCGGCAATGGAGACAAACTGGTTCATGCGGCGAGTATCGCGCAGCGCAGCGGGCATTAGGGTAGAGTCATTTATCGATGTCATATTTTTCCTGCCTCAACAGCAAAATTCGTTAACTGAAATTACGAGAAAGCGAGGAAAAGTGTCAGGCAGGAAATCGCGAAGTTATGGATTATTCCGCTACGGCATACGGTTCTGTGATGGACATTACAATTTCAACTCGTGGCGAATAATCACGTATTTTTACTAATCAGTTAATATTTAAGCAATAAAAGTGTGATTGCCGTCATTTGTGATTTTTTAGTATGGATTTTTCATCTTTAGCGATATGGACTAAGCCAATTATTGCGCAAAAAAAACCTCCGCCCACGGGCAGAGGTTCTTAATACGGGTGGAATTAACGCGCCAGCCAGCCGCCGTCTACAGCCACGGTGTAGCCGTTGATGTAATCCGATGCGGAGGAGGCCAGAAAGACAACCGGCCCCATCAGATCGCTCGGCAGACCCCAGCGTCCCGCCGGAATGCGGTCGAGGATTTCCGCGCTACGCTGCTCGTCCGCACGCAGCTGCTGCGTGTTGTTGGTCGCCATGTAGCCCGGCGCAATCGCATTCACGTTGATGTTATGTTTCGCCCATTCGTTTGCCAGCAGGCGGGTCACGCCCATTACGGCGCTTTTGGACGCGGTGTACGACGGCACGCGGATGCCGCCCTGGAACGAGAGCATAGAGGCAATATTGATGATTTTGCCGCCTTTCCCCTGCGCAATAAAATGCTTCGCCGCCGCCTGGGACATGAAAAACACGCTCTTGATGTTCAAATCCATCACGTCGTCCCAGTCGCGCTCGCTGAAGCTGATGGCGTCTTCGCGGCGGATCAGCCCGGCGTTGTTCACCAGAATGTCGATATGACCGAACTCAGCCACCGCGCGGTCCAGCAGTTCAGGAATGGCATCGATTTTACGCAGGTCAGCGGTCAGGCTCAGGAAACGGCGGCCCAGGGCCGTCACGCTTTCGATGGTCTCAGTCGGTTCAACGATATTAATTCCGACGATATCGCAGCCCGCTTCCGCCAGGCCTAACGCCATCCCCTGACCCAGCCCGGTGTCACACCCGGAAACCACAGCCACTTTCCCCTGCAGAGAGAATGCATCCAGAATCATGTTTATTCCTTACTCTTTCAGAGCCTGTCACTCACAGGCAGGTTTATGCTTCACCGCCCGCGACTAGCGCAGATCGCTGACCGCAACGTGGTCCATATCATCAAAGACCTGGTTTTCACCCACCATTCCCCAGATAAAGGTGTAGGCTTTCGTCCCTACGCCGGAGTGAATGGACCAGCTCGGTGAAATCACCGCCTGCTCGTTGTGCATCACGATATGGCGTGTTTCCTGCGGCTGTCCCATCATGTGGAACACGCAGGCGTCCTCATCCATGTTGAAGTAGAAGTAGACTTCCATGCGGCGCTCGTGGGTATGGCACGGCATGGTGTTCCACAGGTTGCCCGGCGCGAGCTCGGTCAATCCCATGCTGAGCTGACAGGTCTCCAGCACGTCCGGCACGAAGTATTTATTGATGGTGCGGCGGTTGCTGGTGAGGTTGTCGCCCAGCGTCACGGGGGCGACGTCTGCGGTGGTCACTTTTTTGGTTGGGTAGGTGGAGTGAGCCGGCGCGCAGTTGTAGTAAAACTTCGCAGGCCTGCTGCCGTCGATGCTGGCAAAGACCACGTCTTTCGCCCCTTTACCCACATACAATGCCTCGCGATGGCCAATCTCATAGCATTTTCCGTCTACGGTGATGGTGCCCGGCCCGCCGATGTTAATCACCCCCAGCTCGCGACGCTCGAGGAAGTAGCTCACGCCCAGCTGTTTACCGACCTCACCGCCCACGGAGACGCTTTTCGTGACCGGCAGAATCCCGCCCACAATGATGCGGTCGATATGGCTGTAAACCATGGTGTACCTGTCGGCCTCGAATACCTGCTCGACTAAAAATGCATTGCGCAGCCCCTGAGTATCCAGCGTTTTGGCGTGCGCACTGTGGATGCTTTCTCTGACGTCCACGGTAACCTCCAGATGTGATCATGCCCGAAGGCGGAAATAAACGAAACAGCGTTCCGTTTTTCATAATGAGCACATACTATCGGCATAAAGTGGGCTTTTCAATTACATTTAAAACAACGTTTCATTTTTATTTTTGTTTATAGCGAAAATGATGTTCGGATCACAATTAAGCCGCCGGGAGAAAAAGGACGCGAAAAAAAACCTCCCGGAGGAGGTCATTTTTAATGAGAAGAGGTTAGCGTTCGATGGCCAGCGCCACCCCTTGCCCGCCGCCTATACAGAGTGTGGCAATCCCTTTGCGGGCATTGCGCTTTTTCATTTCGTGGACCAGCGAAACCAGGATCCGGCAGCCGGACGCACCGATAGGATGGCCCAGCGCGATCGCGCCGCCGTTAACGTTGACCCGCAGAGGATCCCACTCCAGCATTTTTCCGACGGAGATCGCCTGCGCGGCATAGGCTTCGTTCACCTCGATCAGATCCACATCCGAAAGCTGCCACCCCGCACGCTCCAGGCAGCGGCGGGTCGCGTAGACCGGTGCGATCCCCATTAACGCAGGATCAACCCCTACGCTGGCGAATGCTTTAATGCGGGCCAGGACCGGAAGATCGAGTTCAAGGGCTTTGCTTTCGCTCATCATCATAACGGCGGCAGCGCCGTCGTTAATGGAAGAGGCATTTCCCGCCGTCACCGAGCCCTGCATTTCAAACGCGGGGTTCAGCCTCGCCAGGCCTTCGGCGCTGGCGTCGGTGCGGGGCTGTTCATCGGTATCCACGACGACAGGCACGCCGCTCTGACGCTGCGTGCGGACCGGAACAATCTCGTCGCGAAAGCGACCGGAATCAATCGCCGCACGCGCTTTTTGCTGCGAGCTTAGCGCATAGGCATCCTGCACCTCACGGCTGATGCCGTACTCGCGCGCCAGGTTTTCCGCTGTCACGCCCATATGATAGTCATTGAACGCATCCCACAGCCCGTCATGCACCAGGCTGTCGAGCAGCTGACTGTTGCCCAGCTGTGCGCCGGTCCGGCTGTCGGTCAACACGTGCGGCGCGCGGCTCATATTCTCCTGCCCGCCCGCGATGATCACGTCCGCTTCACCACACTGAATGGCCTGCGTGGCGAGATGCAGCGCTTTTAATCCTGAGCCACAGACGTCGTTGATGGTGATGGCCGAAACGGTATTGGGCAGCCCGCCCTTCAGCGCCGCCTGACGCGCAGGGTTTTGCCCGGCACCGGCCGTGAGGACCTGTCCCAGGATCACCTCATCAACTTCATGTGCTGCGATCCCGCTGCGTTCCACCAGCGCTTTTACCACCACGCTCCCCAGGTCAACCGCCGAGTGACGCGCGAGCGCTCCCTGAAAACAGCCGATAGCTGTACGCAACGCACCCACTATTACGACATCTTTCATCACGACCTCTGTGTTAAATGACACGACGATAGTAGAGGATTGTTACTGGCAATTATCTTAATTGTTTAAAAATAGTGAGTTTAATCACAAGGATCAGCGCGCATCCTGCAGATACTGCCGCAGCCAGCTGCCGGCAACGCCGGGAGGGGATCGTTTATTCCACAGCAGATCGATGCCGATCGCCCGCGGCCAGCCGGGAACACTGAGCTGTACCAGGGATTTCGCGGCGGCAAATTCATCCACCAGCGCGCACGGCAGCACGCACCAGCCAAATCCCTGTACCGCCATACTCAAGAGTAACAGGTAATTCGGCGCTGACCAGACGGGCCCGCGCGCGATCTCAGCCTCGCGCTCAAGATAGGTGCTGAGCCGCAGCTCCCGCCAGCCGTGCAGCTCGTCATGCTGAACGTCATGTTGTCCGGCCAGCGGATGCGTGGTCGCGACATAGATCGCCATGCGGGTCTGCATCGGCAACCGGGTGGCGCCAATATCCGTAGGGTAACCTTCGCGCGCTTCCGTCAGGCCAATCTGCGCTCGCTCCTTTTGCAGCAGATCGATCACGTCCTCTTCCTCGCCAATCAGACATTCGAATTCCGTATGGGGAAAACGCGCGTCGAACTGTTTCATCATATCTTCCAGCACGTCCGGGTTGAGGGTATCGGAAAGAACAAACGTCAGACGCGCCTCCGTTTGCGCCGTTAGCGACACCGCCAGCTCGTCCAGCCGCGTGCTGGCGGCCAGGATAGCCTGCACGTAGCCCAGCACCTGTTCTCCCTGGACCGTTAACACCGGCTGACGCGCCGAGCGGTCAAACAGCTCGAAACCGAGATCGGCTTCAAGATTGGCAATCGACGTGCTGATCGTCGACTGGCTTTTACGCAGCCGGCGTGCGGCAGCGGAAAAAGAGCCCGCCGCAACGGTCTCGACAAACGCATTGAGGGCTTCGGGTGAATAGCGCATAACCTATCTACTTTAGCGATGGATACTATCTTTAATATATCAGCTTTAGCGATGAAAATAGGCTGCATCAACGCCCATACCGGCGAATTAATGAGGTCTATGACTATGCAACATCAGGATGCACTCCAACGTAAGCTGCCGGAGCGGATCTTTCATGCTGTCTGTTTCGAAGGGATTGCTACGGCGATCCTCGCCCCTACGGCGGCGTGGCTGATGCAGCGTTCCGTGGTGGAGATGGGGGGGTTGACCATTATTCTGGCCACCACCGCCATGCTGTGGAACATTATTTATAACTTTGGCTTCGACCGTTTCTGGCCCGTTCAGCGCGTCAAACGGACCGCAAAAGTGCGTGCGCTGCATGCGCTGGGGTTCGAATGCGGGTTTATTGTGATTGGCGTGTCGATTGTCGCCGCCGTGCTGGGCGTTACCCTGCTTCAGGCATTCACACTGGAAATAGGTTTCTTCCTGTTCTTCCTGCCGTACACCATGTTCTATAACTGGGCGTACGATAGCCTGCGCGAGAAATTTCTTAAGCGTCGCCAGCAACGGCGCGCCCTGGCAGGCTAAACCGCCTCTGGCCGGACGCCCGTTCCGGCCAAACTCCGTCGAAGCAACTGCGCTCTTCAGGCATAACTATGGTAAATTGCACGCCATTCCGATGGTTTGATAGTTGATACGTTGCTCTAATGTCGAAAATTTGGTCAAAAGATGAGACTCTCTGGAGTTTCGCTCTCTATGGCACGGCCGTGGGCGCAGGAACGCTGTTCTTGCCCATTCAGCTGGGCTCCGCAGGCGCTATCGTCCTGTTTATTACCGCCCTCGTGGCCTACCCCTTAACCTACTGGCCGCACCGGGCGCTGGCGCAATTTATCCTGTCGTCGAAAACAAAAGGCAACGAAGGGATCACCGGCGCCGTCTCGCACTATTACGGCAGGAAGATTGGCAACCTGATCACCACGCTCTATTTCATCGCCTTCTTTGTGGTGGTGCAGATTTATGCGGTGGCCATCACCAACTCGCTCACGGAGCAGCTGGCGAAACACCTGACGGTGGATACCGCCGTTCGCGTGCTGGTCAGCCTGGGGGTGGTGCTGGTTCTGAATCTGATCTTCCTGATGGGGCGCCATATCACGATAAAAGTGATGGGCTTCCTGGTGTTTCCGCTGATTGCCTATTTTCTGTTTGTCTCGCTCTACCTGACCGGAAGCTGGCAACCTTCGCTGCTGACCAGCCAGATGGCGTTCGATCGTCATACGCTGCATCAGGTATGGATTTCGATTCCGGTGATGGTGTTTGCTTTCAGCCATACCCCGATTATCTCAACGTTTGCCGTTGACCGTCGCGAGAAATTTGCTAACGGCGCCATGGATAAATGCAAGAAAATCATGAAGGTGGCGTACCTGATCATCTGCCTGAGCGTGCTGTTTTTTGTCTTCAGCTGCCTGCTCTCAATTCCGCCGTCGTACATTGTGGCCGCCAAAGAGCAAGGGGTAACGATCCTGTCCGCGCTGTCGATGATGCCTTCTTCACCGGCGTGGCTGGGCATTTCCGGGATTATCGTGGCGATTATTGCGATGTCGAAATCGTTCCTCGGCACCTATTTTGGGGTGATTGAAGGGGCGACGGAGATCGTGAAGTCGTCGCTCAATCAGGTGGGCGTGAAAAAGAGCCGCGCCTTTAACCGCGCGATTTCCATTATGGGGGTGTCGTTAATCACCTTTGCCGTCTGCTGCATTAACCCGAACGCCATTTCGATGATTTACGCCATCAGCGGCCCGCTTATCGCCATGATCCTGTTTATCATGCCGACGCTGTCGACGTATCTGATCCCCTCACTGAAACAGTACCGCTCCATTGGCAACCTGCTGACGCTGATCGTCGGCGTGCTGTGCGTGTCGGTGATGTTTGTCGGCTAAACGCCCTGCATGCCCGGCGTTCTGCCGGGCATGCCTCTCAGTCTCGCCCTGCTGATTCCAGCGGAAAAGGTCTGTCCTGCACGACCGTTTTCATCACAAGCGTAGAGCGAAGGTGCTGCACGCCGGGCATGGCGGAGAGCTTCTCGTCGTAGAGTTTCTGGAAAGCGGACAGGTCGCGGGTCACGACGTGCATCAGATAATCGGGATCGCCAAACAGACGCTGTGCCAGCACGATCTGCGGTATTTCCTCCACCGCCGCTTCAAACGCGCTAACCGCCTTTCTGTCACCCTCCTTCAGCGTCGCAAACACTATCGCCAGGAAGTTGAATCCCATTTTGGCGGGGTCGAGGCTGGCACGGTATCCCGTTATGGCCCCGCTTTGCTCCAGCGCCCGCACGCGACGATGGCACGGCGAGAGGCTCAGATTCACTCTTTCCGCCAGCTCGGTAAGGGATAAGCGGCCATCAGACTGTAGCTCAGCAAGAATTTTTCGATCGATGCTATCCATGTGGAAGATTTTCTCATTTTCACGGTGTTATGAGCATAACATTGAAAGCCTATTTCGCAGGGTTAGCGATATTCTTTTTCTCAATCTTTGACGCACTGCGGGAGTCTTCAGGACGATGGAAATGAGTATTGTGGCCGGCTTTTGGGTGGTTTCTTTTCTGCTTATCATGACGCCGGGCGCCGACTGGGCCTACGCCATTAGCGCCGGGATTAACGGGCGACGCGTGGTACCGGCGGTGATGGGGTTAATGTCCGGGCATCTGTTAGCCACGCTGATTGTGGTGGCAGGCGTGGGCGTAGTGATTGCTCAACACCCGATGGCGTTAACCGGGCTGACCGTCGCGGGGGCCGCGTATCTCCTGTGGCTTGGCATCGGACTGTTACGTCACCCTGCCGCACCGGAAAAGGCTACCCACCATGCGGGAAACTGGAGACAGTGGGCGGTGAAAGGGCTCTGCATTAGCGGTCTCAACCCGAAAGTTTTTTTACTTTTCCTGGCGCTGCTTCCGCAGTTCACCGACCCGACCGGAAGCTGGTCGATAGCGATGCAGATGTCCGCGCTTGGCGTGATGCACCTTATCACCTGTACGCTGGTCTATCTGCTGGTGGGGTATGGTTCGAAAGCGGTACTGGCGACCCGGCCACAGGCGGCGCGTATGGTGAGCATGGCGTCAGGAGGGATAATGGTGCTGATCGCGATGGTATTGCTGTTTGAGCAGGTAAGATAAAAAAACACCGGCCATCGCCGGTGTTATTTACGCCCGAATATCGTCATATTCCCGCGTTTTATCAAACTCATGCTTCGCGAACGGGCACAGCGGGATAATTTTACGGTTCTCACCGCGCATCTTCTCCACCACTTTCGCCACCAGCTGTTTACCGACGCCCTGCCCTTTCAGGCTCTCATCCACATCGGTGTGCTCGATAATGCTCAGGTGCTCGCCGGTCGGTACAAAGACAATCTCCGCGACCTGGTTGCCGTTCGCATCATTGACGTAAAACTTGTTATGGCCTTCCAGAATATCCATGGTTCCTCGCTTATTTTTGGCGATACTTCAGCGCACCGCTCGGGCAGGTATCAATCACGCGTACAACCGTTTCAACGTCCACTTCATCGGGAATGATCCACGGTTTACGTTTCAGATTAAACAGCTTTGCGCTCCCACGCACGCAGTTACCTGAGTGTTTGCAGATCCCGGTATTGAAGTAAACGTCAATTTTCTCGCCGGTATAGGCCCGGTAACCCGCATCCAGTAGTTCTTTATCCATGACATTGCCTCTGTAATTATTATCGTGCTGAATGAAGCATAGCCTTACGGGATCCTGATGGCTATAACGCCGAAAACGAAAAGCCAGGTCACAACTCTTTTCTCGCCAGATTGCGTCCGCTATTGGCCCATGTCAGGCTCGGCAAATGTCACTTTTACATAACTTCCGCAGGTTGAATGAAACGCAGACTCTCTTTTCAGGTAAAGCTGTTTTTAGCGCTGGTGTGCTTCTCCTGCCTGCTGTTAGTTCTGCTGGGAACAATCCTGTTCCATTTTATTGACCGACAGCTCCATCACGATCTCGGCCAGCGCGCCCGGGTTCAGGCCAGCCAGATCGCGCTGATGCCGGGTCTGGCGGCAATGGTAGCGGCCAGAGATATTCCGGGAATAGCCCGGTTAATTCAGCCGCTGCGCGCCGAAAGCGATGCCAGCTACATTGTGATTGGCGATACCGAGGAGCAGCACCTTTATCATTCGGAATCCCCGGAGCGTATTAATTTACCGATGATCGGCGGGGATAATGCCGAGGTGTTAAAGGGCAAAACCATTATTTCCGTGCGTCAGGGCGGAATTGGCGTGTCGCTACGCAGCAAAGCGCCTATCTTCAACGCGCAGCATCAGGTGATTGGTATTGTCTCGGTCGGCTATCTGACGTCGTATATTGCCAATATTAACGCCCGCATTCTCTGGCAGTCCGGGCTATACGGCGCTGCGCTTCTGCTGCTGCTGTTTATTTTCTCCTGGCTGTTTACCCGCAATTTAAAAAAACAGATGTTCCGGCTGGAGCCGAAAGATATCGCTCAGCTGGTTTTGCAGCAGCGCGCGCTATTAGAAGCCATGTACGAAGGCGTATTTGCCGTTAATGGCGAGAAGCAGCTGATTTTAATTAACCGCGCGGCACGCGAAATGCTGGATATTCGGCAAAGTGAGAAAGAACTTATCGGGAAACCGCTGGAAGACATTCTGCAGACGGCGCCGGGGTTTTTATCCCAGCGCTACGCCTCGGTGAGCGCTGGCAGCCACGACCAGATTGCGGTGCTGAACCAGCGCGAGGTGATCGTCAACCGGGTAGCCATTGAGGTCGAACCGGGCGTTGAAAGCGGTTGGGTATACAGCTTTCGCGACAAAAATGACATCAACACGCTCAGCAGCCAGCTCAGTCAGATCAAACGCTATGCGGATAACCTGCGCATTATGCGCCACGAACAGCTGAACTGGACCGCCACTCTGGTCGGGCTACTGCAGATGAAACATTATGACGAGGCGATCCGTTACATTCAGGTGCAGTCAGAAGGCGCGCAGCGCGTGCTGGACTTTGTCTCAGCCCATTTTGTCTCCCCGGCGCTGTGCGGGCTGCTGCTCGGAAAATACGTCAGCGCGCGCGAAAAAGGCATCGAGCTGCTGTTTGACCCCGCCTGCCAGCTCACCCGCATGCCTGCCGCGCTGAGTGAAACGGAGCTGATGTCCATTATTGGTAACCTGCTGGACAACGCCGTGGAGGCGACACTCAACGCCCCGGTTCACGCGCCGGTAGAACTCTACATTTCTGACCGTAACCAGGAGCTGCTGATCGAGGTGGCTGACCGGGGCTGCGGGGTGGACGATGCGTTGAAGCCGCACATTTTCCGCCAGGGATTCAGCAGCAAGCCGGACAGCGAAAACGACATTGTGGGTACCGAGCACGGTATTGGCCTGTTCCTGGTGGCAGGATATATCGACAAGGCCGGCGGCAGCATTGAGATTGCCGACAACACGCCGCAGGGCACTATTTTTTCTGTGTTTATTCCGAATGGGCAACAGCATGACCCGACCACTTGACGTTGTGATAGTTGAAGATGAGCCGCACCTGGCGGAGCTGCATCGCGAGTATATCGAGCAGAATTTCCATCTGCGCGTGGTGGGCATCGCCGCGTCGATTGAGCAGGCATGCAGCCTGATTCGTCAGCACCAGCCGCGACTTATCCTGCTGGACAACTATCTCCCGGACGGTAAAGGCGTGGAGTTAATTGATAATCCGCTACTGAAAAGCTACGAATGCTCGGTGATTTTCATCACCGCCGCAAGCGATATGCAGACCTGCAGCCACGCCATGCGCAGCGGCGCGTTTGACTACCTGATTAAGCCCGTCTTTTTCCAGCGCCTGCACGCCTCGCTGGAGCGGTTTATGCGTTTCATCCACACCGTGCAGCAGGTGAAGGTGGTCGACCAGCATGCGCTGGATCGCCTGTTTAATCTTCCCGCCGCGGAAGCCTCCATTACGCCGTCGACGAAGGGCATTGAACCCCAAACGCTGGAACGGATTAAAAACCTGTTCGCCGAGCATCCCGATACCGCGATGTCGGTTGAAGAGGTGGTGGAAAACGTGGGGATCAGCAAAACCACGGGGCGTCGCTACCTTGAATACTGCGTGGAGAGCGGGTTAATCAGCGTCGAAATGCTGTATGGCAATATAGGTCATCCGCGAAGGTTATACCGCAAAGCGCCCGATAAACCGTAATCCAGAATCGTTCACAGGCTAACGTTCGCGGATTTTATGGTGTTAATTGCTGAAACGACGGCGACAATCACACTTCGGAATCATTGCCCGCTTCACCCTCTTGTGGGTGGAGCCCGATACGCTATGTTGACAATTAGTTCCTCAAATGTAACTAAAAGGTTAACTATAATGTCGAACACGTTCCGAATTTCTCTGCTTACCGCTACTGTACTGTTCTCTGCTTCTGCACTCTCTGCCCTGCCGCAGGGCTATCCTGCTGAATATCAAAAAGTTGTTGATGCCGCAACGAAAGAGGGCAAGGTTGTTATTTACTCCACCACCGACATCAAGGCCGCCGGACCGCTGATCCAGGGCTTCGAAAAAACCTACCCGGGCATTAAAGTCGAATACAACGACATGAACAGCACCGAGCTGTACAACCGCTTCATCAGCGAACAAGCCTCCGGTGGCGTGAGCGGCGACGTGGTCTGGAGCTCCTCTATGGACACCGGCCTGAAGCTCGCCACCGACTACGCCATGGAGTATAAATCGCCGGAGCAAAGCCAGCTGCCGAAATGGGCGGTCTGGAGGGATAAGGCTTATGGCACTACCTATGAGCCGGTGGTCTTTATCTACAACAAGCGCCTGATCCCGGCTGGCGACGTGCCGGATTCTCACGCCGCGCTGGCGAAACTGATTGCCAGCCAGACGGACAAATTCAAGGGCAAAGTCACCACCTACGACATCGAAAAATCGGGTCTGGGCTTTATGCTCTCGGTTCAGGATCACAACGCCGATCCTAATTACTTCAAAACCCTGGCCGACGTCGCCAAAGGTGGCTTATCGGTGCAGTCGTCTACCGGCACCATGATGGAGCGCGTCTCCTCCGGTGAAAACCTGATCGGCTTCAACATCCTCGGTTCCTACGCGGAAGCGCGCGCGAAGAACGATCCTTCGCTCGGCATTTCCTATCCAAAAGATTACACCCTGGTGCTGTCGCGCGTGTCGTTCATCAGCCAGCAATCGCAAAACAGCAACGCCGCTAAGCTGTGGCTGGACTATGTGCTGTCTGAACAAGGGCAAAACATTCTGGCCAATCAGGCGGATATTCCCTCCATTCGTAACGATATCGAAGGGAAAAATGATATCGACGGCCTGACCAAAATCCTCGGTAACGCGCTGAAGCCAATTCCGGTTGATGAAACGCTGCTGGAATACCTGCAGCCGAAAAAACGCCTGGAGTACATCAAAGAGTGGCGTACCGCCGCCGGTAAATAAGCGTCTGAGCGCGGCGCAGGCCGCCGCGCTCCCTTATCGACTGAGTTCGTTTTTCTGGGCCGCAACACCAGGGATACCCCATGAATACATTACGCAGAAAGTGGCAAAGCCTGCCGCGAGGCATCGTCGTGCTGATAACCGCCCTGGTTATCTATACGCCGCTGTCGTTTATCGTGATACAGAGCTTCCTGTCCGCCCCGTTCTTTTCGCCGTCAAAAGAGTGGAGCTTTGAATCATTTGAGTTTATTTTCACCGACCCTGATTTTTATAAGGCCCTGAAAAGCGGCTTTATTCTTGCTTTCGGGCTGGTCTTTATCTCCATCCCGCTGGGTGGCGTGCTGGCGTTTCTGATGGTGCGTACCGACCTGCCCGGCCGCCGGCTGATTGAGCCGCTGATCCTGGTCCCGATTTTCGTTTCACCGATGGTGCTGGGCTTTGGCTACGTGGTGGCCGCCGGTCCGGTGGGCTTTCTCTCCCAGTGGGCTCAGGCGCTGATTGGTTTTGTGCCGTGGAATATCTACGACATGTCGAGCATTGTGGTCATCGCCGGCCTGACGCACGTCCCGCACGCCTATCTGTATATCTCGTCAGCGCTGCGCAGCGTGGGCTCCGATGTGGAAGAAGCCGCGCGCACCGCGGGCGCGTCGCCCTGGCAGGTGATGACCTCCGTCAGCCTGCCGATGGTGCGCCCGTCCATTCTGTACGCTACCGTGCTGCTGTTCTTCCTCGGGCTGGAAGTGTTCGGCCTGATGCTGGTCCTCGGCGACCCGGAAGGCAACATGGTGCTGGCGACCTATCTCTATAAGCTGACGAACAAGATGGGCACCCCATCCTATAACCTGATGGCGGCGGTTGCCGTGGTGCTGATCTGCATCACCATCCCGCTGGTGATGCTCCAGCGTCGCCTGATGCGCACCGCCAACCGCTTCGTCACCATGAAGGGCAAGGCTTCGCAGGCCCGCGCGCTGCCGCTGGGTAAATGGCGCTGGGTGGCTGGCGGAGTGATTGCCTTCTGGCTCACCGTCACCATCGGCGTTCCGCTGCTCGGCGTGGTATTGCGCGCGTTTATCTCCAACTGGGGCGTGGGCGTTTCGCTGTGGGACGAGCTTTCTCTGAACACCTTCCGCACCATCTGGGCGCAGCCCAACCTGCTGCGCGCCATCGTCAACTCCATGGCGATTGGCGTGATTGGCGGCGCGCTGGCCGTGGTGTGCTACCTGTTTGTCGGCATTGCCATGCACCGTAAACCGGACAACACCACGCGTTTTCTGGACTACAGCGTGCTGGTGCCGCGCGCCGTGCCTGGCCTGCTGGCGGGTCTGGCGTTCCTGTGGGTGTTCCTGTTCCTGCCGATGTGGCTGGATAACTCGCTGAAATCCGGCTGGCTTTCCGGGTTCGCCTGGACCGACTGGATGCGTGAAAACGTCATCGTCTGGCTGCGTTCGCTGCGCAGCACCATTTTCAGCGTCTGGCTGGCCTATACCGTGGTGTGGATGGCTTACGGGCTGAGGCTGATCTCTTCCACGCTGCTGCAGGTAGGGCCAGAGCTTGAGGAAGCGGCGCGCAGCACCGGGGCGACGCGCGGGCAGATCACCCGCCACGTCACCATCCCGCTCTCCCGCTACGGTCTTATCGGTTCGTGGCTGCTGATGTTCCTGATCTTTGAGCGTGAATATTCAACGGGTGTGTACCTGCTTTCACCCGGCACGGAGACCATCGGCTCGATGCTGGTTTCCCTCTGGGCCGCGGGTGCCATCGATATCGTGGCGGCGCTCTCTTTCATTAACATCCTGCTGGTCGTGGTAGGTCTGGGCATTGCCCTTCGTTTCGGAGTGAAAATACATGATTGAATTAGCGGTTGACGATCTGCACTTAACCTACGGCGACAATCCTGTTTTAAAAGGTGTCTCCATGAACCTGAAGCGCGGCGAAGTGGTCTCTTTGTTAGGCCCCTCCGGCAGCGGTAAAACCACCCTCCTGCGCGCCGTTGCGGGTCTGGAAAAACCGACGCAGGGGTCCATTGTCATTGGCAATAATAAAGTTTACGACGGCACGCCGCGCAGCGAGGTCCCGGCGGAAGAGCGTAACCTGGGGCTGGTATTCCAGTCCTATGCCCTGTGGCCGCACAAGACCGTGTTTGAAAACGTGGCCTATCCGCTCAAGCTGCGCAAAGTCCCGGCCAAAGAGATCCAGCAGCGCGTGCAGGACGTGCTGGACCAGCTTGGTCTGGGCCATCTTGGCAAACGTCACCCGCACCAGCTCTCCGGCGGACAGCAGCAGCGCGTGGCGATTGGCCGGGCGCTGGTGTACAACCCGCCGGTGATTTTGCTGGACGAACCGCTCTCTAACCTCGACGCCAAGCTGCGCGAAGAGGCCCGCGTGTTCCTGCGCGAACTGATTATCAAGCTCGGGTTATCCGCGCTGATGGTGACGCACGACCAGAACGAAGCGATGTCGATTTCCGACCGCATCCTGCTGCTTAACAACGGCAAAATTGAGCAACAGGGCACGCCGCAGGAGATGTACGGCTCGCCGAAAACGCTTTTTACCGCCGAGTTTATGGGCAGCAACAACCGCCTGCACGGCAAGGTCACCGAAGTGCGCGACGGCAAAGCGCGTATCGAGGGGAAAGGCTGGGTGCTGTGGGGCCAGGCCGGTGAAGGGGTGCAGAGCGGTGAAGAAGCGACGGCGGTGATCCGCGTCGAGCGCGTGGCGGTGGTCGAGGGGCCAGGGGAAAATCAGCTTGAGCTGCCGCTGCTCACCAGCATGTATCTCGGCGACCGCTGGGAGTACCTGTTCCGCACGGTGGGAGATGATTTTGTGATCCGCGCGTATGGGCATGAGGTTCGGGATCCGCAGCACTGCCATCTTTCGTTGCCTGAGAAGCATGTTTGGGTGTTCCCGAAAGGGTGATGAGTCAATATTAATCTGCCATGGCCCGGTGGCGCTTCGCTTACCGGGTCGACGGGATAGAGAAATGACAGATGCCAGGATTGGTGGCGCTAGCCATTATTGTTAAGGCATTCTCATTAAAATAGTCACCTGACACTTCTTTCCGTCCGTACGCATAACGGGTTAAGGCTCCATATCAAAATGTTATTACAGAGCATATAAAGAAAATTTATGCATCATATCCAGCATTTTTGAAAACTGATTGAACATGCTCCGTCAGTCCAACAAGATCTTCATAGGCGATTGGGCCAAAATCAGGATAATGGTTTTCAATATACTCGTTAACATCTTCCATACCTTCACTGACTCTGAGATTCTTAACAAATGTAGGCAAAATACGATGATTAACACCAGTACCATACTCTTTCGGATGATGGGTCATACACCACTCAACTTTACCTTTATATGATTGAATCGCATCTTCCAGTAAGATAATAACTTCTGGAACCTCTTTTTCAAATCGAAAACTGGTATAAGGAGGGTACTTAGAGCGATCAATTTTTTCAAAATGATCATTTATCCATTCATCTTCAATTCGGCTCTGATAATGTAACCACTCCAGTTTTCCAAGAGAACCAATGAAGTCCAACAAGATAGTTTCTTTCTTACCTATCGGAAACATTATTTTAACCCCAGATATTTATCAGAGCTCGCAAAACTTCCCAAGAAGATCCTGGCGCTAAGTCCGGGATTTAGGTTATAGATATTTAACTTGCATATGGGATAACTGCTCTTCTAAGGACCAGCTCTCAGGCTCAGATTTTTTATGGTACCACTTGGCACCATTATCTAGCCATTTCGACCGGTACATCTTAATGCCCTTTAAGGTTGAATCCTCATAACCAAACTCCACTCCACAACAATCACATATATCGTATGTTGGTGATTCTACATCCTCACTCTAGGAAGCTTCTAACTGTTCAGAACCACATATACGACAAATATATAGCTCGTTATTTTTTGCATTGAATAGTCCAAACTTTTTAGACAACCATGATCTTTTTAATCCGGCATAAACATTGATTTTGGTATACCGTCATATTTTTTACGGCAAAAGTACTAGATGATTAGTTGTAATCAATCATATCACCGTTTTTACGTGTTGTTGTAAGCGCTCCTGCTGGTGGATTATTTAAAAAAATCTGATTGGCTTCCGAATATAGTTTAGCATTCTGATACTCCGGAAACTCCTTTCCATTTTTTGTCCAGTGTCCATAAGCATTAATTACAGGCTTTAACTTCTTGGTATCTGTCCAACTCTTTGTATCTTTAGATTTACCATCTTTGGCTATCCCGTCACCACCACCTTTCAGCGGTTCGCCATCAGCATTTGCAGCATCGGATTAATATCGAAGATGCCGGGCTTATCCTGACTCAGCGCATTATTCTCAACGACAACGCTTTCCTATACCCCTACCACTTCCCTTTACAATCTAATATTTACTGTTATTCTTAGCCAAGTTACATCTGCCACTGCAACTTTTTCGCTTATAGGCATTTATGACGCGCACAATGCTAGTCCATTTTTTTTAACATAATGAAACTTTCAATCAACGATCGGTCAGAGGCGAGAAACACGACTTCCAATTCATGCTCCTCATCATTTATCCAATCAAGAACAGAATCCCTCAAAATCTCAAGGTAAATCTGCAAATCAACTTTTGGTATTTGAGGTAGGGAATCATGTAGAAGCACGATTTTTCTGCATGGTAGCCAACTAAGATCACACAAGCAGTCATACAACGCATCCCAATTAAAACCAAAGTATCCAGGAAACCATAATAAATAATACAAAGACTTCAAAAACTCCTCCGTAAGTTCAATAGTCGAGTCTATTCGCACGACAAATACTTCTGCAGTATCGTACAAGGGAAATTTCTCTACAAAGATGAATGGAAGCATTTTAAACCTCATTTTTTAATTGGGATAAAGGTCTTATAGTGATCTGGCGTATAAAACATTTCACCACCTTTTCCTACAACAATTCGCTGAGGCCCAGGCCCCGCAATGCCATTAGTTGGGTGCACATATTCAGTGTAATATCCTACCGTTTTTTGTGGGAGAGCACCTGAGCGATTTTGATAAACAGAACCATCGTTTCTGTGTGGGAAGGATCCGCCAGACGCTATACGTTCCAGGGTTGGCCCGAGATCAATTTTCCCTTGGAAAATTTGACCTGTTTTTTGATCAACAATTCTCATTCCGTCAATAAATCGAGTTGCTTCCTGTGCTCCCTTTGCAACCCCACCGCCATTTTTAATAGGAACTGCCCCAATGCCAAGACCAGCAGTTCCAGGAAGCGGCTTGCCATCTTCGTCAAACAACACCCCGGGCCTGGCAATGTTATGAACTTTTGGCAACCGGTCGCCGTGCTCTTTTTCAAGCTCTTCCTCGTCATGGCCAGGACTCAGAGAGTTATTCTCAACCTCCACCTTCGCCGTTTCCGACGCCGTCGCCGCCATGGAGACGCTGCCATCCGTCACCGCAGCGCCTGCCAGCCCACCCGCGATACTCACGAGGCTACTGACCAGCCGTTTCTCCTCTGCCGTCAGGTCACTGGATTTTTTATCTCCATACAGCGCACTGACCAGATGGTCGGTCATCGCCGAGGCCGTGATGGCCCCTATAGCACCGGCCTTCAGGCCATCCGTACTGCTCCCGCCACTCAGCTGCGTCAGCGCCGCCGCCACAATACCGTGCAGCGCGGCACGGGCTGTCGGGTCTTTCTGCTCCTTGACCAGGGTCGCCAGCAGAGGGGCCGCCCCTGCTGCCGCGCCTGCCTTCAGGTTACCGCCAAGCGCACCTGCCAGTAATCCTGCCGCTGCGCTGCCCTTCGTCCAGAAGGCACTCCCCGGGCCGTACTCGGTATTCTGATATCCGGGCTGCGTCTTCAGGAACGCTTCCTGCTCCTGCGGCGTATCGCCCCGCAGTTTTCCTTCAGATGCCAGCTTCGCGCCCAGCGCCGCATTGGATTCCCGCGCTTTCTGCTCCGCATACTTGCCGTAAGCATCCAGCGCAGAGGTAGCCAGCGCCGCGCCTTCGCTCTGGACCGCCAGGTTATCCCTGACCTTCTGCACATCACCGTTCACGTCCACGCCGTGGTGGGCGTCAGCCGTATCACGGCTCAGGTCAGCAATATCCTGTTTCTGTCC
>Ga0268257_1000257_pt1 | contig 79971 bp, 75 predicted proteins | sample AgamicAtPrz_FD_200249 | JGI IMG/M metagenome (GOLD analysis project Ga0268257, IMG submission 200249) | Agave microbial communities from Guanajuato, Mexico - At.P.rz (v2) (version 3) | ecosystem: Host-associated > Plants > Phyllosphere > Phylloplane/Leaf | place: Guanajuato, Mexico | collected... | reverse complement strand
CCACATGCAGGAGAACACGGGCACGCCGTACAGCAGCCCGTTGCTGGACAGGGCGCTGAAAGAGCAGATCCTGAACGACCAGTCAGAACAAAGCTCGTTATTGAGAATCAAAAGTGTTTTACATGATTCAATTAATGCTGAGTATGGATTTATCCCGTTGCATAAAAAGGATGATTTCAACGAGGCTGTGAGTAGAACCATTCTGCCAAAATTTGATCGTAAAATAGATAACACTAACGGGCTGGTGATTACCGTCCATGATACCTGGTCGACGCATATCACGCTGGAGTCACTGGAGGTGAACGGTGACAGTTACAGGGCAAAAGTGCATTACAGGATTCAGGACCACTTCGGGCTTGATGATACCGATGTGCTGAACCCTCTATACCGGCAGTTTCGTATCTTCCGACTGTGGTTTGTGCTTCAGCGCTGGGATACATATGGTTACAGGCCGTTTATCACCGAAATGAATGCGACCGTGGAAATCAGCGGGAGGCGGGGTGAATAAGCGACTAATAGCGGGTGCTGTGGCTGCTGTTGCCTGTGGCTATACATTGTGGCAGTACCTGACTCCCGTTGAAATTGTGGCGGTGCATGATAGCAACACTATCCTGGTCAGGCATTTTCCGTATCTGAAAAGTCGTCAGATAGCCTGGTGGGAAGCCAATAAGGTCAAGATACAGGCGAAATACGGCGTTCCTCATAAGCACGAGGATGGTAGTTATCAAGTGTTTATTATGGGGTTTGGTGATGGTTATCGTATTGATCGGGGTACGGATGAAGACGCCGATCTGCTGTGCTTTGACGACATGAAGGTTCCCGCTCGGTGTATCGAAAAAATACCTCTTCGCTGGATTGGGTGGAGTCAAAATTCAGGACAGTTTTATCGATAAGCGTTCAGATTAAAAAAGGATCTTCTTGAGAGCTTTTTTGCACGTAATCTCTTGCTCTGTAAAACGATCACCGGTTCAGGTGTATGAAATAAGCAAGGAACGTGAGGTGAACGGAACCACCACCTCAGCCGCATGTTCCCCCTCACCCCAACCCTCTCCCTCAAGGGAGAGGGGGCCAAACACCTTAGTGCGCCTTAAACCCCGCCGCCGTCATCAGCAGGCGGAAGAACATCCCCACCAGCGCCAGCGCGAGCACGCTGCCTCCCCAGATGATGACCATCCACAGCAGGCGTTTCCATACAGGTTGTTGCATCAGTGGTAGCCCTCCCCAGGCTGAACTTTGCCGCGAAAAACGTAATAGCTCCAGAAAGTGTAGACAAGAATGACCGGGATAATCAGCAGCGCCCCCACCAGCATAAAGCCCTGGCTCTGGGGCGGGGCGGCGGCCTGCCACAGGGTAATCGACGGCGGAATAAGATGCGGCCAGATGCTGATCCCCAGCCCGCTGAAGCCCAGGAATACCAGACCGAGGGTCAGGATGAAGGGCAGATTATGGCTGCCGGGGTTATTCAGGCTGCGCCACTGCCACAGGCCCAACAACGCCACCAGTAGCGGAACCGGCAGCAGGAAGAACAGGTTCGGCAGGCTAAACCAGCGGGCGGCGATGGCCGGCTGGGAAAGCGGCGTCCAGATGCTGATGACAATAATCACCGCCAGCAGGGCCAGCAGCAGGCGTTTCGCCAGCCGGCGCATCCGCTCCTGCAGCGGGTTCTCGCTCTTCATCACCAGCCAGCTGGCGCCCAGCAGGGCGTAGGCGATCACCAGCCCCAGGCCGCAGAAAAGGGCGAAGGGGGTAAACCAGTCGAAGGGGCCGCCGCTATAGGCGCGCCCGGTCACGGGGAAACCGTTAATTACCGCCCCGACCGTCATGCCCTGGGTAAAGGTAGCGAGCAGCGAGCCGCCGATAAAAGCCTTATCCCAGAACGGGCGGTGCGCCGGGGTGGCTTTAAAACGAAACTCAAAGGCCACGCCGCGAAAGATAAGGCCGATCAGCATCAGCGTCAGCGGGATGGTCAGCGCATCGATAATCACCGCGTAGGCCAGCGGAAAGGCGCCAAACAGCGCCGCGCCGCCGAGCACCAGCCAGGTTTCATTCCCGTCCCACACCGGGGCCACGGTGTTGACCATCACGTCGCGATCCTCTGCGTCGCGCACGGCGGGGAAAAGAATGCCAATACCCAGGTCAAAGCCGTCCATCACGATATACATCAGGGTGGCAAAAACGATAATCACAAACCAGATCAGGGAGAGATCGATACCCATTATGGCGTCTCCTTGCTTGCAAATTCAGTGTCCACCGCCGAGAGCGGGCGGGCCGGGCGGCCGTCGGTCTCATCGGGGAAGCTCTCGTGCTCCTGCGGCCCGGTTTTAATCAGGCGCACCATATAGCTGTAGCCCACGCCAAAGACCGAGGTATAGACCAGGATAAAGCCCAGCAGGCTGACGCTCATATGCAGGTCCCCGTGGGCCGAGACCGCCTCGCTGGTGCGCTGCAGGCCGTAAACCACCCACGGCTGACGGCCCACTTCGGTGGTGATCCAGCCCGCCAGAATGGCGATCAGCCCCGACGGCCCCATCAGCAGCGCAAACCACAGGAAAGGGCGCGAGCTGTACAGCCGCTTTCGGTAGCGCAGCCACAGCGCCACGGCGCCCAGCAGCAGCATCAGCATCCCCAGCCCGGCCATAATGCGAAACGACCAGAAGACGATGGTGGAATTAGGCCGATCCTCTTTCGGGAACTCCTTCAGGGCCGGGACCTGCTTATCCAGGCTGTGGGTGAGGATCAGGCTGCCCAGCACCGGGATCTCCAGCCCGTATTTAGTGCGCTCCGCCTCCATGTCCGGCAGGCCGAACAGCAGCAGCGGGGTGGGCTCGCCGGGTGGATTTTCCCAGTGACCTTCGATGGCGGCGATTTTCGCCGGCTGGTGTTCCAGCGTATTGAGCCCATGCATATCCCCGACCATTGCCTGAATGGGCGCGACGATAAGCGTCATCCACAGCGCCATCGAAAACATCCGGCGGATTGCCGGGGTGCCGTTGCCGCGCAGCAGATGCCAGGCTGCCGAGGCGCCGACGAACAGCGCGCTGCTTAAAAAGGCGGCAATCGACATATGCAGCAGGCGGTAGGGGAAGGAGGGGTTAAAGACCACCGCGAACCAGTCCACCGGCACCACCACGCCGTTGACGATCTCAAAGCCCTGCGGCGTCTGCATCCAGCTGTTGGAGGCGAGGATCCAGAAGGTAGAGATAAGGGTGCCCAGCGCCACCATGCAGGTAGCGAAGAAGTGCAGGCCGGGCCCGACCTTTTTCCAGCCAAACAGCATCACCCCCAGGAACCCGGCTTCGAGGAAGAAGGCGGTAAGTACTTCGTAGGTGAGCAGCGGGCCGGTAATGCTGCCGGCAAACTGCGAGAAGCCGCTCCAGTTGGTGCCGAACTGATAAGCCATTACCAGGCCGGAGACCACCCCCATGCCGAAGTTAACGGCGAAGATTTTCGACCAGAAATGGTACAGCGAACGCCAGACCGGGTTTTTGGTTTTTAACCATAACCCCTCCAGTACCGCCAGATAGCTGGCGAGGCCGATGGTGATCGCCGGGAAAATAATGTGGAAGGAGACCGTAAACGCAAACTGGATCCTTGCCAGGTGAAACGCATCTAAACCAAACATGCACAACCTCAAAGTCAATCGTTGTGGCAACAGGTTACAGATGGCGGGCGGGGAGTATCAGAGACAGAAAAGGGGAATTTAGGTATAACAGTTGATTGAAAATTGGGTGGTTTATAGTGCTGTTATGGTTGAAGTAAACGCCCCGCATGCAGTAACACAGGAGGCGTTTTTTACGCTATACGCTTAGTCCCGCCAGCCCATAGCCGGCGCGACGTGCTTGAGGATGGACTCGATCACGTGCGCGTTGTAATCCACCCCCAGCTGGTTCGGCACGGTCAGCAACAGAGTATCCGCTTCGGCAATGGCTTCATCCTGCTTAAGCTGGTCGATAAGCTTGTCGGGCTCGGCGGCGTAGCTGCGGCCAAAGATGGCGCGGGTCTTCTCATCCAGGTAGCCGACGCTGTCGCTCTCGTTACGGCTGGAGCCGAAGTACATCCGGTCCTGCTCGTTCATCAGGGCAAAGATGCTGCGGCTGACCGAGACGCGCGGCGTGCGGGTGTGTCCGGCCTCGGCCCAGGCGTCGCGGTAGGCGCGGATCTGCTTCGCCTGCTGAATATGGAAGGGCTCGCCGGTTTCATCATCCTTCAGGGTCGAGCTTTGCAGATTCATGCCGAGCTTCGCCGCCCATACCGCGGTAGCATTGGAGCCCGCACCCCACCAGATACGATCCCGCAGTCCTTCAGAATGCGGCTCCAGGCGCAGCAGGCCCGGCGGGTTGGGGAACATCGGCTGCGGATTGGGTTTGGCGAAACCCTCGCCGCGCAGCGCGTCAAGCAGCACTTCGGTGTGGCGGCGCGCCATATCCGATTCGTTCTCTCCCTCTGCCGGGACGTAGCCAAAATAGCGCCAGCCGTCGATCACCTGCTCCGGGGAGCCGCGGCTGATGCCCAGCTGCAAACGGCCGCCGGAGATCAAATCCGCCGAGCCCGCGTCTTCGGCCATATAGAGCGGGTTCTCGTAGCGCATATCGATAACCCCGGTGCCGATTTCAATCCGGCTGGTTTTGGCGCCAACGGCGGCCAGCAGCGGGAAGGGGGAGGCGAGCTGGCGGGCAAAGTGGTGCACCCTGAAATAGGCGCCGTCCGCGCCCAGCTCTTCGGCGGCTACCGCCAGATCGATGGATTGCAGCAGGGCGTCGGCGGCGCTGCGGGTGCCGGACTGGGGCGACGGCGTCCAGTGACCAAAGGACAAAAATCCAATCTTTTTCATAACGGTTATCCTGTTCAGAAGAGGGCAGGCAGCGCACGCTGCCCGGCATTACCTCTACTTTACGCATCGGGAGATGAGAATAAATGCCCTTTATTTCACTAAATAATTCAAAAAAATTGAAGTATTGGACTAGGCTATATGAAGCGTAAAAAAATTACTTGAAGAAATAGCTTGCAAGCTTTCAACAGAGATGCGTTAATGGCCCTTCGGTTTGAAATCCAAAAAAATATCGCAGCAGTATTTAAAGCATCTCTCATCACGTTGTGCCTCTCCGCAGCCTCTCCTGGGTTTTTTCTTTACGCTCTGATTAGTTTTGTCTCAGACCACTATTGCCTTAAAAGGCCCAATTGTTACTGACGTTTTTACGTCCTGGAGATTTACATGACTAACATTCATTTCCGCTGCCCGTGCTGCCACGGCTCGCAATACCGCACTTCTATGTTCGACGTGTCGGAACGCAACCCGCTTGGCGCCAAATGCATTTTTTGCAAATCGCCGATGATGACCTTCGATCACATCGCCGCGTCGCAGCACGCTCAGCGCGTACCTTTCGAAGTCCGCAAATAATAACGGGGCGCGCCGTCACGCCCCTGTTCCTCTACTTCTTCCTATAACAGTTTAATAATTCTTCCCTTTTTCTCCTGCTGATATACTGTGTGCTATCGCAAGGAGAAAGTGATGAAAAAATACCAGCGCCTGGCGCAGCAAATCATTTCGCAGATCGAACTTGGCGTCTGGCAACCCGGCGACAAGCTTCCCTCCCTGCGCGAGCAGGTGGTGAGCAGCGGCATGAGCTTTATGACCGTCGGCCACGCCTACCAGATGCTGGAAAGCCAGGGGCGCATCGTTGCCCGACCGCAGTCAGGTTATTACGTCGCCGCGCGTCCCACCGGCCAGCAGCCGGCGCCGCCTGCCCAGGTGATGCGCGATGAGGCGGTGGACATCAACACCTATATTTTCGACGTGCTGCAGGCCAGCCGCGACGCCTCCGTGGTGCCCTTTGCCTCTGCCTTCCCCGACCCGCGCCTGTTCCCGCTGCAGCAGCTCAACCGCTCGCTGGCTAACGTCAGTAAAACCGCCACCGCCATGAGCGTGATTGAAAACCTGCCGCCCGGTAACAGCGATCTGCGCCACGCCATTGCCCGCCGCTACGCCCAGCAGGGGATGACCATCTCGCCGGACGAAATTGTCATCACCGCCGGGGCGCTGGAGGCGCTCAACCTGAGCCTGCAGGCGGTCACCGAGCCGGGCGACTGGGTGATCGTCGAAAACCCCTGTTTTTACGGTGCGCTACAGGCCCTGGAGCGCCTGAAGCTGAAAGCCCTGTCGGTGGCTACCGACGTGCGCGACGGCATTGATTTACAGGCCCTGAAGCAGGCGCTGGAAGAGTATCCGGTTAAAGCCTGCTGGCTGATGACCAACGGCCAGAACCCGCTGGGCTTTACCCTGAGTCCGGCTAAAAAGGCGCAGCTGGTGGAGCTGCTGTCCCGTTACAACGTCACGCTGATCGAGGACGACGTCTACAGCGAGCTCTATTACGGGCGGGAAAAACCGCTCCCGGCCAAGGCCTGGGATCGCGGCGACATGACGCTGCACTGCTCCTCCTTTTCAAAATGCCTGGTGGCCGGATTTCGTATCGGCTGGGTGGCGGCGGGCAAACATGCCCGGCGCATCCAGCAGCTACAGCTGATGAGCACCCTTTCGACCAGCTCTCCCATGCAGCTGGCGCTGGTGGATTACCTGGCGACCAAACGCTACGACGCCCACCTGCGGCGCCTGCGCCGCACCCTGGCCGAGCGTAAACAGCAGGCCTGGCAGTCGCTGCTGCGCCATCTTCCGGCGGAGGTCAAAATCCACCACAGCGACAGCGGCTACTTCCTGTGGCTTGAATTGCCCGCCGGGCTGGATGCGGGCAGGCTTAGCGAACAGACGCTGCGCCACCATATCAGCATTGCGCCCGGCAAGATGTTCTCCACTTCCGACGCCTGGACGCCTTTTTTCCGCTTTAATACCTCCTGGGCCTGGGGCGAGCGGGAAGAGCAGGCGGTAATAACCCTTGGCAGCCTTATTCGCGAGACGATCCGCCAGCCCTGAACGGCTATTTCCGCCTGCTATTTATCCCTTACCAATAATTATCTCTTATCGCTTTCCCGGCTCCCGGGAAGCGGTGTCATAGGAAATCTGCATACCGCCGCTGCGTCCTAACCCCTTGTCTATAATCCAGTTACCGGGGAATGCGCCCTCTGTCACAACCTGATGAAATTTATACAGCGTGCCGGGTACGCCGCAGGGGCGCGGTCTACGTTTAGTACAGGAGATATTTTTAACGGCATGGCCGCCGCCGACTGTAATTGCGACAGGAGTAAAACGTATGAGCAAATATTTTGCCCGTAGCAGCCTGTGTGCGCTCGGCATGACGATATTGACGGCCCAGGCAGCCGAACCGCCCACCGCCATCGGCGAGGGAGAAGGGCGGCTGGATATAATTGCCTGGCCTGGCTATATCGAGCGCGGCCAGACCGATAAAGCCTATGACTGGGTCACCGCCTTCGAGCAGGAGACCGGCTGTAAAGTTAACGTCAAAACCGCCGCCACCTCCGACGAAATGGTCAGCCTTATGGCCAAAGGGGGCTATGACCTTGTTACCGCCTCCGGCGACGCCTCCCTGCGCCTGATTATGGGCAAGCGCGTGCAGGCCATTAACCCGGCCCTTATCCCAAACTGGCAAACCCTCGACCCGCGCCTTGTGAAAGGCGAATGGTTTAACGTCGGCGGCAAGGTGTACGGCACCCCTTACCAGTGGGGGCCAAACCTGCTGATGTACAACAGCAAAACCTTCCCCACGCCGCCGGACAGCTGGAGCGTGATATTTAAAGAGCAGCAGCTGCCGGACGGGAAATCGAATAAAGGCCGGGTGCAGGCCTACGACGGGCCGATCTACATCGCCGACGCGGCGCTGTACGTTAAGGCTACCCAGCCGGATCTGGGGATTACCGATCCCTACCAGCTTACCGAAGCGCAATACGGGGCGGTGCTGAAGGTGCTGCGCGACCAGCATGCGCTGGTTCACCGCTACTGGCACGACACCACGGTGCAGATGAGCGACTTCAAAAACGAAGGGGTGGTTGCCTCCAGCGCCTGGCCGTACCAGGCCAACGCCCTGAAGGGCGAGAACCAGCCCATCGCCACCGTCTTCCCGAAAGAGGGGGTAACGGGCTGGGCGGATACCACCATGCTGCACGCCGAGGCCAAACACCCGATGTGCGCCTATAAGTGGATGAACTGGTCGCTGACGCCAAAGGTGCAGGGCGATCTGGCGGCCTGGTTTGGCTCGCTGCCGGTGGTGGCGGAAGGCTGTAAAGCCAGCTCTCTGCTGGGAGATAAAGGCTGCGAAACCAACGGCTATAACTTTTTCGACAAAATCATGTTCTGGAAAACGCCGGTCGCCGAAGGGGGCAAGTTCGTCCCTTACAGCCGCTGGACGCAGGATTACATCGCCATTATGGGCGGCCGTTAATCGCCCGGGAGCAGAGCATGACCTACGCAGTCGAGTTTAACGACGTCTCCCGCCGGTACGGGGAGGTGCGGGCGGTGGATGGCGTCACCATTGCCATCCGCGACGGGGAGTTCTTCTCCATGCTGGGGCCGTCCGGCTCCGGCAAAACCACCTGCCTGCGCCTGATCGCCGGTTTTGAGCAGCTGAGCGGCGGCACCATCTCTATTTTTGGCAAAGCGGCCAGCGAGCTTCCTCCCTGGGAGCGCGACGTCAATACCGTCTTTCAGGACTACGCGCTGTTTCCCCATATGTCGATCCTCGATAACGTCGCCTACGGCCTGATGGCGAAGGGGATCGATAAAAAATCCCGCTATGCCCGCGCCCGTGAAGCGCTGGACAGGGTGGGCTTAAGCTTCGCCGAAGGGCGCAGGCCCTCCCAGCTGTCGGGCGGCCAGCGCCAGCGGGTAGCCATCGCCCGGGCGCTGGTGAATCAGCCGAGGGTGCTGCTGCTGGACGAGCCGCTGGGCGCGCTGGATCTCAAGCTGCGCGAGCAGATGCAGTTCGAGCTGAAGAAGCTCCAGCAGGAGCTGGGGATCACCTTTATCTTTGTCACCCACGATCAGGGGGAGGCGCTCTCCATGTCCGATCGGGTGGCGGTATTTAACAACGGCCGCATTGAACAGGTAGACACCCCGCGCGATCTCTATATGCGCCCGCGCACCCCGTTCGTGGCGGGCTTTGTCGGGACCGCCAACGTCTTTAGCGATGGGCTGGCCCAGCGCCTCTGCGGCATGGTGGGCAGTTTCTCCCTGCGCCCGGAGCATATCCGCCTCAACGAGGGCGGCGAGATCCAGGTTCAGGGGGTGGTGCAGACGGTGCAGTATCAGGGGGCCGCCACCCGCTTCGAACTGCGGCTTGCCGACGGCGCAAAGCTGCTGGTAAGCCAGCCAAACCTCAGCGACGCTCCGCTGCCGCCGGGCGTGGCCCCGGGCCAGCAGGTTACCGCCTCCTGGGCGCGGGGCGCGATGGTGCCGCTCCATGAGGAGAGGTGAGATGGAGATGAGCCTGCCACCTTCCACCTCATCGCGCGGCGTCAGCGGCCGCCTCTCCGCGCTCTTCTGGCGCAGGCCGGCGCTCGGGCTGCTACTTCTGCTTATCGGCCCGCTGATGTGGTTCGGCATCGTCTATCTGGGATCGCTGCTCAGCCTGCTGTGGCAGGGATTCTACACCTTTGACGACTTCACCATGGCGGTGACGCCGGACCTGACGCTCGCCAACCTGCGGGCGCTCTTTAACCCGGCCAACTACGACATTATCCTGCGCACCCTGGCGATGGCGATTGCGGTGACGCTGGTCAGCGCGGTGCTGGCCTTTCCGATGGCCTGGTACATGGCCCGCTATACCAGCGGCAAATGGAAAGCCTTCTTTTATATCGCCGTGATGCTGCCGATGTGGGCCAGCTATATCGTTAAGGCCTACGCCTGGACGCTGCTGCTGGCGAAAGACGGGGTGGCCCAGTGGTTTCTCAACCATCTGGGGCTTGAGCCGCTGCTCATCTCGCTGCTGACGGTGCCCGCGGTGGGCGGCAGTACGCTCTCTACCTCCGGGCTGGGGCGGTTTCTGGTGTTCGTCTATATCTGGCTGCCCTTTATGATCCTGCCGGTGCAGGCGGCGCTGGAGCGCCTGCCGCCTTCGCTGCTGCAGGCCTCGGCGGATCTCGGCGCCCGCCCGCGCCAGACGTTCCGCTACGTGGTGCTGCCGCTGGCGATCCCCGGCATCGCCGCCGGGTCGATATTCACCTTTTCTTTAACCCTCGGCGACTTTATCGTGCCGCAGCTGGTGGGGCCGCCGGGCTACTTTATCGGCCAGATGGTCTACTCCCAGCAGGGGGCGATCGGCAATATGCCGATGGCGGCGGCCTTTACCCTGGTGCCTATTGTGTTGATCTCGCTCTGGCTGGCGTTCGTGAAGCGCCTGGGGGCCTTCGATGCACTCTGAACGCGCGCCTCTGTTGCTGAAAATCGCCGCCTGGGGCGGGGTGATCTTCCTGCACTTCCCGCTGCTGATTATTGCCATCTATGCCTTTAATACCGAGGAGGCGGCCTTTAGCTTCCCGCCCCAGGGGTTAACCCTGAAGTGGTTTAGCGTGGCGGCCGCCAGGGGCGATATTCTCGATGCCGTGACGTTGTCACTTAAGATCGCCGCGTTATCTACGGTCATCGCGCTGGTGCTGGGTACGCTTGCCGCCGCGGCGCTGTGGCGCAGCGAGTTCTTCGGCAAAAACGCCATCTCTCTGCTGCTGTTATTGCCCATCGCCCTGCCGGGGATAATTACCGGCCTGGCGCTGCTCACCGCCTTTAAAACCGTCGGCCTGGAGCCGGGGTTCTTTACCATCGTGGTGGGGCACGCCACCTTCTGCGTGGTGGTGGTCTTTAACAACGTGATTGCCCGCTTCCGGCGTACCTCCTGGAGCCAGGTAGAGGCGTCAATGGATTTAGGCGCCAACGGCTGGCAAACCTTCCGCTACGTGGTGCTGCCTAACCTGGGATCGGCGCTGCTGGCGGGCGGCATGCTGGCTTTTGCGCTGTCGTTTGATGAGATTATCGTTACCACCTTTACCGCAGGCCACGAGCGCACCTTACCCCTGTGGCTGCTCAACCAGCTTGGCAGGCCGCGCGATGTGCCGGTCACCAACGTGGTGGCGCTGCTGGTGATGCTGGTGACGACCCTTCCTATTCTGGGAGCCTGGTGGCTCACCCGCGACGGCGAATCCATTGCCGGCGACGGGAAATAACCTCGATTTCAACAGGACAATGCTATGCAAACTCAACTGCTGATAAATGGTGAACTGGTCAAGGGCGAAGGCGAGAAGCTGGCGGTTTATAATCCCGCCACCAGCGAGGTGCTGGTGGAGATCGCCGAGGCGAGCGCCGCCCAGGTGGATGCCGCCGTGCAGGCCGCGGATCGGGCCTTTGGCGAATGGGGCCAGACCACGCCGAAAGCGCGCGCCGAGGCGCTGATTAAACTGGCGGAGGTGATTGAGCAGAATGCCGACACCTTTGCCCGGCTGGAGTCGCAAAACTGCGGCAAACCGCTGCACAGCGTGGCGGGGGATGAGATCCCGGCGGTGGCCGACGTGTTTCGCTTCTTTGCCGGTGCCGCCCGCTGCCTGAACGGGCTGGCGGCGGGGGAGTATCTTGAAGGGCACACCTCGATGATCCGCCGCGATCCGATCGGCGTGGTGGCCTCCATCGCCCCCTGGAACTACCCCCTGATGATGGCGGCCTGGAAGCTCGGCCCGTCGCTGGCCGCCGGCAACTGCGTGGTGCTTAAGCCTTCGGAAATTACCCCGCTTACGGCCCTCAAGCTGGCGGAACTGGCGAAAGATATCTTCCCGGCCGGGGTGCTGAACGTGCTCTTCGGGCGCGGCAAAACCGTGGGCGACCCGCTCACCGGGCACGAAAAGGTGCGCATGGTCTCCCTGACCGGTTCAATTGCCACCGGCGAGCACATCATCGGCCATACCGCCTCCTCGATTAAACGCACCCATATGGAGCTCGGCGGGAAAGCGCCGGTGATCGTCTTTGACGACGCCGACCTGGACGCGGTGGTGGAGGGGGTACGCACCTTTGGTTTTTATAATGCCGGCCAGGACTGTACCGCCGCCTGCCGCATTTATGCCCAGCAGGGGATCTATCCCGCGCTGGTAGAGAAGCTGGGCGCCGCCGTGGCCAGCCTGAAAATCGGCGCCCCGGAGGATGAGACAACCGAGCTTGGGCCGCTAAGCTCGCAGGCGCATCTGGACCGGGTGGCGCAGGCCGTGGACGAGGCCAGGGCGCAGGCGCATATCCAGGTGGTAACGGGCGGCAGCAGGCACGAGGGCAAGGGCTACTACTTCCAGCCCACGCTGCTGGCCGGGGCGAAGCAGGAGGACGCCATCGTCCAGCGGGAAGTCTTTGGCCCGGTGGTGAGCGTGACCAGCTTTGATGACGAAGCGCAGGTGGTGGAGTGGGCCAACGACTCGCCCTACGGGCTGGCCTCCTCGGTCTGGACACGGGACGTAGGGCGGGCGCACCGGGTCAGCGCCCGCCTGCAGTACGGCTGCACCTGGGTGAATACCCACTTTATGCTGGTGAGCGAAATGCCCCACGGCGGGATGAAAATGTCCGGCTACGGCAAGGACATGTCGGTGTACGGGCTGGAGGAGTATACGGTCGTCAGGCACATCATGATTAAACATTAATCCCACCGCCGCCGGGAATACCCGGCGGCTAAATTAACCGAGAATATTTAATATATTCTCCAGATATATTTTTTATTATTTACAAATCTACCCCTAAATTAAACTCCCGCCAGGTCGATATAAAGTTACCCTCTGACTTAGCGACGCACTATTATGCTTGCCATTAATAATAACGAGATTGCCGGGCTATCGCTTAAATACCGGAAAAGCAACGAATCAATGCTTTCACAGGCCGTGGAACGCCTGTCATCGGGGCTGCGGATCAACAGCGCTAAAGACGATGCCGCCGGGCAGTCGATCGCCAACCGCATGCTCTCAAACATCAATGCGGACAGCGTTATCAGCCGCGGTATGGACGATGCCATAAGCCTGGCGCAGACCGCGGAAAGCGCGCTCGGCGAAATCGGCGATATGCTTATTCGCGCCAAAAGTCTGGCGGTGCAGGCGGCGACGGGGACGCTCTCGGAGAGCGATCGCATCAGCATTAATAATGAATATCAGCAAATTCTCGCCGGTATTACACAGCTTTCTGAGGGAACGGAAATATTTGGCCAATATCCGCTGGCGACCGATAACCCGGTATTGCCGCCGAAATTACTTGGCGACGTCGGCCCCGTTAACAGCAAATTCCCGATAATGGGTAACACCTACTCCTTTACCTCGGGGATTGTTCCGCTGGCCTATATTCCCGCCGGTTCGACAAATATTACTATCAGAATCAACTCCCTGGGGCTGGATGACGATCTCCAGCTCTTTACCCGGGACGGTAAACACCTGGTGGGGACACCGCTGGAAGGACCCGACGCGGACTTTACCTGGGTGAGCCATGGCATCACCGACGGCACGCTCGCCACCGGGGCCCTGATGAGCTCAGCCAACGGCTTTGACAGCGGCGCCACCTACGATGGATCCCAGCTTTTAGAGGGGGGGCCGGTCTGGGATAACACCGGGCCGACGCTGGCCTATAACGGGATGAATATCACCTACAGCGGCGATGGGGACCGCTATGAAGACAGCACCAACGGCGGCTATAACAACGGCACCAATGGCCCCATTATGAGCGAGCGCATTACCCTGGATCAGGTGACCGAAGATCTGCTGGTGATGGTGGTGGGGAACGGCTCGTTTACCAGCGCCCTGACCTGGGGTACGCTGCCTGCGCCAACGGCGACGCCCGACGTGCCGCCAAAGCAGAGCCATCCGGTAGAGCTGGTGACCAGCGCCAATTTTGGCGAAGAGATGCAGACCATGACCATCGCGCCGACGCCGACGGATCTCAAAACCCTGAAGCTGGAAAATACCAGTATGACCACCCAAAGCGGGGCCAGCCAGTGCCTGGGTGCGCTGGATGCGGCGCTGGAAAAGGTGAGCGGGTATCGCAGCCAGTACGGGGCGACGATTAATAGCGTTGAGTCGCACAAGGCGGTGCTGTCGCAGCAGAACATTGCCCTGCAGGCCAGCCGGAGCCGCATTCAGGATGCGGACTATGCGGCCGAAGCCAGCCGCCTGGCCCGGGCGCAAATTCTGGAGCAGGGGCAGTCTGCGGCGCTAAAAATTGCTAACCAGGCGCCGCAGAGAGTGCTCGACCTGCTGAAATAACCTTACCAGCCGCAGACGCTGTGCTCGTTCTCAGTGTCGTAGGCGCGTACGGTATTCACCAGGTCCTTTACCACCTCGGCGGCAACGTCGGGCAGCAACAGCTCCATCGGGGCTTCGGTTTCGTAATCTACCGACACGCCGTTACTGTTATTGGTAACGGTGACGGTATAAGTTGCCTTGCCCATCGGCTTACTCCTTATGCGTATTAACGACTTTCCCCAGGCCTGCGCCTTCAAGCGTTGCGTCAGGAGCGGCGAAAAAGTCGATATTGAAGTAGGTGTCTTCCGTCAGCAGCTCAATGCGGTGCCATTTTTGCGGCGGGGATATGCCAAAGCTGCCGGCTTCGATCACCAGCTCCAGATCCGGCTCGGTGGCATCGCCATCGGCAAAGCCGAAATAGCGCACCGCACCCTGCATCACCGACAGGCGACCATAGACGTTGGCTTTGGTGTTGTGATGGGTGAACAGCGCTTTGGGTGCGGTTTCACGGTTCCAGAAGGGGGTGGAGCGGGTGTGAACATAATTTTCAGGAATACGTAGCATTGTCGGTTCCTTAGAAGCGCAGCGCGCTCAGTGTGATTTCAGGATCTCAGGCTCAACGAAAAAATCGATATTAAACAGCGTGTCGCCACTCATCACCTGGATATGGTGCCAGCGTTCCGGCGGGAATACGCCAAAATGCCCCGCTTCGATGATAAGCACGCCATCGGGTTCGGGGCTGGTCTCATCAGCATAGCCGAGCCAGATAACGGTGCCCTGCATAACGTTCAGGCGGGGATAGACGCCGGGCCGGGTGCCATGATCGAGATGGCGCTGGAACAGGCCGGCAGGGGCGGTCTTTTTGTTCCAGAACGGGGTGGAACGGGTGTGAATACAACTCTGCGGAATACGAAGCATTTTTTCTCCCTTTCAAGCCTGAAACGAGTAAAGCACCTCGGGGACAGGGCTATTGTGCATAAATTGCATTTCAAATGCAACTTTAAGCGGGCCTGAAACTATGGTCTATACTCAATGGTTCCGAAAGCCAAAAAGGAGAGACTTATGCAATATCAATACGTAGAGAAAGATGATCCTCGTGAAGCGCCGGAATCAGGTGACAAAAAGCCGCAGCCGGCGAAGAAATAACGCCCTAAAGGTCGCTCAGGCGACCTTTTTTATGTAGCTAAAACTAACCAGTTGTTATTAACCTTATGAAATAAGTGGATATGCTGTTACAAAATACTTGATCTGTATCAACATTTGACGCATATTGCGCGCGGTTATTATATAAGCGGAGTGAGCGCAATGACGTTGTATCAAAAAATGCTGGTTTTTTACGCAATCATGGCCACGCTCTGCGCCCTTATCACTTGGTTTCTCTCTAAAGATCGTAAACGCATCCGCTTCCTGAGCGCCTTTCTGGTGGGCTCAACCTGGCCGATGAGTTTCCCGGTGGCGCTGCTGATTTCCCTCTTCTGAGGCCTGCTGCCGCAGGGCATCTATTAATCCACCATATAAAACCGGGCGCTATTTCGCCACCGGGCAGCTGGTATGGTAATAGGTGCCGACGGCGATTTTAACCGGGAAAATGTGGCAGGTTTTGACGTAGTCGGCAGGCTCCCCTTTATAGACGTAGGCCGTCAGATGTTCCATTTCCGCGAACGGTGAGGCGCCGCCCCGGTGCCAGATCGGCGTTTTAAGGTAGAGATGAGTGCCGTAGACGCTGTGGTAGCCATGGCGGATCGCATCCGATGACGACGCCGCGAGCGCCGCGTGTACCGGCGTTTGCGACGGATCGCTGGATGTTAAGACCAGCTGTTGCTGAGTAATCGCCAGCCAGGTTGTGCAGCCATGGTTGGTACAGACGAAGGTTGCGGCAAATGCAGGGGCAGCACCAGCCATAAAGCACAGCCCTGAAAGAAAGCGGGGTAAAGAAAGTTTAAAACGGTTCATTAAATCCTATCCTTGCAAGCGTTATATCCTGATAGTAAACATGCCAGCCAGTTATTTCTTAAAGCACTATTCCGAATACCCGATGTGCGAAAAGCACGCCATCCCGGCGTTGATTATCAAAGCGGCGCTGTTAAATTAATTAAATGCGAAGGACGTCGGTCCTTAATTAAATGGCTATATTCAGAGTTGCCCGGTCATAGTCCTTTCGGCTGTGATGTTCGGGCAGGAAGTTATAAATAACTTATTAATTAACAAGAGGATAATCATAAAATTCATAATTTATATCTTTAGTTTTAGCGCTGCTGATGATTTTCTGCCCGCTACGATGAGGCTTACCACGGCCGCTTTCTGTGATCCCGCTCGCTTTGCGGATACTCTTTTTATTAATAGTGATCTCTGTAGCCAGTTAAATATAAAATTTAATTACGATACTGCTGAAGTATTCTTATTAATTATTGTAATAAACGCGGTATTTAAAAAAGATTAGCCGATAAAGAAATACCGATCCCACTGAAAAGGGGCGCGGAATTTATCATTTCTGAAGACCGCTTCCAGTTTTTGCCTCGGGCGATAGCATTTTTTTTGGGGTGGCTGTATAAACATACAGTTATCTGAAAAGGAGTGCTTATGAACAGCTTTTATTCGCAGCAGGCCTGCTGTACGGTGCGCTGGCAGGATCTGCCCGGCCATGGCGAACCGCTGGTGTTTATCCACGGTCTCGGCTGCGCCTCGTCATACGAATATCCCCGTATCGTCTGCGATCCGGCATTCGGTGGCCGCCGGGCGATCCTGATCGACCTTCCCGGCAGCGGCTACAGTGATAAACCCACCGCCTATGGCTATCACACCAGCGCTCAGGCGCAGGTGGTCATCGAGCTTATGGAACACCTTAATATTGACAGCTTCTGGCTATACGGCCACAGCATGGGCGGCAGCATCGCCATCGAGGCCGCGGCGCTGGGCGGTACGCGCGTGCTCGGGCTGATGGTCTCGGAACCCAACTTCAATGCCGGGGGCGGGCAGTTCAGCCGGGGCATTGCTGCGCAAACAGAAGCAGAGTTTATCCGCACCGGCTATCCGGCGATGCTGGCGGCAGAAACCTCCGGCTGGAAAGGGAGCCTTGCAAGCAACGCCCCCTGGGCCGTGTGGCGTGGGGCTGCAAGCCTGGTGAAGGGCATTTCGCCCGGCTGGGGCGATATTTTTATTAACCTGGCTGTCCCGACCTGGCTGATTTTTGGCGAGCTTTCCCTGCCGGACCAGGACGAAGCGGCCATGCGCCAGCAGGGCGTCGCGGTGAAGATCGTCCCGGCAGCCGGGCATTCCATGTCGCTGGAGAACCCCTCCGCGCTGGCGGCAGTCCTGGCAGAATGTATAGGCTAAAACAGGGCCCGCCGGGGCGGGCCAGAAGGTTTATGACAGGATAACCCCGAGCTGCCGGCGGGCGTCGGCGGAAATATCGTGCGGATGCTGATAGCCGATATTCTCGCAGGCCTGGGTATAGAGCGCGACCAGCCAGTCATAGACGTAGGCGGTGGCGGCGTGTACCGGCTGCTCGCCGAGCCGGGTCAGGCGCGGGGCGCTGCTGACAACCGTTGGGGTAACGAAAATCGGCTGCCCTTTGCGGATGCGGCTTGCCGGACGCGATGAGGCAGGCGTGCGGGCGTAGCCCACCCAGCCGACAAAGTTGCCGAGCGCGGCGTGCAGCTGGGCGGCGGAGCTCTTGTCGGTATCGACGATCTTTTTGAGCTCCGCAGGCAGGTTCAGGCGGTAGCTGCTGGCGATCAGCACGTCGGCTATATGCTGCAATACCGCGCTCTCCAGCCCCAGACGGCCGGCGGTGCCCCCATCGCGGCTCCACTGGCGCAGGTGGTTAATCCATACGCTGTGGGCCTGACGGGCTTTATCTTTCGGCTGCCAGCCGTCGTGGCTCTCCGGCGCGCCTTCGGCAAAGAGGTCAATAGCGTCGGTAAACAGACCGTTGACCTGCTCTTCGCGCGGCTGCTGTACGTTGAGCAGGGTTTCGAAGGCGCTCAGGGGCGGCAGCAGGCCCTCCAGCAGCTCGCCGTGGCGGGCGGCGCTCCCCTGCAGGGCGCGCACCGTTGCCTCGGCGGTGGTGCGCTGGGCGTCCGCATCCTGGGCGAGCGGGGCAAGATAGCCTGCCATCAGCCGGCGCAGATCCCGCTCAAGCCTGGCCCGCAGAGCCTGCAAACGGCGCTGGCGCAGGCCGTCCAGCGTCGCCTGGGAGAGCCACTCGATAACGCGCTGCATGCTGCTGCTGTCCAGCGCCTGCAGGGTGCCCCAGTGCTGGCCCGGTTTGCCCAGCAGCTGCTGCACCGCCTCATCGAGGTTGGAGCGGCTGGTAAAGCGCGCGTCGTGGGGTGTTATCGCCCACACCACGCCCGGCAGGGCGGCGTCTTCTCCCGGCTGGGTATCATGAACCCAGTTCAGCAGCGCCCTGGCGGTGCTGGCGGTCTGGTCGTGCTGCCCGGTGGCGTTACAGATAACCAGCACGTCCGGCTGGAGCTGCTGGCGATAGTGCTCCAGCAGCCAGCGGCGCTTCGCCTGCGCCAGCGGCGCCTCGGGCTGCGCCGAAGGGGCGGGAATATCAACGATCGCTACCTTATCCAGCACGGCATTCTCAACCGGCAGCACCAGCTCGCGGGTGAGGAGGGCCAGCAGATCCAGCGGAATGCTGATGGCGTTAAGCAGCTCGCCGTTCAGCACCGGGTGCAGCACCGCCTGCTGGACGTCCGGCAGGGCCATATCGCCGCAGGTCAAAAAGCCCTCGGTGGGCAGGCCGAAATTGTCGACCAGCAGGCTCACCGGGGCCGCCAGTTCGCTGGCGTGGCTGGTCTGGTGCAGGATATGCGCCAGCGCCAGCCACTCCTCGGTAAGCTCCTGCTGCTCGCCCCACAGCAGCGACCAGACGCTGGCACGGGTGCTGAGATCCAGCGACGGCAGCAGCAGCGCGAACTGATGCCACAGGGCATCGTCCATCTGCCGGGCGGCGGCGGGAACGCTCTCCTGCCAGAAGCGGGCAATAGCCCCCACGTCTGCGGCGTCGATCCCCGGCACCGACTGCGGCTGGCGCAGCGCGCGCCACTTCTCCAGCCGGGCTTCGATCACCGCTTTATCCACCGCCGGAACCCCGGCGCGGGTGATAAACAGCTGCACCAGCTCGGCCTCGGTTATCAGGCTCAGGCGCAGGGGAAAGGCGTCGTCGGCGGGCTCGTCGGCGTGCGGGGTAAAGCGGACTGCCATATTGGTCAGGGCGTGTCCGGGGTTGAGATGGGCAAAATAGTCAAAGGTGCGCGCGCCCAGGGTGACGTTCATCCGCCCGTTTCCGCTGCCGCAGAGGCTCGCCAGCAGGTGGGCTTTCGCCGCCTGCGCGTGGCCGTACAGGCCAATGCTGCTTGAGGTTTTCAGCGCGCGATCGATGGCGCTTTCCCGCGCCTGTAGTATTGCCAGCCGCGCCAGCAGCGCGTCGGCGTCGTTATCCAGAACCGGAGCCTGCTGACGGGTTTGAGTAATCCAGCCTGTTAATGCCTGTGTAGTGGTTGCACTCATTTCAGGTATACGCTCCCGCTGTCGATCCAGTAGTGGCTGCCGCTATGACGGCGATCGGCCAGGGTGTTCAGTTTAAAGGTCAGGGCATCGGCCGGAACCGGGGTACCGTCCTGCAGCCAGGCGTCGCTCAGCTCGAAAGCCTCCGGGCCTTCGTGCCTGCTACCGCCGCAGAGCTGCAGGCGCACGTTCAGCACGCCGTCGCCGGCGATGGATTTCGCCAGCTCCGGCGAGTTGATGCTCAGGGTGTAGAGCGGCGTGGCGGGCCAGCGGGCGTTTGCCAGCTGGCGGAAGCCCAGCGTCACGCTGCCGCGCAGCGGGAAGTGCAGGCGCGTATCCAGCTTTGCCCCCGGCTTATCAAGGTCGATATCCTGATACCAGACGTTTTCGTCGCGCAGGGTATTGACGGTGTTATCCAGCACGCCGAGATAGCGCACCGTAGAGTAGGCTCCGATATCCGCCGCCTTGAAGTTAAAGCGCGGCAGGCGCAGATCCAGCGCCAGGCTACAGAGCATCGCCCCCACCGCCGCGGTGGATTTCGGATTGCCGATGCGCCCCTGCTGGCTGAAGGGGTACCACTCGTGTACCCGGTATTTATCCAGCCACACCATGCGGCTCACCGGTACCGGCTGCAGATGGCGGATCAGCGCCTGGCCCCCCGGCAGGCAGCCCGGACGGCCGGTGATCAGCAAAATATCGCAGGCGTAGTGCGAGATGGCTTCGCAGACCGCATGCAGCGGCGCCGCCAGGCTAAAGTGGCCGGCCAGCATCGCCTCCTGCATTTCGCGGAAATTAACGTGCAGCGGCACGGCGAAGAGGTCAAAAGGCGGCGAGCCGGCGGGCAGGGCATGGTCAATGGCCTGCTGCAGGTAGTTCAGCACGTTACGGGTGGGCCTGTTGGCCAGCAGATCGCCAAAGGTGGCGTGCAGGCCATCGAGGGGATCGTCGATATCGCTGGCTTCCCAGGCGCCGAGAATGGCGTGGCCGATGGGCATAAACAGCTGCAGGGCGGTCTGCTGGCGCAGTACCGCCTGGGTGTCGATCCGCCCGGAGTCGCCGAACAGCGAGGCCATCAGCAGCGAGGCGTCGGCAATGCCCGACTTTTGCAGCTGGGTTTGCAGGGCGGGCAGCACGTAGCGCTGGATCACATCCAGCAGGGTGTCGTCGCCCGCCACCTTAAAGCCCTCGCGGAACAGCAGCTGCGGGGTGATTTTCACATTGCTGCCCGAGCCGTCGTCCAGCTGATAGTGGGTGATGGCCATATCGGTGGTGCCGCCGCCGATATCAATGGAGGCCACGCGCAGGGCGCGCCCCGGCGCGCAGCCCGGCTCCGGCTCGCGATCGGGACGGGCGAGGGCGGCAAAGAAGGCTTCGGTCTGCCCGGCGTAATGGGAGATGGCTTCGTTATAGAGCCACACCAGCTGGCCGCAGCTCGCTTCGTCCCACTCCATCTGGATCTCCGGCACCGGCACCACGCTCTTCTCCTGCTGCTTACGGCTGGAGAAGTCGTCATCCTGCGGGTGCCAGCCCATCGCCTTCCAGACGATGGCGATCGCCTCGAACATGCGGCGGCGGAAGATCTCGCGCTCCTGCTTTGGCATCGCCGATGGGAGGGTGAGGATCAGGGTGCGCAGCTGGCGCGGCGAGGCCGGGAAGCCGAGGCGCAGACGGGTGGCGACGCTGTTGATCTGCCCCAGCGCCTGTGCCAGCAGCTCGCAGAGCATGTGGGTCATCAGGGTGCTGCGGCTGTACTGGGGCGAGAAGACCGGCAGGCGCTCGTCCTGCGGCAGGGTAAACAGCGGCTGCCCGTCGTCGTTCATCAGGTTCATCAGCGGGAAGGCGGTGGCCAGCGGCTCGCGCTGGGTTTTGGCGTTCATCTGGCTAAAGCGCCAGTCCTGCACCACCGGGGTTTCATCCCACAGGTAGCGGCGCGGGCTGGAGATGCCGCTGTTGCCCTCGGTGCCGAGGCGACGGGTCGCCAGCTTTCGCGCCTCGTCGCCGACGCGCACGATCGAGGGCCAGACGAACGCATCTTCGCGCCCGCTCTCCACCGAAAAGTGCTGCTTGCCGAAGCGGGCTTCGGAAAACTCCAGCCGGCTGGTAAACAGCGGCTCGTTGAGGAACTGCGGCTCGCTTAGGGAGCGCACCTGCAGCTCGGCGGTCTGGCGCAGGCCGTCGTTGGCATCCCCGTGATCTTCGATGATCACCCCGCAGGTATGGGTATTGCCCACGTCGAGGATCAGATCCACCGGAATGGCCGGGGTGCTGAGGGTATTGGTAACAAACTTCACCTCCGGCACCGTAAGCTGTTCGCCGAGCATCGCCAGCAGGTTCAGCCAGTGCGCCTGGTATTCGAAGTTGCGCATTGCCTGCTGCAGGTCGCGGTCGGCGCGATTCTCTACCCCGGCGGCGTGCTGGGTAAAGGCTTCGCGCAGCCAGCCGTCGATCCAGGTCTGGTCGAGGAAATCGGCCACTTCGTCATCGCGCCAGGCCAGCGCAAAGCGGGTGCCGTTGAGAATGTCGTTCTCTACCGGCGACAGCGGAGAGGTGGCGTGCGGCGCGATCTGGCTGTCGAGAGCCAGGGTTACCCGGTGGGTATTCCCGGCGCCGTCCGGGGTCTCCAGCCGGCGTACCTGCACCCGCGCCCAGTTGTCCGGGCCTTCAACGAAGGTGCGCGGCGGGTTAAAGCGCAGGAAGGGCACCGGCAGCCAGACGCCGTCCAGTACCGCCAGCGAGTGTTGCAGGGGGATGGTGCTTTCAGGCTTAACCACCTCCGGCTGGCCGCCGCCGCTGGCGGGCAGGGTGTAGCGGCCATTCACCACGTCCCAGTTGAGGCGCAGCAGGGGACCGTTGGCGGTTTTACGCACGAAGCGGCCGTAGCGGGCGGATTCCTGCGGGGTCAGGCCAAAATCAAGAAACTGTACGCCGCTGTTCGCAATCAGCGTGACGCTCTGTTTGTAGTCGCAAAGAGTAACCAGCATGAAATCACGCACCTGCTTTTCTGAATGTCAATGGAACCACGGTTTTGGCGTCGTAGCGCGCGGTGCACTCCGCCACATCGTTCACCCCGGCCTTACAGGTAATTTCCGGCATCGGATAGCGCGAGCCGTCGGTGCAGCGGGCGTTGCCCCGGGTTTTAATCAGCAGCTCGCCGTTGCTGTGCAGGCCGGAGAAGATCTCGGTGCGGCAGACGATATTGTCGCCGTGCACCACCCGGGCGCTGCCTTTATTGTTCTGGATCTGATAGCGCAGCGACGGCGGCTTGCCGGTGATGGGATCTTTTACGTCCAGCATCACCCGCCAGCTGCCGTTCAAAAAGCGGGTCGAACCGGCTTTCACCTGGCCAGCCTCCATCACCATCGCCTCTTTCGGGATGGCGGCAATTACCACGGGCTCGGCGGCGGGCGCCGGCTGCGGCTCGGCCAACTTCACGGCGGCCACTTCAGCCTGGTGCAGGGGCAGCGTCAGGGGCAGGGGCGCAACCGCGGCGACCGGTTTAGGGGCAATGGCAACGGCGGCAACAGGTGCGGGCTGAGGCTGCTCGGCCTGGGGAGCCTTGCCCGGCCACAGCAGCGGGGCGGCAACGGCTGCCACCACCACGGCGGCAACCGGCAGCGGCCACAGGGGGAAGCGGCGCTTTTTCACCGCCGCCGGCGCGGGTTCTGCCTCTTCGGGCATCTGTACCGCAACCGGCTCGGCGGTATAGAGCTCGTCGGCGGTGATTTTCACCATGGCCGGCGGCGTAACCAGGGGCTCGTCGGCTTTTTCAAAGACGATTTCCGGGGCGGGCTCCGGCTCAGGCTCTTCGACAGGAGCGGGGATCTCCACCGGGCGCAGGGATTCACGCAGGCAGTCGAGCACCTCGTCCCGGGCGTTTTCGTTGAGGTTTACAAAGCCCCAGAAGGTGAGGACCGGTTTGCCCTCCACCAGGTAGATAAAGTTTTCGCCGGGAAACTGAAACGCTTTTGCCAGCAGCGAGCCAAAAAGCTGCTGCGCCGTTTTCGGCGACTGCAGCGATTTTTTACTCAGGGAGGTGACGCTCGCCAGGGCGCTTTCGAGCAGGCGCAGGGCGCGATAGCGGGCATCTTCATCGGCGGCTTTCCAGCTGCAGACCTCGCCCTCAAAGGGGGCGTACCAGTCCACCCGGTCGCCTTCGTCGTTAACCTGCGGGATCGCCAGACAATCAACGATAGAGTGCTGTTTGCGCAGGCGCAGCGCTTCGCGAATTTGCAGGGCAGATTCAAAAACGGCCTGCCCGCCGCCGCCAACGGCCTGAAAATCATCAATTTTGCCGCTACGTAAAAGTGTTTTTGCCACGATTGGATCCCATAGACTTCTTCACCCGTTTACTTTACGGAATCCGCCTGCAAGCAAACGGCAGAAGAGACGGCAAAAGGGGCGATTTCTTGCGCCATTGAGGGAGGGGAAAGTACTTGACCTGCAACGGCACTTAAGGCAAATCACCCTGCCGCCAACGGTGGGAAAACCAGCGAAAATAACCGCTTTAGAATAACCTGATAGTGTTTCGTTATTTGCCAGCCAGATTACGCTGTGCTGTTATTACGGTTCTTTATAATAAATCCGCAAAGGGTAATAACGATGTCTACAGGGAAAACTCTCCTCGCGCTGGCCTTAAGCGCGCTGTTGCCGGCAGGTGCGGCCCTGGCCGCAAAAACCGATACCATTATTTACTGTTCCGAGGCCTCGCCCGAGTCCTTTAACCCGCAGATTGCCAGCTCGGGCCCGAGCTTTGTCGCCAGTTCGCAGGTGCTGTATAACCGGCTGATCAACTTCGACCCGGTAAAAAATACCCCGGTGCCGTCGCTGGCCGAGTCCTGGACAATTTCTCCGGACGGCAAAACTTATACCTTCGCCCTGCGCAAAGGGGTCAAGTTCAACAGCAATAAGTTCTTTAAGCCCACCCGCGACTTTAACGCCGATGACGTTATTTTCTCGGTGATGCGTCAGAAAGACCCTAAGCATCCGTTTCACAAGGTCTCCGGGGGCAATTACGAATACTTCAACGACGTCGGGCTGGATAAGCTGATTCAGGACGTGAAGAAGGTTGACGATTACCACGTCCAGTTTACCCTGAGCGAGCCGAACGCCGCCTTCCTGGCCGACTGGGGGATGGATTTCGCCTCAATTCTGTCGGCGGAGTATGGCGATGCGATGCTGAAAAAAGGGACGCCGGAAAACCTCGACAGCTGGCCGATTGGCACCGGGCCGTACGTGCTGCAGCAGTATAAGGTCGACTCCCTGATCCGCTACGTTGCTAACCCCAGCTACTGGGACGGCGAGGTCCCGACCAAACACCTGATCTTCTCCATTACGCCGAACGTGGAGACCCGTCTGGCGAAGCTGCAAACCAACGAGTGCCAGATTATTCCCGCGCCGTCGCCGGTTCAGTTTGAGGCGATCAAGAAGAACAAGGATCTGACCCTGCACAGCGTCGACGCGCTGAACGTGGGCTATCTGGCGTTCAACACCGAGAAGAAACCCTTTGATAACGCGCTGGTGCGCCAGGCGCTGAACTATGCCACCGACAAACAGGCCATCGTCAACGCGGTGTTTATGGGCTCCGGCACGGTGGCAAAATCGCCCATCCCGCCAAATATGCTGGGCTTTAATAAAGAGCTGAAAGATTACGGCTACGATCCCGAGAAGGCGAAGGCGCTGCTGAAGCAGGCCGGGCTGGAGCAGGGGGCGGAGGTGACCCTCTGGTCAATGCCGGTGCAGCGGCCCTATAACCCAAACTCGCGCCGCATCGCCGAGATGATCCAGAGCGACTGGGCGAAGGTGGGCGTGAAGGCGAAGATTGTCTCGTACGAGTGGGGCGAGTATCTCTCCGGCATGCGTAAGGGCGAGCACGACAGCGCGCTGTTCGGCTGGATGTCGGACAACGGCGACCCGGATAACTTTGCCGACGTGCTGCTGGGCTGCGACAGCATCAAAACCGGCTCAAACGCTGCCCGCTGGTGCGATAAGGGGTATGATGAGCTGGTTACCAAAGCGAAGCTGACCAGCGATCCGGCCGCCCGCGCGAAGCTGTACGGCCAGGCGCAGGAGATTTTCTACCAGCAGGCGCCGTGGATCGCCCTGGCGAACGGCAAAACCTTCTTTGCCACCCGCAGCAACGTCAGCGGCTACAGCGTCAGCCTGATGGGCAGCGATTTCTCGAAGGCCAAGCTGAATTAATCTGCCGCCCTCTCCCCGGCGGAGAGGGCTATCCTGGAGGATTTATGTCACACCTGGACGAGGTTATTTCCCGCGTCGACGCCACTATTGCCGAAAGCGTGATCAGCCATATGAATGAACTGCTGATTGAGCTCAGCGATGACGCTGAGCTGAGCCGGGAAGATCGCTACACCCAGCAGCAGCGTTTGCGTACCGCCATTGCCCATCACGGCAAACAGCACAGAGAGGAGATGGAGGCCCGCCACGAACATCTCACCCGCGGCGGAACCATCCTGTAATCAGAACTGGCGTCTGGCCACCAGCCAGGCGCCTATCACCAGCATGACCGCCCCGCAGGCCGGGCCGATCAACGCCCGCAGCGGCACCCCCTGGCTGCGCACCACGTCCATTACCAGCCCGCCGATAAGCTGGCTGGCGACCAGCACCGCAATGGTCGTTGCCGCCCCCACGTACTGATAGCCGCTGATGCTGGCAAAGACAAAAAACGAGCCCAGCAGACCGGGGATTAACGTCCACCAGCGCACCGTGTGCACCAGCTCGCCAAAGCCGGCCAGGCCGTGCTTAACCAGCAGAATTGAGACGAACAGCACTATTCCGACCAGCGAATTGAGCAGCATGGCGATAAGAATGGTGGAGGAGCTCTGGGTAATACGCACCATCAGGGTGTTCTGCACCACCAGCCCGATACCGGCGGCGACCAGGAAAACCAGGGTCAGCGACTGGTTCATCCGACGGCGTCCGGATCGCTGCGCTCGTCAAGCTGCAGCTGCATAAAGGTGAGATCCAGCCAGCGGCCAAACTTGGTGCCAACCTGCGGCATCTGCCCGGTAGTGACAAACCCTAAGGTCTCGTGCAGGTGGATAGAGGCGTGGTTCTGCGCTTCGATCCCCGCCACCATCACGTGCTTGCCGATGGCGCGCGCCTCGATAATCAGCCGCTGCATCAGCGCCCGGCCAAGGCCTTTGCCCTGGTGGTCCGGATGGACATACACCGAGTGCTCCACCGTGTGGCGAAAACCGTCGAAGGCCCGCCAGTCGCCGAAGGAGGCATAGCCGGTTACCACGCCATTTTCCTCGCTCACCAGCACCGGATAACCCACCAGGGTGCGGGCTTCGAACCAGGCGATGCGGTTGTCGGTATCAACGGTGGTGTCGTTCCAGATGGCGGCGGTATGCAGCACCGCGTGGTTGTAGATCTCGCCGATGGCGGCGCAATCCTCTTTGCAGGCGTGACGGATAATCATAGAAACCTCGGGTGCGAATGTTCACTATAGTAGTACGATATGTCACGATATTACACAAGCGGCGCAGCTAAAGGCTACGGCATAAGTCATATCTTTTTGTTATGAGAAACGCCGTTGTAATCCATTACTTTCACTATAGTATTACGGTATGGACAATATGCCAGACAATATAAATCAACGGATAAGCGCCCGCATTCGCCTTGAGCGCGAGTCGCGCGGCTGGTCCCTGAGCGAACTGGCCGAACGGGCAGGGGTATCCCGGGCGATGATCCACAAAATCGAACGGGCCGAGAGTAGCCCGACGGCAACCCTGCTGGCCCGCCTCTCCGGCGCCTTTGGTATTAGCATGTCCACCCTCATCGCCCGCGCGGAGATGCAGGAGGGCAAACTGCTGCGTTTTGCCAGCCAGCCGGTGTGGCGCGATCCACAGAGCCACTACCAGCGGCGGCACGTTTCCCCGCGTACCGATCTGCCCATCGACCTGGTGCAGGTTGAGCTACCGGCCGGCAGCGATGTGCCCATGCCCGCCTCGTCCTACGCCCTGGCGCGCCAGCTTATCTGGCTGCAGTCGGGGGAGCTGGTGTTTCTGGAAGGGGATACCCGCCACGAGATGCGCGCCGGGGATTGTCTCGAGCTCGGCCCGCCCAACGACTGCCGTTTTATTAACGAAAGTTCAGAGACCTGCGTCTATCTGGTGGTCCGGCTTAACCAGTCCGCCGGGTGATGACCATGCAGACCCGCTGATAAGGCGCTAATCTTTAAGGACGTTTGTATAAACAGGAGTGATGTATGAGTCAATCTTCCAGCGAAAACCGCCAGTGGCTTCTGGCCTCCCGCCCGCACGGTGCCCCTACCGCCGATAACTTTCGCCTGGCCCGGAGCCCCGTCCCGCAGCCGGGAGAGGGCGAAGTGCTGTTGCGCACCGTCTGGCTCTCGCTCGATCCCTATATGCGCGGCAGGATGAGCGACGCCCCCTCATACTCCCCGCCGGTGAAGATCGACGCGGTGATGGTCGGCGGTACGGTCAGCCGGGTTGAGAAATCAAACCATCCTGATTATCACGAAGGTGAATGGGTTGTGGGCTACAGCGGCTGGCAGGATTACGCCGTCTCCGACGGAAGCGGGCTGGTGAAGCTGGGCGATAGCCCGGAACACCCCTCCTGGTCGCTGGGTATTCTCGGCATGCCGGGCTTTACTGCCTATATGGGGCTGCTGGATATCGGCCAGCCCAAAGAGGGCGAAACCCTGGTGGTGGCCGCGGCTACCGGCCCGGTGGGCGCTACCGTCGGGCAGATTGGTAAAATCAAAGGCTGCCGGGTAGTGGGCGTTGCCGGCGGCGAGGAGAAGTGCCGCCATGCGGTAGAGGTGCTGGGCTTTGATGCCTGCATCGATCACCGCGCGGACGACTTTGCCGACCAGCTCAAGCAGGCCTGCCCGGACGGCATCGATGTTTATTATGAAAACGTCGGCGGCAAGGTCTTCGACGCGGTGCTGCCGCTGCTCAACACCTCGGCGCGGGTGCCGGTATGCGGTCTGGTCAGCGGTTATAACGCCACCGACCTGCCGCCGGGTCCCGATCGTCTGGGGCTGCTGATGGGCACCATCCTGAAAAAACGCATTCGCATGCAGGGCTTTATCATTGGCCAGGATTACGGGCATCGCGTTAAAGAGTTTCAGCAGGAGATGGGGCGCTGGGTGAAAGAGAGCAAAATTCACTATCGCGAACAGGCCGTTGACGGCCTGGAAAATGCGCCCGACGCGTTAATCGGCCTGCTGGAGGGGAAAAACTTCGGTAAAGTCGTGATACGCGTCGCGGAAGATGACTAATTAACCCTGAAATGGCGGAGCAATCCGCCATAATTAATTGGGCAAAACCGCAAATAACGTCTTTAATTATATAAGCATAGAATAATCAATCCGTCCTGAACGGAATGCGTTCGCATAATACGCAATAAACTTTAGTCTTATTTTTAGATCTTCTTAGACGAATACCAGGCATGCAGATACAGGATATATCGTACCCACGGCGGTTTCGCCGTGGACTATAAAGTTGTGTGTTGGTTACGGGAATTGAACATGCTGGATTTGGATAATTTAGAGAAAGCGCAAAGAATGAGCCTGACGATGCAGGTTGAGGTAAGTCTGAAGGGTGCATTGATTGCCGGCGCGCTTAAGCCGGGTGCACGTCTGGTCACAAAAGAGATTGCCGATAAACTGGGAACCAGTATTACCCCGGTTCGTGAAGCGCTGCTGCGGCTGGTCTCCGCCGGCGCGCTGCATGCTACTCCGGCACAGGCCTTTCTGGTGCCGGAGGTCTCTCTCGAACGCTACAACGAAGTAAATGCCATCCGTAAAGAGCTGGAGGGCATGGCGGTGGCGGCCGCGTGCGTAAAGATGTCGCCCGAGCGGATCGCCACCCTGACCGCGCTGTCTGACAAATTCCACGAGGCGATGGCCAACGGCGAAGTCGAGCGCGCCCTGCACGCGAATCGGGCTTTTCGCTTCACCCTGTATCACTATGCGGATATGCCGATTTTAACCTCGCTGATTGAACAGCTGTGGGTGCGCATTGGCCCCTGTTTTAACTGCCTGTATGAGCAGGGTATGGATCTGCCATGCTCCACCTACCGCTATGACAAACTGCTCGACGCGCTGGAGCGTGGCGACGTTGAGGCCAGCCGCGCCGCAATGGATAAAGCCATCGATGAGGCCAACGACATTCTGATCAAACAATATTTTTAGCCCTGCGGCCGAGCTTTATTGCCGGTCATTAATAACGGTAAATAACCTTATGTCACTATTTTCCGGCGGCCTTCAGGCTGTCGGGAATGCTATTTCATTTTTTTCACGCGTAACCTCTGCTGGCTATTAAATAAGCGCTACTCCTGCCGATAAAAGAAAAAGGCAGCGTTGCCTTAAAAGGAGCCAGGAATGAGTGTCAGCCAACGATTACGTAATATAAAAATGAGCAAAAAGCTCGCAGCGGGTTTTGGCGTGGTATTGCTGTTGGTCGCGGTGTCGACCCTGATGAGCGTGCTGCGTTTTAAAGAGATCCGCGACGTCTACCAGCAAACCAACCTGATTTATAACATCAATATTGAAGTCTTCCAGGCCAAGATCAACCGCCTGAAATTCCTCTATAACGGCGACGAAAAGTCCGGCCAGCTGATGGCCGATTACGTCAAACACGCCGCCGAACTGACCGCCGAAGCCCGGCAGCTTGAGTGGACCGCCAAAGAGAAAGCCGTTGTTGACGCCATCGCCGGGCACCTGGCCCGCTTTGTCAGCAGCGTGGGCGAAATGCAGGCCGCGATGCAGGCCGTAAACGGCAATAAAAACGATCCGGCGGCCACCGCGGCGCTGAAGGCGGCTGAAGAAAAGGTTAAAACCGCGGGTGACGCCAGCAGCGCCGCCATCCGCGACATCATCGCGATGGTAAAAACCCATAACGACGCCCTGGCCTACAGCTCCAGCACCATTACCGCCATTGTCGGCCTGGTGGCGATCCTGTTTGGCATCGTTGTTTCATGGTGGGTAACGCGCCAGATCACCCGCCCGGTAAAACACAATTTGCAGCTGGCCGAACGTATTGCCAGCGGCGATCTCAGCTCTGAAATCCACCCGCAGGGGGAGGACGAGCTGGGTAAGCTCACCGGCGCAATGGGGCGGATGAACGACAAGCTGCGGGCGATGATTGGCGAGGTGCGCAGCAGCGTCTCCCAGGTGTCGCTGGCGGCCAGTGAAATCGCCGAGGGCAATACCGATCTCTCGTCGCGCACCGATCAGCAGGCCGCCGCCGTGGTACAGACCGCCGCCAGCATGGAGGAGCTGACCGCCACGGTGAAAAACAACGCCGATAACGCCCGCCACGCCAGCCAGCTGGCGGCGGAAGCCTCGAACACCGCCACCCAGGGCGGCCGGGTGATGCGCGAGGTGGTCAGCACCATGACCGATATCAACGCCAGCTCGCAGAAAATTGCCGATATCACCGCGGTGATTAACAGCATCGCCTTCCAGACCAATATCCTGGCGCTTAACGCCGCGGTGGAAGCCGCCCGCGCCGGCGAACAGGGGCGCGGTTTTGCCGTGGTCGCCAGCGAAGTGCGGAGCCTCTCCCAACGCAGCTCCCAGGCGGCAAAAGATATCGAACAGCTGATCGGTGAATCGGTAGCGCGCATCAGCACCGGCAGCGAGCTGGTGGCGAAAGCCGGGCAGACCATGGAGCAGGTGGTGGACTCGGTCACCAGGGTAAACGACATTATGGGAGAAATATCCTCGGCCTCCGAGGAGCAGAGCCGCGGCATTGAGCAGATTTCACGGGCGGTGATGGAGCTGGATACCACCACCCAGCAAAACGCCTCGCTGGTGGGGGCCTCCTCTACGGCGGCCGGGGCGCTGGAAGATCAGGCCCGCCTGCTGGAGTCGCTGGTGGCCGCCTTCCGCCTGGAGCAGCAGGGGCAGATGGCGTAAAAACAGAACCGGCAGCCTGGGCTGCCGGTTTTTTTATCACTCGAAGCGATACGAGACGGAGAGACCCACCCCGTAGTTGCGCCCCGGCGACGGCTCGTAGTAGCGGCCGTTGGATTCGTTAACGATCACCGAGCCCACGTACTCTTTGTCGAACAGGTTATCCACCCGGCCAAAGACGTCCATCCCCCAGTTGCCCATATTGAACTTATAGCCGGTGTTCAGGCCAACCAGCGTATAAGAGGGCGCTTTGGCGGTGTTCTCGTCGTCGGCCATGATGTCGCTCATATAGCGCACGTCGGTGCCTGCATACCAGCCTTCGACGGGCTGCCAGCCGAAGGAGGCAAAGCCCATATTGCGCGCGATGCCCGGCATCCGGTTGCCGTTACAATCTTCGCCGGCGCAGACGTTGCTGCGGTAGGTGGCGTCCAGATAGGTCCAGGCCATCTTCAGCTTCCAGTTCTCGCCGAACTGCTGGTCGAGGGCCAGCTCAACGCCCTGGCGGCGGGTTTGACCGGCGTTCTTATAGCTGGTGCGGCCCCCGGAGCTGGCGTCCACCACGATCTCGTCGTCGGTGTCGGTGCGGAACAGGGCGGCGGTCAGCAGGCCGTTGCCGATCCGGGTTTTGCTCCCCACTTCATAAGTATCGCTGGTGGAGGGCTGCAGGCCAAAGTTCAGCCCGCTCTGGTTCCCGGAGCGGTAAGAGAGCTCGTTAATGGTCGGGGTCTCAAAGCCGCGTCCGGCGGCGGCGTACAGGTTCCAGCCGTCGGTCACCGCGTACTTCAGGGAGCCCGCCGGGAGCCACTTGTGGTAGCTGGCGTCGCCGCTGTCGTCCCCGTTGGCGGCGGTGATGTACTTATCGTTGGAGTCAAAGTAAACCGAGCTGTAGCGCACCCCCGCGTCCAGCGACAGCTTTTGGGTCAGCTGCCAGCTGGTCTGCAGATAGGGGTCGACGTTCCACATGAGGTTGCGCTCTTTACGGCGCAGATTGCCTTTCTCGCCGAAGGTGGGCGTACCGTTATTCAGGACGTAGTTCTCATAGCCCCGGCGGTTTTCGCTCATGTTTTCGTAGTTCAGGCCGGTGGTGAAGGTGACCGGCACCAGCAGCTCGCCGCGGTGCGTCCAGCGGGTATCGATCCCCTGATACTGGCGCTGCAGATCAATCACCGCGCCGGCGTGGGTCGGGCGCTGCTGCGGCGCAAACGGAATCGACTGGTACTGGGTCATCTCGCGCTGGCCCGCGTACATCATTACGCTCAGGTCATCCTGCTCGCTGAGCTGGCGCTCATAGCGCAGCCCGGCCTGGGTCTGCTTGATGTTTTTACGGGTGTTGTACTGGACGGCGCGCGGCGACTGCTGCGGATTAGCCTGCCACTCCTGGTAATCGAGCCCGCCCGGATCGTCGGCCTTAATATCTACGCTGTTGAACAGCAGGCTCAGCTTGCTGACGTCATCGATGCGCACGCCGAGCTTGGCGTTGGCGAGGTTTTTACGCGCCCCGCTATGGTCGCGGTAGCCTTTGGTGGTGAAGCGGGTGGTGGAGACGGTGTAGTCCACGTCCCCTGCATGGGTGCCGTCGCCCATCGCGCCGGTGGCCTTCAGGCCGTAGCGCCAGCTGCCGTAGCTGCCGTAATAGCTGCTGGCCTCGATGGTGTTCGGCTGCCTGCCGGTTTCGGTGGCGACGTTAATCACCCCGCCGGAGGCGTTGCCGTACAGCGCCGAGAACGGCCCGCGCAGCACCTCCACGCTCTCCACGCTGGTGAGATCGATATTGGAGGTCTGGCCCTGGCCGTCCGGCATGGTGGCGGGGATGCCGTCCACGTACATGCGGATGCCGCGCACGCCAAAGGTGGAGCGGGCGCCAAAGCCGCGCATCGACAGCTGGAGATCCTGGGCGTAGTTCTGGCGGTTCTGAATTTGCAGCCCCGGCACGCTGCCCAGAGACTCAGAGAGGTTAATGCGCGGCGTGGCCTGGCGCATCTCTTCCCCGTTGACCACGCTCACGGCGGCCGGGGTATCGAGTTCTGAAACGGTCTGCGGCGAGGCGCTGACGATCATGGTCTGTTCGTCGGCCGCCATGGCGCTGACGGGGGCAGCAACGACGGGAATTAACAGCAGGGGAAAGGATGCCTTCGTGGCGGTAATAATTTTCATCAATGGAAGCCGGTAGTAGTAAAAAACGAACCAAATGGAACATGTGCGTATATGTTAAAGCTTTTGTAAAAGTTTTGAAAACGTTAACAGCACATTGCGTTAACGCAAGTGTAGATAAAAAAATGAATTTGTGGCGACAAAGGGAAGAATTACTCCACATTCAAACAAATAATGATTACTATTCTCATTCACAACGAGGCGAAGCCATGACTTTGCCGGCCGGAAGCGATGTCAGCCATACCACATATGTTTAAAAGGGAGTTGTTATGAATTTACGTCCTCTGTCTTCACCGCGCCTGCGTGGGGCTTTGCTGCTGGGTTCACTGCTGGTAGCGGGCACGTTCAATGTGCATGCCGCAGAAGAGATGCTGCGCAAAGCGGTGGGTAAAGGCGCCTACGAGATGGCCGTCAGCCAGCAGGAAAACGCGCTCTGGGTGGCCACTACCCAGAGCCGCAAAACCGATAAAGGCGGCGTAGTTTATCGTCTTGATCCCGTTACCCTTGAGGTGACGCAGGCGATTCATAACGATCTCAAGCCGTTTGGCGCCACCATTAACAACGCCACCCAGACCCTGTGGTTTGGCAATACCACCAACAGCGCGGTTACCGCCATCGACGCCAAAACCGGCGAAGTGAAAGGGCGCCTGGTGCTGGACGAGCGCAAGCGCAGCGACACCGTTAAGCCGCTGCAGCCGCGCGAGCTGGTGGCGGACGAGACCACCAATACCGTCTACATCACCGGCATTGGCAAAGAGAGCGTGATCTGGGTGGTGGACGGCGAAACCCTGAAGCTGAAAGAGACCATCACCGGCACCGGCAAGTTCAGCACCGGCCTGGCGCTGGACGCGAAGGCAAAGCGCCTCTATACCACTAACGGCGACGGCGAGCTGCTGACCATCGATACCGCCAGCAACAAGGTGCTGAGCCGCAAAAAAGTGCAGGACGACGGCAAAGAGCACTTCTATCTGAACCTGAGCCTCGACGTGGCGGGCCAGCGCGCCTTTATTACCGACTCTAAGCAGCCGGAGGTGCTGGTGGTCTCCCTGAAGGACGGCTCGGTAATGCAGAAGGTGGCGGCGCCGGAATCGCTGGCGGTGCTGTTTAACCCGGCCCGCAACGAAGCCTACGTGACCCATCGCGAAGCGGGCAAGGTGAGCATTATCGACGCCAAAACCTATAAAGTGACGAAGACCATCGACACCCCGACCTTCCCGAACAGCCTGGCCCTGTCGGCCGACGGTAAAACCCTGTACGTGACGGTGAAGCAAAAGTCCACCCGTCAGCAGGAAGCGACCCAGCCGGACGACGTGATCCGCATCGCCCTGTAAGGGGCAAATAAAAAGGGAAGGCGCGATGCCTTCTCTTTTTTGTGCCCGCGCTTAGCGGGAGGTCTCTTCGACCAACGCGCTATCGCGCTTTTCATCGTCCGGATGCACCGGCGCGGTGCTGTGGATCTCATGCACGCGCTTGCGCACGCCGAACCAGCCGGCAATCAGCAGAACCGCCAGCAGCGGAATGGTGGCAATGGTGTAAGTGCCGTTCGGGTAGTCAAACGCCATCAGCACCAGCACGCTGAACAGGAACAGCAGGGTCAGCCAGGAGGTAACCGGCGCGCCCGGCATCTTAAAGCTGACGTCGGCGGCCTTGCCCTCTTTGATCGCCTTGCGCAGGCGCATCTGGCAGACCACGATAAAGGCCCAGGAGGCGATGATGCCGAGCGCGGCCACGTTCAGCACGATCTCAAACACCTGCGACGGCACCAGATAGTTCAGGAATACCCCGAAGACATATACCACCAGGGTGGCGAGGATCCCGGCATAGGGCACCTGCTGCCGGCTCATCTTCGACATGAACTTCGGCGCCGAGCCGCCCATCGACATGGAGCGCAGGATACGGCCGGTGGAGTAGAGGCCTGAGTTAAGGCTGGAGAGCGCTGCGGTCAGCACCACGATGTTCATAATGCTGCCCACGTAGGGCACGCCCAGCTTCGAGAAGAAGGTCACGAACGGGCTCTGGCCCGCCTGATAGGCGTTCCACGGCAGCAGCAGTACCAGCAGCACCACCGAGCCGACGTAGAACAGGCCAATACGCCAGATAACGCTGTTAATCGCTTTTGGCACCATGGTCTGGGGATCTTTACACTCGCCCGCGGCGGTGCCCACCAGTTCGATAGAGGCAAAGGCAAAGACTACGCCCTGGACCAGCACCAGCGCCGGCAGCAGGCCGTGCGGGAAGAAACCGCCGTTATCGGTGATCAGATGGAAGCCTGTGGCGTTGCCGTCCAGCGGTTTTCCCGTGCCGAGGAAGACCGTACCCACCACCAGGAAGATAACGATTGCCAGCACTTTTACCAGCGCAAACCAGAACTCCATCTCGGCGAACCACTTCACGCCGATCATGTTCATGGTGCCGACGATCGCCAGCGCGCCCAGGGCAAAGACCCACTGGGGAACATCGCCAAAGGCGCCCCAGTAGTGCATATAGAGCGCCACGGCGGTGATATCGACGATACCGGTCATCGCCCAGTTGACGAAGTACATCCAGCCCGCCACGTAGGCGGCCTTTTCGCCGAGAAACTCGCGGGCGTAAGAGACAAAGCTGCCGCTGGAAGGGCGGTGCAGTACCAGCTCGCCCAGCGCGCGTAAGATGAAGAACGAGAAGATCCCGCACACCAGATAGACCAGCGCCAGCGCCGGACCCGCCATCTGCAGACGTGCGCCTGCGCCTAAAAATAACCCCGTGCCGATGGCGCCGCCGATGGCGATCATCTGCACCTGACGGTTGCCCATCGCCTTGTGGTAGCCGTCTTCGTGGGCATCCAGCCAGCGGCGTTTCGCCGCGCGGTGCTCGGCTGCGCTTTTATTGCTTGTTTTCATTGAGTTACCTGTTTACCTGTCTGAATCATCTTAATGATGTCCCTTCTCCGGCAGCGGCAGTACAAACGATTGCCTTTGCGCGGAAACATGCTGCCTTTCCAGTCATTCTGCGTATGGATAAGGCAAAACATGGCGAAGCATCCTACCCGCAATTAGTTAGTGACGCAAAATATAACGAGGCGAAAGAGAGGTGGCTCAAAAGAATGGTTCTGGTCAGAGCAGGCGGGGGCTGCGGGGCGGAGAATGCGCGTTTTTTTGAAACGGTTTTCCGGCTTTTCACCACCCCATTTATCAGCCAAGCTGATGTATTTGGCCTACCCCTGACGCAGGGCCTCTACCAGCAGGGCAAAGGCGGCGGTGTGCTGGCGGCGGCTGGGGTAGTAGAGGTGATAGCCGTCAAACGGCGGGCACCATGCCTCCAGTACCCGCACCAGCCGCCCGTCGCTCAGCTCGGCCTGAACGCTGTCTTCCGGGAGGTAGGCCAGCCCCAGACCGGCTTTGGCGGCATCGATCCGCCGGTCAAGGTTGTTGAGAGTCAGCTGCCCCTCCACCCGCACCCGCAGCTCACGGCCGTCTCTGGCAAACTCCCAGGCGTACAGACCGCCGCGGGTGGGCAAACGGATATTAATGCAGCGGTGATCCTCCAGCTGCTCCGGCGCGTCGGGGATGCCGTGCCGGGCAAAATAGTCCGGCGAGCCGACCACCGCCATGCGCATATCCGGGGCGATCCGCACCGCGACCATATCCCTGGCAATCTGTTCGCCCAGCCGTACCCCGGCGTCAAAGCGCCCGTCGACGATGTCCGTCAGCCCGTCGTCCACCGACACCTCGATGTGAATATCCGGATACTGCGCCATAAAAGGCTTCAGCACCGGCCAGAGCACCGCCGACAGGGCATGCTCCCCGGCGGTAATACGAATATTGCCCGCCGGCTTGTCGCGGGTATCGCGCAGGGCGCTAAGCTCCTGCTCAATCTCCAGCAGGTGCGGGCTCAGGCGCCTGAAGAGCTGCTCCCCCGCCTCGGTAGGAGCCACGCTGCGGGTGGTGCGGGTTAACAGACGCACGTCGAGGCGCGCCTCAAGGTTGCGCATGGCGTGGCTGAGCGCCGACTGGGAGACCCCAAGCTGGGCGGCGGCGCGGGTAAAGCTGCGCTCCCTGGCCACCACCATAAAGGAGAGCAGATCGTTAAAGTTGTCTTTCAGCATGGGCGCTCCGCATTTATGAATCTGGTTCATGGGTTCTTTCTGATTATGCAGTCTAATCCGGAGCGGGGTTATGCGCTACCGTTAAGGCATCAGCAAAAGAGGAGTGATTATGAAAATTATCCGCAGTGGTTCCTTACCCTCCGTGCGCGGCCCGGAAGCCTGGTTTACCGGCAGCGTGCACATCGATGCCCCGTTCCAGGCAACCGAACCCGCCGCCGTGGGCGGCGCGACCGTCACCTTTGAGCCGGGTGCGCGTACCGCCTGGCATACCCATCCGCTGGGGCAGACCCTGATCGTCACCCAGGGGCGCGGCTGGCTGCAGGAGTGGGGCAAAGAGCCGGAAGTCTTAAATCAGGGGGATATCGCCTGGATCCCGCCGGGGATAAAACACTGGCACGGCGCCGGCTCGGCAACGGCCATGACCCATATCGCCATTGCCGAAGCGGTAAACGGCAGCCCGGTAGAGTGGCTGGAAAAAGTGACCGACGAGCAGTATCAGGGACGTTAAGCTCCGGTTAACGTCAGGTTAATTAACCGCTATGATATGCCCCGGATGGTTCTGACCGGGGCAATATGCATGAAAATCAATCTTATCGGCACCAGCGGCAGCGGTAAAAGCACCCTGGCGCGACGGCTCGCCGCCGAACTTCAGCTCCCTTATATAGAAATGGATACCCTCTACTGGCGCCCCGACTGGCAGGGCACGCCGGACGAGGCGCTGTTCGACAGGCTGGAAAAGCGGCTTGGCGCCACCCCCGGCTGGGTGCTGGACGGCAACTACAACCGCACGCGGGCCATTAAATGGCGCGAGGTCGATCTGGTGGTGTGGGTGGATTACGGCTTTGCCCGCACCCTGCGCCAGGCGGTGCTGCGTGCGGCCAGACGGGCCTGGACGCAGCAGGAGCTGTGGCCCGGCACCGGCAACCGGGAGAGCTTTCGCCGCTCCTTCTTCAGCCGCGAATCGGTGCTGCTGTGGACCATCAAAACCTGGCGCAGCAACCGCGCCCGCTACGAGGCCGATATGGCCAACCCGCAGTTTGCCCATATCCGCTTCGTGCGCATTACCTCCCGCCGCCAGGCCGACGAGCTGGTAGCGCGCCTGCGCGCAACGGCGCATATCTGATTTCCGGCAATCCAAATGTAAATTAATTGTTTCTCAGAGGTGAAATCGCCCTTTAATAATGACGACATGTTTAGTCAAACGAGAAGAAAACATGTCCTGGCGAATCAGCATTCTGGATAAAAGTCCCGTTGCGGAAAATGAAACCCCCGCCGAGGCGCTGGCGCGAACCTTGCGGCTGGCGAAAGAGGCGGAAGCAGCAGGCTATCACCGCTTCTGGATCGCTGAACACCACAACACCGCCCAGCTGGCGAGCCCCTCCCCGGAACTGCTGATTGCCTGGATCCTCGGGCAGACCTCGCGGATTCGCGTCGGCTCCGGCGGCGTGATGCTGCAGCACTACAGTCCCTATAAGGTGGCGGAGAACTTCAACCTGCTGGCAAATCTGGCGCCGGGCCGCGTCGATCTGGGGGTGGGTAAAGCCCCCGGCGGGCTGCCGCTCTCCACCCGCGCCCTTCAGCAGGGGCTGAACCCGCAGGAGAAGGGGAGCTTTGCCGACCAGCTGGCCCAGCTCGACGGCTGGCTGACCCCCTCTGACAACGAACTGCGCGCTACGCCGCAGCCGGCCATCCCGGCCCAGGGCTTTCTGCTGGGGGCCAGCACCGAAAGCGCGCTGCTGGCCGCCCGTCTTAACTGGAACTTCGTCTTTGCCGCCCACCTGAACGGCGATCCGGATCTGCTGCGCGAGGTGATTGCCACCTGGCGCGCCAGCAGCGAGCTGGACGTTATCGTGGCGGTACAGGCGATTGTGGCCCCCACCCAGGAGCAGGCGCAGGCGCTGGCAGAGAAGGTGGAAGTCTGGGGCGTGGAGCTGGCAAACGGCCAGCGCGTCTCGGTGGCCAGCGAAGAGCAGGCCTACGCCTTTGCCCGCCAGGCGGGAAGCGAACCCCTGCGCATCGCCCGCCGCGCCCAGTCGCTGCTGGCCGGCACCCCGGAATCGGTCACCGCCCAGCTGCAGGCCCTGCACGACCGCTGGGGCATTGACGAATTTATTATTGATACGCCGGTCGCCGACGGGCAGGCGAGGGCGCAGTCGCTGCGCCTGCTGGCTCAGAGCCGGGAGGTGCTGGCATGAGCCTTGAACAGAAGCTTATCGACTGGCGGCGCGAGCTGCACCGCTACCCGGAACTCTCCGGCCAGGAGGTGGAAACCACCGGGCGCATTCGCCGCTGGCTGGGGGAGGCGGATATCAAAGTGCTGCCCTATGACATCCCCACCGGGGTGATTGCCGAGATCGGCAGCGGCACTAAGCAAATAGCCCTGCGCGCCGATATCGACGCCCTGCCAATAGAGGAGCGCAGCGGCGTGGCCTTTAGCTCCGAGCGCGCCGGGGTGATGCACGCCTGCGGGCACGATATCCACACCAGCGTGATCCTCGGCGCGGCGCTGAAGCTTAAGGCGCGCGAAGCGGCGCTGGGCGGCAAGGTGCGCATCCTGTTCCAGCCGGCGGAGGAGAACTTCGGCGGCGCCAAAAGCCTGATCCGCGCCGGCGCGCTGAAAGATATCAGCGCCATTTTCGGCATGCACAACGAGCCCGGCCTGCCGGTGGGCGCCTTTGCCACCCGAGGCGGTCCCTTCTACGCCAACGTCGATCGCTTTGTGTTTCGTATTACCGGCAAGGGAGCCCACGCGGCCCGGCCTCATGAAGGCTCGGACGCCATCCTGCTGGCCAGCCAGCTGGTTACCGCCCTGCAAAGCGTCGCCAGCCGCAACGTCAACACTCTGGAGTCGGTGGTGCTGAGCGTCACCCGCATCGAAGGGGGCAACACCTGGAACGTGCTGCCGGAGAGCGTGGAGCTGGAGGGCACCCTGCGTACCCACAGCGTTCAGGTGCAGCAGAAGGTGAAAGAGCGGGTGAGCGAGATCGCCGCCGGCTTCGCCAGCGCCTTTAACGCCCGGATCGATATCACCTGGTACAGCGGCCCGTCGGCGCTGGTCAACGACGAACGCTGGGCCGATTTTGCCACCTCGGTGGCCAGGGAGACCGGCTATGAGACCCACCGCGCCGAGCTGCATATGGGCGGCGAGGACTTTGCCGTCTACCTCCAGCAGATCCCCGGCGCCTTTGTCAGCATCGGCAGCGCCAGCCCGTTTGGGCTGCATCACCCGGCGTTTAATCCGGACGAGTCGCTTATTGAACCCGCCGCGCGCTACTTTGCGCAGCTGGCCGAAAAAGCCTTACAACAGCTTTAACCTTTGAGGGATGAATATGTCAGCACCACGACAACTGCGGCTGGGCACCATACTGCATGGCGCATCGGGAAATATGTCCGCCTGGCGTCATCCTGCCGCCGCGGCCGATGCCAGCATTAATTTTAACTTTGTTAAAGAGACGGCGTTAAAAGCGGAGGAGGGGAAGCTCGACTTTATCTTTGTCGCCGACGGGCTCTATATCAATGAGAAATCGATCCCCCACTTTTTAAACCGCTTCGAGCCGCTGACGGTGCTGTCGGCCCTGGCGACCATCACCTCGCGCCTTGGATTAGTGGGGACGCTCTCCACCTCCTACAGCGAGCCCTTTACCGTGGCGCGCCAGTTCGCCAGCCTCGACCACCTGAGCAACGGCCGCGCGGGCTGGAACGTGGTCACCTCGCCGCTGGAGGGCTCGGCGAAAAACTTCTCCCGCGATAAGCATCCGGAGCACGCCCTGCGCTACCGCATCGCCGATGAGTACCTCGACGTGGTGAAAGGGCTGTGGGACTCCTGGGAAGAGGACGCCTTTATCCGCGATAAGGCCAGCGGCCGGTTCTTCGATCCGCAAAAGCTGCATACCCTGAATCATCAGGGCGATTTTTTCAAAGTCGCCGGGCCGCTGAATATCGGCCGCACCCCGCAGGGGCGCCCGATCGTCTTTCAGGCGGGCGCCTCGGACGACGGCAAAAAGCTGGCGGCGAAACACGCCGACGCCATCTTTACCCATCATGAAAGCCTGCAGGAAGCCCAGGCCTTTTACCGGGACGTGAAGCAGCAGCTGGAAGTTAACGGCCGCCGCCCGGAGGAGCTGCATATCTTCCAGGGGGTAAGCGTCATCGTCGGCGACGATGCTGAAGACGTGGAAAACCAGTATCAAACCACCGCCGCGCTGGTCTCCATTAACGACGCGCTTAACTATCTCGGGCGTTATTTCGAGCATCACGATTTTGCCCAGTATCCGCTGGACGAGCCCTTCCCGGATCTCGGGGATCTGGGGCAGAACAGCTTTCGCAGTACCACCGATGAAATTAAGCGCAACGCCCGCGAGCGCGGCTTAACCCTGCGCCAGGTGGCGCTGGAGGCGGCATCCCCGCGACCGCGCTTTGCCGGCACGCCTGAGGAAGTGGCGGACGGGCTCCAGCGGTGGTTCGACGCCCATGCCGCCGACGGCTTTATCATCCAGGGCGGCACGCCGGATACCTTCCCGCGCTTCGTCGATCGGGTGGTGCCGATCCTGCAGGCCCGCGGCCTTTTCCGCCGCGACTATCCCGGCACCACGCTGCGCGACAGCCTGGGCCTTGCCCAACCCGCAAACCAGTTCGTAAAACAATAAAAGAGAACTCCGCTATGCAGAAATCATCGCTTATTCTGGCGCTTGCGCTGGCCTTTACCTCTGTGGCACAGGCAGAGAACGTGACTATTAACGGCACGGGCGTCAGCCTGGAGGCCAACAAAACGCCGATCAATACCGCGAAAAATCCGCAGGCCATCGCCAGCCTGCCCGCGGGATTCAAGCCCGCGGTGCCGGGCAAATTTACCGTGGCCATTGCCGCCCTCAGCCAGCCGCCGCTGACGGTCTTTGCCGACGATAACAAAACGCTGATCGGCAGCGAGGCGGATATCGCCCGCCTGGTGGCCGACAGCCTGGGGCTGGAGCTGAACGTGGTGCCTACCTCCTGGGAGGACTGGCCGCTGGGGGTGGCCTCCGGCAAATACGACGCGGCGATTAGCAATATCACCGTGACCAAAGCGCGCAAAGAGAAGTTCGACTTTGCCACCTACCGTAAAGACTCCCTCGGCTTCTACGTGAAATCCACCAGCCCGATTAAGCGCCTGCTGAAAGCGGAAGATATCGCCGGGCTGAGGATTATCGTTGGCTCAGGCACCAACCAGGAGTCGATCCTGCTGGCGTGGGATGCTGAAAACCAGAAGAAGGGGCTGAAGCCGTTTACGCCGATCTACACCAAAGATGACGCCGCCCAGACCCTGGCGCTGCAGTCCGGCCGGGCGGACGCCTACTTCGGGCCGAACGTCATCGGCGCCTGGAAGGCGGCCCTGACCGGCAAAACCCGGCTGGTAGGCAGCGTGGACGGCGGCTGGCCGAAGGCGGCGCACATCGCCGTCACCCTGAAAAAAGGCAGCGGCCTGGCCGAGCCGGTGCAGATCGCCCTGAACGGGGTGATTAAGAGCGGCGATTACGACAAGGTGCTGAACCGCTGGGGCGAAGGGGTGGAACGCATCCCCGCTTCAGAGGTGAATCCGGCCGGTCTTGGCGATTAAGGGGGTTACATGAGCGATTTATTCCGCGACGTCTCCCCGGAGGATGCCGATCTTCAGCCCATTATCGAAGGGCTGTTCGGTGAATATGCCGCCCGCTACGGCGACTACTTCTCTAAGGATGCCGAGGTTGAGTTGACCGAGTGGTATCTGGCACCCCAGGGGCTGTTTATCGTGCTGGAGCGCGACGGGGTCATTATCGCTACCGGCGCCTATAAGCCCTTTGACGAGCAGACCGCCGAGATAAAGCGCATCTGGACCGATAAAACCCTGCGCCAGCAGGGGCTGGCGGCCCGGGTAGTGCAGGAGCTGGAGCGCAGGGCGTGGCTTGCGGGCTACAGCCAGATTTATCTCACCACCGGCTTTCGCCAGCCGGAGGCGGTACGGCTCTATCTCAGCCAGGGCTACCAGCCGCAGTTTGACCTTAACCGCGATCCGGAAGAGTACAGCCAGCCGCCGTTCGATGGCCGCCTGCGCTTTACCAAACGCCTGGCTCAGGTAGCCTTCAGCAAAACCGCATAAGGAGCGACCATGAATAAGCCTGAAACCATTAAAGTGGTGCCGGCGCGCTATCCGCTGCGTACCCTCGGGGCCGTCGTGGCGCTGTTTGTGCTGGCGGCGGTAGTCCAGTCGGTAGCCTTCAATCCGCGCTGGGAGTGGGCGGTCTTCGCCCGCTGGTTCTTCGACCCGGTGATCCTCGAAGGGGTAGGCCAGACGCTGCTGCTGACCCTGATCGGCACCGCCCTGAGCGTGGTCATCGGCGGGATGCTGGCCCTGGCGCGCCTGTCGTCGTCGTGGCTGCTGAGCACCCTGGCCTGGGGCTATATCTGGCTGTTCCGCTCGCTGCCGCTGATCGTGGTGCTGATAATCCTCTATAACTTCTCCTATCTGTACGACACCCTCTCGCTGGGGGTGCCCTTTACGCAGATCTCCTGGGGCAGCTTTGAGACCATCAACGTGCTGGGGCAGTTCTCCACCGCCGTGGTGGGGCTGACGCTGGTGCAGAGCGCCTACACCGCCGAGATTATTCGCGGCGGCTTTTTAGGGGTCGATCACGGCCAGTACGAGGCCGCCGCCGCCCTCGGGCTGCCCGCCTGGCGCCGTACGCTGCGCATTATTTTGCCCCAGGCGCTGCGCACCATCCTGCCTTCCGGGTTTAACGAGATCATCAGCCTCGCCAAGGGCACGGCGATGGTGTACGTGCTGGCGATGCCGGAGCTGTTCTACACCATCCAGATGATCTACAACCGCACCCAGGAGGTGATCCCGCTGCTGATGGTGGGCGCCGTCTGGTATCTGGCCATCACTACCGTACTTTCGGCTATTCAGCACCTGGTTGAGCGCGCCCTGGCCCGCAGCGAGCGCCGCTCGGCGGTAAACCACAATCGCGCGGCCAGCCGCACCCGTTCCGTTACCACCCAAAACCAGGAGCCTATCCATGCCAGCCTCTCCTGAAGGACATATTTCAATCACCGGCGTCAGTAAGCTGTTTGGCCGCCACCGGGCGCTGGACAACGTCTCGCTGGAGATCCCTCCCGGCTCGGTGACGGTGATCCTCGGCCCCTCCGGCTCCGGCAAGTCCACGCTGCTGCGCACCATTAACCACCTGGAGCGCGTCGACGAGGGCTTTATCCAGATTGACGGGGAGTACATCGGCTACCGCCGTCAGGGGGATAAGCTCTACGAGCTGAAGGAAAAAGAGATCCTCAAACAGCGGGTTAACGTCGGCTACGTGTTCCAGAACTTCAACCTCTTCCCGCACCTTACGGTGCTGGAAAACCTGATCGAAGCGCCGATCGCCCATAAAAAGCTGACCCGTAAGGCGGCGGTAGAGCGGGCCTTTGAGCTGCTGGACGTGGTGGGGCTGCGGGACAAGGCCGACGCCTGGTCGCGCCATCTCTCCGGCGGCCAGCAGCAGCGCATCGCCATCGCCCGGGCGCTGGCCCTGCGCCCGCGGGTAATGCTCTTTGATGAGCCCACCTCGGCGCTGGACCCGGAGCTGGTGGGGGAAGTGCTGGACGTGATTAAAAAGCTGGCCCGCTCCGGCACCACCCTGGTGGTGGTGACCCACGAGATCGGCTTTGCCCGTGAGGTGGCGGATCAGGTGGTGTTTATGGTCGACGGAAAAATAGTGGAGCAGGGCAGCAGCGACCAGGTGCTTAATCGCCCGTCGCATGCGCGAACGCGCCAGTTCCTGTCAAAGGTACTTTGAGGAGAGAAGATGAAAAAGGGATTACTGGCGTTGTTACTGGCGGCCTCCGCAAGCCACGCCGGCATTGATTTACAGGCCAACGAGCAGGCGCTGCCGGTGACGGTCGACCCGCAGGCGGTGGCGAAGATCCCGGCGAACTATAAGTTTATCGAGCCGGGCACCCTGACGGTGGCCATCTCGGCGCTGAACTCCCCGCCGCTGGCGCTGCTGGCCAGCGATAACCGCACCCGCATCGGCAGCGACCCGGATATCGCCCGGCTGCTGGCCGGGAGCCTCGGTCTAAAGCTTAAGCTGGTGCCGGTGGCCTGGGAGGACTGGCCGCTGGGGATCGCCTCCGGGCGCTACGACGTGGCGCTGGTGAACATTGCGGTGACCGAGCAGCGTAAGCAGAAGTTCGACTTTGCCACCTACCGGGTTGACTCGCTGGCCTTTTCGGTGAAATCCACCAGTGAGGTGCAGTCGATCAAAAGCGCCGCCGATCTGGCGGGTAAAAAGGTGATCGTCGGCTCCGGCACTAACCAGGAGCGCATTCTGCTGGGCTGGAACGAGGAGAACAAAACCGCCGGGCGCGAGCCGGCGCTGCCGGTCTACCTTACCGACGACGCTTCCGGCAACCTGTACATCCAGTCGGGCAGGGCCGACGTCTTCTTTGGCCCGCAGTCGGTCTCGGCCTATAAGGCGGCCCTGACCGGTAAAACCCGGGTGGTGGGGCTGGGGCCGAAGCAGGCCTTTGTGGCTACCACCACCAAAAAGGGCAACGGGCTGGTCTATGCCCTGCAGGCCGCGCTGGACGGCGCCATCGGGCGCGGGGAGTATCAGCAGGTGCTGGCGCGCTGGGGCGAGGAGGGCGAAGCGGTGGCGCGATCTGAGGTCAACCCGCCGGGGATTACTTACTGAGGCTGCTCTACACTTAGGGTTTGACCCGAGAGGAGGCAGCATGATCAAAGTGTATGGCGTACCCGGCTGGGGGTCGGCAATCAGCGAGGTAATGCTGACCCTCGCCGATATTCCTTATCAGTTTATCAACGTGGACGGCTTCGATAAGCCCGGCCCGGCGCGCGACCTGCTGGAAAAACTCAACCCTCTCTGCCAGGTACCAACCCTGGAGCTGGAAAACGGCGACATCATGACCGAGACGGCGGCGATCGCCCTGATGATCCAGGACCGCTGTCCGTCCCTTGCCCCGGCGGTCGGCACCCCTGAACGCCAGCAGTTTCAGCGCCTGCTCATCTGGCTGGTGGCCAACGTCTATCCTACCTTTACCTACGCCGACTACCCGGAACGCTGGGCCCCCGACGCCCCGGAGCAGTTGCAATACAACTGCCGGGAGTACCGTAAATCCCTCTATCTGTGGCTGGATAATCATCTGAAAGCCGCCCCCTGGGCGCTGGGGGAAGAGATAAGCTTACTCGACTGCTATCTGGTGGTGATGCGCACCTGGGGGCCGCGCCCCGAGTGGTTTGCTGCCAAAACGCCGAAGATTGTCGCCATCGCCGACCGGGTGAGCGGGCTGGCTAAACTGCACAAAGTACTAAAAGCTAACGAGATAATTTGATAGGTTGAAAGGCCAACTACTAAAGGAGCCCTGCACATGCCGCACGTTGACATTAAATGTTTCCCCCGCGATCTGAACGACGAGCAGAAAACCGCCCTGGCGGCCGATATCGCCGAAGTGATTATTCGCCATCTGAACAGCAAAGAGAGCTCCATTTCCGTGGCGCTGAACGAAGTGCAGGAGGCGGACTGGAAGGCAAAGGTGTGGGATAAGGATATTGGCCCGAAGCTGGATGAGCTGATTAAAAAGCCCGGCTATTCGCTCTAATCTGGCGCAAAGCGGTGGCCTCTGGTTGCCGCTTTGGTAATATTACGCGCGCTCATCATGGAGGGATAAATGCGAGAGATAGTAAACCTGTTACTGGCTATATTGCCCCTCGCCGTATTTCTTCTGCTGATAAGATGGGCTATCACGAAGCTGCGCAACCCAACGCGCATGATTACCGACGCCAGCGGCCTGAAAAAGATATCCTCTAATCCGTCAATTTTTGGTGGGGCCTGGCGTAAAAGCTACTATTTTGACGAGCAGAATTTATACGAAGCGCATAAAAATAGCCGCAGCCAAATTCCCTTTTCTGACATCCTTGAGAGTAAACCGGGCTACACCGTGATAAATAACCGGCGCAACTGGTCTGTTATTTTTCTGGCCCACGGAGTGGAAAAACAGCTCCAGTTTTATCCCAATCTGACGCTTTTTAATCACAACTTTTCGGCCTTTTTGCTGGCGGTTAAGCAGGCCAATCCTCAGGCAAAGATTAAAGAGATCGGTTTCTTCAACCTCTGAACGCGCCCGCCATCGTTATTTAGCCTGCAACAGAATTGCCATTAATCCCGGAAAGCGCGCGTCCAGATCTTCCCGGCGCAGTGAAATGATATTTTCCCGCCCCTGGGGGCGCTGCCAGATCACGCCGCTGTCGCGTAATACCCGCCAGTGGTGGGTCATGGTGGATTTTGCAACGTCCTGCGGACGCAGGGCGTTGCAGCTCATTTCGCCGCCGTCGGCGAGCTGGCGAATAATGGCCAGCCGCAGCGGGTTGCCCAGCGCGAATAAGACGTTTTCCAGCTGTATCTGTTCCGGCTCGGGGTGGTTCTGAATCATAGGGCTCCTGGCTAACACATCAGCTTGAGCTATACCAATGATAGCGCAAACCTTAAAAAATAGTTCGAATATACTCGTACAGTAGGACTATGATAGCAGGCGAAGAGTTAAACGACCATCCCGGTCGTCAATCACAAGTCAACTGACTAAGGACGCATCATGCCCCGACCCATTCCTCTCGAACGTTATCGCAACATCGGTATCTCCGCGCATATCGATGCCGGTAAAACAACCACCACCGAGCGCATCCTGTTTTACACCGGGATGAGCCACAAGCTGGGAGAAGTACACGATGGCGCGGCAACTACCGACTGGATGGCGCAGGAGCAGGAGCGCGGCATTACCATTACCTCCGCGGCGGTAAGCTGCTTCTGGCCGGGTATGGACCGAAGCTACGAGCCGCACCGGATCAATATCATCGACACCCCGGGGCACGTGGATTTCACCATTGAGGTGGAACGCTCCATGCGGGTGCTCGACGGCGCGGTGATGGTCTATGACTCGGTGGGCGGCGTGCAGCCCCAGTCGGAGACCGTCTGGCGGCAGGCCAATAAGTACCATGTTCCGCGCATTGCCTTCGTTAACAAGATGGACCGCCCCGGCGCGGACTTCTTCCGCGTGGTGCAGATGATGGTCGACAAGCTGAAAGCCAATCCGGTGCCGATCGTTATCCCGGTTGGCGCCGAGGAGCACTTCACCGGCGTGGTCGATCTTATTAAGATGCGCGCCATCGTCTGGGACGATGCCACCCAGGGGATGACCTTCAGCTACGCGCCGGTACCGGACGACCTGCTGACCACTGCCCAGGTCTGGCGGGAGAAAATGGTCTCGGCGGCGGCGGAGGCCAGCGAGGCGCTGATGGATAAGTATCTTGAAACCGGCGATCTGGACGAAGCGGAGATTATCCGCGGGCTGCGCCAGCGCACCGTGGCCGGTGAGATCCAGCCGATGCTCTGCGGCAGCGCCTTTAAAAACAAAGGGGTGCAGCGGATGCTCGATGCGGTGATTGAACTGATGCCATCGCCTCTCGACGTGCCGGCCATCGACGGCGTGGATGAAAAAGAGCAGCACGCCGAACGTCATCCCAGCGATGACGAGCCCTTCTCGGCGCTGGCGTTCAAGCTGATGACCGATCCCTACGTCGGCCAGCTTACCTTTATCCGCGTCTACTCCGGCGTGCTGAAGAAGGGCGATGCGGTTTACAACCCGGTGAAGGGCAAGAAAGAGCGCATCGGGCGCATCGTGCTGATGCAGGCCAACGATCGTCATGAGGTGGACGAGCTGCGGGCAGGGGATATCGCCGCCTGCGTCGGGCTGAAGGACGTCACCACCGGCGACACCCTGTGCGACCCGGCGGCGGTGATTACCCTGGAGCGCATGGAGTTCCCGGAACCGGTGATCTCGCTGGCTATCGAGCCCAAAACCAAGGCCGATCAGGAGAAGATGGGCATCGCCCTACAGCGGCTGGCGGCGGAAGATCCCTCGTTCCGCCTGCATACCGACGAAGAGTCCGGCCAGACCATCATCTCCGGGATGGGCGAGCTGCACCTGGAGATTATCGTCGACCGCATGAAGCGCGAGTTCGGCGTGGAGGCCAATATCGGACGTCCGCAGGTCACCTATCGCGAAACCCTGCGCAGGGCGGTGAAGGATATCGAAGGTAAGTTTGTTCGTCAGTCCGGCGGGAAGGGGCAGTACGGACACGTGGTGCTGAGCCTGGAGCCGCTGGAGGCGGGCAAAGGTTTCGTCTTTGAGGACGCCACCAAGGGCGGCGTGGTGCCGCGCGAGTATATTCCGTCCGTGGAGAAAGGGCTGCGTGAGGCGATGAACAGCGGCGTGCTGGCCGGTTATCCGGTGGTGGACGTGAAGGCGACCCTGACCTTTGGCTCTTATCACGACGTGGACTCCTCGGAGATGGCCTTCCGCATGGCGGCGATCTTCGGCTTCAAAGAGGGGGCCCGCCGGGCCGACCCGGCTATTCTTGAGCCGATGATGCACGTGGAGGTGGAAACGCCGGAGGAGTACGCCGGGAATATTATGGGCGATCTCTCCTCCCGCCGCGGCCTGGTGCAGGGCATGGAGGAGCGTTTCGGCAGCCAGATCATCCGCGCCGACGTGCCGCTGGCGGAGATGTTTGGCTACGCGACGACGCTGCGATCCATGTCGCAAGGGCGCGCGACCTACAGCATGGAGTTTCACCACTATGCCGAGGCGCCGCGCAACGTGGCGGAGGAGATTATCGCCAGCCGGGGTAAAGGCTAAGCTGTAGCGGCGCAGGGAGCACCGTCCGGTTCCCTCTCCCTTTGGGAGAGGGTTAGGGGGGAACAGGCAACTCCGTCCGGTTCCCTCTCCCCTTTGGGGAGAGGGTTAGGGTGAGGGGAACAGGCAGCTCCGCTGCCTGTTCTGTCCACAACCACGCCTTATCCGCCAGGCTACCACCGGCAACCGTTATGCAAAATACCCTCTGGTTTTTAACCCGAGGGTATTTTTTATTGTCTCGATCGAAGCGTTGGGCTTATAACATGACGGCGAATAAAGGACTTATCTTCTGTTTTTATAGCCTGGCGCAAAGTATGATGCGTGCGATCCATTGGCTATTAATTAAAGGGATTTTAAAATTAACTTTCTGATTTACATGAATTTTGCGTTTTCCCGCAGGGCAGCAGACCTCCGGGAGTTCTGGAGAATAGAGGTCATTCGCAAGGATAAATTCTCCTGGCGCAGAGCGCTAACCAACATGGCCAATAACCGACGTCGTAACTTCATATTCTGGTGGCGCCTTGCCAGCGAAATGCATGAGCACGGTACAAAAAGAGAGCGAAAAGCGGCATCGCGGTTAAACAATAAGCTTAAAGAGCGATTTGCCACCGATATTGAACTCGGCGCCAGAATTGGCCCCGGATTTCATATATCTCATCACGCAGGTCTGGTTATTTCAAACAAAGCACGGATAGGGCGTAATTTTATTATTCGCCAGAATACGACCATAGGTAGCCGGCAGGGGCTATCCGATGATGAGGTAATCACTATCGGGAATAATGTCGATTTGGGCGCGAATTCTTGCATCATCGGCGCCGTCACTATTGGCGATAATGTCACCCTTGGGGCAATGTCCTTTGTAAACAAAGATATTCCATCGAATAGCGTTTATATAACGCGCAAGACTTCTGTTATCACAAACGTATCCGCAAATTAATCGTATATTGGGCGTGGGCAGAGCATGGCGAATAGCCCAAATCGTTTCGTCATGCTTATGACGAAACCAACGGTTTTTCTGCCCGCTAATTCGTACAGCAAAGGAGATAAGATGCGCCAGAGAATAATCGTCTGCCCGATAATACAAAATGAAGGTGAATTTCTGCTCTGTAAGATGGCTTCTGACCGAGGGGTATTCCCGGGGCAGTGGGCCTTGCCCGGCGGAGGAATGGAACCCGGTGAAACGATGGAAGCGGCGCTACGGCGTGAAATCATGGAAGAGTTGGGCGATGACCTGATTATCACGGATATCAAACCCTGGGCGTTTCGGGATGATATCCGCACCAAAACCTATCCGGATGGCAGCACCGAAGAGATTTATATGATTTACCTTATCTTCGATTGTACGAGTGCTAACCGGCAGATCGCCTTCAACGATGAATTTCAGGAAATAACCTGGGCGACTCCTGAACGGCTAAAAAGCCTGGATTTGAACGAGGCTACCCGAATCACTTTTAGCGAGAAAGGGCTTATTTAACGGGATATTCCCGGCTCGGTGCAGATTATTGTGACGTGGGGGGAAGGGGCGGTGGGAGTTAGCGGTCGCGTCTTATGGTTCCCTCTCCCTTTGGGAGAGGGTGAGGGTGAGGGGGAATATGCGGCTCCGTTGTCGGTTCCGTTCACCTCACGTTCAGTGTTTCTCTGTCACTCCTGTACCGGTGAACGTGTTAAGGGGGCTACCGCCGCCCCCTTAACAAACCCGGCTCCCGGCAAAGAAAATCGCCGCTTCGCGGTGCCCTCAGCTTATGCCCTCCGGCTATCGGGTCGGGCGTGATCCTACATCCATGTAGGTCACGCCCTCTCGGCGCATCCATGCGCCTCGCCCCGGCCTACGGTCAACGCTTCGGCGATTTTCAGCCGGACCAGGGTGCCGCTTTGAGATCAAGATGAATGTAATTTGTTTATCGCTGTGATATGGCTTTTTTGCGCTGGCCCCGGAGGTGGAAATGAAGAGAGCGAAACAGATAGTGGCGGCGCCTGTTCCCCTCACCCTGTCCCTCTCCCCGGAGGGGCGAGGGGACTGGATGGAGCCAGGAACAGAGCGGTGCGGTCTGGTGCCCTCACCCCAACCCTCTCCCACGGGGAGAGGGAGAAAACACTAAAAAAGCAACTGCCGTTGCTTTTTGCTTTTACCTTGCCTCACCCCAGCCCTCTCCTTTAGTGCGAGGGAGCAAACACTAAAAAAGCAACTGCCGTTGCTTTTTGCGTTTACCTCCGTTGTCATTTTGCTTTTACCTCCACCTCACTCCGGGGCCTTCACCATCCTCCCGCTGGTCACAAAGGTCCCCGCACCGAGATGATGCAGCGTATTCCGCTTATCCTCATCAAACTGCCAGCGCCCGGACATAAACGCCCGTTCATCCGCCGCGGCGGCAACCACCTCGCCGAACAGGGTATCGTACTTTTCGGCGGCGGAGGTCGCCGGCAGCAGGCGGCACTCCATCCAGGCCAGGCACTTCTCTTCGATAACCGGCAGACCCAGCGCCGGGCCGGTAACTACCGGAATACCGTAACAGTTGAACTTATCCTCATCCCGGCCGCTGACGCTGCCCACCGCGTAGGTCCAGTTGGCGGCGGCCACGCCGGGGATAACGATCCCGAACATCCCGCTGCGCTCAATCAGCTCCCGCGACCAGGCGCTTTTATCCACCACGATGGCGATGCGCGGCGGCTCGAACTCCACCGGCATCGACCAGGCGGCGGCCATCACGTTGCGCCGGCCGATGCTGTCGTCGCGGCTGGTGATTAACACCGTAGGGCCGTGGTTCAGCAGGCGGCTGGCGTGTTTTAACTCAACGGGGCGAAAGTGGCTCATGGCAAATCCTCAGTAAAGGCGATAACGCATTAAACGTCTGAAGGGCAGAGGAAATCAATACGCAACAATTCGTTCATGAGTTCGTCACATGCCGTCCCTACAGTGGCGGCACTAAATCCCAAAGAGGATAACAATATGCTTACCCCCATCACGCTCAACGGCGTCTCGTACGCGTTTGGCGCGCATACCGTATTACACCAAATCGATCTGCACATCGAGGCGGGCAGCGTGGTTGCGCTGCTTGGCCCATCAGGCTGCGGAAAAAGCACGCTATTACGTCTGCTGGCCGGCTTAACCCAGCCGCTGGAGGGCGAGATCCGCTTTGGCGACCGCCAGGTAGCCAGAGCCGGCTGGTCGCTCCCCCCTGAAGCGCGCGATATCGGTATGGTCTTTCAGGATTACGCCCTCTGGCCGCATATGACGGTGGCGCAGAACGTCGCCTTTCCGCTGAGGATGCGAAACGTGGCGCGTTCACCGCGCGAGGAGCGCGTCAGCAGGGCGCTAGGGCGCGTTGGCCTGAGTGAGTTTGCCGATCGCAAGCCGGCGGGACTCTCCGGCGGGCAGCAGCAGCGCGTGGCGCTGGCGCGCGCCATCGTGGCCGAACCCCGGGTGCTGCTCTTTGACGAGCCGCTCTCCAACCTCGACAGCGAACTGCGCGAGTCGCTCTGTACGGAGATGGCGTCGCTGCTGCGCCAGCTTGGCACCACCGCCGTTTACGTTACGCACGACCGTCGGGAGGCCGAAATTCTGGCCGACCGCATCGTGCATCTTGCCGCGGGCAGCGTCGCTGCCGATCGTCTGCTTCAATCCTCAGGGGAATTTGCATGAAATCAACGCTGTCTGTGAAAAAAGGAGTGCTGTTAGCCATGGCATTATCATCCGTTATGAGCTTCAGCGCCCACGCGCTGACGGTCTACACCGCGGGGCCCGGCTCGCTGGCGAAAAGCCTCGCCAGCGGCTTTGAGAAGAAAACCGGCGTAAAGGTCGATATCTTCCAGGCCACCACTGGCAAGGTTATGGCGCGCCTGGAGGCGGAGCAGGCCAACCCGCAGGCCGATATTCTGATCTCCGCCTCCTGGGATACGGCGGAAGATCTGCACAATCGCGGCTGGCTGCTGCCGTACCAGAGCGCCAACGCCGAAAAGGTCCCCGCTGACCTGAAATCAGGCGACTTTGTCGCGCAGGGTATCTCGGCGCTGGGGATCGTCTGGAACAGCAAGAGCGGCACGCCGGAGCCGAAAGAGTGGCGGGACCTCACCTCGGCGGCCTTTAAAGATAAAGTCACTACGCCGGATCCGGCGCTCTCCGGGGCCTCTTTAGATCTGCTGATCGGGCTGCAAAACGGCATGGGCGATAACGCCTGGTCGCTGTTCGACGCGCTGAAAAAGAACGGCATGGTGGTAAGCGGCCCGAACGCCCAGGCGGTGACGCCGGTAATGCAGGGGGCCAAAGCCGCGGTCTTTGGCGCGGTGGATTACGTCTCCTATGGCAATATCAGCCAGGGCGAATCTCTGAAGGTGATCTTCCCGGCCAGCGGCACGGTAATTGCCCCGCGCCCGATGATGATCCTCAAATCCACGCCGCACGCGGATGACGCCAAAGCCTTTATCGATTACGTGCTGTCGCCGGAGGGCCAGGCGATGGTCGCCGATGCCTGGCTGATGCCCGCCCGCGAAGACGTGCAGGCCAAACGCCCGCTGCTGAACGAGCTGAAAATTCTGCCGACCAGAAGCGACGGCACCAGCGAGCGCAGCGACATTCTTAAGCGTTTCAACGCCATTTTTGCCCTGTAACCCACCCGACGGGGGCAACCCCGTCTTCAGGATCTCCCGTGAAACAGCCATTTCTGTCGGGCGCGACGCTCACCATGCTGATGGTGCTGGTGGCGCTCCCGCTCGCTTTTATTCTGCTCCAGGCGGTATTCCCGCAGTTTAGCGCCGGCGATTTTAGCGGCGCCTTCGGCGGCGTGGGGCAGCTGCTGGCCGAGCCGCAGCTTCCGACCATGCTGGGCGGCACCCTGCAGATCGCCATCGGGGTGGCGCTGGTGAGCGCCCTGATTGGTTTTCCGCTGGGGGTGGCGCGCGGGCTGTTTAACCTGCCGCTGCCGCGCCTGTGGGATCTGCTGTTCCTGATCCCGTTTCTGACCCCGCCCTATATCGCCGCGCTCTCGTGGATGCTGGTATTGCAGAGCAACGGCTACCTGCAGCAGCTGACGGGGTTAAGCCTTAACGACCTGCTGTTCAGCAAAACCGGCATCGTGCTGGTGATGGCGCTGAATATCTTTCCGGTAGTGTACTTTGCCGTCTCGCGCAGCCTGCTCGCCAGCGGGCAGCGGCTGGCGCTGGTGGCCAGGGTGCACGGGGCCAGCGCGGGCAGGGCGTTCTGGCACGTTACGCTGCCGATGCTCTCTCCGGCGCTGGCGGGGGGAATGCTGCTGGCGTTCACCCTGGCCATTGAGGAGTACGGCGTTCCGGCGGCGCTCGGCTCCCGGGCCGGGGTGGTGATGCTGACCACCGCTATCGAGAAAAAGCTCGCTGACTGGCCGGTGGATCTCTGTGGGGCGGCGATGCTCTCGGTGGTGCTGGTCGCCATCGCCCTCGGCGGCTGGGCGTTGCAGAAGAAGCTCACCGGCCATCACGACGTCACCAGCGTAACCGGCAAACCCACCGAGAACATGGGGGCCGAGGCGGGCGTCTGGCGCTGGCCGATAGCGGGCCTGATGGCGCTGGTGGGGCTGATCGCCGTGGTGCTGCCCGGCGCGTCTATGGCGGTGTCGGGCATACTGGGGACCCTGTCCGGCGGCGTGACCCTGGAAAACGTGACCCTGTCACACTACGCGGCGCTGTTCAGCCAGCAGGGAGACGCCCTCGCGGCGCTGGGCTCCAGCCTGTCGCTGGCGCTGGGGGCCGCCGGCATTACCGGCCTGCTGGGGTTACTCGCCGCCTGGCTGGTGGTGGTGCAAAAAATCAAAGGCCGCGCGCTGGTGGATGCCCTTTCGCTGATGCCCGCCGCGCTGCCTGGCATTGTGGTTGGAGTGGGGCTGATTTTGCTGTGGAACCGCAGCTGGTGGCCGGTTTCTCCCTATAACAGCTGGGCCATTTTGCTGCTCTCTTACTGCTGCCTGCTGCTGCCCTGGCCGGTGCGCTACGTCGCCAGCGCGCTGCGCCAGCTGGGGGGCAACCTGGAGCCGGCGGCCAGGGTGCACGGGGCGTCGGCGTTGCAGGCGCTGCGCTTTATCGTGCTGCCGCTGGTGTCGCCGGCGATGCTCGCCGCCATGCTGATGGTTTTTGCTATTGCCTCCCGGGAGCTGGTGACCTCGCTGCTGCTGGCCCCGGCGGGCACCCAGACCGTGTCGGTATTTATCTGGCGGCAGTTCGAGCAGGGCTCGGTGGGGCAAGGGATGGCAATGGCGACGCTGACCCTGCTGACCGGGCTGGCGCTGATGTTAAGCGCCCTTGCCATCCTGCAGCGCGGGGGGCGCGGCTAAAAAAGCACTTTTACGCCGGTGGCCGCGTAAAAATAGTTTATAAACAGGGAACACCACTACAAGGAAGATCGCTATGTCTCCATTTTTGAGTGCTTATTTCGCCCGTACGGGCTGGCAGCAGCCCGCTACGGTGGATATCGACACCCTGCGCGGGCTTCATCTTCACCATAACTGCGCCATTCCCTTTGAGAATATCGACGTGGTGCTACCCCGCGAGATCCAGCTTGAGGATCAATACGTGGAGGATAAGCTGGTGACCGCCCGCCGCGGCGGCTACTGCTTCGAGCAGAACGGGCTTTTCGAACGGGTGCTGCGTGAGGTGGGGTTTAACGTGCGCAGCGCGCTGGGGCGCGTGGTGCTCGGCAACCCGCCGCAGATGCCGCCGCGCACCCACCGCCTGCTGCTGGTGGAGCTGGACGGCGAGCGCTGGATTGCCGACGTGGGCTTTGGCGGCCAGACGTTGACCGCGCCGGTTCGGCTGGTGGCGGATATCGAACAGCCCACGCCGCACGGCGTCTATCGCCTGCAAAACGAGGGCAGCGACTGGATATTGCAGGTCCACCATCATGACCGCTGGCAGTCGATGTATTACTTCGATCTGGCCAACGTCCATTTTAGCGATTATGTGATGGGCAACTTCTGGTCCGCCCACTGGCCCCAGTCCCATTTCCGTCATCATCTGCTGATGTGCCGGCACCTGCCTGACGGCGGCAAGCTGACCCTAACCAACTTCCACTTTACCCGCTGGCAGGGTGCGCTGGCGGTTGAACAGCGCCATCTCGCCGATGCCGCCGAGCTTTACCAGCTAATGCAGGAGCGGTTCGGGCTGGGCGTGGATGACGTGAAAAACGGTTTTTCGCTGGCGGAGCTGACGGCGGTGATAGCCGGGTTTGATACCCATCCGCAGGCGGGTAAATAGGGCGGGCACGCCGATCCCCTCACCCCAACCCTCTCCCGAAGGGAGAGGGAGCAAACAATAAAAAAGGCAACCTGCGTTGCCTTTTTGCTTTTACCGCCGCGATCTCACCAGCTGGTACCGCCGCGTGAAGTACTCGAAGGGGGCGCTCCAGACGTGTACCAGTCGGGTAAAGGGGAAGATCAGGAAGATGGTCATCCCCAGCACCAGATGGACGCGGAACACGATGTCCACCCCGCGCAGCATCTCCGAGGAGCCGCCGCCGAAGGTGACGATGCTTTGCGCCCAGCCCACCAGCTTCATCATCTCGCTGCCGTCCGGGTAGCGGGCGGAGAAGGGAATGGTGGTCAGGCCGAGAATGCACTGGATCAGCAGGATGCTCATGATGACAATATCCGGCGTGGTGGAGGTGGCGCGCACCCGCTGGTTGAACAGGCGGCGGTAGAGCAGCATCGAACCGCCAATCAGCGTCAGTACGCCGCAGATCCCCCCGGCAATCATCGCCAATTGCTGTTTTACCGCGATGGGCAGGAACCAGGCGTACATCCAGTGCGGGGTGAGCATTCCGAACAGGTGGCCAAAGAAAATCCCCAGAATACCGATATGAAACAGGTTAGAGCCCCAGTTCATGCCGCGCTTGCTGAGGAGCTGGCTCGACGAGGCGCGCCAGGTGTACTGGCCATAGTCGTAGCGTAGCCAACTGCCCACGAAGAAGACCGTGGCGCAGATATAGGGATAAACGTCGTAAAAAAAGATATCGAGGTAATGGATCATTTTGCACCTCCGGCGCCGACGTCCACGTACTGGGGGGCGACGTCCTGGCTAAAGCGTCGTTGATATTGCTGCATCGGCGAGCTGTCGCACGATGTGGCGTTGTCTTCGATAAACTTCACCTGCTCCTCCTCCCAGACCGCATCCAGCGCCTGGGGGGTGTCGTCTCTCTTTTCAGCCGCCACCTGAGACGCGACGCTGTCGCTTGACAGGCGGGTGCCCGCCAGCTGGAGCAGGGCGTCGAACAGCGCGTACCACGCCGCCTCGCGCTGCTTCAGCCGCCCGCCGATCAGGGCCAGGATAGGTGCCACGTTCTGTAGCCCTTCGCGCGCCTCGGCCTCGTCAATAATGCTTAAATACTCCAGATAAAGCGGCAGATAGTCCGGCAGCTCGCGGCAATCGAGCTGCAGGCCGACCTTCTCGTACTGGCCCATCAGGTCAACCATCGCCTGGCCGCGATCGCGGGATTCGGCGTGCACGTGCTCGAACAGCAGCAGCGAGGTGGCCCGGCCGCGCTCGAACACTTCGCACCACTCCGCCTGGCGGTCCAGCAGCGGGGCGTCCAGGTAGTTCCGGGTAAAGGGCAGCAGCGCCGGGGCCTGCTCTGCAATCAGCGTCAGCGCCTCGTCGCGGTTCTCCCACAAGAGCTCGTCGGGATACTCCATCAGCAGGGCGATAATTTTCAGGATCCGCATTATTCCCCCTCTCCGTGTTCGCGCACCTCGGTGATGTTAATGGCGTCGATGCGGCTGCTGTTAAACAGGTTGAATTTGGTGTCCGAGCCGTGGCAGCCGTCGCCGAAGGTAAAGCCGCAGCCGTTTTTCTCCGGGAAGGCGTCGCGGGCCATCTCCCGGTGGCTGGTGGGGATCACGAAGCGATCTTCGTAGTTGGCGATGGCCAGATAGCGGTACATCTCCTCCACCTGCTCCACGCTCAGGCCCACCTCTTCGATGGCGCGGGTATCGGTAACTCCCTCGACGGTCTGGGAACGCTTGTAGTGGCGCATCGCCATCATGCGCTTCAGGGCGCGCAGCACCGGGCCAGGGTCGCCGGCGCTCAGCATGTTCGCCAGGTACTGAACCGGAATGCGCAGGCTCTCCACCGCCGGCAGCACGCCGTCGGTCTGCGGCAGGCCGCCGGCATCGGCGTAAGACTGGATCGGCGACAGGGGCGGCACGTACCAGACCATCGGCAGGGTGCGGTACTCCGGGTGCAGCGGCAGGGCCAGCTTCCAGTCCATCGCCATTTTGTAGACCGGCGAACGCTGGGCGGCGTCGATCACGTTCTGCGGGATGCCCTGTTTCAGCGCTTCCTCGATTACCGCCGGATCGTTGGGGTTGAGGAAGACGTCGCACTGGCGCTCGTAGAGATCGGTTTCATGCTCGGTGCTGGCCGCCTCTTCGATGCGGTCCGCGTCGTACAGCAGCACGCCGAGATAGCGAATGCGCCCGACGCAGGTCTCGGAGCAGACCGTCGGCTGGCCGGACTCGATGCGCGGGTAGCAGAAGATGCACTTCTCGGACTTGCCGCTCTTCCAGTTGAAGTAGATTTTTTTGTACGGGCAGCCGCTGATGCACAGGCGCCAGCCGCGGCACTTGTCCTGATCGATAAGGACAATGCCGTCCTCTTCGCGCTTGTAGATAGCGCCGCTCGGGCAGGTGGCCACGCAGCTCGGGTTGAGGCAGTGCTCGCACAGGCGCGGCAGATACATCATGAAGGTGTTCTCAAACTGGCCGTACATCTCCTTCTGCATCCGGTCGAAGTTGCGGTCCCGGGCGCGCTTCTCAAATTCGCCGCCGAGCAGCTCCTCCCAGTTGGGCCCCCACTTGATTTTGTCCATCCGCTTGCCGTCAATCAGCGAGCGCGGGCGGGCGGTAGGGAGATGGTCTCCCTCTTTGGCGCGATGCAAATCCTGATAGTCAAAGGTGAAGGGCTCGTAATAGTCGTCGATTTGCGGCATCACCGGGTTGGCGAAGATTTTCGACAACACGCCCAGCTTGCCCCCGAGGCGCGGGGTGAGCTTGCCGGTGATGCCCCTGATCCAGCCGCCTTGCCACTCCTCCTGGTCCTCCCAGTTTTTCGGATAGCCGATGCCCGGCTTGGTTTCGACGTTGTTAAACCACGCGTACTCCATCCCTTCGCGCCCGGTCCAGACGTTTTTACACGTCACCGAGCAGGTGTGGCAGCCAATGCACTTATCGAGATTCAGTACCATGCCGACCTGTGAGCGTATTTTCATTTTTTCGCCTCCTGTACCTGATCCCGACCTTCGCCGTCCAGCCAGTTAATGTTTTTCATTTTGCGGATCATGATGAACTCGTCGCGGTTTGAGCCTACGGTGCCGTAGTAGTTAAAGCCGTAGGCCAGCTGGGCATAGCCGCCAATCATATGGGTAGGTTTCGGGCAGACGCGGGTGACCGAGTTATGGATCCCGCCGCGCCGGCCGGTGATCTCCGAACCCGGTATGTTCAGGATGCGCTCTTGGGCGTGGTACATCATGGTCATCCCCGGCGGCACGCGCTGGCTGACCACCGCGCGGGCGGTGAGGACGCCGTTGGCGTTGAAGGCTTCGATCCAGTCGTTGTCCTCAATGCCCAGCTCCCGGGCGTCGGTTTCGCTGATCCAGACGATCGGCCCGCCGCGGGAGAGGGTCTGCATCAGCAGGTTCTCGCTGTAGGTGGAGTGGATACCCCATTTCTGGTGCGGCGTCAGGAAGTTGAGCGCTTTTTCCGGGAAGCCGTTCGGCGGGATGTCGCGCATATGGGTCACGCTGCGGGTATCAATAGGCGGACGGTAGGCCACCAGGCTTTCGCCGAAGGCGCGCATCCAGAGGTGATCCTGGTAAAGCTGCTGGCGGCCGGAGAGGGTGCGCCAGGGGATCAGCTCATGCACGTTGGTGTAGCCGGCGTTGTAAGAGACGTGTTCGCTCTCAAGCCCGGACCAGGTAGGGCTGGAGATGATTTTGCGCGGCTGGGCCTGAATATCCCGGAAGCGGATTTTTTCGTCCTCTTTGTTGATCGCCAGATGGGTGTGATCCCGCCCGGTCATCTCGCCCAGCGCCTCCCAGGCCTTCACCGCCACCTGGCCGTTGGTTTCCGGCGCCAGCGCCAGAATCACCTCCGAGGCGTCGATGGCGGTTTCAATGCGCGGACGCCCTTTGGCCGGGCCGTCGAGCTTCACGTAGTTGAGCTTGCCGAGGAAATCGATCTCGTTCTGGGTATTCCACGAGATGCCTTTCCCGCCGTTGCCGAGCTTATCCAGCAGCGGCCCGAGGGCGGTGAAGCGCTCGTAGGTTTCCGGGTAGTTGCGCTCCACCACGGCGATGTTCGGCGCGGTTTTGCCGGGGATTAAATCGCACTCGCCTTTGCGCCAGTCCTGGATATCAAAGGGCTGGGAGAGCTCCGTCGGGGAGTCGTGCTGCAAGGGCACCAGCACCACGTCGGTTTCGGTGCCGAGGTGGCCCACGCACACTTCAGAAAAGACCTTCGCGATACCTTTGTAGATCTCCCAGTCGCTGCGCGACTCCCAGGCCGGATCCACGGCGGCGGAAAGCGGGTGAATAAACGGATGCATATCCGAGGTATTCATGTCGTCCTTTTCGTACCAGGTGGCGGTGGGCAGCACGATATCGGAGAACAGGCAGGTGGTGGACATGCGGAAATCGAGGGTCACCAGCAGATCCAGCTTGCCTTCGATGGCGGCGGTCTGCCACTCCACCTCTTCCGGCTTCACCCCATCGGTAGAGCCGAGATCCTCGCCCTGAATGCCGCTTTCGGTGCCCAGCAGATATTTGAGCATGTACTCATGCCCTTTACCGGAGGAGCCCAGCAGGTTAGAGCGCCAGACGAAGAGGTTGCGCGGGTGGTTTTTGCCGTTGTCCGGCTGCTCGCAGGCGAAACGGATATCCCCCGACTTCAGCCCCTGGACGGTGTACTCCTGCGGCGTCATCCCGGCGGCCACGGCGCTGGCCTTGATGCTCAGCGGGTTAAGGTTGAGCTGGGGGGCGGAGGGGAGCCAGCCCATGCGCTCGGCGCGCACGTTGAAATCGATCAGGTGGCCGGTGAATTTAGCGCTGTCCGCCAGCGGGGAGAGCAGCTCCTGCGCGGTGAGCTTTTCATAGCGCCACTGGCTGGCGTGGTTATAGAAGTAGGAGGTGCTGTTCATATGGCGCGGCGGGCGGTTCCAGTCCAGCGCGAAGGCCAGCGGCAGCCAGCCGGTCTGCGGGCGCAGCTTCTCCTGGCCCACGTAGTGCGACCAGCCGCCGCCGCTCTGGCCGACGCAGCCGCAGAAGACCAGCATGTTGATCATCCCGCGGTAGTTCATGTCCATGTGGTACCAGTGGTTAACACCGGCACCGAGGATAATCATCGAGCGACCGTGGGTTTTATGGGCGGTATCGGCGAACTCCCGGGCGATCTGCTCAATGTGGCGACGCGGCACGCCGGTGATCTGCTCCCCCCAGGCCGGTGAGTAGGCCTTGATTTCGCCGTAATCCTTCACCGCGTTGACATCGTCCAGCCCGCGGTCGAGGCCGTAGTTGGCCAGCATCAGGTCATAGACGCTCACCACCTGGCGCCGGCTGCCGTCGGTCAGGGTCAAGGTTTTAGCCGGGACTTTGCGCAGCAGGATCGGATCCTGCTTCACGCTGCGAAAATGGGGGTTTTCGTTGCCGCCAAAGTAGGGGAAGGCCACGTCGGCAATGCTATCGTGGGCGGTAAGCAGGGACAGGGTGAGATCCGTCTGCTGGCCCGCCGCCAGCGATTCGAGGTTCCATTTGCCTTTTTCGCCCCAGCGAAAACCGATAGAGCCGTTCGGCACCACCAGATCGCCGGCGCTGTTAAAGGCGACCGTTTTCCACTCCGGGTTATTGCCTTCGCCCAGCCCGTCGGCGAGATCCGAGGCGCGCAGCATGCGGCCCGGCTCGAGGCTGCCGTCCGGGCGCGGATCGAGAATCACCAGCATCGGCATATCGGTATAGCGGCGGCAGTAGTTGAGGAAATAGTCGCTGGGGTTATCGAGGTGAAACTCTTTTAAAATCACGTGGCCCATGGCCATCGCCAGCGCGCTGTCGGTACCTTGCTTCGGCGCCAGCCACTGGTCGCTGAGCTTCGCCACCTCGGAGAAGTCCGGGGTGATGGCGATGGTTTTGGTACCTTTGTAGCGCACTTCGGTGAAAAAGTGGGCGTCCGGGGTGCGGGTCTGCGGGACGTTAGAGCCCCAGGCGATGATGTAGGCGGAGTTATACCAGTCCGCGGATTCCGGCACGTCGGTCTGCTCGCCCCAGGTCATGGGCGAGGCGGGGGGCAGGTCGCAGTACCAGTCGTAAAAGCTGAGGCAGGTGCCGCCAATCAGCGACAGATAGCGGGTACCCGCCGCGTAAGAGACCATCGACATCGCCGGGATGGGCGAGAAGCCCGCCACCCGGTCCGGGCCGTAGTTTTTAATCGTCCAGACGTTAGCCGCGGCGATCAGCTGGTTCAGCTCTTTCCAGTTCGAGCGGATAAAGCCACCCTTGCCGCGCACCTGCTTGTAGCTTTTTACTTTTACCGGGTCCTGCATGATGGCGTTCCAGGCCAGCACCGGATCGATGTGTTCGGCCAGCGCGTCGCGCCAGAGTTCAATCAGCCGTTTACGCACCAGCGGATATTTCAGGCGGTTGGCGCTGTAGAGATACCAGGAGTAGCTGGCGCCGCGCGGGCAGCCGCGGGGCTCGTGGTTGGGCAGGTCGGGGCGGGTGCGGGGGTAGTCGGTCTGCTGGGTTTCCCAGGTGACGAGGCCGTTTTTGACGTAAATCTTCCAGCTACAGGAGCCGGTACAGTTCACCCCGTGGGTTGAGCGCACGATCTTATCGAACTGCCAGCGCTGGCGATAGCTGTCTTCCCAGTCGCGGTTGGTGTGCATCACCTGCCCGTGGTCATCGGCGAAGCTATCGCCCTTATATTTAAAATAGCGAAAGCGATCCAACAGTTTACTCATGACGTCTCTCCTGACGGGGCGACTCCCGCCCCCGTGGTTAACTCTGTCTGACTGAATGGTTATGCTTTAACGTGTTTCTGGCGGCGGCCGTAGACCAGCCAGGTGATAAAGACGCAGGCGATGTAGAAGACAAGGAAGATCTTCATGGCGCCCACCGGCGAGCCGGTCATCGCCAGCGAGGTGCCGAAGGCTTTGGGGATAAAGAACCCGCCCACCGCGCCGATGGCCGAGATAAAGCCCAGCGCGGCCGCGGTGTCGGTTACCGCCGTCTGCTGCGCCTGCTCTTCGGTGCCGCCGTGCAGCTTGACCTGATACAGGGTGATTTGGCGGAAGATAACGGCGATCATCTGGAAGGTGGAGCCGCTGCCGAGGCCGGCGGTCAGGAACAGCCCCATAAACACCAGATAGAAGGCGGTGAAGCTGCCGCTGCCCGAGCCGGGCAGGGTGAGGAACAGCAGGGCCGAAAAGAGTGCCATCAGCACAAAATTGACCAGCGTGACCCGCACGCCGCCGAGCTTGTCCGACACCACGCCGCCGGCAGAGCGCGCCAGCGCGCCTATTAGCGGCCCGAAGAAGGCGAGATGCAGAATATTCACGTCCGGGAACTGGGTTTTCGCCAGCATCGCAAAGCCGGCGGAAAAGCCGATAAAGGAGCCAAAGGTAGCCAGGTACAGCAGGCTCAGCAGCCACAGGTGGGGCTGTTTTAACACCGGAAGCTGGCTGGCAATCGAGGCCTTCGAGCTGGCAATATCGTTCATGCCGAAAAAGGCCGCCAGGGTGGCCAGCAGCAGCAGCGGCGCCCAGATCCAGGCAGCGTTGGCGAGGAACAGGCTTGAGCCATCCTCCTGCGGCACGCCGTGCACCCCGAGAAAGGCAAACATCGGCAGGAAAATCACCACCGGGGCGACCATCTGCATTACGCTCACGCCCAGATTCCCCAGCCCGCCGTTGATGCCCAGCGCGCTGCCCTGTTTTGCTTTCGGGAAGAAAAAGCTGATATTGCCCATGCTGGAGGCAAAGTTAGCGCCGGCAAAACCGCACAGCAGGGCAATAATAATAAATACCCAGTACGGAGTAGTATTGTTCTGTACGGCTATACCAAGCCATACGCAGGGAATAATCAGAATAACGGTGCTTAATACCGTCCAGTAGCGGCCGCCAAATAACGGTACCATAAAGGAGTAGGGCACGCGCAGTAATGCGCCGGAAAGGGAGGGTAATGCGGTTAACATAAATAGCTGGTCGGTAGTGAAATTAAAACCGACTTTATTAAGATTCACCGCAACGGCGCTAAATAACATCCATACGCAAAAGGCCAGCAGCAGGCAGCTTACGGAGATCCACAGATTTCGTCGCGCGATGGCCTTGCCTTTATTTTCCCAGAATGCCGGGTTTTCAGGTTTCCAGTTACTTAAAAGATAATGATTGTTTTTCTCATTATGTTGCGACATATCACCCTCTTGATTATCCATAAATTTCATAAAAAACAAAAGAATACAGGCGCGAGCCTGCAAGGCCGTTTTATACGTTTTCAGGAGTCTTTGGGATACGTCTGAAGAATAGATAAAAAAATGAACCCCTGCGGTTGCAGGGGAGAATAGTCGCGGCAATAAGTGTTACTAAATGTAAAATGGTCTGTAAATTACCGGGTTGGGAGAATATTAATTAAGCTCAAGGCTAATTAGTTTATCCAGATGTTTATTAAATGCCGCCTCGTCGATACCGGCAATATTTAACATATAAATACCGTCCAGCCCGCAAACCAGGCTAATCAGCCGCCAGGCAATATTCTCCGCCGTATCTTTTAATTTAAATACCTTGTCATCAGCGCCGGCCTGAATGATAGCCACCGTTCTTTGATGCCACATCTCCATGGTCAGGATATAAGCCTCTTTTATTTCTGCCTCCCGCTCGGCCAGAATTTGCGCTTCGCGCCACAGGCGAATATAAGGCTCCAGACTATGTTCGTCGCTGCCCAGCATCGCGTGCAGCTTTTCGCGCCAGCCCGCGGTGGCCGGCACGATTTCCGCATCCAGCAGTTCGCGTATGAGATGGATAAAGGCCTGGGATTTAAGTTCCCCTACGCTGGCGAAGTGGTGGTGGACCTGGCCTGCGGCAACCCCGGCTTCGGCGGCGATGCGGCGCACCGTCATGCCGGAGAAGCCCTCATTCAGCGCCACGCGCATCGCCGCCTGCAGGATCCCTTCCCGGCGCTGGTCTTTATTCAAATAGGTCATGATGGTCACTCTTAATGGCGGGGCAACGAGTTTAACAAAAAGCTGGACAGGCGTTCAACTTTCCGTAGGATCGCTTTCTGGACATGTGTCCAGATTTCGACTTAAAAGGAAATTTATGTTTCGTCAGTGGTTAGCAGTAGTGGTTATCGTTCTGGTCTATATTCCGGTAGCCATAGACGCCACGGTGTTGCACGTCGCCGCCCCGACATTGAGCATGACGCTGGGCGCCAGCGGCAACGAGCTGCTGTGGATAATCGATATCTATTCGCTGGTGATGGCCGGAATGGTGCTGCCGATGGGCGCCCTGGGCGATCGCATCGGCTTTAAGCGCCTGCTTATGCTGGGCAGCATACTCTTTGGACTCTCATCGCTGTGGGCCGCTTTTGCCGGCTCGGCCGGTTGGCTTATCGCCGCCCGCGCCAGCCTGGCGATCGGTGCGGCGATGATTATTCCTGCGACCCTGGCCGGGATCCGCACCCTGTTTACCGACGCCCGACAGCGTAATATCGCCCTTGGCGTCTGGGCGGCGGTGGGCTCCGGCGGCGCGGCCTTTGGCCCGCTGATCGGCGGCTGGCTGCTGGAGCACTTTTACTGGGGCTCGGTATTTTTAATCAATGTGCCCATAGTGGCGGTTGTGGTTACCCTGGCGGCGCGCCTGGTTCCGCCCCAGCGGGGGCGGGCGGAGCAGACGCTGAATATCAGCCATGCCGTTATGCTGATTGTGGCAATCCTGCTGCTGGTCTACAGCGCCAAAACGGCGCTCAAAGGGGCGCTGTCGCCGTGGCTGGTGCTGTTAACCCTGCTGATCGGGGCGGTACTGCTGTTCACCTTTGTGCGCATCCAGCTGCGGGCCCGCGTGCCGATGATCGATATGCGCCTTTTCTGCCACCGTATTATTCTGAGCGGCGTGGTGATGGCCATGACCGCCATGATTGCTCTGGTGGGGTTTGAGCTGCTGATGGCCCAGGAGCTGCAGTTTGTACATGGCTTTACCCCTTTCGACGCGGGCATATTTATGTTGCCGCTGATGATGGCCAGCGGCTTTAGCGGTCCTATTGCCGGCGTGCTGGTCGGTCGGCTGGGTCTGCGTATCGTGGCGGCTGGAGGGATGGGGCTGAGCGCCCTCAGCTTTATCGGGCTTTCAACCCTCGATTTCAGTACCCAGCGGTGGCAGGCGTGGGGGCTGATGGTGCTGCTCGGGTTCAGCGCCGCCAGCGCGTTGCTTGCATCAACCTCCGCCATTATGGCCGCCGCGCCCAAAGAGAAAGCCGCGGCGGCAGGGGCGATTGAAACCATGTCCTATGAGTTAGGCGCGGGCCTGGGTATCGCTATCTTCGGACTGTTGCTTACCCGCAGCTATTCCACCTCGGTGGTTTTACCGAGCGGCATCGCGCCCGACGTCGCCGAGCGGGCCTCATCTTCAATAGGTGAGGCGGTAAAAGTGGCGCGTCAGCTAACGCCGGAAATGGCGGATTCCGTGGTTACGGCAGCAAAAGCCGCCTTTATTACCTCCCATAGCGTAGCGCTGGGCAGTGCCGGAGGCATGCTGCTGCTGCTGGCGATAGGGATCTGGTTTAGCCTGGCGAAGGTTCCGCGTTAGCAAAGCGTTTTAGTTACAACATACTATTAGCTTTTATTTTAACGATGACCCGGCCTACGGCCGGGAGATCGTGCAAAACTCAAAGCTCCTGCGCCGAACTTAGCAGGCTATGCAGCAGGACGTTGGCGCCTTTCTCCGACCACTCCGGCAAAATCCGCTCCTCTTCGTTATGGCTGATGCCTTTCACGCAGGGGATAAAGATCATGCTGGACGGGGCGATGGCGCTGATATAGCAGGTATCGTGACCGGCGCCGGAAACCATCGGCTTAGCCGTGTAGCCCAGCGCTTTTACCGCAGCTTCGCTGCGTGCCAGGCAGCGCGGGTCAAAATCGATCGGGGCATAGTCAAAGATACGCTCAACCTGCGCGTTCACGCCGCGGGCGGCAAGGGCTTCTCCCGCCTGATGCAGGGCCGCCTCCATCGCAATTAACGCCTCGCTGGCAGGGTGGCGAAACTCCACGCTGCAAACCACCCGGGAAGGAACCACGTTGCGCGAGCCGGGCGTTACCTGCACCATGCCGATGGTGGCCCGGCCGTCCGGCGCGTGCTGATAGCCAATTTCTTCCACCCGTAACGCCAGTTCGGCAAAGGCGGTAAGCGCATCCCGACGGCTGTGCATGGGCGTGGTTCCCGCGTGGGCGGCAAAGCCGTCGAGCGTAACGGTGAACCAGCGCTGGCCCATGGCGGCACGCACCAGACCAATGTCGATACCTTCCTCTTCGAGAATTGGGCCCTGTTCGATATGCAGCTCATAGCATGCATGCACCGGAAAAGCGCGGGCAGGGCGTTCGCCGCGATAGCCGATAGCTTCCAGCGCCTCGCGCACCGTGATTCTGGCGCTGTCGGTGCGGGCCCAGGCAAACTCCTGCGACAGCTGCCCGGCCCAGACGCCGGAGGCCAGCATCGCCGGGGCAAAGCGCGCCCCTTCTTCGTTGGTCCAGTTAACCAGAACGATATCGCGTTCGGTTTCGATCTGGCGATCGTTGAGGGTGCGCAGTACTTCCAGCCCGGCCATCACGCCGTAAATGCCGTCGTAATTGCCGCCCAGCGGCTGGGAATCCACGTGCGAGCCGGTCATCACCGGCGCCAGCGCCGGGTTTTTACCCGCGCGGCGGATAAACATGTTGCCCATGCTATCCACGTCGCAGGTAAAGCCCGCCTCCAGCGCCCATTCGCGCAGCAGATCGCGCGCAATGCGATCTTCGTCACTCAGCGCCAGCCGGGTGACGCCCCCGGCGGGGGTGCCTCCGATCTGCGCCATTTGCTCAAGGGTGGACCACAGCCGGTCTGCGTTTATGCGGATCATGATTTGTCCTTTGTGCTGCGATAGCGAAAATCGCAGCAGGCGCCGCCCTGCATGATGGTGGTGGTGCGCGTCAGCTCCACGTCCGGCGCGTAGCCAACGATAAACTTCTCGTCACGGGCGCAGGAGAGCAGGTGGCCGATCTCCCCGAGCCCCATTTCGTGATACATCTCGGCATAGCGGCAGCGGGTCACGTTGTAGTTGTACTGCCGCTCGTCGGCGTCGATCACCTTCACGTCCAGCGCGTTATCCTTCTCCCAGAGATATTGCAGGGCGATAAAGCTCTTTACGTCCGGCTCGGTGGGCTCCTGGCTGGCAAACGCTTTACCCGCGTCGATTGCCGCCTGCTCGATGGCCTCGCCAATCACCGCCTGGGCGCGATCTTTGCCGATCTCACGCACCAGAATTTCATAAATGGGTTTAATAATTTCTGCTTCGATTTTGCGGCGGGCAAGAATACCCAGCTCGTTATTATTGCTCATCACATTGCCTCACTGCGTTACTTCGTTTTGCTGCCGCCCAGCACGGTTTGCGGCTGCCATTTGCCATCCACCACTTTATAGACGGTGAAGGAAGGGGCTTTAAGGTTGCCCTGATTATCAAAGGCGATCTGGCCGGTTACGCCGGAATAGCTGATAGCGCGCAGCGCCGGCAGGTAATCGGCAGGATCCACCGAGTCGGCTTTTTCCATGGCCGCAACCAGCACGCGGGTAGCGTCATAGGCGAACGGAGCGTGCAGCTCGATATGGGTGTGATAGCGCGACTGGTAGGCCTGCTCAAAGGCTTTCCCTCCCGGCATCTGCTCGACCGGCAGGCCCGGCTCGAGGGCTACCACGCCGTCACCCTCTTTCTGCGCCAGCTGCAGGAAGGTCTGGCTGACGAAACCGCCCGCGCCCATCAGGGTCGCTTTCATCCCCAACTGCTTAATACGGCGGGCCAGCGGTGCCGCCTGGCTGTCCACGCCGCCAAAGAATATTAAGTCGGCGTTTTTGCTGCGAATAGCGGTAAGTACGGCGCTGAAATCGACGGTTTTATCATCCACATACTGCCGATCGACGATTTTAACGCCCTGGGCTTCCAGCGATTTAATAAACTCATCCGCCAGCCCCTGGCCAAAGGCGGTGCGATCGTCGATCACCGCGATGCGTTTGGCCTTCAGGGTATTTACCGCGTACTGTCCGGCAAACTGGCCGCCGTCGTCGTCGTGGCCCATCACGCGGAAGCTGGTGTCAAAACCCTGCTTTGTATAGGCGTGGCCGGTAGCAACCGGCGCCACCTGGGCGATGCCCGCGTCGTGATAGACCCGCGCCGCCGGAATGCTGGTACCGGTGTTCCAGTGGCCCACCACGCCCGCCACGCCGCTGTCCACCAGGCGCTGGGCTACCGCGACGGCGGTACGCGGATCGGACTGATCGTCTTCAGACTGAAGTTTAAAGGTAACTGCTTTGCCGCCAATAGTAGGGTGCTGCCTGTTGATGTCGTCGATCGCCAGCTGCGCGCCGTTTTCCAGATCTTTGCCGATACGGGCAGAGGGGCCGGTTAACGGGCCGGCAAGACCAATCACCACGGTTGCACCCTCGGCGGCCCATGCCCCGGACGTTGCAAAACCACTGAGCAGAATAGTGGCGCTAAGCGCGCTGATTTTTAACGTTTTCATTATGTTTTCCCTGATGTTGGTGTGTTAAACGGGCATTTCGCCCAAATAAATTTGTGTAATCCGATCGTCGTTGAGCATCGCCTGCGACTCGCCGCGGTGGACAATGCTGCCGCTGTCCATCACCCAGGCGCTGTCGGTCACTTCCAGCGCCAGGCGGGCGTTTTGCTCGATCAGCAGCAGGGCGACGCCGCGCTGGCGCAGCTCGGCGATGACGGCAAAAATGTTCTCGACCATTTTTGGTGCCAGCCCCATCGAGGGCTCGTCCAGGATCAGCAGGCGCGGGCGGCTGAGCAGGGCGCGGTTAAGGGCCAGCAGCTGCTGTTCGCCGCCGGAGAGCAGCCCGGCAAGCTGATGCTGACGCTCGCCGAGGCGCGGAAAACGCTCAAAAATATCGGTCATTTCACGCTTCACCGCGCCGGCATCACTTCGCAGCCAGGCGCCCATCTGTAAGTTCTCCAGCACCGTCATGCGCGCAAAGATGCCCCGGCCCTCGGGCACCATCACCAGCCCGTCGCGCAGTAGCCCTTCGGCTTTTTGTTTAGCCACAGCTTTGCCGTTAAAGGTGATAGCGCCGCTAAACGGCTCCAGCCCGGTGATAGCGCGCACGGTAGAACTTTTACCGGCGCCGTTGGCACCGATCAGCGTGGCCTGTTCGCCTTCGTGCAGGGTAAAAGAGACGTCCCGCACCGCCTGGATCCCGCCGTAGTGCACGTCCAGACGTTCAACTTTTAGTAATTCAGACATGGGCATTACCTCCAAGCCATGCGGCGATCACCGCCGGGTCGCGGCGCACGCTGTCCGGCGTGCCTCTGGCGAGGGTTTTACCGTAATCGAGCACAGTTAGGCGATCGCAAATCCCCATTACCAGCTTGACGTCGTGCTCAATCATCAGCAGGGTTTTGCCGTCATCGCGGATGCGGGTGAGCAGCTCTCCGAGCGCCACCTTTTCGGCGGCGTTCATCCCGGCGGCGGGTTCGTCGAGGGCCAGCAGCAGCGGATCGGTGGCCAGCGCGCGGGCGATCTCCAGCCGGCGCTGATGGCCATAGGCCAGATCGCAGGCGCGATAGTGGGCGAACTTCGCAATCCCGGCGTACTCCAGCCAGTGCCAGGCCAGCTCGCGGGTTTGCGCCTCTTCATCGCGGGCGCGCTTATGGCGGCTAAGGGCGGCCCACAGCCCGTTGCGGGTGCGCACGTGGCGGCCGACCATCACGTTTTCCAGCACCGACATCTCGTTAAACAGCCGCACGTTCTGAAAGGTGCGGGCGATGCCGACGGCGGTTACTTTCTCGATCTGCTTTGGCGAATAGGGTTTATCCGCCAGCAAAAATTCGCCGCTGTCCGCCGGATAAAGCCCGGTGATCAGGTTGAAGCAGGTGGTTTTGCCCGCGCCGTTCGGGCCGATCAGGCCGTAGATTTCGCCTTTATTAATGCTAAGGGAGACGTTGTCTACCGCCGTCAGTCCGCCAAAGCGTTTTGACATATTGCGTACGGTTAACAGGCTCATGCTTTCACCTCCCCGTGGCGCACCGGCCAGATACCGGCGGGGCGCACCAGCATTACCCCAACCAGCGCCAGGCCGTAAAAGAGCTGGCGTAAAATTTCCGGATCGACCAGCACAGTGCCAAACAGCGCCTGCTGGAGCGGCGCGGCCTGGCTGCGCAGCACTTCCGGCAGGGCGGTGAGCAGCACCGCGCCCAGAATCACCCCCGGAATGTGGCCCATGCCGCCCAGCACCACCATCGCCAGCACGGCAATAGACTCCTGCAGGGTGAAGGATTCCGGGGAAACAAATCCCTGGAAGGCGCCAAACAGCGCCCCGGCTACGCCGCCAAAGGAAGCGCCCATTGCAAAGGCCAGCAGCTTAAAGTTGCGCACGTTGATGCCCATCGCCCGGGCCACGTCTTCATCTTCACGAATGGCGTGCCAGGCCCGCCCAATTCGGGAGTGCTGCAGGCGCAGGCAGACGAAAATAATGCCCACGATCGCCAGCATCAGCAGGTAGTACCAGAGCCACAGGGCGGGCACTTTTACGCCGAACCAGTGATACACGCCGCTAAACTTCAGCCCGAACAGGCTGAGGGTATCCACGCCGGTGATGCCCTTGGCGCCGTTGGTAATGTTTACCGGACGGTCGAGGTTGCGCATCAGGATGCGAACGATCTCGCCGAAGCCGAGGGTAACGATCGCCAGGTAGTCGCCGCGCAGCCTGAGCGTCGGCGCGCCGAGCAGAATGCCGCATACCGCGGCTACCAGCGCGGCCACCGGGATAATCAGCAGGTATGAGGTGTGCAGCCCGTCCGGGAACCAGACCGCCAGCAGCGGGAAGACCTCCAGCAGATGCGGCGAGGCGAGCAGCGCCGCCAGATAGGCGCCGACGGCGTAAAAGGCGATAAAGCCCATATCCAGCAGGCCGGTATAGCCCACCACGATATTCAGGCCCAGCGCCAGCATGATATAGAGCAGCGCAAAATCGATAACCCTTACCCAGTAGTTGCCGCCCAGCTGGGTCGCGACCACCGGAGCGATCAGCAGGGCCACGACAAACAGGGTCATGCCGGACCAGAAACGACGCGTTGCGGCAGGTGCCTGGAGTTGTTCAGTTGTCATAATTTCCTCTACGCCCTGTGCGCCACGCGCTCGCCCAGCAGCCCCGCCGGACGGAAGACCAGCACCAGAATCAGCACCACAAAGGCAAAAATATCCTGGTAATTGCTGCCGAAGACGCCGTTGGTGAATTCGCCGAGATAGCCGGCGCCGAGGGATTCGATGATCCCCAGCAGGATCCCGCCGATCATCGCCCCGCGAATGTTGCCAATGCCGCCCAGCACGGCGGCGGTAAAGGCCTTAATCCCCGGTAAAAAGCCCATCGAGAAGCTGGCGTTGCCGTAGTTGCTGGCCATCATCACCCCGGCCAGCGCCGCGAAAATGCCGCCGATGGCGAAGGTGAGGGTAATAATGGCGTTGGGGTTGACCCCCATAAGCGTTGCAACGCGGGGGTTTTCCGCCACCGCGCGCATGCCGCGGCCAAGGCGGGTGTACTCCACCAGAAGCCAGAGGCCGGTCATCACCAGCAGCGCCAGCGCGACCGTAACTATGCCGGTAACGGTGACAATCGCCGGCGGATGGGCTTCGCTGCCGGCGGTGACCTCAATAGGGTCCATCGGCAGGATCTGCGGGAACATCAGCGGGTTGCGGGTCCAGATAATCATCGCCACCGTCTGCAACAGCACGGAGACGCCGATCCCGGAGATCAGCGGCGCCAGGCGCGGCGCGTTGCGCAGGCGGCGATAGGCAAAGCGCTCCACCGCCATCGCCAGCAGGGCGCAGACCGCCATCGCCACGGCCAGCGCGACGCCGAGCTGTAGCAGCAGCGGCATATGCGGAAAATGGTTGTTCAGGGCGTTGATGGCGGAAAGGGTGGTGAGGGCGCCAACCATCAAAATATCGCCGTGGGCGAAGTTAATAATGCGCAAAATGCCATACACCATGGTATAGCCCAGCGCGATCAGGGCGTAGATGCTACCCAGCATTACCCCATTGATCAGTTGTTGTATGAGTGTGTCCAACGTTGTTACCCGACAAATTGCTCTTTCAGCGGCTAACATCCGATAACTGAATTAAATTGTAAAATACGCATATATTATTTCTTATGATGTTTTGAGATTGATTTATCTCACTGATTTTAATAACAATGAAAAACACCACTTTCCGGCTTACTCCGGCATTTAAATCAATATATGAATAAAACAGAACAATTAGCGACGCCGGTGACCTACGCCGACAGCCAGCTGGCCAACGATCCCCCGCTGCGGGCGGTGCGCGCCTTTGAGGCCATCGCCCGGCTCGGCAGCGTGACCCTGGCGGCGCAGGAGCTGCAAATCTCCCCCTCCGCGGTTAGCCATCAGTTGAAGGTGCTGGAGGGTTATCTGCAAATTCCGCTCACAGAGCGCCAGGGGCGCAAGCTGATCCTGGGCCCGCAGGGGCGCGACTATTACCGCTCAATACGCGCGGCCTTTAACGTGCTGCGCCAGGCGACGGAGCATCTGGTTGAGCAGGCGCAAACCCGGCAGGTAACCATCAGCCTGATCCCGCTGTTCGGCATGGGCTGGTTTATTCCGCGCCTGCCGACCTTTATGCGCGCCAATCCGCAGACGGAGATCAACGTCGTCTACGCCAACCACCGCAACTATCTCAGCGACGCGTCGGATATGTCGATCCGCTTTGGCAACGGGCAGTGGGCGGGCTACCAGAGCGAGAAGCTGATCTCCGGCAAGATGGTGCCGGTGTGCAGCCGGGCGTTTTTGCGCCTGCACGGCCATATCGACACCCCTGAACAGCTGCTGCAAATGCCGCTGATCCACGATGAAGAGCGGACAACCTGGCAAATGTGGTTTACCCAGCAAGGGGTGAAACGGCCGGTACGCCGCAGCGGGCCGATGTTTGAGGATGGTTTGCTAACCCTGGCCGGCGTGCAGGCCGGGCTGGGCTGCGCCCTGATGCGCGAGCCGCTGATTGCGCCCTATCTGGAGAGCGGCGAGCTGATAAAGATTTTCGACGCGCCGGTGGATGACGGACGGGATTATTACCTGTGCGTGCGCCAGGATTCCGACATGACCCAGGACGGAAAACTGCTGCAGGCCTGGCTGCGGCGTGCAGCAGGTGACGATGCGGTTAGCTCGTAAGCGAGCAGGCGTTGTCCAGCGCTTCGATTTCGGTGCCGCTAAAGCGGGCGTACTGGCCGGTCAGGCGCCAGAAGGCGGGCTGCGTTTCGGTATAGATCTCGGCGGCCAGCACCAGGCGGCGGCGATCGTCCTCACCCAGCTCTAGCTGCGTCCAGGGGACAAAATAGCGCCCGGCGGGGGTAAGGGCAAACCACAGCGGGCAGCCGCAGCCGGGACAAAAACAGCGTTCACCGCGCGGTGAAGAGCTGAAATGAGCGGGAGCGACGGAACCCGGCTCGATCCGGGGCTCGCCGTCGGTTTCGATATACATGGCAATTCCGCCGGACCACTTCTGGCACAGGGTACAGTGACAGGCGTAAACGTCGAGATTTTTAACCTTCACGCTGAAGTGGCTAAGACCACATAAACAGCGTCCACTGTAGATTTGCATGGCGTACTCCTTTATCACCAAAAAAAAAGCCAGCCGCGAGGGCTGGCCTTTCAAACAGAAAGCATCTTAGAACTGGTAGGTCAGACCAACAGCAACGATGTTGTCGGTACCCACGCCAGCAGCCTGAGTGAAGGCGCTGTCGTCGATCAGGTTGATTTTGTAATCAACGTAGGTAGACATGTTTTTGTTGAAGTAGTAGCTGGTGCCCACTTCGATGTACTCAACCAGATCCTGGTCGCCGTAAGAACCGATGTCTTTACCTTTGGATTTCAGGTAAGCAACGGACGGACGCAGACCGAAGTCGAACTGGTACTGTGCAACCACTTCGAAGTTCTGAGTTTTGTTAGCAATATAACCATCACCGAAGTTGGTCATGTTGCGGGTTTCAGAGTAGGTGGTTGCCAGGTACAGGTTGTTGGCATCGTATTTCAGGCCAGCAGCCCAGACTTCTGCTTCGTCGCCACCCGCGTTCAGCTCGTTAACCGCTGCACGAACCTGATCGTCGGTACGGTCAGACTTCGCGTAAGCTGCGCTTACACCGAAACCGTCCATTTCATAGGAAGAGGAGAGACCCCAGCCGTCGCCGTTGGCGGTGGTGATGTCAGAACGCTCGTTTTTGCCCTGGTACTGAGCGGCAAAGTTCCAGCCTTCCACCAGACCGAAGAAGTCGGTGTTACGGTAGGTTGCTACGCCAGTAGTACGGCCAGTCATAAAGCCATCGGTCTGGGTCCAGGTGTCGCCGCCGTATTCCGGCAGAACGTCGGTCCAGGCGCCTACGTCATAGGCTACGCCGTAGTTACGGCCGTAGTCGAAGGAGCCGAACTCGTTGAATTTCAGACCAGCAAACGCCAGACGGGTTTTGTTGCCTTCGGAGCCTTCAGCTTCTGAGCGGTTGCCTTTGAATTCATATTCCCACTGACCGTAACCGGTCATCTGGTCGTTAATCTGAGTTTCGCCTTTGAAGCCCAGACGAACATAGGTTTTGTCGCCGTCGTCGCCGTCGTTGTCAGAGAAATAGTGCAGACCGGTCACTTTGCCGTACAGATCCAGCTTGTTACCGTCTTTGTTATAAACTTCGGCCGCGTTTACCGCGCCTGCCGCCAACATGGTAGTCACTGCCACTGCAACTAAATTAAGTTTCATTTTTATTAACCCTTATAATTTTCTTTGAGTTTTTACTCAACCAGTCCCAAGCGAGGCCGCTCTTTGCTGGCTCGTTATTTTTATGAGTCTTGCTGCATCGTTTCAATAATAAGTTTCAATTTATGAATTATAATTTCAATTAGTGTGATCGAGATCGGGAAAACTACCCCTTTATTTGTAAATAAGGCTAATTTTTGCCCGAAATATTATTTCGTACCGTAACTTATTATTAATAGTCACATAGTTTTATAGCGGTTTAGTTATACCAAGTAATAACCGGAGGAAGTGTTGAATATATAAGCGGGGCGATATTTTTTATTAAATAAATACAAATACTTACATCGGTTGCTGGTTATATAGCACACAAATCATTATGAAATATCCAGAAACATACTATTGCACTTTGTGCTATATACAATGGGAATATTAGGAATCTACTAATTACATATGTTGTCAATTTATGTAAATCGATTGAAATATTTATTTACCTGCGCAACAAATATAAACATTCATGTAGCGAAGCGGCTACTTATTGAGGGAATATTCTTAGGCGGGATCACACTTTATTTTGCGCCGGGGTAAAAAACCCCGGCGGGAGAAAGAAAAAGGTTATTTTCGCGTGGCATACCAGCACAGCAGCGAGCCAACGCATACCATCAGCGCTCCCTGCCAGAAGCTCAACGACAGAGGCTCGTCCAGCACCAGCGCCGCCAGCGCGGAGGAGAGCACCGGGGTAAAATAGGAGACCGCGGCCAGCAGCGAAACGTTGCCATGAAGGATGCCGATATTCCATGCGGCATAGCCAAAGCCCAGCGCCACGCCGCACAGCAGCAGTTTGATTACCACCGGTACGCTGAATACCATCTCCGGCTGGGCGCTAAACAGAAATTTCAGCCACAGGCTCAGAGCGGTGAGCAGTACGAATAGCGTAATGCCGTTCTGTCCTCTGGCATATTTGCTGGTCACCGTGCAGTAGGCTGCCCAGATAAAGGCGCCGGTAAATGCCAGCCCGTAGCTCAGGGGATTAGAGATAATATTGTTGAGAATTTGCTCAATATGCAGCCCCTGTTCTCCACCCAGTACCCAGCTGACGCCGAGCAGGGCAATAATTAACCCGGGTACCACCCACAGGTTTGTTTTTTGACCGTTAAACAGAATGGCAAATACGATCGTCAGGCTTGGCCAGAGGTAATTAACCATGCCCACCTCAATCGCCTGATGCCGGGTATTGGCATAGCCCAGCGACAGCGCCAGACATATTTCGTAGCTGACGAACAGCAGGCTGCCGGCAATTAAATAGCGGGGAGAAAACCGCCGTATATCCGGGAACCCGACGGTGAACCAGCACAGCAGGCCGCTCAGGGTATAAATCATGGCGGCGCCGCCTACCGGCCCGAGCCCTTCACTGACGCTGCGAATAAGTCCCACCATGGTGCTCCACAGCACGATAGCGGCCAGTCCGATTAGCGTTGCTCTTTTTCTGTCCATGATATTCCTGCAGGCGTTGAATATAAGGGGGAAATTTATAGCACTCTTCCGTACCGACGCGCGAACTGAACCGTCGATAATTACCGCTTTGGAGTTAGTTAAACCGGGCTTAATTAACTTTTTAGAGGGCTAAAATCAGCGACTTTGATTTGACGCAAAAAAATAAGGGGCTTTGCTGATAGTTTGCGGCGCGAACTCTTTCCTGTTTTGAGGATAGTAATGAACGTCAGCCGCAGACAATTTTTTAAAATCTGCGCGGGCGGTATGGCCGGTACAACAGCCGCGATGCTGGGATTCGCTCCCAAAATGGCGCTGGCTCAGGCACGCAACTTTAAACTGCTGCGCGCCAAAGAGATCCGTAACACCTGCACATACTGCTCCGTGGGTTGCGGGCTATTAATGTATAGCCTGGGTGATGGCGCGAAGAACGCCAAAGAAGCGATTTATCATATTGAAGGGGACCCGGATCATCCGGTAAGCCGCGGGGCGCTCTGTCCGAAAGGGGCGGGCCTGCTGGACTATGTCCACAGCGAGAACCGCCTGCGCTATCCGGAATACCGCGCGCCGGGCTCTAATAAGTGGCAGCGAATCTCCTGGGATGAGGCCTTCAGCCGTATCGCAAAACTGATGAAAGCCGACCGCGACGCCAACTTTATTGAGAAGAACGAGCAGGGCGTCACCGTCAACCGCTGGCTTTCCACCGGTATGCTCTGCGCCTCGGCGGCAAGTAATGAAACCGGCATGCTGACGCAAAAATTTGTGCGCTCTCTCGGCATGCTGGCGGTAGATAACCAGGCGCGCGTCTGACACGGACCAACGGTAGCAAGTCTTGCTCCAACATTTGGTCGCGGTGCGATGACCAACCACTGGGTTGATATCAAAAACGCTAACGTCGTGGTGGTGATGGGCGGCAACGCCGCTGAAGCCCATCCGGTGGGATTCCGCTG